>Ga0098065_1000041_pt1 | contig 82338 bp, 79 predicted proteins | sample 25_taG_FD_75062 | JGI IMG/M metagenome (GOLD analysis project Ga0098065, IMG submission 75062) | Marine viral communities from Cariaco Basin, Caribbean Sea - 25_WHOI_OMZ | ecosystem: Environmental > Aquatic > Marine > Oceanic | place: Caribbean Sea: Cariaco Basin | collected 2014-11-08 | reverse complement strand
TACATATACTTTCTTTTGAGTGGCGTGCGATCCTGAGCCATCACTCCATTCCCCCAGTTTTTGACCTAAATAGTAGCCACTCCAAAATCCACGATTATATACTTTCTTTAGCTCTTCCATCCAAGTGTCAACTTTTTCTTTGGAGTAGGTTTCTGCATAATAAGCATCAATGGCTTCGCGATAGGTTTTAATCACCTTGGCAACATATTCTGGTGCACGACCACGACCTTCGATTTTTAAAACCTTAGTCCCGGCATCGATCACCTGATCCAAGAAATCTAAGGTGCAAAGATCTTTTGGAGACATCATATACTCATTATCCAATTCTACTTCAAAACCACTTTCCTGATCGATCACCATATATTTTTTTCGGCAATTTTGCTTACATGCACCACGATTAGCAGAAGAATTATGAGAGTGCAAACTTAAATAGCATTTTCCTGAAACCGCCATACATAAAGCTCCGTGACCAAAAATTTCGATTTCAACTAAGTTTCCAGAAGGCCCTTTTATTTGTTCTTTTTCTATCTGATCACAAATTTTCTTTACCTGCCGTAAGCTCAATTCCCTACTTAACACCATCGTATCGGCAAAAAGGGCATAAAATTTAACCGTTTCGATATTAGTAATATTAATTTGGGTAGAAATATGAACCTCCATACCTATCTGTCTGGCATAAGCAATAACCGCCTGGTCCATAGCAATAACTGCAGTTAAGTTTGCAGCCTTTGCTTTATCGAGTAAGGTTTTTACAATCGAAAGATCGTGATCATAAATAATTGTGTTTAGTGTTAGATAAGTACGTACTCGCTTAGCTTCACAACGCTTAGCGATCTCTGGCAAATCATTTAGTGTAAAATTTATACTTGCCCTGGCTCGCATATTCAGCTGTTCTACTCCAAAATAAATGGAATCAGCGCCATTATCCAATGCCGCCTGCAAAGACTCAAAATTCCCGGCCGGCGCCATAAGTTCTATCTTTCCTGTACTCGTCATTTTTAATAAAATTATGGGGTGCAAAGATACATATCTTTCAATTATTGGTTACATTTAAACACCTCCAAACTTTCGAAGTTTAGCCTTCAAAATCGATAAATTATTTAAGCCTTTTTGAAGAAAAATCGCAGAGTGGATAATCCTGAGCATTTAAAATTGTGACCTAGTAAAACTTATAGTAATTTAGCAACTTGCAAAAAAAGGAGAATAAAAATGAGTAACGATAAAGAAAAAGACGCAAAACTAAAAGCACTGAAACTTACCCTTGATAAAATGGATAAAACCTATGGGAAAGGAACGGTAATGAAAATGGGAGATCAGGCAATTGAAAATATCCCTTCGATTTCTACCGGTTCTTTAGGTTTGGACCTTGCTTTAGGCGTAGGTGGTTATCCAAGAGGGCGAATTATTGAAATTTACGGACCAGAATCTTCTGGTAAGACTACACTTACGTTACATGCTATTGCAGAAGCACAAAAGAGTGGCGGGATCGCCGCTTTTATTGATGCCGAACATGCTTTTGATCGTTTTTATGCTGAAAAACTAGGTATTGATATTGAAAACTTAATTATTTCTCAGCCAGATAATGGAGAACAGGCTTTAGAAATTACAGATAATTTGATTAGATCTGGAGCTATTGATATTATTGTAATCGACTCGGTCGCGGCATTAACACCAAAAAGTGAGATCGAAGGAGAAATGGGCGATTCAAAAATGGGCCTTCATGCCCGTTTAATGTCTCAGGCACTTAGAAAATTAACCTCAACGATCAGTAAAACCAACTGTACCGTTATCTTCATTAACCAGCTTCGTGAGAAAATTGGGGTAATGTTTGGAAACCCAGAAACAACTACAGGCGGTAATGCGCTAAAATTTTATGCTTCTGTACGTTTAGATATTAGACGTTCTACGCAAATTAAAAATAGCAGTAGTGAAGTAATGGGTAATAAAACCAGGGTTAAAGTGGTTAAGAATAAAGTAGCTCCACCGTTTAAGACCGCTGAGTTCGATATTATGTATGGGGAAGGAGTTTCTAAAATTGGTGAAATTATCGATATAGGCGTAGACTACGAAATCATTAAGAAAAGTGGATCTTGGTTTAGCTACGAAGACACTAAACTTGGGCAGGGTCGTGATGCGGTAAAAACTATTTTAAAAGACAATCCAGATTTAATGGATGAGTTAGAAGTTAAAATAAAAGACGCCATTAAAGTGGCCAAGGAAGAAGCTTAAATTATTATAAACCATTTTGTTATAAAAAATCCCCTACCTGGGGATTTTTTTATGCATTTTCTACGCAACCTTTAACAGAATGATTCATCTACAAAAAAACAAAACCCAAAAACAAAATGAAAAAAACCAGTTTAATTTTATTTCTGGCTCTTGCAGTAAGTTTAATTAGTTGTAATGATGATGATGGGCCAAGCATAGCTTATCAATATGCTAAAATCACAGGACATAATTTGCCTGCTTTTATTGAATATTCTGAAACTTACGACTTAAAAGCTACTTTTGAATTACCAGATGCCTGCCATAAATTTGTAGATTTTAATGGGCAATTTTACGAAATGGAAGATGCTGAAGACACATTAGTTGTTGATATAGTGGCCTTAACTTCATACGATCCTAATGTTACAGAATGTAACGAAGAAGGAAGTTTAACACAAACAAAATCCATTCTTCAGAATGATTTTAACTTAAGTAAAGTTACGTCAAATGAGGATCGCTATAAGAGCGTTAGATTTCGCTTTGTAAACGGAATTAATTCTGCAACTAATAAATATGAATTTTTAACGGTAGATGTACCCGTAGGAGAACCAGAAGCAACACCTGAAGAACCTGCAGAGTAAATTAATAGAACCAATAATAGTTATAAAAAGCTGGAATTTTAAAAAATTTCAGCTTTTTTGTTTTAAACACGCAACCTTTTTAAAAATAACCATCTATAATAAAAGCCTTAATTAAAATGAAGAAAATTATACTAGTCCTAAGCATAGCTTTTAGCTTTGCTGCCTGTAATATCGATGATGATGGCCCAGGTATTTCGTACACCTATGTTGAAATCCTGGATGCGACATTACCGGCATATTTTATCGTTGATGAAGAATACGAAATTGATATCACTTACGATATCGGTAGCGATTGCAATACTTTTAGCAGCTTTGAATATAATGGAAGACCACACCAGGAGCACGATTCTATATTCGAATTTTATGTAAATGCCATCGTTTCCTACGATCCTAATAATGTGGCAAATTGTACAGACACCGGACTTATCAAAACTACCAATTGGACAGAAAATTTTAAATTAAATTCTGATCAATACGAGGTGATTCGGTTTAACTTTTTGAGTGGAACAAATACAGATCATACTGCTAAATATTTAACAAGAGATATATTAGTTGGTGAACCAGAGGACACCCCCGAAGAAACTACAGAGTAAGCTAATGGAAATACAATAGTAGTTTTTATATTAAAAGCTGAAGTTTTAAAATTTCAGCTTTTTTTTATTTAGGGTACGCAACCTTTTAAATCCTAATGTATCTAGATAATACAAAACACTAAAAAATAATTGTTTAGCTTAATGAAAAGAATAGTATTAATTTTAGCATGTATCTGTACCCTAAGCGGATGCTCGATAGATGATGATGGTTCATCCCTATCACTTAGCTTAGCTGAAATTACAGATGCCCAATTGCCGGATTATTTTGAGACCGGTGAAATTTATAATTTTCCCATTAATTACATGCCGGCAAACGGATGTGAGCAATTTTATGGCTTTGACATAAATAGAGAGATTAATGGTAATGTACGGGATATTTATGTTTTTGCGGTTACCGCAAGATACCTGGACAGGACAGATTGTGATGAGGCCACCGAGCAGGAAAGAACATTAAAAGATATTGTGATTACCGGAAATGAGAATACCGAATATATTTTTCATTTTTGGATCGGAGAAGAAAACGAAGAAGCAAAGTATCTGGATATCACCGTTCCTGTTGGAAAACCTGAAGAAAACGAAGAACCAACACAGGAATAGAGTCTAATAAGAGATTACCATAAGGCTTGCGTTAAAACATTGCTTTTAATTTTGAAGCATCGAAGCACTTAACCTCGATTATCGAGTAAAACCAACTAAACCAAACATAACTTTTTGTCGCTAGAAAAGCTCATAAAAAGATGTAAGCAAAATGATATTAAGGCACAGGAAGAACTGTACCGCTTATATGCCGGTAAAATGTTTGGCCTGTGCCTAAAGTATTCTGATAGCTATGCACAGGCCGAAGATAACCTGCAAGATGGCTTTTTGACCATTTTTGATAAAATTGGTCAATACAAACATCAGGGTTCTTTTGAAGGTTGGATGAAACGCATAATGATAAATACTACTTTACAGAAATACAGAAAAGAAAAATTATATAGCATATCAAACGAAGATCAAATAGAAGAAACAACGGTAGAGTACGAAGAATCTTCACTACCGTTGGATTTTCTGCTTAGCATAGTACAACAGTTACCACAGCGTTATCGCGAAGTTTTTAATATGTATGTTTTAGACGGTTATTCCCACAAAGAAATTGCCGGAATACTACAAATATCTGAAGGAACTTCTAAATCAAATTTATCGAGAGCGCGTAGTTTATTAAAAGAAAGCATAGAAAGTAATCAACATAATTCTTCTGCAAAAACCCTATGAAAGAGAAAAAGAATATAGACCGACTTTTTCAGGAGAAGTTCAAAGATTTTGAACACACTCCCAAAGAGGACGTCTGGAAAAATATCGCAGAAAAATTACAGGAAAAACAAGAGAAAAAACCTGTAATCCTACCACTCTGGTACAAACTGGGTGGTGTTGCAGCTGTTTTGGCCATTATTCTGGCCGGTGTATATTTTTTACAAAACAGTCCCGCAAATTTTACTGAACCCCAAATCACATTTGATATCGAAGAATCCCAACTCCCCAGTATTAAAACACCTTCGGATTCTATTTTAAATACGGCTAATAAAACATTAGAAAAAATCACTGAAACGTCTAAAAATTCTAGTAAAACAACTAAAAAAGCTGAACAGAGGCAGGATGCCTTAATACCTTCAGGTGCTGTGGCCAACCAGACATCAAAAACTATTTCTGGTAGCGATACACCCTCTAATAATTCAGCTTCAGAAAAAACGAACATAAAGTCATCGAATATCACTTCTCATCAGTCAAAAAACGAACAGGATTTAGCTCATCTTGATCATAAAAATGAAGATAAAGCTACCGAAAATCAAAGTAAATCAACTGACGTTATCTCCTTGGTAAATAAAACTGGGGAAGATCAGATTACCGCTATTGATTCTGTCAAAACAAAAGCCGATGAGGACTATGAAAATGCCGTGGCGCTTTTCGAAAAAGAGAAAAACCAGGAAGCAACTTCAGAAGAAGTAAAAACAGCTTCTAAAAAAGGTAAAGTAAGTATTTCTCCCTTTGCAGCGCCGGTTTATTATGATAATTTAGGAAGTGGAAACCCTATAGATCCTTCTTTTGCATCTAATCAGACCAGTAGCGAAGTAACCATGGCATACGGTGTTAAGGTGGCCTATGCAGTGTCAGAAAAAGTAAAAATTCGATCCGGGATAAATAAGGTAAGCATGAATTATCAAACCCGTGATATCGCTTATAATTACGCTATAGCTTCCAGCAGTCTGGCGAACATTAGCTACGATACCGGAAGCGAGAACATAAGAATTGCAAGTAATTCTAAAAACTCCCCTGCAAGTCCAGTTTTTGACGGTCAAGAAAATGGATTTGTTCCCAGCTTAAATATGCCTAGAGAAAACGGTTCTTTGAGTCAGAATTTTGGGTATATTGAAGTTCCGGTAGAAATAGAATACAATCTAATCGATAAAAAAATTGGCTTAAAATTAATCGGGGGTGCCAGCAGCTTGTTTTTAGATGAAAACTCGGTTAGCGTTAACGGCCAAAACGGTACTATAGAACTTGGAGAATCCAACAATTTGGAAAGCCTTAGTTTCACCACTAATATCGGGATGGGTATAGATTATCAGCTAAATGATAAATTTAGACTGAATTTAGAACCTACTTTTAAATACCAGTTAAACAGTTTTAGCAATACAAATGGAGTTAATCCTTATTTCTTTGGAGTTTATACCGGTTTTAGTTTTGAATTTTAACTCGATAATCAAGATTTAAAATCTCTTTTATGAAATGAATTTGAATGAGAAAAATTCAAGCCAACTAAATGCTTAAACTAGGTATTATAGACTAGGACTTTTTAGCTCTTCATAAATAATCTCATGGGTTTTATCTTTAAGTTCTTTACGATCCTGCTGAGTTTTTCCTTTTGTAGGAATAAAATCATGGATAGTAACACGTAATTTACCGGGACTACCCGATAAGAAAGTATACGAAAAGCGCTTCTTGGTATCATGAAACGTTAACGGCGCGACAGGAATTTGATGATCGATAGCCAATTTAAAAGCCCCTTCTTTAAATTCATCTAAAATGATATTTTCATCGTCGGGTACACCACCTTCGGGAAAAATACAAATGCTATTCCCCTGTTTTAAGCGTCGTTGGGCCTCGTTAAAAACCGCCTGGCGGCTTTGCTGACTTTTACGATCTACCAAAATGCAGGTTTTACGGTAGAAAAATCCGAAAATAGGAATTTTCGCCAGCTCTTTCTTACCTACGAATACAAAAGGATGGTTAACGGTGGCCAACATTAACATGATATCCAACATCGAATAATGATTGGCTACGAACATATAACTGCCATTTTTATCCAATTTGTGGCTACCCTGAGTACGCCGGTAAAAACCCATCCCAAAAATGATGAATTTTGCCCACATCCTGGCACAAAAGAAAAACTGAGGATAAAATCGCTCTGAGGAGGTAAAAACAATTAGAATAGGAAGCATAAGGATAATAGGTACCACGAGTAATACATAGAACCATATTCTCCATAACGCAATAGCAATATTTTTAAAAAATCGCATAGGTTTCAAAAGTAGTAAATACAATCAAGTGAATTCCACAAAAAAAGTACCTTTGTATAAAAATTTAATAAGTACATGTCTAGAATACTAACGGGAGTACAAAGTACAGGAACTCCTCATTTAGGAAATTTACTGGGGGCAATTATGCCTGCTATCAAAATGGCGAACAGCCCAGAGAATGATTCATTCATTTTCATTGCGGATATGCATTCTCTAACACAAATTAAAGATGCTGAGACGTTAAGGAACAACACCTACTCTGTGGCGGCAACATGGCTTGCCTGCGGTATTGATATCGAAAAAACCGTTTTCTACAGACAAAGTGATATCCCGCAAGCCAGTGAACTTTCCTGGTATTTAAGCTGTTTTTTTCCTTATCAACGCCTTACGTTAGCCCATTCATTTAAAGATAAGGCTGATCGTTTAGAGGACGTTAATGCTGGACTTTTCACGTATCCTATGCTTATGGCAGCTGATATTCTTTTATATGATGCTGAAATTGTTCCGGTGGGAAAAGACCAGTTACAACACTTAGAAATTACCAGAGATGTAGCCTCTCGTTTTCACGCTAAAATGGGAGAAACCTTTGTAATACCCGAAGCTAAAGTAGAAGAGAATATTTTGTATGTTCCTGGTACTGATGGTTCTAAAATGAGTAAATCGAAAGATAATACCGTTAATATCTTTCAAACCGATAAAAAACTCAGAAAGCAAATTATGGGTATCCAAACCGATAGTACGCCGCTTGAAGAACCAAAAAACCCGGATACCTGTAATGTATTCAACATTTATAAATTATTAGGATCTGAAGCGCAAACAGCAGAACTACGCCAAAAATATGAAGCCGGTGGTTTTGGCTACGGACACGCGAAGCAGGCCTTATTTGAGCTGGTAAAAGAAACTTTTGCTGAGCCACGGGAAAAATACGAATACTATATCAATAATCTTGAAGAGGTAGATAAAGCCTTAGCTATTGGCAAAGAAAAAGCAACAACTGTGGCTAAAGATGTTTTAAAACGTGTTCGCGAAAAATTAGGATATTAGTAAACACCTCTGGGCAAGCTCATGAGGTACTTTTTAGAAGATTATTTTTCCGATCCCATCGCGATGGGATCGGAAAATTTCATCTCGATTATCAGGAAAACATCCTAAATGGCTTCAAATAATTTACCTGGTAAAGGCCTAATCACCCCTTTAAGTTCCATATTTAATAAAATTGAAGCGGTTTTAAAAGTTGGAAAATCACAATAAAGTGCTATCGCGTCTAACTGTGATTTGCCTTTTTCTTTTAGCAGGTCATATATTTGCTGCTCTTCTTCATCCAATTCTACAAATAATTGCTGCTGTACCGGTTTAACATCTTCATGTAATTTCCAATCTAGCATATATACCAAATCGGCTGCACTACCCAGTAAATGAGCTTTATTCAATTTAATAAGTTCATTACAGCCTTTGCTATATTTATCACCTGGTCTACCCGGCACAGCAAAAACTTCCCTGTTATATGAATTTGCAATATCCGCAGTGACCAGACTACCGCCTTTTTCAGCACTTTCAATAACTACGGTAGCTTCACTTAAACCTGCGATAATTCGGTTTCGTTTTAAAAAGTTATTCCGATCAAATTTATCACTACTCCAAAAATCACTAAAAAAGCCACCGTTTTTCAAAACATCATCTACATACTTAGCATGTAGTTTCGGATAAATCTGGTCTAAACCATGTGCTAAACAACCTATGGTTTGCAAGTTACAATCGATGGCTGCCCGATGCGCAGCAATATCCACTCCATAAGCAAACCCCGAAACAATTATAGGATTAAGCGGACTCAATTCCTCAATAAATTGCGTCACAAATGTTTTCCCGGCACTTGTGATCTTTCGCGTTCCAACAACACTTACAATTCGGCGATTATTAAGCTGAATATTTCCTCGGGAGAACAATATAATAGGAGAATCATGGCAATGTTTTAATTTTTCAGGATAGTTCTCATCTAAGAAATAATGGGTTTCTAAATGCTCATTTTTGATAAATTCAATTTCCTTCTCTGCCGCTTCAAAGTTTGCCGGATCAAACAACGCCTGGAGTTTAAGCTCGCCTATCCCTTCAATTTTCAATAAACTTTGTCTCTTTTCTTTAAAAATTGCCTCTGCACTGCCCAGTCTCGCAATAAGTTTTTTTGCACTCCTATCTCCCAGATTTGGTGCTCTTTGCAATGCCAGCACATATCTTAAATCGTTAATATCCATGCCAAAACTTTCAACTAAAATTACGCAAAAAAAGATTTGTTAATAAAAATTGTTTGGCTATTTTTATATACTTCACATTCGTATTATTTTTGCAATTATGAAAATAGCTAACTACATACAGGATTTACTTTACCGCTACGAGTGTGTTATCGTACCGGGATTTGGTGCATTTCTATCTCAAAGAGAGTCTGCTTTTATCGATGCAGCAACTAATAATCTTTATCCGCCAAAGAAGACTGTATCCTTTAACCGTCAATTAGTAAAAAACGACGGATTGTTGGCTAATTATATCGCAGATGCTGAAAGTATTAACTACACTACAGCGCTCAATAAAATTGCAGATTTTGTACATCAGCTGGAGAATGCTTTGAAAGAGCAGCAAAAAGCCGAGATTGCCAATATTGGTGCTTTTACTGTTTCTGAAGATTATACCCTTCAGTTTGAACCTTTTAACAAAGTAAATTATCTGGCCGATTCTTTTGGCCTGGATGTGGTTCATTCCACAAAAATTCAGCGTGAAGTCTACAAATCTCAGGTTCAGAAAATCGAAGAGAAAGCACCAATTCACTTTACTCCTGAACGAAGAAACCGTAAAGCAGCATTTCTTAAATATGCTGCGGTAGGAATTCTTGCTTTAGGTTTATCGGGTATTGCAGGTTTAAATATCTACAGCAATCAGGTTGCCGAGCATAATATTGCTGAACAACAGGAAGCTGAAGACAAGTTACAGCAACAAATTCACGAAGCTACTTTTGTAATCGATAATCCGTTACCCGCTATTACATTTAAGGTTGAAAAACAACCTGGTAATTTTCACCTGGTTGCGGGAGCCTTTAGAGTGGAAGAGAATGCAGAGAAAAAAGTAGAAGAGCTTAAAGAAGAAGGTTATAAAGCCCGACTTATAGGCGCCAATAAATACGGACTTCATCAAGTGGTTTTTTCCAGTCATCAAACAAGGCGCGATGCGGTAAACGCATTAAATAAATTAAAACGAGAAAATCAGGCCGCCTGGTTACTGGTAGAGGAACTTTAATCTTTTTTTAGTGATATTTATCTAAAAGCTCACTATTATTGCCAAAAATTGGCAAATATGAATTCTAAATACCCAAAAGATTCTAGAACTACATTAACCGATCTTGTTTTACCAAGCGAGACTAATCCCTTAAACAATTTATTTGGAGGGGAATTGTTAGCTCGTATGGATCGTGCTGCCAGTATCGCCGCCAGAAGACATAGTAGACGTATTGTAGTGACCGCTTCTGTTAATCATGTAGCTTTTAATAAAGCGATCCCTTTAGGAAGTGTAGTGACAGTTGAAGCAGTCGTTTCAAGGGCATTTAAATCGTCTATGGAAATTTTTATAGATGTATGGGTAGAAGATCGAGAAAGCGGGCTTAGAAGTAAAGCAAATGAAGCAATATACACGTTTGTTGCGGTAGACGAAACCGGAGCTCCGGTTCCCGTCCCTCCATTAGAACCGGAAACCGACCTGGAAAAAGAACGGTACGCAGCTGCCTTAAGAAGAAAACAACTTAGCCTTGTTCTTGCCGGTAAAATGCAACCCAATGATGCTACCGAGCTTAAAGCTTTATTTACCAAGTAAGGCTTCGCTATTTAAAATTATCCGTTTGGATTATGTAAGTGAACCCGTAAGCCAAAACCAACATCTACTAAAAAGTGCTTATTTAAATAATCCATATAAGCTGCATTATTAATATCAAGATTTAAATAATATGGGGAAACTCTAGCAAAAACTGCTATAGTTTGATTAAACCTATACCCTAATTCTCCTCCTAATTTATAACTGGTTCCGTTTTCACGAAAGGAACCGGGAGAAAAGGGAACACTATTCCTTAGGGAAACACTTCCAATATTTGCTGTAATAAGGTAGTTAAATTCTCGATTTATGGCCTGATAATATCCCAGGCTTACCCCATATTCGCTAAAATTGGTTTCCCTTATATTTCCAATTTTTTCAATATTACTTACTTCTCCTTCATGCCATTTTCCATACACTCCGGCTACAAATTGAGGGGTGATAAAAACATTAACTTCAAGTTGAATCCCGGCATTTAATTCATAATCATTACTTAAACTAGAATGGCTTAAGCCAATAGGAAAATAAGTTGATAATCCAAAAAATACGGTTTCGGGATCTTCAGGCTCGTACCAGTTTCGATGTGGGTTTGGTAAAGACTGATCCTGCTGTGCGTTTGTTAAAGAGAAACTTAATATTATGGCTAAAAGTAATATGTTTTTCATCTGAAAAATTTATGATGGAAATCAATAAAAAATAAGCTCTTCGATTTAAAATTCTAAGTGAATACTATTGGTTGTGGCATTTACTGTTATTGTAGTATCTTTTTGAATCTCATCTTCTATCTTATAAAAAAATTTGATGGGCGAACCAACCGGCAATTTCCATGAATTTTCAAAAGTTGGGTTTTCTTCATCCAATTTTAGGTAATTACTAGTGATATTTTCAGGAATTAGTAAAGGATCGATGTTTTGATTTAAGGCAAAAGACTGTGTACTTTTATAATATTGAATTTTTACAATTAGATTACTGGTCTGTGATAAAAGGCTGATAGAAACATTTACATCCTGTACCCTACTTAGCTTTACCACATCCAGATCAATACGTTGTTCCCTATCCACAATTTCCCTGGGATCGATATAACTCACGGTGGTAAAATTAGGATTATAAACTGCTGAAGAAACCGGATTAAAATTAATAGCTACACCCCGGTTATAAGAAACCAAAGAAACAAAATCTACGCTACCGCCTGCTTTACTGCGGGATGCTCCCAGTATATTATAATCTTCAAAAGCATTGGTCGTAACATTTACTGGAATATCTGGTAAAGCTACATTCTTAGAATCTAAAACAGTGGCAAAAACAGCCATTCGTTTATTTTCGGTAACCAATACATCGTCGCTATTGCACGAACCAAAAAGATGAATAAAAGCAATCGTCGTAAAAAAATAAACGACCTTAAGGCAAGCCTCGGCGCATTTAATCGCGGCTACCGAGTATTTCTTTTTCATAGCTATAAATTACAACAGTAAGATGCAATTTACTAAAAAGGTTGCGTTAATAACTAAAAACTAGCGTTTTAAAATCCAACTTTCTGGATTATACTTTTTGGTATTTTGGAAGATTAAAAAATGAAGCGTTGTTTTTCCGGAACTTTTACTGGTAGCCACCACTCCCAAATCCTGGCCTGTGCTCACATAGTCACCTTTACGCACATAAACTTCTTCAAGATTATCGTAAATGGTGATATAATCACCATGCCTAAGCATAACGGCTTTGTTAGCTCCTTTTAAAATCTGTACCTCACTAACGGTCCCCTCAAAAACGGCTCTGGCTTTTCCGCCTTTATCGGTATCGATATTTACTCCACTATTGTTTATAGTAATATTACTTACTACCGGATGGGGCTGTTTACCAAACTTCATACTTACTGTACCCGTCACTACTGGCCAGGGGAGTTTTCCTTTATTACTGGCAAAGTCTTTCGCCAAAGCTTTTGCTTCAGGAGTAAGTTCGAATACATCACGTTTGGAAGAACCCGATTTTTTATTGGTTTCTGCAATCGAAGCTTTAATCATGGCATCGATTTTACGCTCTATTTCATCAATTTCTTGCTGTGTCTTTCTAATTTGTGATGCGAACTGGCTTTCTTTTGCAGTAATGGTTTTCATTAATTCCTGTTGCGACTTTTTATTTTCTTCCAGTCGCGCCCTGGTCGCCCTGTTTTCAGCAATTAATTTATTCTTTTCTTCTTTTTGATAAGCAAGCCGCTTATTTAAACGCTGTAAATCCATCGTACGGGTCTTTATTTGCTCACCTTGCTCTTTACGGTAGTCTGCGTATTGTTTTAAATATTGAAGCCGTTTATAAGCCTGTAAAAAGCTTTCAGAGGAAAGTAAAAACATTATTCGGCTTTGCTGCGATTTGCTACGATACGATTTTTTGATCATCTCGGCATAATCGGCTTTTAATTCTTCCAGCTCTTTTCTGAATTTGGCAATTCTAGCTTCATTTTCATTCATCTCCTTTGTGAGAAGATTTGCCTGCTGATTAGTGACTTTTATTAAATTCTCTGTACTTTTTATTTGTTGATTTAAATCCTGAACTTCGTTTAAAATCGACTTTTCCTTCTTTTTGTTACTCGTTCTTAATTCTGAAATTCGACGGATTTCATTACGAAGTTCAATTCTTTTTTTCTCTAAAGCTTCCCGGGTGTTTTGAGCAAAAGAACTGGTCACCACTAAAAAAGTAGCGAAACAAAAAATATATTTAAAAAAACCTAATCTCATTCTACCGAAATTTCATCGTAACCGGAGGGAATACTAAATGGAAAACTTACCTCTCCATCAAACTCTATTGAACGATACTGCAGGGTAATATTGGTACTTTCCCCACCTTCATTTGCAATGATGGTAATCGTTTCAGGAAAAAGCCTGCCCGCAACGCGCTGATAATCGCCGTAAGTTACCGTAACACTTCTATTTTTTGAATCCTGAGCTAACTGTTGTGCTTTGGCTTTAAAGGTTTCAGAATCTAACATAAACATCTTCTTTACATCAGATGATTTCTTAGGAAGTAATTGAAAACCTCTTGGAGATTCACTTAAAGTATACACATCTTCTCGCAGATCATAAATAGCCTGACCCAATAACAAATTCTGAAGTTTTTCAAAATCCAAAGGAGTTCCTAACCACTGACTTACTAAACTAAAATCGCCATCAAAATAGGTTTTTCCTACCTTTTCATAATAGCTAACTTTTTGCGGAGTGATATAGGCTTTGGCCATGGGGAATCCCAAAATACTGGCACTCATCCAAATGGCCTTGTCTTTTTCCATTCTAAAACTAAGATTTACCGATTGGGTCCTATCAGCATCCTGATAGGTGGCTCTTAATTTTCCAGACAAAGTATTAAACTGTATGGCTTTATCGTAATGATTCTTTATAACACCTGCTGCTTTTGCATTACTCCTTTCGAAACCAGATGCTACTTTTTTGGTTCCGCAGGCCGCAATACTAAGCGTTAACAGAAGGGCAAATATTATTCTTTTGATCATTTAGTTGCTTCTTTTAAGGTTTTAATAGCTTTCGCTTTATACTCATTCGCTCGCTCTTTATCTTCCAGCCCGGCGTAAGACACCGAAATCTGCTGATAAAAATCGGCTTCCATCCGTGGGTTTTCAATTAAAAAATCCAATCCAAAAGTAAGAATTTCGACTGCTTCAGAATAATTTTTAAGTTTATTTAAGGCAACCCCATTTAAAAGATAAAAAATAGGCTGTGCCGGGAAAATATCACGAGCTTCTGAAGCTAATTTTTCCGCATTCTCAAAATGCTCTAAATCGATCCTAAGGATCAGCGTGTTTTTAATCATTTCGAAGTTTGCCGGATCTTCTTTTAATCCCATTTCAAAATAACGAAGGGCATCTGCTTTATTATTTGATTTAAGATAATATTCGCCCAATTTTCGATATAATGAGGGCTCGTTTTCCTGCTTAGAAAGCATTTGACTCACTTCCATAAGCTCATTTTCCCATTGAGGATTTTGGTTTACAAATAATAAAAAATCATTTAAAACCTTATATTTTGAAGCCGCATCGATCTCTTCGCTTTTAAAAACCATCTGCATCGACTGCATGGCCTCTTCTGGCTGATCTTTGTTAAGATAAAACTTATACAGCGCCAAATGGGCCAAACTCGAACCGGGACTAACTTTTAAGAGTTGTTGTGCCGTTTTAAAAGCTTCCTCTTCCATACCCTCATCACTAAGCACATAAATAAGGTTAAGATAGTTTTCCTCTTCTTTAGGATCATCTTTAATGGCTTTCTCTAAATTTGCTATCTGGGCATCTGTATTATTGGTACGGGCATAAATTTGGCGACGTAAATGGGTGCGATACTCATTTTCGCCATATTGGATATCTAAACTATCAATAAGGGATAAAGCATTGTCATAGCGATCACTTAGGATATATAAATCAGCAAGGTCTTCGCGGTATTTAGTATCGATTTTAATTAATTTCTGAAGTATTTGTATGGCACTTTCATAATCTACCGAAGCAATTTCGTTCTCATAATACTCCCTAAGAATGTTTTCATCGTTCGGTTTTAAATCTAGTGCTTTTTGAAAAGAGGCTTTTGCCTGCTCAAATTCCTCTAAGGAATAATGATTTTTGGCGATTTCGTAATGTATCACCGGGCTCTGGTCGTTTATAGCAAGGCATTTTTGCAAAGCTTCGTTTGCTTTTTCGTAATTTTCAATACCGCGTTGCTTTAAAGCTTCAAAAAAATACTCTTGAAAATCATCGTTTACTTCTCCAAGATCACTATTTACAGTGGCACTATTTTTATCTTCGGGTTGCTGAATTATAGCAAAGGCCTTTCCCGGCACCAAATATAGGTGTGCAAAAAAGGCCAATATTAAGATCTGTTTCAGCAAAGTTTTTGAGATTTGGGGTTCAATAACTATTCCAATACAGAATAATCACCAATACTGATTTCGGTAAACTCTCCATTGAATTTAGCAAAATTACCAATCATAGCGTTATTCAAGTTTGCATTTTTCACTTCAGCAAAAGATTGAATAAGACTGTTTTTTATAGTGGTATTCTCGATTTTTGTTCCGTTGCCAATAGAAACATTTGGGCCGATCTTCGCATTGATCAGTTCTACATTTTCACCGATAAAACAAGGTTCGGTAATTTCAGCATCTTTTATTTTCACACTATCGGCGATGAGTTTCTCACCATCCTGGTGTAAAAATTTAAGCATACGCCCATTGGTTTCTACGGTTACATTTTTGTTTCCGCAGTCCATCCACTCCTCTACTTTACCCGGAACGAATTTTAGCCCATTGGCCTGCATGGCTTTAATCCCATCATTAATCTGATATTCGCCGCCATGAACGATATTATTATCTAATACCTTTTGAAGCTCTTCTTTTAAAACAGCCACCTCTTTAAAATAATAAATCCCGATCACCGCCAGATCTGAAACAAATTCAGCTGGTTTTTCAACAAGCTCGGTTATTTGTTTGCTATCGTTAAGTTTCACTACTCCATAAGCTGAAGGATTGTCTACCTGCTTTACCCAAATAACACTATCGGCATCTTTATCTAAAGTAAAATCGGCTTTAAACAAGGTATCGGCATAAGCAATTACCGCAGGGCCTTCTAAAGACTCTTTGGCGCACATAATGGCGTGGCCGGTTCCCAATGGTTTATCTTGATAATAAATGCTTGCTTTGGCTCCTAAACTTTCAGCGATGTCCTTAAGGTCGTTTTCTATTTTCTCTCCAAAATCTTCTCCTATTACAAAAGCAACTTCATCGATATCTTCGTCCAACACTTTTGCTATATCCTGTACCAATCTGTGTACAATAGGTTTACCGGCAATAGGAATTAATGGTTTTGGAGTGGTAAGTGTATGTGGCCTAAGGCGCGAACCTCTTCCCGCCATGGGTACAATAATCTTCATTTGTTTGTTTGATTTTAGAATAGTTTTTCGAAAAAATTGAAATTACTTTGTTCCCGTACTGCCAAACCCGCCAGCCCCGCGTACGCTATCTGTAAGTACTTCAACTTCTTCCCATTTAATATGTTCATGTTTGGCGATTACTAATTGCGCAATCCTCTCGCCATTTTCGATGATAAAGTTGTCATTCGATAAGTTCACCAAAATCACCCCTATTTCGCCGCGATAATCAGCATCGATTGTTCCGGGAGCATTTAAAACGGTAATTCCTTTTTTTGCGGCTAAACCACTTCTTGGTCGTACCTGTGCTTCGTACCCTACTGGTAGCTCTATAAACAAGCCTGTTTTTACGATTGCTCTTTCTAATGGTTTTAAAGTAACCGGCTCTGATAATTCGGCTCTTAGATCCATTCCTGCAGAAGCTTCTGTAGCATAACCTGGTAAATCGTGTGAACTTTTGTTAATGATTTTAATCGTCATGATCGCTTTAATATTTTCTTTATGTCTTCTTGTTCTTTAAAATACGTAATTCCCACAAATATGAGAACAAATAAGGTTGCAACTATATAATTTTGCCTAAAGTATATAAAACTAATGGCCGATAGTCCCACAGAAAGCAGTAAATACAATCCTATTTTCTTAACGTTATAAGGCACCAGGTAGTATTTTCTTCCGTAGAAATATGAAATCAACATCATACTCCCATAAGCGGCCAATGTCGCCCAGGCAGCTACCATAAATCCAAATTTGCCCATTAAGGTAATATTTAAAATAACGGTGACTAAAGCACCAAAAAGAGAAATATACATCCCCATTCTTGTTTTATCGGTAAGCTTATACCAAACAGAAAGATTATGATAAATTCCTAAAAATAAATTAGCCAAAAGGATAATGGGTACGATAGCCATCGCCTTCCAATATTCTTGGTTAGGGATCATAAACTGTTTAAAAATATCTATAAAACATACCAAAACTAAGAGTATTATGCCCCCGCATATTACAAAGTACTCTAAAATTCGGGCATAGGTTATTTTCGCATTTTTCTCTTTAGCATGATTAAAAAAGAAAGGCTCGGCTCCCATTCTAAAGGCCTGGATAAAAATCATCATAAAAACCGCCAGTTTATAACACCCCGAATAAGCTCCCATAATTTCTTCGGAAAGAATATCTTTAAGCAGCAGTTTATCAAGATTTTCGTTAATGATAAATGATATTCCCGCTAGCATAATTGGCCAGCCGTACTTCCACATTTGCTTTATAAGTGAGAAACTAAACTGAATTTTTGTCTTAAAGAAATAGGGTAGCAAAATTAAAAACGTAATCCCACTGGCGACAAGGTTGGCCATAAATATATAGCCTAAAATATCTTTTTGAGTAAAATGATTTAAGACATATTGAGGGGCAAAAGCCGGAAACTTTGGTACGAGCCATAAAAAATAGATATTAATCGCAAACACGATAAATACATTTAACAGCTTAACTAAGGCAAATCTAACCGGCCTATTGGTCGCTCGTAGATAGGCAAAAGGAATGACTACCAGCGTATCTAAAATTATGACTGAAAAAAAGATATTAAAAAAGAAAGGATCTAAATCTACTACTCTTATAAACGAATCCTGAAAGAGCATTCCTAAACCAAAAAATAATAATGTTGTTATGGTTAAGGCAATAAAAGATGTTGAATACACTTTGTTTTTATCCTCTGCTCTACTAAAAAAACGAAAAAATGAAGTCTCCATACCGTAAGTGAGCAATACATTGAACAAAGCAGCCCAAATATAGAATGTTGTATTTACAGAATAATCTTTAGTATCCAGTACATCGGTATGTAAGGGCACTAAAATAAAATTTAGTAACCGTGGTACTACAGTAGCAATACCGTAAATAATTGTATCCTGAAAAAATCGTTTTAAAGTACTCAACAGGCTCTGGGTTTCCTGCAAATATCCTAATAATTAGGAGAACAATACCTATTTGCGTTCCTCGATATCACTAATTACATAATATTTGGTTTCACCATTTTCCTGAAATTCTAATAAGGCTTGATCTTTTGCGATACTAACCGGACTTTTTTCTGGTTTTTGTGGCATTTTATTCCCGTACTCCTCACGAGGATCTGAGCTCATTACATAATCAGACTGGCGAATACCGAAACTAGCAGTGTATCGATTTTGCCCATCTTCGTTATAAACAATTGGGGATTTTAATCCCTTAAAATAAATGTTTTTTAATTCTATACGATTTTTTTGAATCGCAGTCACCGGAAGATAAAAGGTCATCTGCCCATCAACTGTGGTATAGAATGCCTGCTGAAATTGTGCAGGTGCTTCTTCCTGCAGGTTTTTGTTTGTTCCGCAATTCGTAAAAAGCGTAAAGAAAAAAAGGCTAAGCATAACATAAGTATGTTTCATAATCGTAATGGTTTGATTGTTTACTTACTAAAATCAAAACGAGTGCCAAAGAAGAATATGCTTAAAAAATAGCCAATAAGGCTCATAGATTTTTACAACAAAAAAGCCCGGAAAAACCGGGCTTTTAAATATATAAAATAAACTTATTAGTTATTAAGCGCTTCCGCACCACCAACAATCTCAAGAATTTCGTTGGTAATCGAAGCCTGTCTAGCCTTATTATAAGATAACTTAAGTGAATCTCTAAGTTCTGTGGCATTCTCAGTTGCTTTATGCATAGCTGTCATACGGGCACCATGCTCTGATGCAAACGAATCCCTTAAGGCCTTATACAACTGCATTTTAAGCGACTTTGGGATCAAATCTTTTACGATTTCGAGTTTAGAAGGCTCAAAAATATAATCAAGTTGTTTTTCTTCTTCAGTTTCAAACTTAGGAATAGGTAAAAACTGTTCAGTTAAAACAGCCTGTGTAGCAGCATTCTTAAAGTGGTTGTACACCAGTACAATCTTATCGTAATTTCCTTCTAAGAACTGCTCCATTAAATCCTCAGCAATAACAGATACGTTCTCAAAACTTAGATCTTCAAAGATCTCGGTATTTGTTTTATATACCTTAAAGCTTCGTTTTAATATATCGTTGGCTTTTTTACCAATACTGTATAAATGAACATCCTTATTTGAATATTCTTTAGCCACAGCATTTTTTACGCCTTTAATGATATTGGCATTAAAAGCACCTGCTAAACCTCTGTTTGAAGAAATCGCAACTACCAGTACTTTTTGAACCTCACGCTGCTCTGCATATTTACTGCTAGTATCATCATCTAAGGTAGCGCTAAGATCCTGTAAAAGCTGGGATAGCTTTTGTGAATAAGGGCGCATAGACTCGATAGCATCCTGCGCTTTACTCAACTTTGCAGCAGATACCATTTTCATGGCACTGGTGATCTGCATGGTTGAAGAAACCGAGGTAATTCTGCTACGTAATTCTTTTAAGTTTGCCATATTTTTAAAATTGGACTAGCCTAAATACTAAATAGAACAAAGAGTGCAATGCTATTTCGCACTCTTCGCTTATAAACTTTTATCCTTTATATTTTTCAGATAGCTCTTTTGCTACAGAAGCTAATGTATCTGTAACTTCATCGGTAAGTTTACCGGCTTTAAGCGTATCCATAACATCTCTATGCTTAGCATTTAAGAATTCGATATAATCTCTTTCAAATTCTCTTACTTTTTCTACAGGAACTTCTCTAAGTAAGTTTTTAGAACCTGCAAAGATAATCGCGATTTGATCTTCTACCGGATAAGGATCATTTTGTCCCTGCTTAAGAATCTCTACGTTACGCTTACCTTTTTCGATCACACTCATAGTAGCTGCATCAAGGTCTGAACCAAACTTAGCAAAAGCTTCAAGTTCACGGAACTGTGCCTGGTCTAATTTAAGCGTACCCGCTACTTTTTTCATCGATTTAATCTGCGCAGAACCACCTACACGAGATACCGAAATACCAACGTTAATTGCAGGACGAACACCCGAGTTAAATAAATCTGATGTTAAGAAAATCTGACCATCAGTAATCGAAATTACGTTAGTTGGGATGTATGCTGATACGTCACCGGCCTGCGTTTCGATAATTGGAAGTGCTGTTAAAGATCCTCCTCCTTTTACTTTGTCTTTAAGCGAATCAGGAAGATCATTCATGGTCTTTGCAATATCATCATCATTGATCACTTTTGCAGCACGCTCTAATAATCTTGAGTGAAGGAAGAAAACATCCCCTGGATAAGCTTCACGTCCTGGTGGACGACGTAATAAAAGAGAAACCTCACGATAGGCTACTGCCTGCTTAGAAAGGTCATCATACACTATTAATGCAGGACGTCCTGTATCTCTAAAATACTCGCCAATTGCAGCACCGGCAAACGGAGCATAAACCTGCATAGGCGCAGGGTCTGATGCATTTGCAGCAACAATAGTGGTATAGGCTAAGGCTCCTTTGTCTTCTAAAACTTTAGCAATTCCAGCAACTGTAGATGCTTTTTGTCCTACAGCTACATATATACAGTATACCGGTTTACCGGCATCATAAAATTCTTTCTGGTTAAGAATGGTATCGATACAAACAGTTGTTTTTCCTGTTTGACGGTCACCAATTACCAGCTCACGCTGGCCTCTTCCTACCGGCACCATGGCATCAATAGACTTAATACCAGTTTGCATAGGCTCTGTTACTGGCTCACGAAAAACCACACCAGGCGCCTTACGCTCTAAAGGCATTTCAAAAGTTTCACCTTCAATAGTACCCTTACCATCGATTGGTTCTCCTAAAGTATTTACTACTCTTCCAACAATACCTTCACCAACATTGATCGAAGCAATTCGTTGTGTTCTTTTTACGGTAGAACCTTCTTTAACTTCTTTTGAAGGTCCCAAAAGTACTACCCCAACATTATCTTCTTCAAGGTTAAGTACCATTCCTTCCAGACCACTGTCAAATTGAACTAATTCTCCGTACTGCGCATTAGAAAGCCCATAAACGTTTGCAATACCGTCACCAACTGTAAGTACGGTACCAACCTCGTCTAAAGAAGCCTTTGCCTCGAATCCGGAAAGTTGTTGCTTTAATATTGCTGATACTTCAGCAGGATTTACTTCTGCCATAATTATTTAAGATAAAATGCCTCGTTAAATACGGGCGGTTTTTATTAAATTTTAGAAACGTATGCGTTGTTGCCTGTTTTAAATTCTGTCTTTAAGTTGTTTAAGTTGTTAGCCACACTAGCATCATATTGAAGGTCGCCAACTCTTAATACAAAACCACCAAGAATACTTTCATCAATCTTATTCTCGATCGTTGCTTCCCTACCGGTAAGCTCTTTTATTTTGGCCTGAATTTTAACCTCAAGCTCTTTTGTTAAAGGAACTACAGTAGTTACCACAGCATTTTGTACCAAAATAGAAGTATCAAATAAGGATAAATATTGTTTGGCAACAACATCTAAGATATTGATACGATTATTCTCTACCAGCAAATTAAAAACTCCTGTAGTTAACCCATTTACATCTTTAAAGATCGCTTTTAAAATTTGATTCTTAAGACTGGGCTTTATTACAGGACTTGCTAAAGTACTCCTTAAATCTTCACTATTCTCGATTGTTTTAGAAATACTAAGCATATCTTCCTTAACATCTTTAGCTACTTTCTTATCGTTTGCTAATTCAAGAATGGCTTTTGCGTAACGCTGTGCTGCTCTGGTTCCCTTCATCACAAAGTATTAATTTAAAGTAACATCACCTAGCATCTCGTTGATCATCTGGTGTTGCTTTTCTTTACTTGATAATTCCTTACGAATTACTTTTTCTGCAATTTCTATAGATAAATTAGCAACCTGAGATTTGATTTCTGCCATAGCTGCCTTTTTCTCCATCTCTATACTTTCCTTAGCCTGTGCTACAATCATATCTGCTTTGGTTTGTGCCTCTTCTGTAGCACTAGCCAATACCTTTTCTTTTAACTCACGGGCTTCTTTAAGAATAGCATCTCTTTCAGCACGGGCTTCTTTTCTTAACTGTTCGTTATCCGCCTTAAGATTTTGCATTTCTTTTCTAGCTTCTTCAGCTGAAGATAACGCATTATTAATCGAGTCTTCTCGTTCTTTAACAGCTCCAAGAATAGGTCTCCATGCAAATTTTGCTAAAATTAAAATAAGTACAAGAAAAACTATTGTCTGCCAAAAAAGTAAACCAATTTCAGGAGTGATTAAATCCATAATATTTTTAAATTAAAACTTTCAATTTTTAATGGGTTTAAAATCGGTTTGTAACCAACCGTTACAAACCGATTTCTAATTTTCCTAGACTATGCTGGTACGGTAAGTACCCCTAGTAATGCAGCAACAACTCCAAAAAGGGCAACACCTTCAACAAGAGCGGCAGCAATAATCATAGCTGTTTGGATTTTTCCGGAAGCTTCTGGCTGACGGGCAATAGCGTCCATAGCAGAACCACCGATTTTACCAACACCAATCGCTGCTCCAATAACTGCAAGACCAGCACCTAAAGCTGCAAGTCCAATGTGTAAATACTCCATAGTAAAAAATTAAAATTAAAATTAATGATGCTCATGTTCTTGTACTGCCATCCCTATAAATAAGGCAGACAGCATAGTAAAAATAAATGCCTGCAAAAATGCTACAAGCAATTCCAGAACTGAAATAAACAATGCAAAAGGCACTGAAATACCAGCTACGCCAGCACTTTCTAATATAAAGATCAGTCCGATTAAACTCAATATGATAATATGCCCTGCCGTAATATTTGCAAATAAACGAATCATCAGGGCCACAGGTTTTACGATCAATCCAACAACTTCTACTATCGTTAAAATAGGTTTTACAAAAGTTGGGATTCCCGGCATCCATAAGGTATGCTTCCAAAAATCTTTGTTCCCGTTAATTACAATTAATACCAACGTGAATAACCCAAGGGATACTGTTACAGCAATATTACCGGTAACATTGGCTGCACCTGGCAATAAGCCAATCAAGTTTGTAATCCATATGAAGAAAAATACCGTTAATAAAAATGGCATAAACTTCATGTATTTTTTCTCTCCTATTTGCGGCTTTGCAATTTCGTCTCTTACAAATAAAACAAAAGTCTCCAGTAAGTTGTTAAAGCCCTTTGGAGCGTGTTTATTCTTTTTATGGAAGGAGGCTAAACGACTAAAAATGATCAACATAATGATAACGGTGATAAACATAGCCGCTACGTTTTTAGTGATCGATAAATCGATAGGACGCTCTGCATTTAAAGGATGGTGTTCCTTATCAAACTCAACCTCATGAGCACCTTCTTCTAATTGATAAATCTTTTCGTGAAGATTAACGAAACTCATTCCGTTTTTTTCGACTACATGATGCCCTTCGGTATCATGGTGAAATTCACTAGACATAAAAGTTACAAGACCATTATCGGTATATAAAATCACCGGAAGTGGTAGTGTGAAAGAATTCTCTCCTTCTCCATAAAAATGCCAGCCATGTGCATCACCAATATGGTGAAGAATCATATCTGTAGCATTAAATTCTTTTTCAGCTTCTACTAAAGAGTCCTCTTTTGATGCAAAAGAAAAAACCGGAAGTAAGGCTAGTGCAAATGTCACTATAATCTTTAACGATTTCTGTGCTATCATAATACCTGGTCTACTTATAAAATTATGGGCTCTAAATTTCGGTGCAAAGGTATACTTTTATTTTTTATGTGAAAGTCCACATTTTAATTTTTTATTTAGATTTCAATTAATCTTAAAAATTATTGATATTCAATCATTTATTATGATTAATCAATTTTACGGCAAAAATGGTTTCAAAAATTAAGAAAATAAAATAGGGCACAAAAAAAGCGATAACCTGAGCAAAAATTGAAACCTCATCAGCAAGCAATGCCGGCAACAAAAACAAAACCGCCGAAACCATTTTTAACAAACCCAACCCCATAAAAGCAAAACCCGTTTTATCTGAAAAATTAAGGTTTATATATAGCAAGAGGGTATAAATAAGCAATGTGGCGAAAATATGAAAGGCATAATTAGCAAGCGTACTGTAATATAGACTTGCTTCTATGAAATTTGAAATAACCAGAAATTGAATTATAAATAATATTAAAGAAAAAGGTAAGAATACCTTAAGGAAATTTAATAATGGTTTTCCCATCTATTCGTCGTCTTTACTTATATTTTTAACACTTCTTATTACCTGGAATAAAGCAATAAAAACACCTAATAGTGATACTGAAATGGTGTATGCAGAAAATTTATTAGGAAATTTTTTGTCTAACCAAATCCCCAAAAAGACTGCACCGGCAATGATAATTGCCATCTGGAAACCTACATTTACAAATACAAGATATTTATTACGCTGATTGTTTTTCATTCTTAACCGACTTCATTGTGCCGCGCATTTGGCAAGTAGCATTAAAATTTGCACCAGGTTCAACCGCTAGTTTACCAGCAACCACTTCTCCATCTACAATTGCAGATGATTTTAAACTCAATACCCCACTTACTGTTAGTTTCCCATTAAAATTACCTTCAATATCGGCATTTTCACATTCTAATGTCCCCTCTATGTTCCCATTTTTGCTAATGACCACTTTCCCAGTGGTCATTAAAGATCCTTTTAAAAAGCCTTCAATTCTAAAAGCACCTTTTGCTGTTATATCTCCGGTAATCTGTGTTCCTGCAGCAATTTTGTTTTGTTCGTTAAACATTTCTTTGCCGGACATTCCTTTCTTTTTTTCTGAAAACATCGTATTAAGAGTGAGTGTTAATAATCTGTTTTATAAATATCTAGGTTCTTTTTAAAAAGAATTACCCGATAATTGTCTGTTGAGATTGCAAGAAAATCATTTTTAACCTTATAATCATCATTTTCATGCAATAATTCACCAAAGCCTAAAGCTCTGGGACGATCTTCTAAACCATGTACAACTACAAAGATGCGATCATCTGTATAGGGATCTATAGAGGTTGAAAGACCCGAATAACCCAATGTTACCAAAGCCGAATCTATTTTTTGCTGAAGTTCCCGGGCTTCTTCTGTTTTAGAAGCTTCAAATTCGTAGATGAGTTTATAATTAGTTGCCAGACTATCTTCCTTTAGTTGGAGCCTGCTTAATCTGGGCAGCGTACGGCTAATCATTTCCTTGGCCTTTTGTCCTTCTTGGGATTGTGGATAGGTTAAAGAAACATACCCAAGGGCTTTTCGATATTCCGCCAAACCTCTTAAACGCCCTATAGCCATAGCTTTTAATAATTCAAACTTCGGGACGATTTCTTCTCCAGTATACCGGGTTATAAACTTATCGCTTTCAGAAATCACCTCTACAAATTGCTGATTTTCGTAAAGTTCGAAAGTCTTTTCGTAACTCATTTTAGGCAGACTTTCCCCATCCGCTAAGCTTTGTGGATTCTGAATAAAAACCGCATACTGAGAATTGGGATAATTAGAAATAATATCGTTTTTCATCCGGTCCTGTTGATTCAGCATGTTTAACCTTCCGTAGGCTTTATAAAGATTATATTTTGAAGGTAGAATTAATCGGTTTTCAGGATTACTGGCCAGCACTTGTTCTAAACGATCTACAGCTAACTGGTATTCACCAAATTTCTCATTGTAGATTAAACCTAATTGATAATACGCATAGTTACGATCCTCATACAAACTATCGATAACTTTATTATCTGTAGGGAGCTTTTCTACATAGGTTAAAGGATCAAACCTTGGATCGCTGGAAAAATCAAATTCGGCTATACTATCTTCATCTTGTGTGTTGATGCCGGTATTTCCGGTAGCCATCCATCGCCAATTATCCGCGAGTTCCCGATTTCCCCAAATCCTTAAAAATTCGCGTTCTCCCCTATTTATGCGGTTTGCACTATAAAAATAAAACTTACTTGTATTTTCTTCTACTGGTACTCCTATATTGGGAACGCCGGGACCTGCTGTGTTTAATGCTAAAGCTGCCTGGGCTTCCCCCGCTTCAATTTCCTTCTGGTAGCCTTCTTTTAATTTATCGGTATAAGCAGTGTAAAAAGCGATTTGTTCTTCACGTGGTAATTTTACTAAATCTAAGATACTATCGTTTTTATCGGCGATAGCCTGATAGAAAATCACATCATCTAAATTTTTACGCTTCTTTTCTATAGTACGATATTCCCTTAAATTAGAGGGCATTTCAAAAAGCGTACTATCAAAATATTTTGCGGCAGTTTGATATTCTGATTGGTCAAAATTAATATTTGCCAGGATCTCGTAATTTATAGATCGCAGATAAGGATCACTGTTAGCTCTGCTCCTAAGCGATTTATTATAATAAACAATAGCGGTATCTATAGAATCACGCTGATAATAATATTCACCAATTTGAAAATAAATTTTATCTAAGAACGGGCGGTTTTCACGATCCTCTTCAAGATCAGTAAGCATTTGTTTTAATTGCTGATCGTCGTTTTCTTCGGCATTAAAATTTCTAGCCTTTTGGATATACGCATTAATCATATAAATGCGCGGTGATTTTCGGTTTAAATCAATCACCTCATCAAAAGCTAAATTGGCATTTTTAGGTTGATTAAGTTGGTTATACAACTGGCCTAAAATAAAAAAGTAACGTCCTTTCTCCTCGTTTTTCTTAGTGAAGTTAGCCGCTGTGGTTAAGGGTGCCAGTGCACTATCGGGATACTTTAAATTAATATATGCTTGTGCTATGGCTGCTTTTGCATCGGCATATTCCTGATCTTCGAATTGCGAATTTTCGATAATCCTTTTTAGATTTTTAATCGCAACCCTGTTATTCTCTAACCTGATATTGGTTTTCTCTCGCCAAATCTGCGCATTTCGAATACTATTGCTGGCGGGATATCTTTGTAAAATATAATTGAAAGCCTCTAAAGCCGGGATAAAACGCTGATCAAAATATCTTGCTTTTCCTAAAAGCATATAAGCTTCATCGATTTGCGGATTTTCTTCTTCCCCGGCAATTAACATCGAATGTCGTTGTATTGCTTTTACCGCTTTTTGTTCGGCTACACCAAAATTTTGATTGCGTATGCTATCGGGAAGTAAAATTTCTTCATCGATTTGCATACGCTCTATAGGCAATACATCCCAATAATTATCCCGATAATTTTGGTTTAGTTCTTCACGTCCAGTTTCCAGGGCAAGATTTCCGTTATAAAGCGTGTTATATTCAGCAGTAACCGAATGCCAGCTTCGACTAATAAAAGTATCCTTCTTTCTGGAGCATGAAATTATTGCCCCCAGAAGGATGAAAATGAAAAAAGCTTGTGTAAATCTCCTCAAAATCAACCCTTTCTTATTACCATCATAACTCAGTTACGCAGGATTTAGTATGTAAAAATAAGTTTCTTTTTACAAATACAAAGGTTTGCGCTTTAAATAAGAAAAATCAGATGGTGATTAGTCAGGATTATTAGTTCTAGCTTCTCCTGTTTCTTCTTCCGTAGATAATTTGATTTCTTCAGGAATTTGCTCTCCAGAAAAATAGGTTTCCAGTTCTTTTAAAGTGGCTTCAGAAGTTTTTATATCCCGTACAATATTCCCCTTATCCAACACTACGATGCGCTCACAAACTTCAGTAACATGAATAAGATCATGACTGGAAACCAAAACAGTAGTTCCCGAAATTTCAGAAAGATCTTTGATAATTTTCTTTAGCCTAATTTGTGTTGTAGGATCCAGATTAGCAAATGGCTCATCTAAAATTACCACTTTGGGCTCGCCTATTAACGCAGCAACAATACCCACTTTTTTCTGATTACCTTTCGATAAATCTCGAAGGTATTTTTTCCGTCCAATAATTTCGCCATTAAAAAATTCTTCAAATTGCTTCAAAAAACTGTCAATATCGGCACGGTTTTGATTACGCAGTTCGCCTACAAAATAAAAATATTCTTCGGCCGTAAGATATCCAATCAAAAAGCTCTCGTCGATAAACGACGCGGTAAATGTTTTCCAGTCTTCACTCTCGTTTACGGTGATATCCTGATTAAATATATTGCCTGTGGTAGGTCTTATCAAATCTAATAATAAACTGAAAAAGGTTGTTTTTCCGGCACCGTTATTTCCCACGAGTCCGAAATTTTGACCCTGAGGAATTTCTAAATGGTCGATATCTAAAACCTTCGTACCATTATATACTTTAGATAGATTGGTTGCTGTGATCATAATATGCTATTTATTGGGGTATTCGAGATTTTAATAATTAGAATTGAATTTTAAGCTTTAGTCTTTTTTGGTTACTGGATAGAATCAAGCACATCTGGGCAGGCCCTTAGAGATTAATCCCCGGTTTGTTTATAACCATGAATCATGGCATATTTATTCTTTTTATATTGTATGGTTATTCTGTCCATTAGGTAATTTCTAAGAACGATACCTATAATACCTAACACTCCTATCGCTAAAAGACCTATATTAAAACTGAATACTTTATAAAATAAGTAGAAAATACCCAGCGGAACTGCCAATAAAGGTATGGCCACCAACCATTGTGCTGCGCCTGTTCCCTGGTAATTCATAAACGGACTTTTTTCTAAATCAATACGTTTTTTATTAAATGAACCTGTAAACATTAATAAAGGTACATTTACACCAAGATTATACAATGCGCAAACAAAAATGATGAGTAAGATATTCCAGCCAAAATAAACATAAGGTGTACTTAAAATACTTAATATTATAATACTAAAACTTATCAACGCAGCTTTAGAAGCCAGATATTTACGCATTGGGATATTTTGCGACATTATCATTTGATAATAAGAAGCATCCCAACTGGGTACAAATTGGCCAAAATTGATCATAAATATTCCCGTGATAAAAATACCTGCAAAAACAAACATTACAGGCATTCCTTCGTAAACTGAATTGGTAAAAAACAATAAGCCATACAGTAAAAAGAAAAATGAAAGATACACCGTTGTTTTGGGTCGTTTATTACGCCAGATAAGCTTCATATCCAACTGTAGAAAAGTCGCTACATCACCAAATCTTTTTAACCACTCAAAATCCTGGGATTTAACCTCTCTTTGTTTTGTTTTTAATCCCGTATCTAAATAAAATTTCTTTTTTAAAGTATTTCGTACCCAAACAAAAAACATTACTACAAGAATTAGTGGCAAAACAGCCAAATACGGCATTTCCAACACATAATTTAAGAAGATACCAAATTTTTCACTTACCGGAAAAACATTAAAATATTCTAAGCCTGCTAAAGCCAAAATAAAAATTATCGCTGGTAAGAATGATTTTAGATCTTCTGCAAACTTCTTTTTGATTAGGAAATTAAAATAATTGACTGAAAAACTAAAGAACAATACACTACACGCCCAGGCAATCATGGAAATTACGCTATGATTAGATTTTACGGCTACCACCACAGCAAAAGGCACATAAATTAAAACTGGTAAAATATTATAGAATGAGAATAACGACTTTAAAAGCACAAAATTTATAACCTTATGCTTTTTAATATTCTGAAGTAATAAAGGCTTTATTTGTACCACCGGAAGACTTTGCATAAAAAACCGCAATATAAGTTCAAATGCCAGCCAGGCTAAAATATATTCGTTTAATTTAAAAAGCGGATCTTCAGCAGGATACATTTTTTCTAGTATAGGATAAAGTCCTATTCCCATAAAAAGAAACATAACAGCAAAATATACCGCGATAAAGATCATAAAGATTTTAAGTCCGAGACTTTTGCCAAAACTTGCGCTACGCGTAAATGACTTCCATTCTAAACTGAGTAATTTACCTACCATAAAAAAATGCTTTACTTACTTGTGTCTAAATTTTGACTTTTGTTACACGTGATTTAATAATTTAACGATAGCTCTGGATATATTCTTAATAAAATATCTTTCGTTTTTTCAGGAAGGACAATAACTGCTACATAATGTATTACAAATGCGAATGCGATCAATATTGCTATGACAATAGACGCGATTTCGTTTGGAATTATTTTATCAAAATACAAAAGCAAATAACCTGGATAAAAAGATGTCGCTCCAATTTGACCAACGTTTAAAATCATATCTTCTAAAAGATATATTCTACCTTTTCTTTTTACCCGCTTTTTCTTTTCACGGTTAAGTTTAATAAGGTGATAAAAAAGAAAGATCATCTCAATTAAAACAATCGAACCTATCATTATTTTTCCGTACTCAAACTGACTTAAGCTCCAAAAAATAAAAGAAACAATACTTATCATAAGAATTACTTTTGGTAGCCTTAAAAATTCCAGACTTTCTTTTAAAACCAGATTCCAATAAGTTTTCGTCATTGCTTTCTGTCGTTCTTCAACAACTTCCAAAAAACCAAATACCCCAAACTTTTTAAATTCTTCCTGTAAAGCATTTTCAAAGCCTATAGCCGGATCTTCTCTCCATTGCTTTTCTATAGCAGAGGCTAAATGATCTACCAACTCAGTTTGTACATCATAATATTCTACAAAATGCTCACGAGTAAAACGATAAAGTCTATCTATTTGATTTGAATTCACTTTTTGCATCACACGAGCGTTTTAAAATGATTTTTTCATGACCCCTAGGATAAAGCATACTTTCTGTGAAGATCTAAATGCTTTAAATACAACATGACTAAATAGATTAAAAAGCAAAGCATCATAGCCATAAAAAAAGAAAAAAGGATACTTTGATACATAGAGGCATTCTCCACCTTTTGTTCGTAAACCTGTAAAATTACTGTAGTCTCCATCGGAATAAATATTTTAAAATCTTTTAAAAGCAGATGGCTATAAATCGTTTGCTTACCATTTTTTAATTGAGGATAGAGGAACAATGAAATGATTCCGGCAGTTAGGGAAAAGAAACCAATGAGGTATGCAAAATCCTTAAATAACTCATTGGTTTCATAATTAAGAATGACCAAAAGACTTGTCAAAACCAAAGATAACAGTAATAATGGCCAAAGCATTTTTACCGAGTTACGCTTAAGTTCCTCGTAAATAATTTTAGGATACAAGTCCTTACCGAGTAATAATCTATTTTGTTTTAATCTAAAGGAATTTTCCCATAAGCCTAAAACAGCTTTCGAAGAGGCTTCAAAACTTAAACTTTCCATAGCCATTTTCTCTTCTATTTCACTGGCAATATGATCTAGAAGTTCTTCCTGAATATCAAAGAAAATAATTCCTTTGTGTCGTAGGATACTTCGAATTTCTTCTAGCTGTACCGGGTTCAACTTTTTCATCTTAAATGCTGAATTTAGGATTAATGATTCCCTGAATGTTCTCAATAAATTGCTCTAATTCATTGATTTTATGAACCTTCTCTTTAATACCGGCTTCGGTAAGTTTATAGTATTTACGAAGACGATTATCCACTTTTTTCACTTCAACCTGTAAAAAGCCGTCGGCTTCAAGCTTATGTAATGCGGGATATAGCGCTCCTTCAGTGATTTTCAATTCGCCATTGGTAATTTCTTTTACCTTCTGAGTAATTTCGTAACCATACATTTTATCTTTCTCAGCTAAAAGCTTTAAAATAATCGTAGATAAACTACCCTTATATAATTTTGAATTCGACATTGAAAAAAGATTTCTTGATGATAAATATACATAAATTTGTTATGCATAATATTCTTAGGTATGTAATTTTAAATTTTAAATCTTTCAAAACGCCGCTTACTTTGTATTTTTGCCCACAAATTATTTTTTGATGAGTACATTTCATAAACTGAAAATAAAGGAAATCATTAGAGAAACACCTCAGGCTGTGAGTATTTCGTTTGATATTCCTTCAGAGCTTCAGCAGGAATACAAATTTAAAGCCGGGCAGTATATTACCATAAAAGCAGATGTTGATGGCAAAGAACTGCGTAGAGCTTATTCCCTTTGTTCAGCTCCAAATTCAGAAGAATTTAAAGTAACGGTTAAGGAAGTTGAAGGTGGTAAATTTTCCGTTCTTGCCAACAATAGTCTGCAAGCGGGCGATATTTTAGAAGTTCATCCTCCTGAGGGTAAATTTGTTTTAGAACCTTCTACAAGTGCCAAAACCTATGCTGCATTTGCCGCAGGAAGCGGAATTACTCCCATTTTATCTATTATTAAAACAGTACTATCTGAAGAGTCGAAAAGTAGATTTATTCTTACCTACGGCAATAAATCTCCAGAAGACACCATCTTCTTTAAAGAGCTTTTAGAGCTTCAGGCCGCTTATCCAGATCGTCTTTTTGTTGAATTTGTATTTAGTAGAGCAAGAGAAGACAATGCACATTTTGGACGGATAGAAACCAGTACGGTTAATTTCGTAATGAAAAACAAATTTAAAGATCAGCCTTTTGATGCTGTTTATCTTTGTGGGCCTGAAGAAATGATTAATCATGTAAGTGAAGTCCTTACCAATAACGGAATTGCTGAAGAAAATATTTATTACGAATTATTTACCAGTAATGATAGCGGCGAAGTTGAAGCCAATCTTGAAGGCCAAACTCAAATTACAGTAATGGTTGACGATGAGGAAACAAGCTTTGTGATGAATCAAACTGATGTAATTTTGGATGCTGCGCTGGAAAACGACCTTGATGTTCCTTATTCCTGCCAGGGCGGTATTTGCAGTAGCTGTATCGCAAGAATTGTAGAAGGAAAAGCTGAAATGCGTAAAAATCAGATTCTTACCGATGATGAGATCGAAGAAGGATTGATTTTAACCTGCCAGGCACATCCACTCACTCCTACCATTAAAGTAGATTATGACGATGTTTAAATCATCTTCAATTTTTTATAAAAAAAAGGCTTTCAGTATTAGTGAAAGCCTTTTTCTTTTTTAATTTAATACTGAATTTATCTTTTTTACCACTCTAACCGGACTTATAGTCCTGATAGCAAGTTCGTAACCTTCAGGATATTTATTACCATACACCGAGGTGGGTATTTTGGGAAACTTTTCTAAATCTGGAATTATTGAATTTTCGAAAGGTTGCTGAAAAGGCTTAAAACCGGCAAAGGGATGTGTGACTCCCCAAATGGTAATTACCGGAACCCCGTACATCGCTGCCATATGTCCATTGCCGCTATCCATAGATAACATGGCATCAAGATTAGATATTAAAGCCAGTTCTTCTTCAAAAGATAAAAGCCCGGCAACGCTTATAATATTCTCAAACTGCTGCTCCCAAGATCGTAGTTTTTTGATTTCTGCATTACCACCGCCAAAAAGAAACACCTGAATATGGTCTTGTTTATTCAGTTTTTTTAAAACTTCTTCCATTAAATCTGCTGGATAAGCTTTGGAACTATGTTGTGCAAAAGGCGCTATTCCTAACCATTTTTTAGAAGAATGAGCTACAATTTCATGTATTTTGGAGGGAATTTGCTGCTTTTCCGGAAAAATATGTTTATTAAAATCAAGAGGAAATCCTAAAGCCGTAAACACATCTACATAGCGTTGATGTGTACTTTTTAATTCTTTAAAAACTTTATGATCTTCACGTGTTAATTTCTTTTTATCAGCCCTACCCTTATCGATTTGTTTTACTGGAATTCCAAAGAAATAAAAAACCGATTTCAATACGTTACTCCTAAGAACATTGTGAAGATCAGCTACCATTTCGATCTCATGATTTCGTAATTCCCGGGCCAACCTTCCCAACCCCATCACGCCATTATGTTCGCCATTAATATCGGCCTCATAAATTTCTATATTGGGAATGCCCTTAAACATGGGCGCAAAAAAAGGCCGGGTAAGAAAGGTAATCCTACAATTGGGATACATCGCCATAAAGGTTCTAATCACCGGAACCGTCATGGCAACATCTCCCATTGCCGATAAACGGATAGCAAGAATATGAGCACCTTTCTCTCTATTTTCATTGGGAATATGTTGATATGCAGTGCTCATTTAATTTTATTTATTTCGTAAAACTGGATTTAATTCGTCATCATTATACATTTTCATCTGCTTATAGACTTTCATATATTTATCCCCGTTTTCTATATCTTTTAAAAGCTGATCGATTGCTGAAGAAAGATCTACCCGCTGCTCTAATAAAATATCAAGCTTTGCCTGGCATTTTTCTTTATGATCTGCTGAAGCATCTTCACGAGTAGCTTCTTCGTGCATGTGATAAATTTTAAGTGCTAAGATCGATAATCTGTCTACTCCCCAAGCCGGGCTTTCTGTATTAATAGTCGCGTTTTCTTTTGGCGCAACCGCCTTATATTTTTCGAGGAAATAACTATCAATATATTCTACCGTATCGGTACGATCCTGGTTAGAAGCATCAATAAGGCGTTTCAATTTTAAACCGGCTATAGGATCGATATTAGGATCTCTTACAATATCCTCGTAATGCCACTGTACGGTATCTATCCAGCATTTTCTATAAAGAAGATGCTCTATAAGTTGGGAATCGCTATCATAAGGGTTTGTAAAAGGCTGATCTACAGTATCAATTTCATGATATTTTTTGATCACTTCCTGAAAGATCTTATTGGCTTTATCTGTAAACATTATGTTGATTTTTTAAAACTGAATAGTTTAAACGCCTCTAAAATCTGAAAATTTCAGGATTTGGCGATTTTAATGACTATTTTAAATTGAAATACAAAGGTATTACAAAATCTATAATTGCTAAACATTCCTTTTAAATGACCAAAAATTCAAATACCACAAATATATTCCTGAAGCAATTTTAACTCTGAATAAATAGCACTCCAAAGGGCATCAAAATCAATATTAATAATAGTATTTCCCTAAAGATTTTATCCCGGCCGGTATCAAAATAATTGGAAACAATAATACTAAGTGGAATGAAGAAAAAAATAAGCTCACTTCCATTTTTACTCGGCGCCAGTATGCCTACAGAAATACCGATAATAAGCGTAAACAAAATAAGGTTTAAGGAGGGTCGTAAACTAACACCTGCTTTTTGAATAATTGAAAAGTAATATACAAGAGACCATAGCGTAAGAGCTAAAATGATACTTATTGGTGTTAAGAATTTAAAAGACTGATAGTTAGAAAAATCAAAATTATAAGGCTGGTACCAATCTGCCATTAAATAAAACTGATCGTAGACCAACAAATGGATGGAGCAGTAAATCATGTATACACAAACTGCTGAAGTTATAGGAATTAACCAGTTTTTGGGTCTGGGCGAATAAATTATAATTCCGCCTAGTACAATAAATAAAAATAAAATGGACCAGAAATAAAATAAGGAAGCAATGCAAATCCAAAAAGCAGCATCAAATATTTTCTTTTGTACGCTTATTTGTGATTTTAAGCTTATAATTCGGCGTAGTGCCAATAAAATAAGCGTTGCGGCAACAATCACGTTATAATCCTTAAGCAAGGAAAAAAAAGAAGCGCAAAACACCGAAAATAAAAGGACTTTATATGCACTCCTCTGAGTAAGGTCGTTCTTTTTAGCTATAAAATTCAGCAAAAATAAGGATAACATCAGCGCTAAAAAAACGCCTAAAATTTTAAAGAATTTAAAGATTTCGAAAGCTAAAAACCAGGTATGAAAGTTAGCTGTTATAAAAAACCCAGATAGCAATACGAGGACAAGCGTAATATTAATTGGCTTTGATTTGGCAAAAAAGCTTGTTAGCATTGCTCTTTTTTCTATTTTTGTAGTGTTAAACTAACAATGTTAAACGATGACTGAATTTTTTGAAGGAATCTCGTGGCTTTTTGAAAATGTACTTCTTGTTCCTCTTGATTGGCTACGTTCTCTAGAACTAGACTCCTGGTGGGGTGCTAACGCCATCAACTTTGTATTTATTATCATTGGAATGATCGCTTTTGCATACTGGTGCAAACAATTAAAGATTTTCCAAGACGCCGATGACGAAAACACAAGGTCTAAGCCTTACTTAGGATAATCCTAAGCAAGGTCAAAGCCTAGATCTTTTCTAAAATACATCTTATCAAATTGTAGTTTCTCTACATTTTGATAAGATTTTTTTAGTGCCTGTTTATAATCTTCTCCAAACGCGGTTACGGCGATTACCCTCCCGCCATTGGTCACTACTTTACCATCTTTTAACGTAGTTCCTGCGTGAAATACGAGCGCATCTTCAACGTTTACATTTTCGATACCGGTTATTTCTTTAGCTTTTTCATAAGCTTCTGGATATCCGCCAGAAACCATCATTACTGTTGTCGCAGCTCTCTCGTCAATCTCTAGATCGACCTCATTAAGTTTCCCCTCTGCGGTTTTTGCAAGTACCTCAACCAGATCTGATTTTACCCTTGGTAAGACTACTTCGGTTTCAGGATCTCCCATTCGTACATTATATTCGATCACATAAGGCTCGTTTCCTACTTTTATCAAACCGATAAAAATAAATCCTTTATAGTCTATATTTTCTTCAGTAAGACCATTTACCGTAGGCTTTACAATACGCTCTTCGATTTTCTGCATCAATTCTGCATCAGCGAAAGGTACCGGAGATATTGCTCCCATTCCACCCGTGTTTAAGCCTGTATCGCCTTCTCCTATTCGCTTATAATCTTTAGCTGTTGGCAGGATTTTATAATTTTTACCATCGGTTAAGACAAAAACACTAAGTTCTATTCCGTCCAAAAATTCTTCGATCACCACTTTGGCACTAGCTTCTCCAAATTTTTGATTTTTCAGCATATTTTCTAATTCGGTTTTCGCTTCAGCAAGATCGTTTAAAATTAAAACGCCTTTTCCTGCAGCAAGACCATCGGCTTTAAGCACATAAGGGGCACTTAAAGTTTCCAAAAACGTTTTACCGGCTTCTAAACTTTCTATAGTAAAACTTTCGTACGCCGCTGTTGGGATTTGATGCATTGCCATAAATTCTTTGGCACGCTCTTTACTTCCTTCCAGTAGTGCACCGCGCTTTGAAGGCCCCACAATCAAAAGATCTTTTAAGTCTGGCTCTCCCTTACAAAAGTCTGTAATTCCCTTGACAAGAGGATCTTCTGGCCCCACGACCAACATGTCTACATTTTTTTCAATAATAAAATCTTTAATACCGGAAAAATCTCCTACATTTAGGCTCACATTTTCCCCTACATTCAAAGTTCCGGCATTACCGGGAGCTATATAAAGTTTTTCACATTTTGGACTTTGTGCAATTTTGTAAGCAAAAGTATGCTCTCTACCGCCAGAACCTAGTATTAAGATTTTCATTTTTTTAGAAATATTTATTTTGGACTTCAAAAATAATTGTTTGTAAATTGAAGCACCAATAAAATCGAATAAAAAAGCATTGTTAAGTTTTGGATTGGTTTAAACTTTCGCTTCAGCTCAATAAATTTCCTGTAAATCGGGCCCGAAAAATGTTGGATGAAATAGACAATATTCCCGCAAACCAGTACCAACAATATATTGAAACTAAAAAAAAAGAAATTGTTGATTATCATTTAAATAACAATAATTTCTATAAGAGCTTTATAGGAAGTAAGGCGATCCCAAATTGGGAGGATATTCCTATTATGACCAAAACCGATCTACAGCAACCCTTAGAGAACCGCCTAAGCCAAAGTTTTAATTTAAAGAATAGCTATGTGGGTAAGACCTCTGGAAGTAGCGGCCACCCTTTTACTTTTGCCAAAGACAAACTTTGCCATGCCATGACCTGGGAGGGTTTTAACAATCATTATAACTGGCACGGTATAGATCTCAACAAATCACTACAGGCAAGATTTTATGGAATTCCGTTAGATTTTTACGGTCATCTTCAAGAACGAATTAAAGACCAGATAAGCCTAAGAAGGCGTTTTAGTATTTTTGATCTTAGCGAGACCAAATTGCAAGGCTTTCTTGATCGTTTTAGGAAAAGTAAATTTGATTATTTAAACGGTTATACCAGCGCTATCCTGCTTTTTTCTAAGTTTTTAAAAAAAGAAAAGATTGTACTTAAAGAGATTTGTCCTAGTTTAAAACTTTGCATTGTAACTTCAGAGCGATTATTTGAAAAGGATAAAAAAGTTATTGAAGAAGCTATAGGCATACCCGTAGTAAACGAATATGGCGCCAGCGAAGTAGGCCTTATCGCTTTCGAAAACCCTAACGGAGAATGGTGTCTTAATCGCAGCGATCTTTTTATAGAAATCGTGGATGAAGACAATAGAACTTTACCACATGGTAAAGAAGGAAGAATAATAATAACCTCCTTGTATAATAAAGCCCATCCCATAATTAGGTATGCTATTGGAGACATTGGTATAATGTCTAAAAAAAGTACTCCCAAAAAGCCAATATTAGCCTCTTTGATAGGAAGAACCAGTGATGTGGCAAAACTTGCAGATGGAAAAGTAGTTCCCGGACTTACATTTTATTACGTAACTAAAACGATTATCGACGATACCGGGAGCACCAAAGAATTTATAGTGACCCAAACTAAAATAGATTCTTTTGATATTGAATATGTACGAGATACTGATTTTGACGCTGAAGAAACGACCAAAATCGCTGAAGCGGTAGAAAAGTATGTAGGGAAAAATTTGAACGTTAATTTTAGAAGAAAACAGAGCTTAACCCGAAGCAAAAGCGGGAAGCTCAAACAGTTTACTTCTTTAATCAATTGATTTTAGTTGCCTGGATTTTACAAAAAAATGTTCTCCTAAAAAGATAAGAACCCAATACATACTTTTTAGCTTTCCATAGCCCAAAACTTTATTATAAATTTTGAAATTATAGGAAAGCATTTCAAATTTGTTTTCTGAAACAGATCCTTTTCTTATTCGGTATAAAGCCAGCGATTCTTCCATCCCATGGGCCGTTCCTCCTTTTCTAATTACTTCAAGCCACATAGCCCAATCCTGCCTTTTTCGTATGTCGGGATGATACACTTTACCAATTTTACCAGCATTATACATTCCCGTTAAATTGCCTATATAATTACTCCTAATCAATTTAGGGTAATTAACAAAAGGTAAAGCTTCGATTATTTCATTTAAATTTTCGCCATTTTCTTTAATGCGGCCATAACTGCTAAATACAATTTTTGCATTGTTTTCTTCGCAAAATTTAAGCTGCAGAGATAACTTTTCTGGTTTCCAAAGATCATCTGCATCTAAAAAAGCTATAAACTCTCCTGAAGCCTCCTTAATCGCTTTATTTCTTGAATACCCTGCACCATGGTTGGTTTGATTTCTAAAAATTTTGATACGAGGCTCTTTCTTTATATAATTCCGAATCGTATTAACGGTAGCATCTTTTGAAGCATCGTCTACAATAATAAGCTCCCAGTTTTTATATTCCTGAGCAATAACCGATTCGATAGCCAACGCAATAAATTCATTGGAATTATAGGCGGGCATGATCACAGAAACCAAAGGGTTTTGCATTATTTATTTTCTATTATGCTTACTAAAATCTTTATGCTCTTTCTTCAGTAAATCTTCTTTCGATAGATTCTTGAAGTAATTATAAGTGATTTTCATCCCTTCTTCCCGGGAAACTTTAGGTTCCCAACCAAGAATCTCTTTAGCCCTTGTTATATCAGGCTGGCGTTGTAACGGATCGTCTTTTGGTAATTCTCTATATACGATTTTTTGATTGGTGCCGGTTAACTTAATAATCTCTTCCGCAAAATCTTTTATGGTTAACTCGTCTGGATTACCAATATTTACCGGCTCGACATACTCACTAAAGAGTAATCTGTAAATCCCTTCAACCTGATCGTCGACGTAACAAAAAGAGCGGGTTTGCAATCCATCTCCAAAAACGCTTAAGTGCTCTCCTCTTAGTGCCTGACCAATAAATGCAGGAATTACCCGGCCGTCATTTAACCTCATTCTTGGCCCATACGTATTAAATATTCTTACGATGCGGGTTTCTAAGCCATGAAACCGATGATAAGCCATTGTTAAAGATTCCTGGAATCGTTTGGCTTCATCATAGACCCCACGTGGCCCGATGGTACTTACATTTCCGTAGTAATCCTCAGATTGTGGATGCACCAGTGGATCTCCGTAAATTTCAGAAGTTGAAGCGATAAGTACTCTGGCTCCTTTTTCTTTTGCCAGCCCTAAACAGTTATGTGTTCCCAAAGAGCCTACCTTTAAAGTTTGAATAGGAATCTTTAGATAATCAATAGGGCTTGCGGGCGACGCAAAATGAAGAATGTAATCTAATTTTCCGGGAACATGGATAAATTTGGTTACATCATGGTTATAGAATTCAAAATCCTTGTTTTTAAATAGATGCTCTATATTACGAATATCACCCGTTATAAGATTATCCATTCCTATAACACGGAAACCTTCACTAATAAATTTATCACACAAATGTGAACCTAAAAAACCTGCTGCTCCTGTAATTAATACAGTTTTGCCCATTTACTTTTTATTAATCGATTTAAAAATCACTCAGAAAACATTTCAGTTTCAATTTACGACGCAAGCCTAAGAGTTAAAGATTTGCTCCAGTATCTTTTCGGTTATTAAATATGTTGGTTTAACACCTGTTGTTCCTAACCCGCCAGAGGCTAAAGTGCTTCCGGTTTCTAATGGATTATCAGATGCGTAATACGCATATCTTACCTTCACATCTTCAGCAATACTTTTTCTCAATTTACTGGCTGCCTGTATGGCTTTTTGATAATGCGCTCCTTCCATTTCAAGACCACTTACATTCCATGTAGAATCGTGGAAAAACTTAAGAATATCACGGTTTTGTAAGGATGTTCCCAAAACGGTAATCATACTACCATCTACTACTTTTATTCCATGACCTTCAAGATCATCTTTTTTCAATTCGTTTTTAAAAGGATAATTATCGGCCGTACCCTCAAAAATATGGGCTGAAGGAATCATTATATCACCTTTGCCACCTTCTAAAATACCGGCCTTTCCCATGATGGAAACTGATTTTACATTCATTTTTATCTCTTCACCATCCAGAATATAAGGTTTAAGAAGTTCATCCATGGTTTCATAAGCCTGTTCTCCAAAGGCGTAGTCCATCACGATTATTACCGGCTTTTCTTCTTCTTTTAGGGATTTAAAACCTTTATTTCTAAAACCTTCTTCCAGTTTTGCGGTATCAAAAACCTGAACATCGATATTGGTACCACTGGTATCCTCTATAAACTTCATCCCACCAGAAAGAGCAGATTTCGAAACTTTTTGACGAACCTGCCCGTTCGATGAATCACTCAGCGTTTCATAAATCTGAAGAATATTTTTCTTTTTAATCTCAGCTTTTAGTGCTAATGGCGCATAAAGCGTATTCATTACACTATGCATATTGGCGCTGATAATATGAATAGGCCGCTGTAATAATTGCTCTTCTACCAGATATTTCTTGATTTTATCTGCCCATACCTCCCCGTGAATATGGTGTCCTAAACGTTCTCTAAGAATAGGACTAAAAGTGATGATTCTTTTATCATTATTTACGGTTTCTTCAATCGCCAGTTTTCCCATCCAGTAAATAATATGCAAAAACTGCTCTGGATTATTTGGTGTAGAAAACTTGGGATAGATCTTAGAAACCTCATAAAAAGTACGTCCTAAAATATTAGCAGCGTGGGTTAAAGCTACTTCACGCTCGGCCTTATCGATGTCTTCTTTAGAAAGCACGATCGCTTCAAGTTTTTTCCAGTCTCGGGTTACACTACCATCTTCATCGATAACCACACGTCTCATAATTTTATGCGATTCGATAAATAAGAAGGTTAGATGTGTAAGAATATCATAGATTTCAGATCGGCCTCTGGTGATCTCGATATTCATTTGTTCTTCATCTATACGATAGCAATTTCTTCGACGTTTTGGCGGCACAATAGGCTGAAAATGAGAATCTCCGTATCCCTCGTCACTGGTAAGATTGATATAGCGACACTGCTCGATCCCTATAGGAAGACGTTCTAAAACGTATAACAATCCATTAAGCTCAGCCTTATCTTCGGCTACAGAGCCATATATTTCAGGTCGTAAGGCCAATAAGCCTTCTCTTAAAGTTTCTCCAGAAACACCCATAGGTTTATAAAACCCTCTATTAAAAAGGTGTCTCATGGTAATATACATACGTTCTATCGCGTTGGTACTTTCCTGCGCTCTTGTTCTTCCGTCTGTTTTCAACTTCAAAATTTTTATTTTTTTATTATTGCTTCTAAAGCATCTGCTATTTTACGATCGTTTGATAATCTTGGCAACTTATTTTGACCGCCTAATTTTCCAATGGACTTCATATAGGCCTGAAATCCTTCTTTAGGGACTTTAGTGACTTTTACCGGTTGTAGAATATTCCCTTCTATTAAATCGAAATAATACGAATTTTGCTGCTGAAGAGACTGATCCAGGATATTCCTGAAATTCGTTAAATTTTCAGGCGCTTTTTCAAACTCTATAAACCACTCGTGGTACGGCAATTCTCCTGCTACAGGGTTTACCTGTGGGGCTACCGTAAATTCATTAATTCTGGCGCCTGTTTTTTCTGATGCTACTTGCATCGCCTCTTCTACCTCTTTTGCAATTACATGTTCTCCAAAAGCCGAAATATAATGCTTAATCCTACCCGAAACCATCACTCGATATGGTTTTAAGCTCGTAAATTGTATGGTATCACCTACATTATAAGCCCAAAGACCGGCGGTGGTGCTAATGATCATTACATAGTTTACCCCAAGCTCTACCTCTGCAATGGTAAGCCTCTTAGGTTTTTCATCAAAAAATGATTCCGCTTTAATAAACTCGTAAAAAATACCGCTATTAAGCTGAAGTAGCATTCCCTTTTTCTTTTGGCTATCCTGGAAAGCAAAAAAGCCTTCAGATGCAGGATATAATTCGATGCTATCTACTTTTCGGCCTATAAGATTTTCAAATTTTGAGCGATAAGGTTCATAATTTACGCCACCATAAATAAACAACTCAAAATTCTTAAAAATATCCCCTATTTTTTTACCGGTTTTATGCTCTAATTTTTCGAAATACATTTGCACCCAGCTAGGGATTCCGCTTATCACGGTCATATTCAGGTCTCGAGTTTCCTCAACGATGGCATCAACTTTAGTTTCCCAGTCATCGATACAATTGGTTTCCCAACTCGGCATCCTGTTTTTCTGAAGATATCCAGGCACATAATGCGCCACAATTCCAGACAATCTGCCTAGTTTTACTCCGTTCTTCTCAGTAAGTTCTGGACTTCCCTGTAAAAAGATCATTTTGCCATCTACAAACTTCGCTTTCCCGGTTTCAGCGATATAACAAAGAATAGCATTTCTTGCCGCTTCAATATGTGTTGGCATACTTTCTTTGGTTATCGGGATGTACTTTGCGCCACTGGTAGTACCAGAAGTTTTGGCATAATATAGCGGTTTTCCAGGCCACAAAATATCCTCCTCACCGGCCACCATTTTATCTACATAGGCTCGTAAATCTTCATAGTCCCTTATGGGTACCTTCTCTACAAAGTCGGCATGGGTTTTTATATGATCAAAATGATGATCTTTACCAAAACTGGTGTCTTTCGCTTTAGAAATTAATTCATTAAAAATTTTCTCCTGAACTTCAACAGGCTTCGAGGACCAGGCCTGGATTTTCTTTCTTACGGTTTTAGCGAATATTTTAGCTGCAAAGGATTTTAAAGACATAGACTATTCAAAATCAATATAATCGGTTGGGTTTACAGGGTTTCCTTCATTCCATAATTCAAAATGCAAATGCGGGCCGGTGGTATATTCTCCGGTAGAACCGGCAGTTGCGACTACCTCTCCGGCTTTTACAAAATCGCCCTGTTCTTTGGTTAAAGAGGCATTATGTTTATACACTGAAATTAGACCATAATCATGCTTTACAATAATTACATAACCGGTTTCGGTGGTCCATTCCGCAAAAATAACCCGCCCATCGGCAACAGATTTTACCGGTGAATTCTTAGGCACTACCACATCTACGGCATAATGTTTTTCTTCAGCATCATAGCCTTCAGAGATCGTTCCTTTTACCGGCGGGAAAAGGGAGAAATCAATATCATCTGTCGCACCAGGCAAAATATTATATTTATCTTCCATAGCGACCTCTTCTCTTAATAAGCTATCTGCTTTAGAAGGTGGAATAACTTCAACCTCCATGTTTTCCTGCGAAAATTTGGCAATAGAGTCCCTGTTAAGATCTGAGGTTTGCAAATCTCCGGACAGCACTCCCTTTATTGATCCCAAAAATTGATTATTGAGTTTTAAAACATTTTGTAAGGAATCTGTTTTATAGGCCAATTGCGCTGCCTGTTCTTTTAATTTTGGCGAAGAATATCCAGGAATATATTCTCTTAATGGAGTGAAAGCAATGATAAAAGTAGTTGCTGCTATTAATAAAATAGCACTTGTAGTTACCAGAACAAATACGTTTAAACGGGTTAATTTTAATGAATATCTTTCTTCAAAAGTATCTTCATTTAAAATTACCATTCGGTATTTATGAAGAAGTTTTCTGGTAAATTTTTTCTTATTTTTTTTCTTTTTCGACATACATAAAAACCTGAAACAAAGATACTGGAAAATTTATGCATAATGACAGTTTTACCTGAGAATTGAAATCGGCTTCTTTTAGAAGATATTTATGCATAAATCCTAGCTTTTTTAAAATTTAAAAGAAATATAGCTTTATAAAAATAATGCAAAACAATTGTTCTAATCAACGCAGCTATAAGCATTATAATTAACAAATTGCATATATTTTGTCTATATTAACTTATATATTGGTTTATTCTTGTTAAGTTTGTAAATATAAATATCGAGTTATGAATGCATTTATGTTACCGTTAGCTATAGGAGCACCACAAATCGTACTTATCGTAATTGTGGTTTTACTAATATTTGGAGGTCGAAAAATTCCGGAATTGATGAGAGGATTAGGAAGTGGGATTAAGGAGTTTAAGGATGCATCTAAAGATGATGACGATACCACTACCAGTTCTACCTCTGATGCTAAAAAAGTAGAAGATCCTAAGTAGTTTAGTTCCTAAAAAATTAATAAAAAAGCCCATTTTTTCAGTAAATGGGCTTTTTTATTTGTTTCAGTATTAAAATTCGATTTAATTGGAATCAAATTTTAAGGATTTTAGAATAGCATCCAACTCAAATACATGATCTCTTTTACTGGTGGCTGGCCTAAAGATAAATCCTTCAGCAATAATATATCGATTATTCTTTTCATCACGAATAGCATAATTTACAAAAGGACCGGCCATATACGCATTATTTACTTCCCAGGTACCTCTGGTTTCATAAGCAAAATGCCCATCGATTTTGGTTTCGAATAAATAAGGAGCATAAGCCTCTTCTGTAATCATATAGCTTCCTTCTACGGGCCCTGGAATATACTTTTCGCCTATACTATCTCGCATCTTTACAATATTGGCAATCACGCTAGAGTCTTTATCAATGGTATTTAATGGCACCTGATACACCAAAATTTCCATTAATCCTTTCGGTATTTCCTTTCTAATCCAGATAAAATTATCTTCCTGCGCAGCATAACGATACGCTGTTGGAAACTTCATAGAAACCCCAAATGCTTTTTCCAATTCTTCATCAGACTCTGGTGATTTCCCAATCCTTCGCTGTTTTTCTTTAATTTCAGTGGCTTTTAATACATCTATAATACTGTCTGAAGATGCATTAATCCTATCTATTATTTGCTGTTGATTTTCCCCGCTAATTATAATGCCTGTTTGGGGGGTCGCATATTCATCCTTGATAATTGCCAGACTATCCTTACCCTTTTCGATTTTTATAAAAATCCGACTTCTACGTACAAACCCGGTGAAAGTCTCTGGAGGAATTTGACTTAAACTGAATAAAGGTTCCTCCTGGGGCAAACCTTCTACCGGTGCCGCCAGATTATCTCTTAGAGCGTCGCCTACCTGCCCTTCCCAAAGGCTATTATCTACAATGACGGAAAGCTGATTGATATTTCCTGAAGAATCTGCTAAGATCCGTGATTCCGGCTCTTCCGATTTTTTTTTGCAGGAAACGACAATCAGAAAGGAAAGCGCAAGAAATACTAATTTTTTCATGTTATTAGTTTTGAATTTAAGTTTGGTTTCTAGCCTTTAGACACCTTAATCCTCATACCCGGTTTAAGGCGTGTACTGCTCATATCATTCCATGTCCTCAAATTCTGTACCGTAACGCCAGGAAACTTCTTAGAAATACTCCATAATGAATCTCCCTGCTGTACCGTATAAAGTTTTGTGTCTCCTTTTTTGTTTGTTTTAGCACTGCTGGAAGCTGTGGCACTTTGACTGGCAGACACGGGTTTTCGCGGATATATTGTTAAATATTGCCCTACCCGTATATTGTTTCCTCTTAGATTGTTCCAACGTTTAATACTGCTTACACCTACACCATATTTTTCTGCAATCCTTCCTAAAAAATCACCACTTCTTACCCGATATCTTATTCGATCTTCAGTTTCTATGTACTTTGGTAAAGGTTTTTCCCTATTTGCAATTTCCTGTTCGGCATATTTGTAAATGGCAGCTTCATTATTTACAAAAGCTCCTGTTTTTGTTCTTGGTAACCTAACTACATAATTTTTATCTTCTACAAACGGGATGATATCCAGCTTATAACTTGGATTTAAAAATTGAAGTAATTCTTTATTTACCCCAGTTACTTTAGCAATATGATCGAAAGTTAATAACTCCTTTACCTGAATAGTATCGGTCTGGAAATAAGGAATCTCCGGCCGTTTAGGCTGAAAATTATGCTCATCGGCATATTCAAAAATATACAATGTGGCTAAAAAAGCCGGTACGTATCCTGCTGTCTCTCTAGGTAAATAACGCCTCATCGACCAGTAGTCTGTAGAACCACCACTTCGCCTAATGGCTTTGGAGACATTTCCAGGACCCGAATTATAGGAGGCTAACACCAAATCCCAATCTCCAAAAACTTTATATAGAGTTGAAAGATATTTCGCAGCAGCTTCTGTTGCTTTTACAGGATCCATACGCTCATCTACGTAACTGCTCACATTAAGATCATGCATTTTTCCTGTAGTAAACATAAATTGCCATAAACCGGTAGCCCCTACCCTGGACTTTGCTCTTGGATTTAAAGCAGACTCTACAATCGCCAGATATTTAATCTCTAAGGGAATATCGTATTTATCGAGTTCCTGCTCAAACATCGGAAAATAATAATCGCTTAAGGCCATTAAGCGTTCCATTGCCTGTTTATTGCGTTTTAAATACATTTTTATAACGCTCTCTAAACTTGGATTATATTCTATATTAAATGGCGTTCTGGCGTTTAATCTTGCCAAACGTGCTTTTAAAGTATCAGTAGGTAATTCGTCATAAACAACTTCATCATAATCCTGTTCGGCTATAGATTTTTGTATGGTTTCATAGAGGTCTGAATTGGTAAGTTCTGCCCGCCAAACCGAATCGATTTTAGCCGCTTGCGGCATATCAGCCAGTGATACTTTAGAAGAGTCTCTAATAACGGCAGAAATTGGTAGCTTTTCCTGAAACTCTGGATCTGGATCGGCAAGTATGATTTCTGTACTATCCACCTTTTGAAAAATCTGAACTCTAAAATTAGCTTTTTCGACCTGCTTTTTAGATTTTTCTTTCTCCTGGGCACTCACAGCAAACACTGAAAACAAACCCAGTAATAAACATACCTGCTTCTTCATATCTAGTTTAGAACGTTTTTACCTGTTAATTTAGGAATTAAATTTTGCTTTTAATCTTTTAATTTTGATCGCTAACTAAGAACCTCGAAAGTTCATTTCGAGGTTCTTAAATTTAGTTAAAATTTCATCAAAAAGTATACCTTATTTTATCGAAAATGAATCATTCGAAAAAAGATTTACTTGCCAATGGCAGCGATACCTGGTAAAGACTTCCCTTCCAGCATTTCTAGCATTGCTCCACCACCGGTTGAAACGTAACTAACTTTATCGTCAAAACCAAATTGTTTTACGGCAGCTACCGAGTCTCCCCCTCCTACAAGAGAGAATGCTCCGTTCTTGGTTGCTTCAGCAATTGCTTTTCCTAGCTCGATCGTTCCTTTGGCAAAAGTTTCCATTTCGAATACTCCTAACGGACCATTCCAAAGGATTATTTTAGATTCTGCAATAACATTAGAAAAATGTTTTAAAGTTTCAGGACCTACATCTAATCCCATCCAACCATCAGGAATATTATCAACGGCTTCTACCTGTGTGCTTGCCTGCTCAGAAAAACTATCTGCGATCACAGAATCAACGGGAAGATGTACCTGTACCCCTTTTTCTTTTGCTTTCTTAAGAATCTCTAGAGCTAACTCCTGCTTATCATCTTCTACAAGGGAATTCCCTATTTTTCCTCCCTGCGCTTTAATAAAAGTATACGTCATACCTCCACCTATGATCAAATGATCAATAGCATCCAGAATATTTTCAATAACCGTAATTTTTGAAGAAACTTTGGCTCCTCCTAAAACAGCAGTTACTGGTTTTTCTTTACTGTTTAAAACCTTATCTAAGCTCTCAATTTCTTTCGCTAATAGATATCCAAAACATTTATCTTCAAAAAATTGAGCCACAACAGTGGTCGATGCATGTGCTCTATGGGCAGTACCAAAGGCATCGTTCACATAAATATCACCTAATTCTGAAAGTTGTTTTGCAAAATCCTCGTCTCCTGTAGTTTCTTCGTCATGAAAACGTAAATTCTCAAGTAAAAGAATTTCTCCAGATTGTAAAGAATCAGCCGCTTTTTTTACTTCTGCACCAACGCAATCTTCTACAAATTTTGGTTCTACACCAATAACTTCAGATACTTTACTTACGATATTTTTTAAAGAGAATTTCGCTTCTTTTCCTTTTGGCCTTCCAAGGTGAGACATTAAAACTACGCTACCACCGTCTTCTAAAATCTTTACTATAGTTGGTTTAGCAGCTTCAATACGGTTAGCATCAGTTACCTTAAGATCATCATTAAGGGGTACATTAAAATCTACTCGAATTAAAGCCTGCTTATCTTTAAAATTAAAATCGTCTACTGTTTTCATAATTTCGGTTTATTACAAATATAATTTTTTCCGAAGATATAAAACCGCATATAACTTTTATATTTGCTCATGCTTTTTTCAGAAATTGTAGGACTACCACATATTAAAAATCATCTTACCACTACGGCCGATAACAGCCGTATAGCGCATGCCCAATTATTTATTGGGAATAGCGGTAGTGGTACCTTGCCCATGGCAATTGCTTATGCGCAATATTTACTATGTAAAAATCAGGATGGCGAGAACCAGCATGGAAATCCCTCCTGTAATTTAAAATTTACCAATCTCTCGCATCCTGATCTTCATTTCGCTTTTCCGGTAGCAACCAATCAAACGATAAAAAGTCATCCGGTATCAGCAAATTTTATGGAAGATTGGCGTCGTTTTATTCAACATCGACCTTATGGCAGTTTAACCGATTGGTATGAACATATTGGGATTGAAAATAAACAGGGCCAGATTGGTGTAGATGAAGCCCAGGATATCGTAAAATCCTTATCCTTAAAAGCCTATGAAGGCGGCTTAAAAGTAATGATTATCTGGATGGCCGATCGTATGAATACTGCAGCAGCCAATAAATTACTGAAACTGATTGAAGAACCGCCTAATAAAACCATCTTTATACTTATTGCTGAAGATGAAGAGCAGATTATACAAACCATAAAATCAAGATGCCAAACGCTAAAGTTTCCTCCATTGGCAGAAGCAGATATTGCTGAAAAACTGATAGCTTCTAAAAATATGAATACGCAGGAAGCCAGTTTAATAGCGCATCAATCAAACGGAAGTTACACCAGGGCTTTACATCTTCTAGAAAAAGACACGGCAGACGACCAGTATGAGCAATGGTTTATCGAATGGGTTCGTACTGCCTTTAAAGCTAAAGGGAATAAGGCCACAGTGCTCGAGTTGATTAGCTGGAGTGAAGAAATTGCCACCATGGGACGTGAAAAACAGAAAAGCTTTTTATTGTATTGTCTGGATTTTTTTAGACAAGCATTAATGCTAAATTACAAAGCTGAACCTCTTGTTTTCCTATCCCCTAAAACTAAAGGATTCCAACTTAAAAAATTTGCTCCTTTTGTTCATGGTAATAATATTTTGCCCATTACAAAGGCTATTGAAGATGCCATTTACCACATCGAAAGAAATGCTAATGCAAAGATCGTACTAACCGATCTTTCTATAAGGCTTACCCGTTTTTTACATATTAAAGATGCTTAAAATATGGAAAATATAGATATGAATATTGCCTTATTATTTATACTCTTCTTTTTACTTATCACATTTTTCATGTCGTTTTTCGAAAAAATTTGTGATTATCCGGGTACAAAATCCTTTATGGAATCCCATTTTAAAAATACCTTTTTAGCAAAAAGAATAGCTTTCCTTTTACCAATTTTAGTTGTTGTAGAGCTGATAGCCGTAATTATGCTGATTTTAGCGATTCTGAATTATTTTTTTACGATCATCACTATTAATTTTAGCCCATTTGCGCTTATAGCCTGTGCCATAAGCCTAATGATGCTCTTAATTGGGCAAAGAGTGGCTAAAGATTACCAAAGTTCGGCAGGAATTACCATTTATTTTATTTTGGTGATCCTGGGATTCTTCGCTTTGGCACAGTAATTTCTCAGCATAAAACCAAATAAAAAAGTCCGGTTAAAAAACCGGACTTTAAATTATAAAATTGAATATTTTATTCTGCTGAAGTAGTATCTTCCTCAGTTTTTTTAACAGCAGCATTGCTACCAGACTTTCCACTGTAACTCTCGTTTAGTTTCTTTACAATTTCATCGGTAATATCCAAGCCGTCTTTGGCATACATAATATTTGCAGATTCATTACTTCCAAAGATATAAGTGTATCCATTTTCTTTTCCGTACTCTGCTACAAAATCTTTTACTTTCTCCACAACCTCGTCTATAGCCGTATCGCTATCATTTCTTAATTGCTGACCAATCATTTGTTGTTGTTGTTGTAATCTTTGCCCTTTTTGCTGTAGTTCTTGTTCTTTAGCCTGTCTTTGTGAAGCCGACATAGAATTCATGCCTTGCTGATATTCCTGAACTTCTTGCTGAAATTGTTGCTGAGGACCGGTGATAAGCTGAGTTAGTGAGTCTCTACGAGCTTCAAACTTAGATTCCACATCTTTCATTTCCTGATAGTCCTGAATAACCTTAGTAGTATCTACATAAGCCGTTTTTTCCTGGTTGCAGGAAATTAATGAAATTGCTACTGCTCCTATCGCGATTAATTTTTTCATATTTTTAGTTTTATTGGCCGCAAATGTAAAAAAAGTATTTTAAGTATAAGCTTTATAAAATTAAGTATAAAGAATATCCATTCTGTTAACTGATGTCTTAAATGGCAAAAATTTGGCTGATCTTTTAACTATAAATATTTCTTATTAATACAAAAAGAGTTATTAATAATAACTATTAATATTTAGCTATTTAAAAGCCTCGTAAATACAAATCTATTTTTCAATAGGGTATTTTATATTTAACAGATAAAAAGCTCTTAAAACGTTTAATTTCGATTATTTCGAGGTTTTTTTAAAGAAATAAACCATCGAACTATATTCGCCACTTTGAGCCGCAGACAAATTTGATTTTAGTCCGTTTTTAAAGGCCTTAAATAAATTTTGCTTATCAGCACGATGATTTTCAGAAAGCATACTCACATAAAAAGAATCAAATTTTAATCCTTTAGAATGAAATAAGTGAAAACCGTTTTCAAAAAACAATGTCTGAATTCCTTTTTTAGAAAAATGCCAAAGATGTCTGGGCACATCATAAGCCGCCCAATACTCCTTATAAATATCAGCATCCTTACTTTTATAATTAGGAACTGCGATGACTAATAATCCGTCATCATTTAATAATCTATGAAATTCTTTAAATTGCTGCTCTAAATTAGGGACATGTTCCAAAACATGCCACATCGTAATTATATTATATTTATCAGAAATTTCTGATAATTCCTTTTTAAGCCTAATATGTTTCTTTTGTGCTTTTTCTCTTGCGACTTTACTAGGCTCTACTCCTTCTACTTTAAAATAATGTGAAGCTGCCTTTAAAAAATCTCCGGTACCTGCTCCAATATCCAAAAGTTTTCCGGCAGATTTTTCCTTTAAGATCCATCCAACTTTTTTCTGAAGCATATAGGTTTTTACAATATTATATAATTTTTCAGTAAAAGATTTTGAAGCATCGGTATGCGAAATATAGCTTTCACTTTTATAATATGCTGAAAGATTTTCTGGAACAGGTTCAGTTTTTAAAATATCGTAATGTTTCCATCTTTCCAATCGATACGTTTCCCCACTTACTAAATAATCTTTGCAATAAAATGTTGGATCTTCCACTTAAGGTAATGCTTTATAATTTTTCTGATATTCGAAAAAATCGTTCTCTAATTGTTGGAGATAATTTCTAACTCTACTGCAATATAAAGACGAGGTTGAAATATGATCGACACCTTCTCGATCGGAAATTGTAATATTTACAAAAAATTTCACGGGCCCGGTTTGCTCCTCTTCATCTTCTTCCCTCTTGATTGGTTTATCGTCATCATCAATTCCTAAAATTCCATCAAAATTTTTTTCTACAATAGGCACATCCGTATATTCTTCACGATCGTCTTTTACAATTATGCTAACCAAAAACTCTTTTTCTAACTCTGGAAAAAGAATAACTTCACTATTTATTAAATCATTTTCTCTTTTTAAACCCAGATATTTTTTAAACCAGGATTTAGCAATAGGCCGTTGTAATTTTGTTTGAAAAAGATAATAATTAAAATGATCTTTATTTTCTAGTATTCTCGACCCTTCGATATCCGGTACCGAATGAGTGGTAACCTGACACGCTACAATAACAAATAATAATCCTGAAATTATAAATTTTTGCCTCATTCAAATAGAATGTTCCACGTGGAACGTTGTATTTTAACGCCCCATGTAAACCAATAAAACCGAAATATCATTTGGGCTTACACCACTAATTCTTGAGGCTTGTGATACATTAGCAGGCTGGATTTTATTCAATTTTTCACGTGCCTCAAACGACATAGATTTGATTTTAGAATAATCAAAATGCTTAGGAATTTTCACATCTTCCAATCGATTAAGCTTATCGGCATTATTTTTTTCCTTCTGAATATATCCTGAATACTTAACCTGAATTTCGGTTTGCTCCAGCATTTCTGTATCTAGATGGTGCTGCTGAATATACTCCTCTACACCAGGAAATTTTCGTACATCATCCATTGCAATATTAGGTCTTGAAAATATCTTAAAAATCTTATCAGACTGTTTCATAGGTGAAGAATTATAGTCAGCCAATACAGGATTTGCATCTTCGGGAACAACGCTAGTATCTTTCAAAAAAGACACAAAAGCTAAAGATTTCTCCTTCTTTTCTTCCATTTTTCTCATCCTATCCTCCGAAGCCAAACCTAATTTATAAGAACGTTCAGTCAACCTAAAATCAGCATTATCCTGCCTCAATAAAGTTCTATATTCTGCTCTGGAGGTAAACATACGATAAGGCTCCTCTGTTCCTTTTGTAATCAAATCATCAATCAATACCCCTATATAAGCCTCATTTCTTTGCAGAATAAAAGGATCTTTTTCCTGCACTTTTAAAGCAGCATTTATACCGGCCATCATTCCCTGGCAAGCCGCCTCCTCATAACCTGTCGTTCCATTTATCTGTCCGGCAAAATATAAACCATCAACCAATTTAGTTTCTAAGGTATGTTGTAACTGTGTAGGCGGAAAATAATCATATTCAATAGCGTAACCAGGCCTAAAAAATTTTACATTTTCAAAGCCTGCGACAGAACTTAATGCAGCAAATTGAACATCTTCAGGTAAGGAAGTTGAAAAGCCATTTACGTAAACCTCTACCGTATTCCAGCCTTCAGGTTCCACAAAAAGTTGATGACGATCTTTATCCGCAAAACGATTAATCTTATCTTCAATAGAGGGGCAATAACGCGGACCTAAACTTTTTATCCTTCCATTAAACATTGGAGAACGATCAAAGCCGGAACGTAAAATATCGTGAACCTCATTCGAGGTATACGTCATATAACAAGAACGCTGTTTACTTAGCGGTTTTGTCTCATCCGAGTATGAAAATTTTCCGGGTACTTCATCACCAGGTTGTTCAATCATTTTGGAATAATCTAATGAACGGCCATCCACCCTTGGTGGAGTTCCGGTTTTCATACGACCTGCTTCAAAACCTGCATCGATCAAATCTTTAGTAATTCCCGTTGCTGCAGCTTCACCTGCTCTACCGCCACCACGTTGCTTATCACCAATATGAATTAATCCGTTTAAAAAAGTACCATTGGTACACACCACAGATTTGGCCCTAATTTCTATTCCTAAAGAAGTACGAACCCCTTTTATTTTGCCATTTTCTATAATTAGACCATGCACCATTTCCTGATAAAAATCAAGATTTGGCGTTTGCTCTAAACGTAATCTCCAATCTTCAGCAAAGCGCATACGATCACTTTGTACCCGTGGGCTCCACATCGCAGGTCCCTTAGATTTATTTAGCATTTTAAATTGAATAGCACTGGTATCACTTACCAATCCGCTATAACCTCCCATAGCGTCTATCTCACGTACTATTTGTCCTTTTGCAATGCCTCCCATTGCAGGATTACAACTCATCTGCGCTATATTCTGCAAATTCATTGTAACCAACAAGGTACTACAACCCATATTTGCGGCTGCGGCTGCAGCTTCACTACCGGCATGTCCAGCTCCTACAACAATAACATCATACTCCTTATTGAACATAAAATCTAGAATTATTTATGATTGTTCCACGTGGAACAATTTAATTTTCTCACTTTCTTTTTCTCGCATTAGCATAGCATCTTCATCAGATTTATCCTTATAACCACAGTAATGCAATATACCATGAACTAAGACCCTCTTTAATTCGGTCTCAAAATCTTCATTAAATTCAAGCGCATTCTCACGAACCCTTTCAGTACTTATATAAATATCACCGTTTAAAAGATTTCCAATAGAATCATCAAAACTAATAATATCTGTATACGTATCATGACTTAAAAAACGTCGATTAATGTCTAACAAATAATCATCATCACAAAAAATATAACTTATCTCTCCAAGTCGTTTTCCTTCCGAAGAAATTACACGTTCTATCCATTTTTTATACACTTCCTTTTCAACTATATCAAAGTCATTTTCAGAATAAAAATTAATAATACCGTCTTGATTAATCATTAAAATAAGTATTAACGCGTTGTTTCAAATTGGGCCGCAAAGGTAAGCTATGTCTATCTAATATTTCAATGCTATTAAAATAATCTTTAATCTCTATATTGTTTTTAGGAGACTGATTATCAAAATCGCGCATACTTGTTTTACTTTCCCTCTCGTTACGCTCTCCTTTCTCGTTTAAAGATTCTTTTAGATCAAGCATCTTTTGATTAAGCTTGTTTAAGGTATTTAATGAATTTTGATTAAAATCATTATTTAAAATATCTTTTTCAAGCTCATCATAGTCTTGATTTAAATCATTAAGATGCACATCATTTTCCTTCAGAATACGCTCTAAATTTCTTCTAATTTCCTCCTGCTGCTTATAGATTTCAAATAATTTAGAATGCTCTCCTTCGTCAGTATTTTCTTGGCCCTCTCCTTTCATATTTTTACCCATTTGTTCTTTTAATTGCTGCCATAAATCTTGCTGCTTCTCAATAATATCCTGCAATTGTGGACCTGTTCCCTCCCCTCCACTTCCAGAAGAACTCATTTGATCATTCATGTTATCTAAAATTTCATTCAATAACACCGCCAAATCGTTCGCTCCAGTAATTGTATATTGTTGGGAAGAAAGAGCCTTGGAAAGACGCAGATCAGCTAATTCTTCTAAAGAGTTATTTAAATTAAAAGACACATTTTCCAAAAACTCAAAAACCTTTTCTGCTATAAATTGATTATTTAACCCCAAAGCAAACAAACTATCATCTACATGCTCAAAATTCTCTTTTAAGACATATTGTTCTTTAAGCTGAGAAGAAAATTCCGGGGTACCGGTATTTAATTCACGAAAAGCATTCATTAAATTTTCTTGCTTAAAGGAAAAAATAACCAAATTGTCAAGAACCTTTCTCAGAGATTCAATATCTGCTTCTAAGGTCTGCATATCCATATTGGCAGAACTTTGTTTCATTTCTTTCGCGAGCTCTTTCATTTTGTGCCCCGTATTTTCCTGCATGTTTTTCTTTTCTCTTTCTGCAGATCCCGAAGTATTGCTTAAATTCTCTAATTTTTCTTGAATATCTAATTCTGCCTCTTTATTACGTTCGAGAGATTTTGGACATTTTAGTTCTCCATTCCTTTTATCCAGCTGATCCAGTTCCCTTTGAATTTCATTAAATTTCTCGTCAATTTCCTTTTGAGATTTTCCGGATTTATCTAAATTCATTTGATCATCTCCTAAATTATCCAACTTATCTACTAATTGATTATACTTCTGTTCTACATAGTATTGCTTTGTTAACTCCACTAACTGCTCCAAACTACGCTTAGAAGAATTTTTGTTTTTGGATAATTCCTGTAATTTTTGCTGCAGGTTTTCATTTTGAATCTTGTCTGAATACTCCTTTAATTCATTTAATAAGGCTTTATTATCCTGTAGCTTATTTTCAGTATTTTCCAGTCTCTCTTTAAGCTGTCTTCCCTTGTCATTTTCAAGATTTTCTGTATCTAATTTATCTTTAATATTCTTGGAAAACTTTTTCATTAAAGCATTTTCACGCTCCTGAGATTTAATAAAACTCTCTAACTTTTGTTGCTGCTCATAATCAAAATCTTTGTTTTCCAACTCATCATTCAGTAAATTATTTAATTGATCCTCTTGTTTAAACTTATCTAATTCATCAGATAAATTACCAATGTTCTCCTCCTGGCCTTGTAAATTTTGATCACGGATTTCCTCAGCAGTCTTTTTATAATAGGTAAAGTATGATGATGAAGCGGACTTTCTACCATTCACGGCATCGTTATCAAAAACCTGAAAAAAATATTCGTAATTCCTTCCAGCTTTTAAATCCAAATCACCCGGAAAAGAAACATAAAATTGACTAATCGTACCTGCACTAAAGTTAATGGATTCAGATTGAAAGCTCTCTTCTCCTATTTCTCTGTAACGTAACATTAAACCAGAGATTCCATGATCGTCACTAATCTTACCCCCATAATACTTTAAAGATGGATTCAATGAATCCAATTTTTCCTCAACCTGTATTGATGGCGATTTATCTTTTATAATTTCCAACCGAAAAGAAAGAGGTTGATAGTTCTTTAAAAAAGAATTTGAAGTTGATAAGGTATAATTTACAGATTGCAAAAAGCGACTTTCGAAACTATTCTTTACGCTTACCAGTGTATCAGAAAATTCCAAATTGACCGTCTCGGTATTTCGATGTTCAAACTTCCATTTAAGCCATGTTCCTTCAGGAATAGTTAGATTTCCCTCTCCGCTTGTTTGTTCATCCTCAAGACCCAAATAGTTAGGATATACAATTTCAATATTAAAATTAACCAATTCAGGTATAGCAATAATGTCCAAATTATAAGTTCTTGAACTTATATTATTAGCTAAAAGTATAAATTCCTGATTTTTAGTAATATTTTTAAAAGTATAAGTGAATCGGCCTGGTTCCAACTGCCTCATGAAATATTCTGAATCCTTAAATATTATCTTTAACTGACCTGGAATTTCATCCCCCACCACATTAACTTCTAAATTATAATCCTCGCCTTCAATAACTCTAAGATTTTCTTCCTTCAGTACAAAACTAAAAGGAGCAGGTTTCTCATAGACCTGATCATAATTTTTTAACCGGTCAAAAGAACTAAACAACCAATCCCCTCTTCCGCTAATGATTAAAGCTAAAATTAACAATAAAGGAAGTCCAGCGGCCAGTACGTATTTTAAATATTCACCAAAACTTACCGCATTTTTAAAATTATAGAATTTTAATTCCAAAGACTTCTGATGAATAGCAGCTCGTAGAAATTCAGAATTATCTTGTGATTTTAATTCTATCAAATTTAGCAACCTATCATCAATTTCAGGAAAATAGTCTCCAATAAGTACAGCGGCCTTTCTATCAGAAATCCCACGTCTTATATCCAAAAATTTTATAAGCGGTAAGCCGATAAAAAAAATTAATAAGGCGGATTCAACAATGATAAAAAAAAGAAAAAGTAAGAATCTTACACTCGTATCAAACCAAATAAAATTCTCAAAAAGCACTAGAAGCAGCCAAAATAATAATCCGATTAAAATAAACAACGCAGTATTTTTAATCAGAAGATTTAATTGATATTTTCTGATAAAAGACTGTAATTGATTTTTAATTGCTTCAAACTCTGCCATAAAATTCTATCTTCACTTCTCGGTTTACGCGACTAATTTTAAAGGATGGACATCAACAATTTAAAGAAATTCCTCCTTTAAAATTCCACTCAAATTCTCTATCCTATTGATTTGCCTAAATGTAAGTAATATTCATCATAAATAACAGCAGATTAAAATTTCAGCAATAACCCAAATCGAAAGATCACATATTTTAGGATTGCATAAATTAGGTTGTATCTTTGCCACAAAAATAAAACCAATTATGTCTTCTAACGTACGCGTAAGATTTGCACCTAGCCCAACAGGGCCTTTACACATTGGCGGAGTAAGAACAGCTTTATACAATTACTTGTTTGCGAAAAAACATGGCGGTGACTTTATATTAAGAATTGAAGATACCGATCAAAACCGTTATGTTGAAGGCGCTGAAAAATATATTATTGATTCTTTAAACTGGTGTAACATCCCATATGACGAAGGACCAGGAAAAGAAAAATATTGCGGCCCATATCGCCAAAGTGAGCGTAAAAGTCTTTATAAAGCCTATGCAGATAAATTAATTGAAAGCGGTAATGCTTATTATGCTTTTGATAGCGCAGAGGATTTAGATAAGCATAGAAAATCTCACGAAGCAGAAGGTAAAACTTTTATTTACAACTGGCATAATCGTGAAAAGCTTGATAATTCTATAGCACTACCGGAAGAGCAAGTTAAAAAGAGAATTGAAAATGGCGAACATTACGTAGTGCGCTTTAAATCTCCTAAAGATGAAATCTTAAAAATCTCCGATGAAATTAGGGGAAATATGGAGATCGATACGAATATATTAGACGATAAGGTACTATATAAAAGTGACGGCATGCCAACTTATCATTTAGCCAATATCGTAGATGATCATTTAATGAAAATCTCTCATGTAATTCGCGGTGAAGAATGGTTACCTTCATTAGCTCTACACTTTATGCTTTACCGTGCCTTTGGATGGGCTGCTCCAAAATTTGCGCATTTACCACTTATTCTAAAACCTCAGGGTAAAGGCAAATTGAGTAAGCGTGATGGTGATAAATTAGGTTTCCCAGTATTTCCTTTGCAATGGAAAGATCCAGAGAGCGGAGAAATTTCTGCTGGATATCGCGAAGATGGTTATTTCCCGGAAGCCGTTACCAACATGTTAGCTTTCTTGGGATGGAACCCGGGAACCGAACAGGAATTCTTTTCACTAGAAGAATTGACAAAAGCTTTTGATCTTAAACGTGTTCATAAAGGCGGCGCAAAATTTGATCCTGAGAAAACCAAATGGTTTCAACAACACTATTTACAGGAAGCCGATAATAATTTTATAGCTGAACAATTTTTAGACATTTTAAAAAAGAAAGAAATTGAAGCTACTAAAGAATATACTAAACATGTTATAGAATTGGTAAAAGAAAGGGCCATTTTTATTGAAGACATTTGGGAACAGGGATTTTATTTTTTCGCCTCCCCTACTTCATACGATCCTAAAAATACCAAAAAAGCCTGGAAAGAAGATACTCATCTTTTAATGACCGAACTCATAGAAGTGATACAGGGCATTGAAAATTTTAAGGCCAATATAATTGCTGAAAAAGTAAAATGCTGGATTACCGCAAAAGAAATAGGTTTTGGTAAAATAATGCAACCTTATCGAATTTCTTTAGTAGGATCCTTACAGGGAGCAGATCTTTTTGAAATATCTGAAGCTATTGGAAAACACGAAACGATAGCACGAATTAAAAAAGCTAATGACACGCTTCGCTAACATTTGAGTATGTAGTAAACTACCTCGGGGCAAGCCCACGGGGCATTCGATAAATACAAAATTTCAATTCCGAGGCAAGCCTCGGGGTATTAAACCCTTTGGCGGTGCCAATAAAAAAAGAAAAGGCTTCTAAAATTAGAAGCCTTTTTAATATCTTTTAAGCGAGTTTCTTAAATTAGGTAAGGTTATATACACGTTTTATTCCAAACATCTTCGCTACAGCCTTTAAAACGATTGCTTTTTGCATTATTGCGCCAACAGTATTTCCTACAATACGAAGTGGAGATAAAGAATCTTTCACTTCCTCTATCGTTAGTTTAATTTCTTCCTTATCGATTTGAGCCTGAAGTTTTAAAATTTTCAGATCCCTGTCTATTTCTTCAAAACTGGTATACTGCTTCATTTAATTCTCTTCATTAAAAATTTCCCGTGAAAACTTCTTAAGCATAAACTTACTTAGCGGTTTTTTTCCGAAGATCACAAATAAAACAATCACAACCAAATAAAAACCACCGACGATAAAAAATCCAGAAGATGGTTGATCCAAGGCAGCACTAATTGCAAAAGCAACCCCAAGGGATAAAAAAGCCACGGCAGTGCTTAGCGCAAAAGCTACAATCAAAAACATCACCAGCAATATTGCCGACTTTGTTGTTTGTTTAAATATTAAAAGTTTATAATATTCAGCATTACTATGCGTAAATGCCCTAACGTTTTCATTAAGTTCGTCTATACTATTACTTAGTTTTTCAAACGCCATAAATATTATACCACTACTTTATTCGCTTTAGTTTCAGCCTCTTCCTTCTTAACTTCCTTTTGTAACTTCGCGTTTTGTTTTCTCAATTCTTCTAATTTTGATTCCATTGCTGAAAGGATATCATCTGCTTTATGGCTCGCATTAGAAAGTGTTTCTTCTAATCTTTCTTCAAAATCAAATTTTGCTTTTTTAGCTTTCTCTGTTAGATTAGAAGCTGTTTCGTTATATTTCTTATTAAAACGATCCTGTGCGTCTAAAGCATCTTTCTTAAGTTTCTTTCTTGTTTTTTCACCTTTATCAGGAGCATATAATAACCCAATTCCAGCTCCAATAGCTGCGCCGGTTACTAATGCTAACAATGTGCTTCCTGTATTTGCCATAATAAATAAGTTTTTGATTAATACTTTCTATCAAATATACGGTATCAACAGCTTAAGCCCTGTTAATAACCGGTTAATATGTATTTTACCAATACTAAAATATTCTTAAACAAGCACTTATCCAAAATTTACTTTTGCATTTTGGCCCAACTATCTCTTAAACCCACTGTTCTATTAAAAACCAGATGATCTTTAGTACTATCTCTATCAATACAAAAATAACCTATTCTCTGGAACTGGAATTTCTCTAATTCTTCAGCAGTACTTAAACTCGGTTCCACAAAACCTGTAATAGTATTTAAAGAATTGGGATTTACAAATTCAAGAAAATCCTTATCCTTTACTCCATCGGGAGCTTCTTCTGTAAACAAGCGATCATAAAGACGAACCTCAGCTTTTAATGCATGCTTTATAGAAACCCAGTGCAATGTTCCTTTTACCTTTCTTAAGGACTCTTCAGTCCCACTACCACTTTTACTCTTGGAATCGTAAGTACAATGAATTTCCAGAATATTACCTTCTTCGTCTTTAACTACATCTTCTCCTTTAATAATATAGGCATTCTTTAAACGAACTTCCTTACCTAAAGTTAATCTAAAGAACTTACGATTTGCACTTTCTTTAAAGTCTTCTCTCTCGATATATAATTCGCGGCTAAAGGGAACCTGTCTCGTACCCGCGGTTTCATCTTCCGGATTATTTTCGGCTTCTAACCACTCTTCTTCTCCCTCAGGATAATTAGTAATTACCAACTTCACAGGATCTAGAACACCCATTACACGGGGTGTGATTTTATTTAGATCTTCACGTGCACAAAATTCTAAATGCGCTACATCGATCATATTTTCACGCTTCCCAACACCAATAGAATCAGCAAAATTTTTAATAGCGGCAGGAGTATATCCACGTCTTCTTAACCCAGAGATGGTTGGCATCCTGGGATCATCCCATGATTCTACAATTCCCTTTTCTACAAGTTGTGCCAGTTTTCGTTTACTTACCACTGTATGGCTAAGGTTTCTTCGCGCAAATTCCCGCTGCTTTGGGATAAACTCTCCAGGTTTACTTACTTTGGCAATAAACCAGTTATATAACTCTCTATGCGGTAAAAACTCCAGGGTACAAAAAGAATGGGAAACCTGCTCGATAAAATCGCTTTCCCCGTGTGCCCAGTCGTACATTGGGTAGATTTTCCATTCCCCTTCCGTACGATGATGTGGTTTATGAACACATCGATACATAATAGGATCCCGCATTAACATATTACCACTGGACATATCGATTTTAGCGCGAAGCACATGAGCACCTTCAGGAGTTTCTCCATTCTTCATTTGTTCGAATAAATCCAAATTCTCCTCTACACTACGATTCCTGTAAGGACTTTCTGTACCTGGCTGTGTTGGTGTTCCTTTTTGCTGTGCAATGTCTTCAGAAGTCTGACTGTCTACATATGCATCGCCATTCTTAATCATTTCTACCGCCCAATCGTACAACTGCTGAAAATAATCTGATGCATAACATTCCTTAGCCCATTTATAGCCAAGCCATTCCACATCTCTCTTAATAGCTTCAACAAATTCCTTTTCTTCTTTTATGGGATTGGTATCGTCGAACCTTAAATTTACAGGAGCATCATATTTTTCTCCCAAACCAAAATTTAAACAAATAGAAGAAGCATGCCCAATATGCAGATAGCCATTAGGCTCTGGTGGGAAACGAAACATCAGTTTTTCCCTTTTATAATCTGCCTTTAGATCTTCTTCTATAATTTGCTCAATAAAATTTAGAGACTTCTTTTCTTCCGCCATAATTTTTCTTGTAAAAAAGCAAAGTTATCAAAAATAAAATCGCCTTGCAGGAGTAAAACAATTAGAAAATAAAAAATAATCATTCTTTAAAAGTATAATCCCATAATCACGTCTCTAAATCTTAGATAAGTTTCCTGATTTATAATTCACTGGAGACTAACCGGAATGAACTAATTGGGTTAAAATAAACCTAAACCTAAGTTATACAAAGTTCGTCACATCGATATTCTTTAATTTTATAAGAGCAAAAAAATAATGATGAACTACTACAAAACCTCTATTATTCCATCTTTAAAACCTGTATTAAGATGAGCAATAATTCCTCGAAACTAAATCCGTTATCAGTTTGGGCACTTGCCGCAGGCGGAATGGTAGGCGGTGGTATATACACCGTGCTGGGTGTTGTCATTGCCGTTTCGGCACAGTGGACCTGGCTCGCTTTTGTCCTTACAGGACTAATCGCCATACCATCAGCCTATAGTTATGTGTTCCTAACTAATAAATTTCACGAAGAAGGCGGTGCCTTTGTATTTCTGGAAAAAGTAAACGATAAAAAAATGGCCGGAAACCTCAGCTGGTTGTTAATTATCGGGTATGTCTTAACGATATCGGTTTACGCTTATGCTTTTGGACACTACCTATCGTTTGCTTTTCATGGCAATCCTTTATTAATGCGTTTACTTGCCGCCGGGATTGTCATCGCTTTAATTTTATTGAATTTAGCCGGAGTAGGAAAACTGACCAATGTAGAGATTATTATCGTATCGGTGAACCTACTAGTATTACTGGCGTTAGGCATTTACGGACTGGCCAATTGGGACACCTCTCAACTTACCGCGGGAATCAGTCCTCGACCTATTTGGTCAAGTTTAATTGGAGGAGCTTCCATATTTATGGCATACGAAGGCTTTCAGCTACTTACCTACGAATACGATAAAATTAAAAATCCTGAAAAGAGCTTTATGCCTACTTTAATGAGCGCTGTCATATTTGTGGTCATCCTTTATGCGGTAGTAGCGTTAGGAGCAACCATGGTGGGTGGTGCTACGTCTATGATTAGTTTTAAAGAAATTGCTTTGTCCATTTCGGCCGAATCGGCTTTTGGAAAAACCGGACTTATAGTAATGACGGTTGCTGCAGGATTTGCAACAGCCGCAGCCATCAATTCCACTCTATTTTCCACGGCCAATTTATCCAAACGTATTGCCTCTAAAAACGAACTTCCTTCCTGGTTTGATCACACCAATAAAAACGATGTACCCGATCGATCGATCATTGTTCTAGGTACTTTAGCCGGCACCTTAGCTATTGTAGGCTCGTTGAGTTCATTGGTAGAAGCAGCAAGTTTGGCCTTCTTATTTACCTTTGGGATTGTAAATTGGATTGCTTATCGCGAATCTGAAAAACGAAAATGGATCCCGTTAATGGGCATTATCATTGGGATTTTAGTGGGAGTAGCCTTAATTTTTAGATTGGTGATTTCTAAACCCGTTGCCCTAGGCGGAATTTTAGCCGTGGTGTTACTTATCATTATGGGAAGACCCTACTTACTGAAGAAGAAAGAAAAAACACAACAAAAAGCCCAGGAAGATGAAAACTAAATTTATAACGCTATTCATGGGAATGCTACTACTTCTTAGTTGTCATTCTTCTCAACAAAAACCTTCAAAACTGCGCATAGGACAGTTTATGTTCACTGATCGCCCGGTAAAAATTATCTTTACAAAAAATGGTGAATCTACTCTTCAACAACAACTGAAGTATACCGAATTAACAGATTATCAATCTATAAATTCTGGAACTTATACAGTAGAAGTAAAAGCTGAAAACCAGTTATTGTTAAAGAAAAAAGTAGGTATTGGTAACAGCGGAGTTTATACTTTGATGCTTTATGGAATTTTACAGGAAAATCCCACTACCAATGAAAAAACCAGCAAAACAAAATTACACGAAATTGTAGAAGGTGAAGAAGCGACGATGCCAAACGGAAATTTACCGCAATTCAAAATTTTGAACGATGAATTTGAATGCGGTAAAGACGAAGCAAAAATAAGATGGGTTCATTTCGCTGCCGGTGTAGAAGAGATTTCGGCAGTAGCCACTTCAGATAAAAAAACAGTGTCACTGTCTTCACTTACCTATCCCAAAGTTTCCAAGACAAAAGCGCTTTTGCCACTTCAGCAAAAAGTGAACTGGAAATTAAAAGGGAGTAAAGTAAACGTAGCACAAGAACAACTCACTATTCAATCTCAAAAGTTATATACTTGCTTTATTATGGGCATCGAAGGAAAATATATTGATAGCTTAAAAGTTGTTACCGGAGAAACACCCAAGAAAAAATTTTAAACCTTATTTTTACAAAAAAATAATTTTGGGAAGTATAAAATTAAAAAATATCAAGGTATTCGCTTATCACGGTTGTTTGGAGGAAGAAGGAAAGATAGGAAGTGATTATAGTGTTGATCTTAAAGTAAAGGGCGATCTCTCTAATTCGGGAAAATCTGATGAATTAGCAGATACCATCGATTACGTTCATTTAAATAACATTGTAAAAGAAGAAATGGCTTTACGTTCTAAACTTTTAGAAAGTGTTGCAGAACGAATTAACAATCGGGTACTAAAAGAAATTATATTGGTACAAAAGGTAACCGTTTCAGTATCAAAAATTAATCCTCCAATAGGAGGCAATGTGGCAATGGTTAGCGTAACCAGAAGTAAATCCAGGTAGATTTTTAGTTTTAGAACTTAAAATTTTTATTACATTTGCGTTCCCTAATAAAAGGGCATCGTGGCCGAGTGGCTAGGCAGTGGTCTGCAAAACCATGTACAGCGGTTCGAATCCGCTCGATGCCTCTACAAACAAAAGGCTTTCCATATTGATGGAAAGCCTTTTTTTATAGCTATTATTTTCAGTAAATTAACTCAGTGCAAGATCATGAGGCATTTGTTAAAAAATAATTCTTTGTTTAGAACCTGGATCAGGGATAAAAATTAGATTTTCAGTAGGACTAATTATTTCATTTTATTCGAAAAAGCCTATGCCTTCTCCCGGAGTAATATTGTCGATTTGTTCCCTTATTTCGTTTACTTCACCTGGAAATGCACCCTGTGATATCAATACAATACCAAAGACCACTAACATCACACTAATACCTTTTTTCATGATGTAAATTCTACCCGGAGTGAGTTTACGGTTTAATTTTTTGGCGAGTAAAATCTTAAAGATATCAACAATTAGGTAAGTGATTAAAACAGTACTAAAAAACACGAGGATTCTATTACCATCCATTTCTAATCGCGGACCAAAAACAATGATTAATCCCAACCAGAAACCAAGTACACCAACATTAATAAAATTAAGTAAAAAACCTTTTAATGCCAATCCCAGATAATCACTTTTTCCGAGTTTACGAATATCCGGACTTTCTTCTTCCTGTGGCAATGCTTTTTTGGTTTGGATAAATGTCATAATACCATAAGTGGTCAGAATTACACCTCCAAAAATGAACAACGCAGGATCGTCTTTAATTCTTTCCAGTAATTTAGTTGTACTTAGATAAGCAATAAATAAAAAAACGGTATCTGCTATTATTACACCTAAATCAAAAGATATAGCTGCCCTAAATCCTTTTATGGCTGCGGTTTCCAGTAATACGAAAAATACCGGTCCTAACATAAAAGCCAGAAATAAGCCTAATGGCATGGCTGCTAAAATATCATGTAGCATAAGCTTTATTTAGAGTGCAAAAATAAAAGATTAGTTTTTTCTCACGACTTTACCACCAAATAAAGTGCTTTTATCGATCTCTTCGGGATCACCATAAACGTTTACGGTACCTCCCGCCCTAACCTTAGCGGTTACTTTTCCAGAAACAGTAACATCAGCTACACCGCCTGCCTTAATATCTATGTTTAAATAATCAGATTGAAGATTTTTAGCATAATACTTTCCTCCGGTATTAATATTCACTTCCTGATGTTTTACGTTTCCTGAGGGTGTTATTTCTCCTCCACTTCTTATAAGAGCAATTAAATTATCCACCTCAAATTCTCCAGTAATATCAGCCCCTTCCTGAGCTTCCAACGTGAAAAATTCAGCATTAATTTTGTCGGCTATCATCACTGAAGCATTTTGCTTTGCTCTAACTTCGTCGATACTTTTATAATAAAGCAACACCTGAGTATCATCGTCATCATCAAAAATGTTATCAATCCCTAATTTAATTTTTAAGGTCGCATTTTCGATATCAAATTCAACATCTTCCCTACTCTCTCCGGTTACTACCGCTTTATTTTCATCAGATCGTACCAGTTTTACCGGCAAACCATCATACACGAAAATCTTCTGAAAATCGGCAAGATCATGTTTTGTTTCCTGCGCATTTACAGCGAATCCAAAAGCCATAAAAGCAATAATTAATAAATTTTTCATTTTTACAATTATTAAAAACTATCCTTTAAAATCTTCTTTTAATCCTAACATGGTAAAATCCAGGTGACGTTTCACCAAGTCGGCATTTTTAACTTTTACATACACCTCATCCCCAAGCTGATATACCTTTTTGGTTTTTCGACCAATCACAGCATAATGCTCTTCATTAAATTCGTAATGATCGTCTGATAAGTCTCTTAAACGAATCATTCCTTCACATTTATTTTGTTCGATCTCCACAAAAATTCCCCAATCGGTCACTCCAGAAATCACCCCAAGAAACTCTTCATCCTGGTGATCCTGCATAAACTTCACCTGCATGTATTTTATGGAATCCCGCTCGGCATTCGCCGCAAGATTTTCCATCTCACTACTGTGATGGCATTTTTCATCATAAACATCTTCACTGGCTGATGCTGCACCATCCAGATACTGTTGTAACAAACGATGTACCATTACATCTGGATAACGCCTAATTGGTGAAGTAAAATGAGTATAATACTCAAAAGCTAAACCATAATGCCCTATATTTTCTGTTCCGTAATAAGCTTTACTCATGGTACGAATTGCCAGCGTATCTACAAGATTTTGTTCTTTTTTACCCTGTACATTCTTTAAAAGGCTATTTAGAGAGCTCGTAACGCTTTTTCTGTCACTTAGATTAAGCGAATGACCAAAGCGACCTACAACGGTTTGTAAAGACGCTAATTTCTCTTCATTGGGCTCGTCGTGGCATCGATAAACAAAAGTTTTCTTAGGTTTTTGCTTTCCTATAAATTCCGCTACTTTTTTATTGGCCAAGAGCATAAACTCTTCAATAAGTTTGTTAGCATCTTTAGAAGTTTTAAAGAATACCCCTATAGGTTCATTTTCTTCATCTAAATGAAATTTCACTTCTACCTTATCAAAGGAAATTGCACCCTCACGCATTCTTACCGATCGCATTTTCTTTGCCAAACGATCTAATTCTAAAACAGCTTCTACAATAGCATTATTCACCGTATAGGAACCTTCTTCACGAATAGAAATATCTTCCGGAATTTTATTTTCCCTGGTTTCGATAATATGCTGTGCTTCCTCATAAGCAAATCTGGCATCAGAATAAGTCACCGTTCTACCAAACCATTGATCTTTTACTTTAGCATTTTTATCTAATTCAAATACCGCAGAAAACGTATATTTTTCTTCATTTGGTCGTAGGGAACAGGCGCCGTTTGATAAAATTTCAGGAAGCATCGGTACTACCCTATCTACCAAATAAACCGAAGTCGCACGATCGTAGGCTTCTTGATCTAAAATAGTATCAGGTTGCAGATAGTGCGAAACATCTGCGATATGAACTCCCAGTTCTATATTTCCATTGTCAAGTTTTCTAAAGCTTAAAGCATCATCAAAGTCCTTGGCATCTTTTGGATCTATGGTAAAAGTGAGCACATCACGCATATCACGACGCTTTTTAATCTCCTGATCTGAAATTGAAGTATCGATTTTATTAGCAAATTCTTCCACCTCTTCAGGAAAATCTGCCGGTAAGCCGTATTGCGCTAAAATCGAATGTATTTCTGTATTATGATGTCCTGGAGTCCCCAGCACTCTGGTAATCACTCCAAAAGGAGAATCGGCTTTTTTTGGCCAGTCATCAAATTCTACCAAAACCTTATCCCCATCCTGCGCTTCTCCCAACTTATTTTTCTGAACAAAAAAGTCGGTATACATTTTAGGATCATCGACTACTACAAAACCAAAGTCCTTCTTCAGTTGCAACACCCCTACAAAACTGGTTCGTTTACGTTTGATGATCCTGGTAATTTCTCCTTCAGATTTTTTTCTACGTCGATGTTTATAAACATAAATTTCAACTTCATCCCCATGAAAAGCGGAATTTAAGTTTTGTTGAGGAATCATAATATCATCCTCAAATTCGTCTACAATTACAAATCCGTATCCTTTGCTAGACATGTCGAGCACGCCTGTGTAGTAATTAGCTCCTTTTTCTATCATAAATTTACCACGGTCAACCTGGTTAATTTCTTTTTTTGCAGCTAATTGAGCTAATTTTTTGGTAATTTGGTTTCGACTGCTCGGATCGTCTACACCTAACTTCGATGCAATTTGTTTGTAATTATAAGCTTTACCTGCATCCTTTCGCAGGATATCCGTAATCTTTTTATCAAGATTTCCCAGTTTTGCACTGGATTTATTGTTTTTTTTCTTTCGTTTCATTCTCATATACCGGTAAAATTAGTGTATATAACTGATTTTAGATGAAAATGAATGTAAAGTTTTGTTAAGTGATTTCGATAAAATTTACTAAAACCGTCAAAATTTAACGGTTATGGGATAAAATAAAGTTTATTTTATAACGTTAAAAATGTTATAATTATCTTAATAATTTCTTAAATTTGTAATCTAATTTTCTGAGAGAATTTTAGCTAGTTTTAAACCAATGAAGTTGTTAGCCTCCAAATCAAGAAGATTTTTTCTGTTATTTTTCCTCATTTTTCTACTTGGGGTTATTGGATTTTTTACTTATATCAACAAGTCATTAAATCAGAGATCCCAGCTACATCCTACACAAACTTCCGGCCAGCATAAAATTACCTATTACAATTAATAAATAAAATGTATCTTTAAGTACCTATCAATCAGGTTCATGAAAGATTATATTTACCTACAGAGTTTTACATATACCTACGAATGTCATGTGGTTAGACATCTTTTAGATAATGAAAATATTATCTATTACATTAAAAATGAAACACTTATCGATCTAATTCCTTTATCTTCATTTGCATTGGGTGGGATTAAACTTTATATTCATAAATCACATCTAACTAAAGCAAAAAAAATTTTAGACCAAACTTTTAGACGTAACAATCATCTTCGTATCGTTTAATCTTTAATAGTTATTCACATTATATATATCTATTATTTTTCTTTTCTTTTTTTTAAAACTTAAATGATGGTATATGATTGCGTGTTAATTTGTGCAATAAAATTCTGATGAATAATTTGGAATTTGACTTGTGATTATTTGATAACAACTTATCAACAGGGGATTAAAATCTTAAGTTATTGATCTTCTTATGCTTTTAAGCTTTACTTAACAATTTTAAAATTTTCAATTAACATATAAAATCTTGAAACTTTAAGTTTCAGTGGTTGTTTATAACCTGTTATTGATTGCTGAAAACTTGAAGAGAAATAACCCACTTATAATTTGGATATATGCTTCTATAGCTGGTATTGTAATTTTTAATGAATAAAACAACTTAGGTTTTTATTTTCTCATCAAAGGTTATCCACATGTTGTTGTCAATTGTAAAACGCTGATAATAAAGGATGTTTTAAAAGTAATTAACAATGCAATATTCGTAGGTTAATAAGCACTTTTTATACCTTTGTATGTAGTTAATAAAACCAGTATTATGAAAATCTCCATTGGTAATGACCACGCCGGGACGCAGTATAAGAATCTTATTCAGCTATATTTAGAAAACGAAGCCGGTATAGAAGTAAAAAATTATGGCACGAATACAGATGATAGTGTAGATTATGCCGATTTTGTACATCCCGTTGCAGAAGATGTTGAAAGCGGAAAAGCAGATTTTGGAATTATTATTTGCGGTAGCGGTAACGGTGCCAGTATGACCGCTAATAAGCACCAGAAAATACGCTGTGCATTATGTTGGACCGGTGAAATCACTAAATTATCAAGAGCGCATAATGATGCTAATATTTTAAGTATTCCCGCACGTTTTGTGTCGACACAACAGGCGGTAGATATGGTAAAGATCTTTTTAAATACTGAATTTGAAGGGGGAAGACACCAAAAGAGGATTGATAAGATTCCCTGCCAGTAATTAATAAACTATTTTGCTATATCCCGGTTTTATAAAAAATCGGGATATATTTTTTTAAAGATAAATAATGGAAATAAGTATAAAAAAATTCAACCAACTTAGCTTAAGCGAATTATATCATATTTTACAATTGAGAGCTGAAGTTTTTGTGGTAGAGCAGGATTGTGTATACCAGGATATTGATGGAAAGGACGAAAAAGCTTTACATATTATAGGAAAATATAATGGTGAAATGGTTGCTTATACCCGCTGTTTTGATAAAGGTTTTTATTTTGAAGAAGCTTCGATTGGTCGTGTGGTCGTAAAACAGGAGCAGCGAAAATATGGTTATGGTCACCAAATTATGACCGCTTCTATAAAAGCGATTAAAGATCGGTTTAATACAGATCATATAAAACTTTCCGCACAGCAATATTTAATCAAGTTCTATGAAAGTCATGGTTTTAAAAGTGAAGGCGAAGGATACCTGGAAGATGGTATCCCGCACATTGCCATGAAAAAATAGTGTTTAATTTTGTAGAATCTTAGCATATTGGCCTGGGTTGTTTAAAACTTCCCTGGCCTTTTTTATTTCCTGGCTACTGGCTACATGGTTCTGATATAAACCTTCCTGGTAAAAATAGTGTTTAATAATCTGGTCTTGTAAAACCGACTTGATTTCATCTTTTTTATGATCCAATTCTTCAGCCTTACTTTTATCGATTTCTAAGGAGATTTGTTTATAACTATTAAGTATATCTTGCTGAAAACCTTCAGATTGTGCAGTTATCAACAATTCTTCTAATTCCTGTTCAGTATTGGTTTTATAGGTAAAATCTGTTGATTTTAAATAGCTTTTAAAATCATTAAAGTCGGCATCGCTAAACGTATATTTTACCGGATCTTGAACATCATGTTGATAATAGTAGTTAGTAGCATAATTAAAAATTGCATTTTTCTCTAAAAGGGCTCTGGTAATACTACTGTATTCTGAGGATTCTAATCTCACATCAGGTAAAATTCCGCCACCATCGTAAACCGTTCTTCCATTTTTTGTTTTAAAAGCGTTATAATCTTCTACTTTGGTGCGAACGGCTTTACCGTTTTCATCCCGTTTGCGGTAATCTAAGGCCTGTATACAACGTCCGCTTGGAGTGTAATAACGTGAGATCGTAATTTTAAGTTGAGTGCCATAGGCGATTTCCTTTGGTCGTTGTACCAAACCTTTACCAAAAGTACGCGCACCTACCACGACTCCTCTATCCAGATCCTGAATGGCGCCAGATACAATTTCACTAGCCGAGGCACTTTGACCGTTCACTAAAACTACTAATGGAATTTTGGTGTCTATAGGTTCTTTTTGTGTATAATATTCCTTATTATATTTTTCAATAACAGATTTGGTGCTGGTAATCAATTCTCCTTTGTCAAGGAAAATGTTACTTACATTTATTGCTTCGCTCAATAAACCACCGGGATTACCTCTAAGATCCAGAATAATTTTATCTGCGCCCTGGCTCTTAAGATCTTTTACCGCTCTACTGGTTTCTTCATAAGCTTTTTGGTTAAATCTGCTAAGCACCACATAGCCGCTATTATCTTCTAAAAGCGTATAAAACGGAACGGCTTTTAATTCAACCGAACTTCTTTTAATGCTGGTTTGTTGAGTTTTGCCCTGCCGCTGGTAGGTAATATTTACTGCAGAATTTACAGAACCGTTTAATAATGCCTGCGCACCTTCAGTAAAATCTGAGACTTTGGTATTTCCAATTTTAGTGATTTTATCGCCGGGTTTTAGTCCGGCTTTATCAGCAGGATAATCTTTGTAAACTTCAGTTATTAACAATACATCTTCATCTTGTTTTAAAGCAGCACCAATGCCGGTATATTCTCCTTCCATATTAATCCTGGAGCTTTGCACATCCTGTTCGCTCCAAAAGTTGGTATAAGGATCCAAATCGGTCAGCATCGATTTTATTGCCGTATCCATTAGATCTGCCGGGCTGGTTTCATCAACATAATTCATGTTGATTTCCTTAAAAAGCGTGGTAAAAATTTCAATTTGTTTGGCGATTTCAAAGAAATCAGATTTAAAACCAAAACTTGTGAATAATACCGCACCACCAAAAATTAAGATTAGTGTTTTTTTATAGAATTTCTTTTTCATCCTTTTTTTAGTTTAAAGATGAAGTATGGATTCATCCTAGTTTAAAACCTAGTCTAAAACGCTTATTTTTTCCTTTTGTTTTAAGCGTTCCAGTAGATTCACCATCAACTGTTCCATCTTTATCTGAGAAATATCTTCCCGGGAAAGATAAATAAACATCAATGCATATTGCTGCTTTGCCCCGGTCATAACAATATACTTATTTTTTCTGAAAGATTCTCGCATTAGTCTCTTAATGCGGTTTCGCTGTACGGCAGTTTTTATAAATTTCTTAGGAACAGAAAATCCCGTCTTAAAATATGGATTTTTAACTGAAACTGTTTTTGAATTCCTGGAAGGGATAGGAATATAAACCAATCGTAACGGATAATTCTTTATCGAAACACCTTCCGCAAAAAGTGTATCAATAAGAATTTTACTTTTTAATTTTTCCTGTTTATTGAAGCCTTCTTCCATGCCCCAAAAATAGGTATTGTAAATGGATATTTACAAACTAAAGCTTAAGCTGATTTTGGGTCTCGCTTCCTGCTTTATAATCTTTAATATTCTGTATGGTAACTTCAGCAATTTGCTGTAATGCCTCTTTGGTTAAAAATCCCTGATGGGCTGTAATAAGTACGTTTGGAAACGAAATTAATCGAGCAATGACATCATCTTTGATCACACTTTCAGATAAATCTTTAAAAAATAATTGTTCTTCCTGCTCGTAAACATCGATGCCTAAATAGCCTAATTTTCCAGATTTTAAAGCTTCAATAGTGTCTACCGTGTTAATTAATGGGCCGCGGCTGGTATTGATTAACATCATGCCATCTTTCATTAGTTTAAAGCTCTCTTTATTAATAATATGTTTGGTTTCTGGATTTAATGGGCAGTGTAAAGAGATGATATCAGATTGCTCTAAAAGCTTTTCAAAAGAAACATATGTACCGCCATGCGCTAAAATCTCTCGATTTTCGAATTTATCGTAGGCGATAACGTTACAACTAAAACCTATCATGTTTTTGGCGAAAATGCTACCTATTTTCCCGGTACCAATCACACCTACTGTTTTCCCATGAAGATTGAAACCACGTAAGCGTTCTAAAGAAAAATTACCTTCTCTGATTCTATTATAGGCCTTATGTGTTTTTCGATTTAAGGTAAGGATTAAGGCAATAGCATGTTCTGCCACTGCTTCGGGTGAATAAGCCGGCACTCGATAAACTTTAATTCCAAATCTTTTCGCTGCGACAAGATCCACGTTATTGAAACCAGCACAGCGTAAAACCACGAATTTCACGCCATTTTTAGCTAAAATAGCTAAGGTTTCTCATTAAGATCATCATGTACAAAGACGCAAACACCATCATAATCTTTGGCAAGATTGGCGGTATCTTTAAATAATCTAACCTCAAAGTATTTTAAGTCGATGTCCTTCTTGTGATAAGGATCAAAGAATTCTTTGTCGTAAGATTTAGTGCTAAAAAAGGCTAATTTCATTTTTCTGATCTTGAATATTTAAAAATATAAAATTGAGGGTTTAAATGAAATTTATAATAGAAGCTTTTTAAAATAAAAAAGTCCGGCTTATGCCGGACCTTAATAGAATATAATAATATTTTATTCAGAATCTACTTGTCCGTAAGTATTGTTACTACGATTAACATCAGCCATAAGCTGAGATTCGTCAATTTCTATAGATTTTATATTAGCTTTAGGAGTATCTATTTCCAAATCGTAAGTTGGATAAGCCCAGGGCCAGTCTTCTTTTACAATTCGTTCTACATCGCCTTCAGCCGGTTTTTCCCAACGCATCATACGTAATGGCATATAGTATAATTTCTTACTACCATCGTTTAAAGTCACCGTAACTTCAACAGGCATGGGCATTAAACCTTTTCTTTCTAAAGTTACTTTTGTTCCGTTTTCAGCTTCCTCTACACTATTGATTGCATAATCGATTTGATTAGTAGTTTCTGTCCAATCGGTTAGATACCAGTGTAATTCGGCTCCAGATACTTTTTCAGCAACTCTAATAAAATCATTAGGTGTTGGATGTTTAAATTTCCATTCGTCGTAATAGCGATTTAACGTTTTGGCTAAATTTTCCTGCCCGATAATATATCCCAGTTGTGCTAAAAATACAGCTCCTTTGCTATAAGCGGCGATAGAATAAGCGGTATTGATATCGTAACGATCACCATGGGTTGTTTGAGGTTGCTCTGCTCCAGAGGTAGCAATGTAGTTATAGCCTCTATAAGATCCGGCAAAAGGATTTCCCGAAGTTCCTTTGATCGTTTTTTGAGCCAGCCCAGAAATATAAGTGGTAAAACCTTCATCCATCCAAGGATGCTCAGATTCGTTAGTAGCTAATAATTGTTGAAACCAGGAATGTGCAAATTCGTGAGCAGTAGTGCCCAGTAAGCTATTGTAGTCTTCTCCGCCGGTAATTAAAGTACACATGGCATATTCCATACCACCATCGCCACCCTGTATAACAGAGTATTGTGGCCATGGATAAGGACCTATATGTTTGTTAAAAAACGCCAATAATTTAGCTGTTTCGGGCTGAATTTTTTTCCAGGCTTCAGTTACTTTTGGATCATCTTTGTATAAAAAGTGAAGCATAACACCGCTTTTGGTTTCCAGTTTATCATGGATAAAATCTGGATCTGCAGCCCAGGCAAAATCATGTACTTTTTCGGCTTTAAAATTCCAGGCCAGTTTTTTACCTTTATGTTTTACTTTAGTGCCTTTTTCTTCGTATCCGTAACCAATTTCTTCAGGATTTTGTAAAACACCTGTCCCACCGATAATATAATCTTTATCGATATTTATGGTTACATCAAAATCACCCCAAACGCCATGAAATTCTCTGGCGATATAAGGATCTGCATGCCATCCTTCAAAATCATATTCAGCTAATTTAGGATACCACTGTGTCATGGAAAGCGCGACACCATCGGCATTATTTCTACCAGATCTTCTGATTTGTACGGGTACTTGGCCTTCAAATTCCATTTTAAAAGTAGTAGATTTTCCTGGTAAAATAGGTTCGGCAAGATGTACGATAAGAATCGTTTCTTCTTCTTCTGTTTCTACTTTTTTGCCATCCTGGGTTAACGAAGTAGCTCTTAAATAACCAATCTCATCTTCTTTAAGTTTGGCGATTCTACTCTCGTAATCTGGATTTTGTCGATCTCCTTTATTATTTACCATTCTTCCATCCGGATCTTTGATATCCTGTAAACGTCGATCCATCTCGCTTCCCGGTTGAAAAGCGTTAAAGAACATATGGTAATATACTTTATTTAAGGTATCTGGTGAATTATTGGTATAAACCAACTCCTGAGTACCGGTATAACGGTAATTTTCAACATTCATATCTACGTTCATATCGTAGTCTACATGTTGTTGCCAGTAGCAGGTATTATTTTGTGCCTGCGAAAATGCAGAAACCAAAAGTGCCAGACTAAAAATTAGTTTTTTCATAAATGTGGGTTATTATTTAGAAACTTTAGATGCTAAAATTAGTGCATTATATAAATTAACAATCTTTCCAGAGGTAGAAAGTTCACTAAATTCCTGCGTGTTTAAACGATCGCCACCAACAATTACATTGGCCTGTACCGGTAAACCACTATCCATAATAATCTTTTTAACCTGTGGTGCTGTTAATTTAGGAAAATATGATCTAATCATTGCTGCAATACCGGCAACTTCAGGTGAAGCCATAGAAGTTCCCTGTAAATATTCATATTCATTATTTGGTGTCGTAGACCAGATTTTATTTCCCGGAGCAAACACATCTACGTTTTTCTTCCCGTAGTTAGAGAAATCGGCTACCAGTTTAGAACCATAATCATAATTTAAGGCACCCACAGTTAAGAAGTTATCGCTAATTTCTATGGCATTATCTGGTGTTTGATCGTTTGGATACACCATTTTCTCATCCAGGTTTAAGCTTTCATTACCGGCTGCATTTACAATTAATACATCGTGATCTGCTGCATATTTAATAGCATCTCTTACCCAATCTGGGTGTGTAGAGAAATATTTACCAAAACTGGTATTGATTACTTTAGCACCATTATCCACTGCATATCTAATAGCAAGAGCAATATCCTTGTCGTACTCATCTCCATTTGGTACCGCCCTTATGGCCATAATTTCAACATTCTGCGCCACACCGTTCATTCCTATGCCGTTATTTCTTTGGGCGGCAATAATACCGGCTACGTGCGTACCATGCTTTATGTTTTCTTTATCGGCTTCAGGTCCCATGACGTTGTTATTTCCGTAATTACGATCACTTAGATCATCAGGATTATCACCAACCAGTTCTCTACCGTTAAGATCCAGATTTAAATTGATTTTAACCTGATCTGAGTAATAATCAATGGCACCATCTAATTCTTCAATTGCTTTTGGAATATTTTCATTTACATTTTGCTGAATCTGAAGCAACATGGCTTTATACTGGCTTAAAGGTTGTGCGGTAGCCTGCATTGCTTTTAGTTCATCTATCGTGTAATCTTCTTTTCCTAATTGAGAAGAAACCGCCTGATGTGCAGCTACCAGTTGAGATTTTATTTGTTGGTACTGCGCCAGGTTTTGTTGTGCTTCGGTTAATTTCTTGTTGTATTCGGCTTCAGCATCTTTGTAAAGAATAAATTCTTCGCGATTGGCTTCACTGATGGCACTTGCCGATTTTCCTTCGTATTTAGGTTTTAATTTTCTGTAAATTCTTACAAATTCTAAATTTTCATCTACAGCGTCGCCTAAAAAGTTCCAGCCATGAATATCGTCGATATATCCATTGTTATCATCGTCTATTCCATTTCCCGGAATTTCATCTTCATTTGTCCAGATAACATTTTTAAGATCTTCGTGTTCGATATCTGTACCACTATCAATTACCCCCACAATCACTTTGGTGCCTTTTTGATCTTTGATAATTTCTGAATACGCCCTATCTACACTCATACCCGGAATGGTATCATACACCAAATCGGCTTCTGGCCAGTTTTTAAACTGAGCATCGGTAAGTGCAGTCACCTTAAGCGGAATCGTATCGATACTTGCAATTGGAGTTGAAACAATTGCAGGAGCACTACTCCCACAAGACGCAAGAATGGCTGCTGAGGTAGCAGCCAGTAATGGTTTATAAAATGGAATTTTCATTTTAGTTAAATAATTCATTAAACGTGTATGTTTGGTCATGTCTTACACCTTTCTCGGTGTGTTTTACGGTTATAACTTCGTTGTGCGCATCATGTTGCATAAAAAGATAAATTTCTTCATCTGCGGCTTTATCTAAAAAGCTTTTCTTTTCCGGCAAGGTTAATAACGGGCGGGTATCGTATCCCATCACATAAGGTAATGGAATATGTCCTGCCGTTGGAAGCAAATCTGCCATAAAAACCAGCTTTTTTCCTTTATACTCCAAATGAGGTATCATTTGTTTGTCAGTATGCCCATCTACAAAGAGTACGCCAAAGCCAAGCTCTGGAATATTTGTAAAATGCTCTTTATTGTTTCTATCTACAAAATGTAATTGTCCGCTTTCTTCTATTGGTAAGATATTTTCCTTTAAAAAAGAGGCCTTTTCACGAGCGTTAGGTGTTGTTGCCCATTGCCAGTGATCTTTATTACTCCAGTATTTTGCATTTTTAAAAACCGTTTCATAACCGGTGCGATCTTTATTCCATTGTACACAACCACCACAGTGATCAAAATGAAGATGGGTAGTAAATACATCGGTAATATCGTCGCGGTGAAATCCGTTTTTTTGTAAAGATTTGTCTAGCGAATCATCGCCCCACTGGTAGTAATAACTAAAGAATTTTTCACTTTGCTTATCTCCCAGGCCGGTATCAATAAGAATTAATCGATTACCATCCTCGATTAAAAGGCTTCGAGCGCCAATATCGATCATGTTATTGCTATCTGCAGGATTTGTTTTTTGCCAAATACTTTTTGGAACCACGCCAAACATAGCCCCGCCATCCAGCTTAAAATTCCCTGCTTCGATAGGATATAGTTGCATAAATTATCAAATTTTCAAAATATATCGCAAATTATTAAATCAAATGCTTAAAAGCAGTTTATTGAATCTATTTAACATCAGATTACAAATAATTTTAGTTTAAGACGAGCTTGTGAGCAAACTAAACTATTTTTAATATTTTTAGCTTTTAAATCAAATCAAAAAGATTAATGTTAGAATTAGCAGGTATAGTAATTTTAGGAATATTGGCACAATGGGTGGCGTGGAAATTTAAAATTCCTGCAATCCTTCCATTGATTTTGATCGGACTTTGTGTAGGGCCAATTGCTACCATGTTTACAGATGATGGAAGTAAACTAATAGAGCCTATTTGGACTGGGGAATCTGGATTGTTCCCGGGCGAAAGTTTATTTTATTTTGTCTCGCTTGCCATTGGGATTATCCTTTTTGAAGGTGGTTTAACCCTTAAAAAGGGAGAAATTTTAAACGTAGGTTTTGTAATTGTGAAATTAATTACGGTTGCTGTAATTATAACATTTATAGGAGCAGGGATAGCTGCTCACTATATTTTCGATCTAAGCTGGCAAATTTCGTTTTTATTTGCTTCATTAATTATAGTTACCGGTCCTACAGTAATTACGCCTATCCTACGTAATATTCCGCTTAAAAAAGATGTTTCTACCATTTTAAAATGGGAAGGGATTCTTATCGATCCTATAGGGGCATTGTTTGCCGTGTTGGTTTTTGAGTTTATTAGTGCAGGAAAAGGAAAAGAGTATACTTCAACCGTGTTACTGGAATTTGGTAAAATCGTACTTTTCGGCTTCACTTTCGGCTTCACTTTTGCCCATGCCCTGGCCTACAGTATCAAGAAAAATATTATTCCGCATTATTTATTAAATGTGCTTACCCTGGCCGCTGTATTAGGGGTTTTTGTGTTATCAGATCAGTTTGCTCACGAAAGCGGACTTTTGGCTGTGGTAGTGATGGGGATGGTGATGGGAAATATCGACCTTCCAAACTTAAAAGAGCTGTTATATTTCAAGGAATCCTTAAGTGTCCTTTTAATTTCTATTTTATTTATTTTGCTGGCTGCAAATATCAATATGGAAGATCTGTACCTGATATTTACCAGTAAGGCGATCTGGCTATTTGCAGTAATTGTTTTTGTCGTAAGACCGTTAGGTGTTTTTATAAGTAGTATCAATTCTTCATTAAAATTCAATGAAAAACTGTTTATAAGCTGGGTTGGACCTCGCGGAATTGTAGCTGCGGGTATTGCCTCTTTATTTGGTATAGAGCTGGCGAATCAAGGTGTGGAAGGTGCTGAATATATTACACCGCTGGTGTTTATGATCGTGTTGGGAACGGTATTATTAAACGCTACCACTGCCCGTTTATTTGCTCAGCTTGTGGGTGTATTTTTAAAGGATTCTGAAGGAATTTTAATTATTGGAGCTTCGTCTTTTTCAAGAATTATCGGTAAGTATATGGAGGAGAATGGAAGACATGTTGTTTTGGTTGATAATAATGGGATGAATGTTAGAAAGGCCAAGAGCATGGGCTTAGATGCGATAGAAGAAAATGTGTATTCTGAAGATCTTATTAATAATATCGAGCTTAATGACATAGGTTATTTAATGGCGATGACCAGTAACAGTGAAATTAATAAGAATGCCATAGAAAAATTTAGAAAGCATTTTGGTGAAAACGGCTCTTTTAGAGTAGTTTCTCCAGAAGAAATGCAGGATCCCGAAAATAATCCAAAAGAAGGATTGTTCTCTCAAACAGATGATTATGTTAAACTTACCAATCTTGCCCGAAAATATTCACAGGTGCATGAGATTACGCTGAACTCTAAAGAGCATTATGAAGGATTAATAGAAATTTCCAAAACCGATCCAGATATTATTCCACTATTTGTAAAAAATAACGAAGGAAATCTTAGTATTATTCCGTCTAATAGTAAAGAAGTAGAAATTGAAGAAGGTTTTAAGCTGGTGTATTTAGGAAAGCAGATGGAGGTTGAAGATAATTC
>Ga0098065_1000037_pt1 | contig 84736 bp, 84 predicted proteins | sample 25_taG_FD_75062 | JGI IMG/M metagenome (GOLD analysis project Ga0098065, IMG submission 75062) | Marine viral communities from Cariaco Basin, Caribbean Sea - 25_WHOI_OMZ | ecosystem: Environmental > Aquatic > Marine > Oceanic | place: Caribbean Sea: Cariaco Basin | collected 2014-11-08 | reverse complement strand
TTATTGATTATTGCTTATTGTTCAGTGCTCATTATAGATCTTCTTTCAATACTTTCCAGACATTATTCGCCAGAATTTGTTGCCCTTCGGCTGTGGGATGAATACCATCTTCCTGATTTAATTTTGGATCTCCGGCAACACCTTCCAATAAAAAAGGAATAAGTTCTAAATTATATTGCTCTGCTAAATCAGGGAAAAGTGATCTAAATTCAGAGGTATATTCCTCTCCCATATTTGGGGGAATTTGCATTCCGGCCAGAATAATTTTTACTTCAGGGTTTTTCTCCCTTGCTGTATTAATAATCTGTTCTAAATTACTCTTGGTTTCCTTTAACGACACACCACGTAAACCATCATTGGCCCCAAGTTCAATCACCAGGACATCCACATTTTGCTTAAAAACCCAATCGAGTCGGTTTAATCCACTTGCGGTGGTTTCACCACTTAATCCTGCATTCACCACGCTATAATCCATCCCCAGTGAATCCATTTTTTTCTGAATCAGCGCCGGGTATGCTTCTGTAGTATCCAAGCCTAAACCTGCGGTTAAACTGGTTCCAAAAAATAACACGACTGGCGCTTCTTCAGCTTTATTTTCTTCAGAAGCAGTTTCAGTAGAAACTTTTTCAGAAGAAGACCCAGACTGCTTTTCTTCGTTTTTGCAGGAATTAAAAAAAATAAGGCAAAAAATCGCTACGATTAGTTTACTAAGATTGGTTATTTTCATGGTCAATTTTTTTCAAAAGAAATTTAAACAAGTTTAGGGATAAATCTCAGAAGGTCTTAAAATCATTTCTTATTTTGTACGTTCTTGAATATTCTGTTTTTAAAAATACTGAATCAGGAACCTTGGGTTATTATATCCTTTTGGCGATGCCAATAAAAACATAACATCTAATTTTTAGAGCCCCACAGCATACAATGACAAAGATATTAAACCTTACCAACCTAGAGAAGAGCTACGACAGCGGAAGTAAAAAACTCCAGATTTTGCATGATATTAATTTCGAAGTTGAAGCCAAAGAAACCTTTGCGATCGTTGGCCCATCGGGTAGCGGAAAAACGACTTTATTGGGACTTTGCGCAGGTTTAGACCAGATTGACAAGGGTGAAATCGAATTATGTGGCATACAATTAAGCAGTCTTTCTGAAGATGACCTGGCCTCGCTACGGAATCAAAAAGTGGGGTTTGTTTTTCAAAATTTTCAATTATTACCCACACTTACCGCATTAGAAAATGTGGCGGTTCCGTTAGAATTACAAGGAAACAGACAGGCTACAGAAAAAGCTAAAGCATTACTGAAGAAAGTAGGTTTAGACCATAGAATGAATCATTATCCTTCACAACTTTCTGGCGGAGAGCAACAACGGGTAGCTTTAGCCAGAGCTTTTTCTAACGATCCTGAAATTCTTTTTGCTGATGAACCTACCGGAAATCTGGATGCTGAAACCGGGAAAAAAGTAATTCAGTTATTATTTGATTTAAATGCCGAGCTAGGCACCACCTTGGTGATTGTAACTCATGATATGGAATTGGCCAAAATGACCCAGCATATTTTAGAAATTAAGGGTGGGAAAATAGTATCTGACCAGAAAACAGGGATTTAAATGCAGCAAATTAAGACTCAACAACCAGGATTTTCCTGGCTGCTAAAAATGGCCTGGAGAGATGGAAAGGCCAGTAAACGCAAGCTTTTGCTTTTTATGGCTTCTATTGTTTTGGGAATTGCCGCCGTGGTTTCTATTCAATCTTTTGGAGAAAATTTACAGGATAATATTGCGTTACAATCTAAATCCCTGATGGGTGCCGATTATACCATAGATATGAATCATCCGCCAAGCGAGCGGGTAACTGAAATCATGGATTCTCTGGGTATCGATTCACGCGAAATTAGTTTTGCCTCCATGGCTGCTTTTCCTAACAAGACAGGAACAAAATTTGTAAGCGTTCGTGGTATTGATAAGGGGTTTCCTTTTTATGGAGAACTGGAAACCACACCTAAATCTGCAGCTTCAGACTACCAAAATCAAAATGGCGCTTTAGTAGATGCTACTGTGATGCTTCAGCTCGACATTGCAGTAGGTGATAGTATTAAAATTGGCGACATCATATTCCCTATTTTAGGAGAATTAAAGCAGGCTCCCGGTAGTTCTTCACTTTTTGGAGCGATAGCGCCACCGGTGATTATTCCGTATAAATTTATAGAGCAAACCGGACTCATACAAACCGGAAGCCGTATTAATTACGACTATTATTTTCTAGCCGATAAAAATACCAATCTTAAACTTTTAGATGAAAAAATTGTCCCCCAATTAAAGCAAGAAGATGCCGATCTTGACACCCATCTATCAACCAGTGAGCGATTAGGTAAACGTTATGAAAACTTCGGAAAGTTCCTAAATCTTGTTGCTTTTATTGCTTTATTATTGGGCTGTGTGGGAATTGCCAGCGCAATTAATATTTACATCAAGGAAAAATTAAAATCGGTTGCGGTGCTAAAATGCCTGGGGGCTTCTAGAAAACAAAGTTTTTTAATCTTCTTGATTCAGGTTGCTTTTATAGGATTTTTAAGCGGAATTTTAGGAAGTATTCTAGGCGTAATTTTACAATATGCTTTTCCGATAATTTTAGAAGGTTTACTCCCGCTACAAATAGCTTTATCGATTTCACCAAGAGTAATTTTAGCCGGAATCGTATTGGGTATTTTAATGTCTGTTTTATTTGCATTGTACCCTCTTGTAGGTACACTTTACGTATCACCGCTTCAGGTTTTACGTGTTCAGGAAAATACGAGTTCAAAATCACGAAAAGCACTTTTAGGAATTTCAATATTGATTATTTTATTTTTATTCCTCTTCTCATTTTGGCTCCTTAGAAACTGGCAATATGCATTGTCATTCATTACTGGTGTATTAGTCACTTTTGCGATTTTAGCCGGTATTGCTAAGGTATTTATGAATCTTATCCGAAAATTTTTCCCTGAATCCTGGAGTTTTGTTTCACGACAATCCCTTCGGAATTTATTCAGACCACAAAACCAGACCTTGATCCTGATTTTGGCAATTGGCATTGGTACTTTTTTAATCAGTACACTTTATTTTAGTAAAGATTTATTACTCGCACAGGCTACCTTAGATAATAACGACACCAGTGCCAATATGATTTTGCTGGATGTACAAACAGGCCAGACGAAAAACGTGTCTAAAACTATAGCTTCGCAGGATTTACCTGTAATCGAAGATATCCCAATCGTTACGATGCGCGTGCAAAATATTAAGGGAAGATCGGTAAATGAGATTCGAGAAGACAGCATTTCTACTATTAACGGGTGGATTTTAAGCCATGAGTTTCGTGTGACCTACCGGGACTCTTTAATTGCTTCGGAAAGTATTGAAAATGGAGAGTGGATTGCTGAAGTTGAAAATCCTGAAATGATCCCGATATCGGTAAGTACAAATTTTGCTGAAGATGCTCAGGTTGAAGTTGGCGATCAGGTCACTTTTAATGTACAGGGTGTTTTAATGAAAACGAAAATTGCCAGTACCCGACTGGTCGATTGGGGACGGATGCAGACTAACTTTTCTATTGTTTTTCCAAAAGGTGTTTTGGAGCAGGCACCACAATTTCATGTCATAACGACAAAGGTCCCCGATGCACAAAAGTCGGCTGAAATTCAGCAATTATTAGTCAAAAATTATCCAAACATTTCGATTTTAGATTTACGCCAGGTATTGAGCATAATCGAAGGATTACTGGACAAAATAAGTTGGATCATCAATTTTATGGCCTTTTTTAGTATTCTTACGGGAATTATTGTTCTATTAGGTGCGGTTAGAACCAGTAAATATCAACGCATTAAAGAGAGTGTCCTGCTTAGAACAATAGGTGCTAAAAGTAACCAGATTCTTAAGATTGCAGCCCTAGAATATATTTATTTGGGGGTTTTGGGAAGTTTAAGTGGAATTTTATTATCACTAATAAGTAGTTTATTATTAGCCTGGTTGGCTTTTGAAACCACCTTTATTCCATCCTGGATTCCGTTTGGAATTTTATTCCCGGGGATTACTTTACTGGTTTTAATTATTGGATTGGCAAATAGCCGTAGTGTGATAAAAAACCCACCGCTACAGGTACTGCGGCGGGAAAGTATATAAACTTATTTATTAATTTCATTTAATTTAGTTTCTGATTCATAATAAAATTCGGTTGTCCAAATACCCTTTTTTCTGAAACTTGCACCAGATGATTGATCTTTATAGGTAATTTCATAAGGTACTTCAATAGTATACCTGTTGATATTATAAGTGATCTCATACTCTGTTTGTGGTGGAATTTTGAGGTCAGATTGACCTGAGATCCCAACATTTCTTTTCCACTCACTATTTTCAGCATATGTTATCATTTTATCCCAGCCATGACTAACGTTGATTTCATCGTAAATGACTTCAATAGCAGGCAATCGTATTTCTATTTGATTATTTTTTAAAGGCATTAAAACTTGTTGGTTATTTTCGATAAAAGAAGCATGTAGCGTATCAGGATATTCATCATAAACAGTTACTTCCTTAAATTCATTGGTAGGGTTAGTTACCGTATCCTTAGAAAATGTTATCCACTCACTATTCATAACTTTTCCGGCTTCAGTATCAAATTGTATATTTTCAATTTCAAAATCACCTTTGGGAATAATTTCAAATTGTTGATTTTGCGTATCTTTTTTTGAAGAAAGATAAATCGAATTTTCTGCCGTTTCTAAAACAAAATTTTTCTCATTTTCACCTAATGTAGCATTTTCAATTAATGAATAATGATTGTTTTCACTAGCTATTAAACGCCAATATTGAGTATCCTGAAGTGTATTATTTTCAGCAGCATCGAAAATTACAGGAACTAATAACTCTTCTTTAGAGTTCATTGATTGTACTCCGATATTTTCCATTTCTATTACCGAAATTAATGAAAGTGACCTTGAAACCTCATCCTTTTCTGAAATGCCAAATAATAGTTGTTCATTTTATTCATCAAAATCGGTTAATGTCAACTTATTATCTGATCCTTTTGTAGATAAATAGGTATTAGAAGCCACGGCTTTTACATAAAAAGGAATACCTATAAGATCCTGCCATTCTTCAAGGTTATACTCTGAAGTGGTTGGATCGTTAACAAAGTAATTATCAGAAACTTCAGAAAATCTCGTCTCATGATCATCATTGCTACAGGAAAAGAAGAAAACCGCTAAAATTGCAAATAGGAAATAATTATTTTTCATTATATTTTAATTAGATTATATCTACTTTAAGGTGAGCCTAAGAATCTTTCAATCGCAAAACGTAATATATAACGGTTATAATTGAAAAAAATTATTTTGTAACCAATTATAATATTGGTCGTCGTATAGGTATACATCTCTTTAAAAACCTCGAGGAGTTACCCAATCAACGAGGAATTAATAAATGGCCAATGCGGTCTTACTTAAACCATCAATCATGAAAAAACGACAGTTATTATGCTTTGCATTTATTTTACTAAAAGCTACACTCCTACCTGCGCAAAGTCAAAATTTAAAGCTAAATCAACCAATCTCAGCACAATTAGAAACTTCAGAAGATTCTAAATCCTTTACGATAGCGTTGGATTCTGCTTACTTTGTTTACGGTAAAATCGACCAAAACAGTGTTGACGGTATTATTAAACTATATTCTGAAGAAAATAAATTGTTAGAAGAATTTGACGAAACCGGAAAAGGCCCGGACTTCTTCTGTTTTACCACCAATAAAAAAGGCGATTATCGTTTGGAAGTAGCTCCTTTTAAAAAAGATTCTGGTGCCTTTAGCATAGAGATCTTAACAGCCGAGCCTCTGGCCAAAACACCAGAGGGAAAAGTAGATCAATTACTTATAGGCTATTCCGGTGATGTTCCGGGAGCCGAAGTTTTGGTATTGAAAGATGGTAAAACACTTTTAGAAAAAGCCTACGGGATGTCGAATCTTAGCTATCAGATTCCGTTTAAAACCTCAACGCCAACAAACATAGGATCTACTTCTAAGCAATTTACCGCCATGGCTATTATGTTGTTGCAGCAGCAGGGAAAATTAAATATTGATGATGATATTCGAAAATATATCCCTGAATTACCCGAATTTGAACAGAAAGTGACGCTGCGTAACTTCTTAACCCATACCAACGGATATCGTGAATTTTTAAATCTTTTTAGTCTTACCGGGAGTGATCTTACCCTCCCAATTAGTGAAGAACAAATTATTAGAAGCATCCAAAACCAACCAAAATTACAAAACGAACCGGGAACAAAATTCAATTATAACAATACCGGGTTTATTTTACTTAGCCTTGTAGTAGAGCGAGTTACCGATACCCCTTTTCCACAATGGATGAAAGAAAATATTTTTCAACCTTTAAATATGAAGGATACTCGTGTTAGAGCTTCTAATGACGAAATTATTCCAAATCGAGCCGCTGGTTATAAAATTGGGGACTCTGGTAAATATGTAGAAGTTGAAGATTTACAATATTCTCGTGGTGCGGGCGGAATTTATACCACACTACCAGATTTAAAAAATTGGATCCAAAATTTCAAGTCTCATCAATTGGGGGGTGAAGAAATTTATAAGACCATGACCACAGCATTTGTATTAAAAGATGGGGATACATTGGATTATGGATTTGGACTTTCCATCGATAAATACCATAACAAAACAAGAATTCATCACGGTGGCGCTGATGCTGCGCACCGATCTATGCTTATGTATTTCCCTGAATTTGATGCTGCTGTAATTACTGAAAGTAATAATGCATCTTTCAACAGTGCAGGAATAGCTAATAAAATAGCCGATATTTATTTTGAAAATGAGTTTAATGATGCTAAGACTTTAAAAGATGGTGAATATAACATTGCAAAGTTTGAAAAACTATTAGGTGAGTATGTCCTAGATGAATCTCCCGATTTTATCCTGAGTTTTATGAAGGAAGGTGACCGAATTTATACCCAGGCTACCGGACAGCCTGAAATAGATCTTATTGCCGAATCTGATTCGGTTTTTAAAATTAAAGGTATAGAAGCACGTGTAAAATTTAACCTGAATGAAGATGGTACTGCTAATAGTTTAACGTTGATGCAAAATGGTATTCATACCGCAACCAAGATCTCTTCAGATAAAAACTCAGAAGATTTTGTCTACGAAACCTCAAAATTCGATAAACTTTTGGGCAAATATGCTTTAGAAGAAATGAAAACCTTCGTAATGACTTTTATGAAAGATGAAGATCGAATTTATGCTCAGGCTACCGGGCAACCGGAATTTGACCTTGTGGCCGAATCGGACTCACTATTCAAAATAAAAGGAGTTAACGCTAGGGTTAAATTTCATCTAAATGAGAATGGAACGGCAGATTCATTAACCTTAATCCAAAACGGACTACATAAAGCCAAAAAAATAAAAACTTCGGAAAATGTAGACCTAAAAAATTTCACAGGAAATTTTTACAGTACTGAAATTGAAACCGTTTACCACATCAATTTAAAAAACGATCAATTAGAAATTTCCAGCTTTCTATTTCCCGAAAATTTGAAATTAGAATATACCACCGAAGATAGCTTTGCCACAGGTTTTCCTGTTCAGGCCATAAAATTTATACGAAACAGTAAAGATAAAATTATAGGATTTGAAGTGGATAATGGCAGAACCAGCGGAGTACGATTCGATAAAATGAATGAAGAGTTTCTAATGCAAAAACAAGAATACTAGATTAGTGATTAACAACTTAAAAAGGGGAATAATCCCCTTTTTTAAGTTGTTAAAAATACTTTAAATTTATAATCCTATTGATTTAAACAACCTATAACCAACCAATGATGCAAAAGATCACCAAAAGAGACCTTAAATTTCTATTGTTCGGATTTTTCTGCTATTTCATGCTAAACGTCGTATTAGACTGGAATGAAAATTCAGAAGCTTTTATAGAAGGTTACAATGACGGTAAAGCTTATTTTATAGAAACAAATGACTAGGCATGAGGGCTTTCTTAAAAAAGAATATCTCAATCTTAAGTCTTTGCTTTCTGCTTTTGCTCTACCTGCTTCTTATGTTTTTTAATTTTAAAGATGAAAAGCGTAAAAGCTTTTTACATGAAAAAACTTCTATTACTCCGGCCGTTATCAAAGCTAAAATTGTTAACCATGATTAACAATTTGGAAGTTTTTCCTGTCTTTTAAAAAATCTTCTTGAAATAGGATAAAGCATTAATCCGGCAACTAAGAAGAGTAAAAAAGCAATTTTTAATCCAAATAATTCAGCTAAATATCCTACCAATGGAGGGCCAAGTAACATTCCCGTTACACTATATGTGGTTACTATAGAAATGGCCATCCCAGGACTGTATTTTGGCGATTCCCCAGCCAATCCCATCGTCATTGGCATGACAGCTGCTATTCCTAAACCAACCACACTAAACCCTATTAAAGCAGGCCAGAAATATGGAAATAAAACAACAGTTAAAACACCACAGACCACCATTAAAGAACTAACGATATAGGTTTTTGGCATTCCAATTTTTTCAACTATCAAATCAGAGAAAAACCTTGAAAGTGCCATAAAAACCATAAAGGTTAAATAACCTAGAGTAAAAATTTCTTCGCCTACCACTTCTTTAAAATAAACTCCGCTCCAATCAAACATCCCCCCTTCACATAAGGCAGCGAAAAACACCATTAGTCCTAAAATAAAAATATAGCCATCTGGTTTGCCTAATTTAAGTTTACTGCCACCCGTTGTTTTGTCTCCGCTAAGTAAAAAATTAAAACTACTCCCTATACATACCAAACTTACAACGCCAACAATACTAAGATGTATCGGCATATCTATGCCAAACTTTACCATAAAAGTAGATAACGCTACCCCTATAATACCACCACAACTCCATGCTGCATGAAAAGAACCAATAATCTTACGGAGAAAAGATTTTTGTAAACTTATGGACTGAGTATTCATAGCAATATTCATTATTCGCATCGCAAATGCAAAAAAGAACATGCTTATCATTAAACTGTAAATACTGGAAGACCATCCGATACCGGCTAAAGACAAAGAAATAAGAATAATCCCGGCAAAAAGGGGGCTACGGCTATCGAATTTTGATACCAGCCATCCCGAAATTGGTAAACCTACGATATTACCAAAAGGCATCACTAAAAGCAAGCTTCCCAATTCGGCTTCACTAAGATTGTATAATTCTTTAACAGATGGAATCCTGGAGGCCCAGGTAGAAAATGAAATTCCACTAACAAAAAAACAGATACTTAAGGCGATACGATGTCGATGTCTTGCTTCCATTATTAAAACTAAAAAAAACAAATATCAGGAATTACTATAACATAGACTTCACATAAAATGGCTTTAATGCTTACAAAAGAAGCTTATTTGAATTATCGATTAATAAAGTCGATTTGAAACAGCTAGTTCCCTAAAAATGAACATTTTTTTAAGCGAATATTAAGTATTGCCTTAGTGATTACTAAGAGCAAAAATGCAAATTGCTCTTAAATTTATTTAGAAAATGCTTCAGAAGATTATTAGGTTCAGTTTAAAAAATAAGATTCTTGTTGGAATATTTACCGCAATTCTCATAGGGGTGGGAATGTACTCACTGAATAATATTCCTATTGGGGCAGTGCCAGATATTACCAATAATCAGGTTCAGGTTATCACCACTTCTCAAAATCTATCTACACAGGATATGGAGCGATATATCACGTATCCCATAGAGCTAGAAATAGCCAATTTGCCGGGAGTGAAAGAAATTCGATCGGTTTCTAAATTCGGACTTTCAGTTGTTACGATCGTCTTCAACGAATCTTTAGGCACCTACTTACCACGCCAACTTATTTCAGAAAAAATTAATGCGGCTAAAGAAAGTATTCCTAAAGACATTGGCTCTCCTATAATGACTGGTCTTGGTGAAAATTTATCAGTATATGTTAGAAACCGAACCCGGGTATGAAGATCAATATGATGCTACCCAATTAAGGAGCATTCAGGATTGGATTGTAAAAAGAGAACTTTCGGGTATCGACGGAGTTGTTGAAATTAATACCTGGGGTGGTTATTTAAAGCAGTATGAAGTTGCTATAAATTCGGCCAAACTTAGCGCTTTAAATATCAAAATTTCAGATATTCTAACGGCCCTACAGGCTGATAATAGTATTTCTGGAGGTGGATATATCGAGAAAAACGATCAGGTCTTATTTATTCGTGGAGATGGTAAAATCGATTCCTTAGATAAGATTAGAAATACCGTAGTTAGCATTAAAGGTGATAAGCCAATTTATATAAAGGACATTGCACAGGTAGACTTTGGGCATGCACCCAGATACGGTGCAATTACCGGGAATGATGAAGGCGAAAAAGTATTGGGCCAAATAATGATGTTAAAAGGCGCTAACTCACAAAAGGTGATCAATTCGGTTAAAGAACGGGTGGCAGAAATCCAATCTAATTTACCCGAAGGGGTTAAAATTAATCCTTTTTTAGATCGAAGTGAACTTATAAGTAAAACTACGTTTAAAATTACCGAAAATCTGGTTTTAGGATTTATCATCGTGATTTTTGTAGTGGTACTAATTCTGGGAGATATTCGCTCTGGAATTATCGTTGCCTCCGTAATTCCACTTTGTCTTTTATTTACACTTACTATGATGTATATTTTTAAAATTGATGCTAACCTCATGAGTTTAGGCGCAATTGATTTTGGAATTATCATAGATGGTGCCGTAATTATCGTAGAATATTGTGCTTTCGAAATTACACAGCGCTTTAGAAAATACAACCAGCTAAATAAAGAAGAAATTCGTAATCTAAACGATCAGGCTACTTTTGTAAGCGCTTCTAAAATGATGGGGTCTGCCATTTTTGGACAAGTAATTATTCTGATTGTATTCCTGCCTATTCTTTCCCTTACCAATGTCGAAGGTAAAATGTTTAGACCAATGGCCCTGGCCTTTAGTTTCGCAATTATCGGGGCAATCATTTTATGTTTAACCTATGTCCCTGTTGCAGCATCTTTATTCTATTAGCTATTTAGGCTGGTAATTTTTTACCCAATCTAATAGAAGTTGTTTTTGTGCTTCAGTAAGCTTGGCCTCCTTATGCAACCAAACATAAGAATCTAATGGCATTTTATTATTTTCAATCTCTTCCCCTATTTCTTCAACTTTATGCGCTTTTTTTTCAGCAGATAATTTGGCCCATTCCGAAAAATTGAGATGCCTTTTCCCATCCTTCACATGATTATCTAAAAAGAAATTTACAGGCGTAATTTCACTATACCAGGGATAATTAGTATTATTAGAATGGCAATCATAACAGGAAGTCACCAAAATTCTGGAGACCTCTCTTGGTAAATCTTCAGCTTTTAAAATATCATTATTCGATATTTCTTCGGAAATATTTTTTGACGGTCTAAAAAACTGAAGTACTACGACAACCAGTACCATAGTTATTAAAAGTATACTTGAAAATTTCTTTTTACGAGACATTTTTAATTGGTTTTAGTGAGCATATTACAGTTGAATTTGAGATAGTTTTCTAAAAAATACTACGGAATTATAAAGTTAACTCCAAAAGATACCAATCCTGAGTTTAACCCCGAATTCCTTTTGTAATAAAGATATCTAAGATCGATACTCTTTAAATGCAAACTCCAGATATTGAAATTGGTAAATATATCGGTGTAATTTACACCAAACCCAAACTGATTTGCATGGAATTTTGAAAGGTCATAATCAGATGTATAGTATTGCTGGTTAGAACGATGCATCTCGTAACCGGCAAAATAATCTGCAGCAGTTTGAGTATAATATCTATACGATGGGTAAAGTGTAAATTTACTACCCAGTTTTATGGGCATTTCTATACTTGCCGTATGCGATTGTATTCCCCAATCATCACTATAATAACGATAATAACCACGCAGTACAAAAGTTTCGTTTAGATAATAATTTAAGCGACCGCCAACTGCAATTTTAAGTCTTGTATCGGGTAATTGCTCTATAGCATCCGCCAACTGAAAATTCTGAATAAATGAATCCGCAACATCTGCAAAATATACCCGCTGAAAAGGCGTCGATAAAAGTCCGTTTTGGCTCACCACATCCAACGCCAGTGATCCTTGCAATCGCTCACTAAGAATCTGGGAAAAATTTAATCCCAAAGTATACGAATTTCGCCCTTTATCAGTAAATTCAGTAAATTTAGGATTGTAGTTAGGATTGCCGGTAATCGAATTTTGCTGAAATAAGCCATCATTTAAACCAGCTCCGCTTTCTCCAAAAGGCCTTAATTCTATAGGATAAATAGGCTTCCAGGTATCTAGATAGATTTTGGTGTGTAGGGTAAGTTCCGTATTTTTTTCATTAAATAACTTTGTAAAACTTCCACCAAAACCTATTGAAAAATAATCATATTCACTGGCCAAAGATGCATCTGCCGTCCAGATCGTATTACGATCGTCTGAACTATGGCTATAGGTACCGTTAATATTTGCCCAGGTATCACCACGAGACGCTCCAGAGGATGCTGTGAAAGGATCTGCCTGCCCAGCACCATCAAAAGGATTGATATTACTGGAAGACGCCGAAGTATATGCTGAAACACCTGCATCTATCGTCAAAACATCATCTACATTTAACGGAATAGATACCACGATGGTTGGCGTAAAATCGGTAAGCTCTTCTGTTCCCGTACCACCAGATACGGCTGCATTATTTCCATCCTGAGAATAATAACTGCTTAGAAAGTCGATTTCGGTATTTTCTAAAACCCTTTTTTTGTAGCCATCAACCTCACCAGAAGAAGATTGCTCTTGCTGAGCTATTAAAAAATTGACATTTAAAATGCCCAAAATCGCTACAATACTATATTGATATTTTAATTGCATCCGCATCCTCCACCAGTTTTGCCTCCATTTGCACCAGAAGCTGCTTCCCTGTACGAATGAAAATTTGTTTGAAACCGATCTACTTTCTTTGCTCCCAAAACCATATCGGGATCATTTATATACACTTTTTCATATTCCTTAATTGCCGAACATGAAACAGTACTGCAAGCTATTAACGCCAGTATTACTACTTTTTTAATCATTTAGTCGCTATTTCAATATGATCTGAAGTATGAATATTTCCTTCAACATCAATAATTATACATTCTACTTTAGGTAACTGGTTAATTCTATTTAACCCTACTTCTTTTCCCATTACAAATACCGAGGTGGCCAGAGCATCGGCCAATTCGGCTTTAGGAGCAAAAACCGTCACACTAATAATTCCGGTAGCCGGATAGCCGGTTCTTGGATTGATAATATGTGCATATCGAGTTCCGTTAAACTCTACAAACTTCTCATAATCTCCAGAAGTTACTACCGCTTCATTTTTAATAGGCAGCAAAGCAAAAGCTTTGTTTTTATCCATAGGATTGGTAATGGCAACCTTCCAATCTTCACCATTTACCTGTTTACCCCAGGTATTCATATCTCCCGAAGCATTAATAATACCCGCAATTACACCTTTACTTTGCAGTAAATCTTTGGCTCTATCTGCTGCATAGCCTTTCCCAATTGCTCCAAAGCCAATTTTCATTCCGGGTAATTTCAGAAATACGGTATGTTCAGCTTCATTTAAAATAATATTTTGATAACCTACTTTTGAAACTGAACTTTTAATATCTTCTTCAGCAGGCATCCTAGTCATACTGCCATCAAACTTCCAAATTTTATCCATGGATGCGTAAGTAATATCAAAAGCTCCATCGGTAAGTTTTGATATCCCTATCGCTCTTTTTATAAGATCAAAAAGCTCCTGACTAACTTTTACGGGTTTTATGCCTGCATTGGTATTGACTAAAGAAGTCTCTGAATTTGGATCCCAGGATGAAATTCGCTTTTCTATACGCGTAATTTCAGCAACGGCCATATTGATATCGCTGTTCGCCGCTGTGCTATCTTTAGCGACCACGGTAATATCAAAGCGACTGCCCATAAGTTTTAGGGTTCGGTTCAGGGTTTGCTGCGCATTTACCTCTACAGCGAACAATATTAAAAGCATTAAAAAAGATCCTGCTTTTTTCATCATTTCGCAAACTTATCAAGCATGGCTATATATTGTTTTACTTCAATTTTTTGATAGCCTGCCTGTCCCAAAACTTTACCAGATTTATCCAAAACCACTACAAATGGGAAATAGCCATTAGAATTGTAAACTTCAGCTAGTTTATTGTTCTTTTCTTGTTGTTCTGGTGAAAGCGCATTTTTATTTTTCCGCGGAAAATCGGCTTTTAACATTACGTAGTGTTTCTGGGCATAGTCTTTAAATTCTTCTGTGCTCCAAATTTCTTTATCTAACTTTATACAAGGCGCACACCAATCCGATCCCTGAAAAACAAGAATAATAGGTTTATCTTCTTTAGCCGCTTCTTTTTTTGCTGCGGCAAAATCGGTTTTCCAATCCTGAGCTAATAAAAATTGAGTTGAAAAAACGCAAATAAGGATAAGCAGTATTTTTTTCATTTTTAATTTTGTTGTTATGCACAATTGGACTTCATTTTAGCTGATGCCGATTTTGTGATTTTTATTAATTTGTTTTTTAAGAAATTGATGTTTTGGCATTTCCCCTGTGCTAATATTGTTCTACCGTAGTGGGTAAAAAAATGCTGTTGACTTAAAAATTGAATATTAAGCCGAAGCCAACTTTCTTCACCATATTGCTGCCGAAGCTTTTCCTCCCACTCTTTTCTTAGTAATTGATTACGACCAATAAATTTTGAAGTTCCCAAATGAAAAATATCAGCATCACAAAGCACCTCGGCTTCCAAACAGCATGGTTCCTGTGGCATATGAGTAGACTGAATACAATTTGTTACTATTTTAATCTTTTCTATAGGCCAGTCTTTAGCAGACAGAAATTGGTAAGCGAATACCGCACTATATTTTTCATGCTCTTTATATGATTTTAAAAATCCTGTATCGTGAAACCATCCTGCAATGATTACTGGCTCCATAAACGATGCAGAAAGCCCCATTGATTTACCAATGGTTTTAATGTTGGCCACAACGTCTCGCGTATGTTCCAGATTATGAAAAGACATTTCTTTACAAGATTGTGAAGAAAGTAATTCTTCACAATATGATTTTACTTCATCAATCAACATATATCAAAAAAATTAGTTGAAGTAATTCTATATCATAATTCTTATTCTAATCCTTTATGGAGCGTTTCCGCCTAAGGTTTTTAATTAGTATAAAAGTAAATGGTATACCTAAAGATAAACTAAGTCTTTTCTTAAGATTCGCTTAAAAATAGATAGTGAAAGTAGTTCCTTTATATTTGATGCTATCTACCTCTATTCTAGCGCCAATAGCCTGCGCTGCTTTTTGTACAATAGAAAGTCCTAAACCGGTACCTTTTATATGTTTATGCTCTAAACCTTCAGATCTAAAAAATGGATTAAAAATCTTACTGATGTCATCTTCTTTAATTCCAATTCCTTCATCAATTATCTTTACAACCGGTCTGGAATTTTTCATCTTTAAATCGATGGTTATGGTAGAATCTGCATAGGCATACTTAATAGCGTTTTCTAAAACATTATTTAAGATAGCGTATCCATAATAGGCATGTATCTGGAAATTTTTAATTCCTTCAGCATTAAAAACAAGCTGAATATTCTTTCTCCTTAGTTTTACAGTATATTCATTAATCACCTCATCGATAAGAGATATGATTTCTGTTTGCCTGCTATTATCAAGAAGGCGATGGCCATCGTCATTTCTAGCTAAAAATAATAATTGCTCAATTATAACGCTCATCCTATCAATTTCACCAAGACTATAAGTAATCTTATCTTCATAGTCTTCACGAGTGCGCTCTTTTCTTATCAAAACTTCCAGAGTTCCCCTAATTGAAGAAATGGGCGTCCTTAATTCGTGAGAAGCATCACTGGTAAACTGGCGTTCTCTTTCGATAGCCTGCTCTACACGATCTAATAGGCTATTTATCGAAAGGGATAAATCGTAAAGTTCATCCTTATTATCGGGAAATTTCACACGCTCATTAAGGTGATCTCTACTTATACGATTGGTTGTTTGCGTAATTTCCTGAATAGGTTTAATACTTCGTCCTGCCAGGAACCTTGATATAAAAAATAGAACTATCAAAATAAGCGGGTAACATAAGATCAGTATCCAGGCCAGCCGCACAATTACATCTTGAGAAGCTTCAAAAGACATAGCTGTAATGATATATCCATAAACTTTACCATTCATCTTTACCGGCACCTGGATTTGACGAATAAGTTCGTTTTTTAAATAAGCATTAAAATGCTCATTATCTTCTTTATTTTGAAAAAATGATAATTGATCTTTTTTAAGATTTGGTGACTTATCGGTTACGACTGTGCCAGTGCTATCCATCACCTGAACAAAAACAGGATTTATTTGCACCTCCCTATGCTCTCGTTCTTCCCATTCTTCTTTATCCCAAAAAACAGGCCTTCCATTTTCTAAAGTGGTTTCCTGTAAGTGTATGGTCGCTTCGTAATGGAGATCACTATCTAATTGTTGGTAAACAGTTTGCTTTACCAGGATAAAAACCACTAAAAAAGCAAAAGCCACAATAAGCGCAGTAGCCAGCATATAATAAATAGCAATACGATCTTTAAAACTTAGCTTCATGATTCTTTAGCAATGTAGCCAACTCCCCTAACTGTTTGAATATAATTTTCATCTTGATCCAAATCTAGTTTACGACGTAATGCATTAATGTACACATCTATTACACCAGTGTTATAGCTAAAATTGATATCCCAAACTTTTTCTATAATCTTGGTACGTGTACATACCCTTTCTTTATTACGAATTAAGTATTCCAGCAATGCAAATTCCTTAAGGGTAAGATTAACTTCTTTTCCGTTTTTAAATGCCTGATGAGTACCTGTATTCAATTCTATCGGTCCTAAAGAAAAGATAGCGTGCTCTCCTGATTTAGGGCGCAGTTGCACCTTAATTCTTTCTAGTAATTCTTCAAAATGGAAAGGTTTTTTTATATAATCGTTCGCTCCACTTTGTAAACCAAATATGGTTTCGTCTACGGTGTCCTTAGCCGTCAAAAAAAGTACAGGGGTTTCTTTATCTTCTTTTCTAAATTGCCGGCATATTTCTATACCGCTTAAGCCAGGAAGCATCCAATCTAACAGCAAGAGATCGTACTTTCCGGTAAGCGCCAATTCTAGCCCTTTTTTGCCATTATCAGCAATATCTACGGCAAAAGATTCTTCTTCTAAGCCCTGCTTTAGAAATCCAGAAATACCTGTTTCGTCCTCTACTATTAGAATTCTCATAGTACAAATTTGCTATTAATCCTTTAAAATGACTTTAGTCTTACCTTAAGATTAGCTTAAAATTTAGGTTTTTTAAATTTCAATACTCACCTGTTACAAGGTAATCAATATTCAAGATTTAGTCATTTTATATTGTGAGGTGGCTTAAAGCTAAAGCCTAATGCTTTTTACCAGCAGATAAGAGGACTTAGAATTTCAAAGAGAGCTTCAGTAATAAAAGACTTTTAAAAAATTTTAGAAAAAAAATCGAAACTGACAATTATCATATTTTACGACGAGCTTCTAGGATAATTTTGTTGTATAATTAAAAATCCTCGAATTATGACACTTTATGCAAAATTAAACGAAGAATTTAGTCACAATTTCTTAGGCTATTCAGCTTTAGCCATGATCGTTTCTACAAGTTTAGGAGGGATCGCAATAATGACCACTTTAATGCATGGCCATGCAGCATTACAAATGTTTATGGTTTTTATTAGTGTTGCTATTTGTAGCGCTCATAATGCATCGATTTTAACTGTACAAAAACCAAGTGTGGTTTTTCACTTATTTACCGCAAGTGTTTTAATTAACACCTTACTAATTATAGGAAACAGCATATAAATCATGCAAATACTGGTAAATAAATATAATGTAGCCGGTCCAAGGTACACAAGCTATCCAACCGTACCATATTGGGATGATGCTTCTTTTTCATTAAAAGAGTGGAAAGAATGTTTAAAAAGAAGTTATGTAGAAAGTAAGCACAACGGTATAAGCCTCTACATTCATCTCCCATATTGCGAAAGTATGTGTACCTTTTGCGGCTGCAATAAAAGGATTACCAAAAATCACCTTGTTGAAATTCCTTATATCAAATCACTTTTAATAGAATGGGATTTGTATGTTTCCTTATTTGAAGAAACACCAAAGATTTCAGAATTGCATATAGGTGGCGGTACTCCTACGTTCTTTTCTTCGGAAAATTTACAACTGCTCATTGCAGGATTATTTAAAGATCCTAAGGATCGCGCTAATGCCAAGCTAAGTTTTGAAGGCCATCCTAACAATACCAGTCATAAACACCTTGATGTATTAGCCAATCTTGGCTTTACAAGGGTTAGTTATGGGGTGCAGGATTATAATCTCAAAGTTCAGAAAGCGATAAATCGCGTACAACCTTTTGAAAACGTCCAAAAAGTAACCACTCTTGCCAGACAAGCGGGTTATACTTCTATAGGCCACGATATCATTTTCGGATTACCTTTTCAAACTACAGCTGATATAGAAAATACTATAAACCTTACTAAAAAATTAAGGCCAGAGCGTATTGCTTTTTATAGTTATGCTCACGTGCCATGGATAAAAGGTAACGGTCAACGTGGTTTTAAGGATGAAGATCTCCCTACTGCTGAAGAAAAAAGAGCCCAGTTTGAACTTGGTAAAAAGCGCTTATTAGAATCGGGGTATATAGAGATTGGTATGGATCATTTTGCCCTTCCCCAAGACGAATTAGCACAAAGTCTTAAGCAAAAAACAATTCATCGTAATTTTATGGGATATACTACAACGACTACACAGTTGATGGTTGGCTTGGGCGTTTCAGCAATTGGTGATTCCTGGTATGCTTTTGGACAAAATGTTAAAAACATAGAAGAATACAATAATTTAATTGAGGGTGGAATATTTCCTATTTATCGCGGACATATTCTTAGTCCGGAAGATTTAATTATCAGAAAGCATATTCTAAACCTAATGTGCAAACTGGAGACAAGTTGGGAAGACAACAACATGCAATTTCCAGAATTACCGGATATAATTATAAAGTTATCTGAGATGCAAGATGACGGATTATTAAAAATCCTCCATAATAAAATTGAAATTACAGAAAAAGGAAGAGCTTTTGTTCGCAATGTTTGTATGGCATTCGATCTTAGGCTTCAACGAAAAAAACCAGATACTAAACTATTTTCCATGACTATTTAAAATTCTGTCTTCTTTAAACCAGAGGCTTTCTTTTAACGCTCCTAACCTAACCATAAGATTTCGGGGATTTTCTGATTGGAAGGTGGGATATCGTTTTGGGAAGCCTCTTTTTTTATGTTGTGGATTCAGAGCTGAAAGTTGTAAATTATAGGTTGGAAAGTTTGAAAGCCAAATGTTTAAAGTCTGTTTATTGATTATTCATTTTCAAGAAAACCCTTTGCATTCCACATAAGCTTCATTCCCATATTTCTATAGTCTATCTTCTTATTTCTAAATTTTGTTTCATAAAGCCGTTCATAAAGTTCACTATTTGTTTATAAATACTCGTCAACATCTTCGTGGTTAAGCAGGCTATTTTTATATTTGTCGTTCAAACTTGTTAGATGGAGCATTTTGTAGTTTCGGCGCGTAAATACAGGCCACAAACCTTTAAAGATGTAGTTGGGCAGCAGGCAATTACCAATACTTTGGCTAATGCTATTGCTCACAATCATCTTGCGCAGGCACTTTTATTTACCGGTCCACGTGGAGTGGGAAAAACAACTTGTGCCCGTATTTTAGCCAAAATGATTAATCAGGACGGTACTCAAAGTCCAGATGAAGATTTTGCTTTTAATATTTTTGAACTCGATGCCGCCTCTAACAACTCGGTTGATGATATTCGTAATCTTATCGATCAGGTAAGAATACCACCACAGGTAGGCACTTATAAAGTATATATTATAGATGAGGTTCATATGTTATCTACCTCGGCATTTAATGCTTTTCTTAAGACCTTAGAAGAGCCGCCAAAACATGCTATTTTTATCCTTGCTACGACCGAGAAGCATAAGATTATCCCCACTATTCTATCGCGTTGCCAAATTTTTGATTTCAAAAGAATTACGGTTACCGATGCCAAAGATTATTTAAAATATATTGCCGAACAGGAAGGTGTTAATGCCGAAGAAGATGCTTTGCAAATCATCGCTCAAAAAGCAGATGGTGCAATGCGTGATGCACTTTCTATTTATGATCGGGTAGTAAGTTTTAGCGGAAATAACCTTACCCGACAAGCTGTTACTGAAAACCTGAATGTACTGGACTATGATACTTACATGCAGGTAACCGATTTGTTACTGGATAATAATATCCCGCAATTACTGATTTTATTTAATGACATTTTATCTAATGGCTTTGATGGACATCACTTTATTGCAGGTTTAGCGTCGCATTTTAGGGATTTATTGGTGTGTAAAGATCAGCGTACCATCCAGCTTTTGGAAGTAGGTGAACAAACAAAAGCAAAATATTTTGAGCAGTCCCAAAAAACGTCTCAGCAATTTTTGCTTCAGGCTATTGATCTGGCGAATGAATGTGATTTAAAATATAAAAGCAGTCGAAATCAACGACTCTTAGTAGAACTCTGCTTAATGCAAATAGCCTCTGTCACTTTCGACGGAGAAAAAAAAAACAGCAGTCCTAAAATAGTTCCCCCTTCTCATTTCGAACAACCTGCAAAATCGATCTCCAAAGAGGAAAAATCGATTATCAGAAATAATGAATACGGGCAAAGTGGAACACCCCCTAAAGAAGCGCAACAACCTTCTGTCGAAAATCGTACAGAAAACGATACTTGTGCTCCAGAAGCTACACCCGCCAATCAGCAATATTTTAGTAATGAAGTTCCCAACACTTCTGATCCAAAAATTGAAGAAGCAGAAAAAGAAATACCGGAACAAAATAAATCTGAATTATCGAGCGACGAAACACCAAAATCAGTAAATCCTGCTACTAATACAACAGAAAAAAGAGAACGGGTATCCGGACTGTCTTTGGCTAGTATTCGAAAGAAAAAAGAACTCGAAGCTCAGGTAAAGGATAAGGCCCCGGAGCGTGAGACGGTAATGACCGGAAAATTTACTGAAACACAGTTACAGGCCGCCTGGGACGATTATGTTCATAGATTGAAGAAGCGTGGAGAGAAAATCCTGGCTTCAATTTTAGAAACCGACCTTCCTACTTTAAAAAATGACAATGAAATTCATTTAGAATTACCAGCAGAATCTATGAAAATCGACCTGGAAAAAGGTCAGCATAAATTAATGGGATTTCTAAAAACCCGATTAAAAAATACGACCATCTCGCTGGTTATTGATGTTAACGAAACTACGGCGAAAAAATTTGTATTTACACCAATAGAAAAATACAATAAGCTAAAAGAGAAAAATCCGCTTTTGGATAAATTACGAACAACTTTTGATTTAGACGTATAATTATGCTTGGTTTAAAACTTCCTACCGATCCCAGATGGGCAGATATTGCCAATAAAAATATTGAAGAAATTTTAATTGATCATGCCTGGTGTGAGCAAAAAGCAGCATCTACCGCGATCTCTTTAATTGTTAATTACCCTGAATACCCCGAACTTGTTACCGCCATGATTGCCTTATCCCGTGAAGAAATGGGACATTTTAAAATGGTTCATGATAAAATTTTAGCGCGTAATATCGAGATGGGATGGGACCGTAAGGACGAATACGTAGTTCAGCTTTTAAAGTTTTTCCCAAAAGGAGGTAGCCGAAAGACACAGCTTATCCACCGATTATTGATTGCCGGACTAATCGAAGCAAGAAGCTGCGAACGTTTTAGATTATTAAGCGAAAAACTAGAAGATAAAGAACTGGCCGAATTTTATAAAAACTTGATGATTAGCGAAGCAAATCATTATACAATGTTTTTAAAATTTGCCAGAAAATATGGAGACCGTGAAGTAGTTGACAAAAAGTGGAACGATCTTTTAGAATTTGAAGGTAAAATGATCCAGGGATTAGGAAATAAAGAAACCATCCACGGTTAAAAAATTATCAAAAAAAGCTGGTAAATTCACCAGCTTTTTCTTTTTATAACATTGATTTCATATTAGTTAGACTGGTACATGGACTTAATTATTCCATCTGCCAAACCAATTTTAGGCACATATATTTGATTTGCCCTGGCCCATTTCATAGAATTCAGATAAATTCTTGAGGCAGGTATAATTACATCTGCACGATCGTTCTTTAAATCTAACTCGATAATCCTTTCCTCATAAGTATAACTATTAAGCAATTCGTCATACTTCTTAAGATAAGCAAGACTTAATGGCTTTCCTTCTTTTTTACCGCTGGTCTTAAAAATATTATTAATATTCCCTCCAGATCCTATAAGACTAATATCTGGATAACCTTTTGTAGTTTCACGAACCCAGGCCTCCATTTCGCGCCAGGTTTTGTTCTCTACCAGATCGTTTAATAATCGCACAGTACCTACTTTAAAAGATCTTGAAGCTATAGATTTTCCATTGCTATAAAGTGTATACTCTGTACTTCCCCCACCAACATCTACATATAGATAATTATGATCATCCTGAATTAATGCATGTAAATCTGTAGCGGCAATAATGGCAGCTTCATGTGAGCCATCGATAATTTCAATTTCTATTCCCGTTCTCTTTTTTATAACTTCAGTAACCTCATCAGCATTTTTTGCCTCTCGCATTGCAGAAGTAGCACAAGCTTTATATTTTTCAACACCATGCGCTTTCATTAACAGGCTAAAAGCATGCATGGCATCTACCATACGATCACGGTTATTTTCAGAAATACTTTGTTTTAAAAAAACGTCTGCTCCCAATCTTATGGGCACGCGTACTAAAGAGGTCTTCCTAAAATTGGTTTCCATGCCCTCCTTTTCGGTAATGGTAGAAACCAATAACCTAATGGCATTAGATCCTATATCTATCGCTGCAAAATTCTTTTGTACTATCACTTCCTGTAATTTTCGTTTTTATTTAAGTAATAATCGTAAAGCGCTTCCTGAGATCGCACTCTTGGCTTTGTTTTTTTGCGATAAGCATTATTTTGTTTTTCTGAAAAAACGCGCGCTTTTACATTATCGCTCCAACTAATTTCAAAGCCATCGATTACTTCCTGCTTTATATCTTTATCGTATATAGGACAAGCAATTTCTACTCGGTTATCCAGGTTTCTGGACATTAAATCGGCCGAAGAAATATAAACCCTTGGATTCGTTGCATTCTCAAAAATATAAACTCTTGGATGTTCCAAAAATTTATCTACAACGCTAATCGCTTCTATATTCTCGCTCATTCCTGGTACACTGGGAATTAAACAATTAATTCCTCTAACAATCAATTTAATTTTCACTCCTGCCCTACTGGCCTGGTATAATTTATCGATCATGGGATAATCTGAAAGACTGTTTAACTTCAGTTTAATCCCTGAAGGTTTACCTTCAAGCTGATTATCGATTTCATTTTGAATGAGTTTTGTTAAAACTGCACGAGTATAATGTGGTGAGACGATTAGATGCCTGTATTTACTCACTTTATAATTGGTTTCAAAAAAGTCGAAAACCTTATTTACTTCTTTTAAAATCTCCTGATTCGCTGTAAAAAGTGTATAATCAGTATAAATTTTTGAGGTGGACTCATTGAAATTACCGGTACTTATAAATCCATATTTTTTTAATTTCCCATTGTTTTCTTCACGTTCAATCACACAGGTCTTACAGTGAACTTTTAATCCAGGTACCCCAAAAATAAGCTTCACCCCTTCCCGTTGCATTTGTTCAGCATACTTAATGTTTGCGGCTTCATCAAAACGTGCTCTAAGCTCTATTTGAACCAAAACCTTTTTACCGTTTTTTACGGCATTAATCAATGAACTTGCGATGTGAGAAATTTTTGCTAAACGATATATGGTAATTTTTATGGTTTTTACTTTTGGATCTAGCGCAGCCTCACGTAAAAATTTAACCACATAAGAGAAACTTTGGTAAGGTGCATAAAGCATATGATCTTTTTTACCGGTACCCTGTATCAAACTTGTTTGCAATGCCAGACCGGGAATAGGTAGTGCTTCTTTAGTATCATAAAGTAATTCTTTGCTCCCCAATCTAGGAAACCCCATATAATCACGGCGATTATGGTAACGCCCGCCGGGAATAATACTATCTGCATGATCTATACCCATTTTATTCATAAGATAATTAAGCGTTGCCTTATCGATATTTTTATCGTAAACAAAACGAACAGGATCCCCCTTAATTCGATCTTTTACACTTTCAGAAATCTTTTCGATAAAACTTTTACTAAGGTCGCTATCAATATCTAATTCGGCATCTCTTGTTATTTTAATCATATGGGCAGAAATAGTCTCGTATTCAAAAATATTGAAGATACTATTTAAGTTATACCGAATTAAATCGTCTAGAATGATAATATATTTTTTTTCATCTTCTGATGGTAAAACCACAAATCGCTCTATACTTCGTGGAATTTCAATAAGCACATATTTACGCTCATTTGTAGTACTTTTTACCAGTTTGGAAATTTTACCTGCCGGTTTAGAAGCTTTCATTTCCATCGTTACAGCCAGATAAGCAGCACTATCTTTTAAACTAGGTAGTTCTTCTAAATCGTTAAGTACTATGGTTACCAATGCCGGACTTACCTGAGAAAGAAAATAATCTTTAACAAATTTCTGCTGGGATTCAGACACTTCTCTTTCATTGATCACACAAATGCCATGTTCCTCACGTAGTCGTTGTTGTATTTTATCTAAAATCTTTAAACTTTCAGACTGCTGTTTAATAACAACCTTAGTGATATCTTCCAAAAGTTTGCTGGCCTTCATACCACCTAGCGCGCTTTTCCCTGCTTTCCCGGCAAGATCGATACGCTTTACCGTAGCATAACGAACTTTAAAAAACTCATCTAAATTATTACTAAAAATCCCTAAAAATCGCAGTCTTTCTATTAAGGGTACGGTTTCATCTTCAGCCTCTTGTAAAACTCGGGTGTTAAACTGAAGCCAGCTTAATTCTCGATTGATGTATTTATTTTCCTGCATGCTTTAGCGTAAATTCTTTGGAAAAAGGGTTAGTAAGGTCTTGCCTGAAGTTATAGTATCCCAATTAGAATCTTCAAAATCTATAACACACAAGCCGGTCGTTGGAATATTATCAAATTTGCGATCTCCCATAGCATTTACCAAATTGGTTATCCCGGGATTATGCGAAAAAACGACAAGCGTTTCTATTGAATTTGGAGCTGAACAAATAATGTTTTTCAGTTCCCTGCTATTAAAAGTATATAATGCTTTTTTTACCTGAAAATTTTCATCTTTAATTCCTAATTTTTTTTTGAAGATCTTCGCAGTCTCGTGGGCTCTTGTAGCAGGACTACTCCAAAACATAGCAGAACCGGAATCTATATTCTGTTTAAAGAAAGTATCAAAAATTCCTAAAACTGCCTTGGCATCTTTTAGTGCTCTCTTTTTCAAAGGTCTTTCATCATCCGGTACTTGATGCTTCCAGGAAGATTTACCATGTCTTACTACAATTAATCGTTTCATAATTAAGGAGCTAAACGTTTAGAGTTCCATTGAGCTTCTTCTTTATTAAAAATAATACGATCGTGTAATCTATTTTGGCGCCCCTGCCAAAACTCTATATTTACAGGTTTTACAATATATCCACCCCAGTTCTCTGGTTTAGGTACTTCATGATCTTTATACTTAAGTTCAACTTGCGCCAAGTTATTTTCTAACACTTCTCGCGAAGCAATTTCAGAGCTTTGCGGAGATGCCCATGCGCCTAGCTGACTCCCCCTTGGGCGGGAATGATAATATTCGGTCGCTGTTTCATCATCAACCTTTTCCACTACTCCCTGTATAATTACCTGTCGCTCTGTAGAAGGCCAGAAAAATGATAAACAAACATTTGGATTAATAGCTATCGCTTTTCCTTTTTCTGAATTAAAATTAGTATAGAAAATAAAGCCTTCAGAGTCATACGATTTTAAAAGAACAACCCTCGATTTCGGAAAACCGTTTAAGCCTATCGTAGCAATCGTCATTGCATTTACTTCTCCTGCACCGCCTTCCACTTCGGTCTCATTAAACCATCGTTCAAATAATTCGAATGGATTATCAGAAATATTGTTTTCTAACAATTCACTTTTTTCATAAGATTGTCTATAATCCTGCAGATTCCTACTCATGGTTATATATTTTTAACTCTTCTAAAAAAGTTTTTTTAAACTTTAATCGAAATTTCGTTCAGAGCGCTTTTACGTAATATTCTATAGAATTTACAAGCTTTTCTTGTCTACTGCAATTTACAAGTTTTAAAAATAAAGCCGAAAAAAATTGACCATGTTTATATCAATTTTTAAGGAAGATTGGAACAAACTATTAATTACCTATAAGCAGATAGAAATTCAGTAAATCACTTATAATTTTAAATAAAATTGAATTCTCTGAATTACGTATTAAAATTCCAGCGTCTTACCATCTTCAGCCAGTAAAACATTAGGAAAGACCTGCTCGGCTTCAATTTTAAATAGTTTAATATCAGGATATCGAGTAGAGTAATGTCCTAAAATAAGTTGTTTTACATTAGCTTGTTTAGCTATCGTCGCAGCCTGCATTGCAGTGCTATGTTTAGTAGGATCTGTTAATTTAAGCTGCTCCTGTAAAAAAGTAGATTCGTGGTACAGCACATCAATATTGGATAATTGCGGAATGATTTCTTCAGAAAAAACTGTATCACTACAAAAAGCATAACTTTTAGGGGCATCTCCGCTTTCTGTTACAAGCTCGTTTTTTATAAGTTTACCTTCTTCAGAAATTACATCTTTACCCTTTTTAAGACTTTTAAAAAGCGCTACGTCTATTTTATATTTTCGAGCTTCTTCCACTAATAATTTACGGTCGCCTTGTTTTTCCTTAAATAAAAATCCATTGGTATACACCCTGTGCTTAAGTGGGATCGTTTCAACGGAAAGCTTTTCGTTTTCGTAAATTTTTTCTGGTTGAGTTGAAGTTAATTCGTGAAAATAAAGGGGATATGGTGTCCAGGCCTTTGATAATTTAAGTTGAAGTAAAATCACTTCTTTTATTCCTTTTGGACCGTAAACATGAAGCTCCTTTTCCCTATTAAGCAACATAAAAGTAGAGATAAGCCCTATTAGCCCATAAAAATGATCGCCATGCAGATGCGAAATGAATATGTGTTCGATTTTACCGAATTTGATCTTATTTTTACGAAGTTGAACCTGGGTACCTTCCCCGCAATCGATCAAAAACATTTGATTTTGCATCGTTAAAACCTGCGAGGTGGGATTGGTCAAAGAACGTGGAGTAGCTGCATAACAGCCTAAAATATCAAGCTTCATTAAAATCGGATTTTAAAGAAAAACGGCAATGTTTTAGAAAGACAGATTTAAAAGCCAAGCTCTCGCTCCAGCTCTTCCATCTGGATCACATCTTCGGCTTCTCTTAAGGTAGGCACTACAAATAATTCTTCTGGGATTTTATCTATGTTAATAGCGTCATTAACGATTACAAAAGATTTTTTGTTAGCACGATGTATGGTAGAAAGTTCTAAAAATCCTAATAACTCTACTAACTCCATTTCACCATATTCAAGAATATCGATTACAAGGTTTTCATTTTCAAACTCATGATGATTCGTTGTTAATCGTGAAGTAAAATCGGTTATAGAATCCTTATCATCGGTAATTAAAAGATAACTTTCTTTCTTTTCAATTTTCATTAGCCTCTTTTTGTCATATAAAATACTAATTTAAAAAATAAAATCTATTGCTTGATTTTAGAAGCCAATAAATATATAACCGCCATCCTTACCGCAACACCATTCTGTACCTGATCCAAAATAATTGCCTGATCACTGTCTGCAACATCACTGGTAATTTCTACGCCGCGATTAATCGGTCCCGGGTGCATTACAATGATTTCTTTGTTTAGACTATTCAGTATTTTCTTATTTAAACCAAATTGTTGCGTGTATTCTCTGGTAGAAGGGAAATAACTAATATCCATCCTTTCATTTTGAACCCTCAGCATGTTGGCAACATCGCACCATTCTAATGCTTTTATAAGATTGGTTTCCACCTCTACTCCCAAAGAATCAATATATTTTGGAATTAGCGTTTTAGGTCCGCAAACTTTTACGTTTGCTCCCAGTAATTTTAAGGCAAAAATATTAGAAAGGGCTACTCGACTATGCAAAATATCTCCTACAATCACCACATTCTTTCCGGCAACCTCTCCTAAACGTTCACGTATAGAATACGAATCCAGCAAGGCTTGTGTGGGGTGCTCATGTGCTCCATCCCCTGCGTTTACAATGCTAGCTTTTACGTGTTTAGAAAGAAAAATTCCTGCTCCAGGATTAGGATGTCTCATAACCACCATATCGACTTTCATCGATAAGATATTATTTACGGTATCAATAAGCGTTTCTCCTTTTTTAACCGAGGAAGAAGCAGCTGAAAAATTAATCGTATCAGCACTTAAACGTTTTTCGGCAAGCTCAAAAGAAAGGCGGGTTCTGGTACTATTTTCAAAAAATAAGTTGGCTATGGTTATATCTCGTAACGATGGGACTTTTTTAATAGGCCGGTTAATAACTTCTTTAAAATGATCGGCAGTATTAAAAATTAAGTCAATATCCGATTTTTGCAGGTACTTAATCCCAAGTAAGTGGTTAACACTTAATTCGTTCATTACGCTAGTTATTTTGAAATAAGGTAAACAATATCTTCGCCTTCATTTTCCTTCCAGTTTACTTTTACTTTTTCCTCGTTTATAGCATCTACCTGTCTACCATTATAATCTGGCTGAATAGGTAAATGTCTACTAAAACGACGATCAATAAAACTTAACAATTCAATTTCTTTGGGCCTTCCAAAAGATTGAATCGCAGTAAGGGCTGCCCTTATGCTTCTACCGGTATATAAAACATCATCGATAAAAACCACACGCTTATCTTCTACTACAAAATCGATTTTTGTTTTATTGGCTTCTAACGGCTTATCGCTTCTGCGGAAATCATCCCTGTAGAATGTAATATCCAATTGGCCCGTTTTAAGATCCTTAAGCTGATATTCCTGTTCCAAAATTTCCTGAAGTCTATTTAGTAAAAATATACCCCTGGGTTGTATCCCGATAAGAACAGTATTAGAAAAGTCAGAATGATTTTCTACAAGCTGGCAAGCCAGTCGTTGCAAAATAATTTGTACTTCTTTAGCGGTAAGTAGCACTTTTTGACTCATATACTGGGTTGAAATGAAGGTTCGGAGAGCAAAAATAAGGTATTTTTTGATTCTTCGAATCAAATAAGAACATAGTTTTTATCAAAAAAATAAATTATTACAAGGCTTTTAATTTTTAAACTAAAAATTTGAAGGGTAAAAATTCAATAAATCACAATAATAATTTACAAATGAATATTTAATTGAATTACAGACAAATATAACCTAACTTTAGCCCTAATTTAGAGCCCTAAGATTACTTAACATACTATATATTTTATTTCATTTTTTAAATAATTATTAGACCTAAACCAAACATAAATTCTAAAAAATCAAAAATGAAATTAATTTACAATGGTGGAAACCGAAAACTTTCCCGAGTTGTTAAACGTGCCAATGAAATATTATTAAGTAGTTTTTATTACATCGAAATAGAAAAATATCTTCAACTCAAGTATGATGAAGAAACAGCTTCTAATTTCTTAAAAGAACTTCGATCCATAAATAAAAAAGTCACTATAAAAGGACTTTGGAATCCTATTGGTAGTAAAGCTTTAAAGGTAAAAAACGATTATATTTTAATTAATACGGCACATCTTAGCAAATCGCACCGAATACTTTTAGCACAGTTGATCACTGAATATTTTTTGGTCCTCGATCAAAAAGAGCAGTTATCACAGATAATTCCTTTTAATAAAGCAATCGATTTACCAGACGGCTTTGGGGCTATTGCCAGGAATTTCATGTAATAGAAACTTTAATTATTGCGTCAAGAATCCATCTGTAAAAACACTTTGCAATACAATAACTAAAAACCAAGACTTATTAAGATCCTATTAATTTGAGGTATGAACTAGAAAACATATTTATAATTTTTGAGGAATACCAATAAGCAGCGAAATCTAGAAATTATATTCTTTTTTTACGGTGTAAAACATTTCTAATAAAAAAAGATGCCTTTAAGTTATAAAAATCATAAGATCTAATATTAGAAAGCTTTTACTCTCCTTTTTTATTTAGATTTGATTTTGAGGAAAAATTGCTAAGTATGACAGAGGACGATAAAAAATTTATGCGTAGGGCTATAGCCCTGGCAGAAGAAGGAATGAATACAGGAGCTGGTGGACCTTTTGGTGCAGTTGTGGTTAAAGATGGTGAAATTATCGCTGAAGGATGGAATATCGTAACATCCAGTAATGATCCTACCGCCCATGCTGAAATAACTGCGATAAGGAGAGCATGTGAAAATTTAAATACATTTCAATTAGAAAATTGCGTGCTGTATACCAGTTGTGAACCTTGCCCCATGTGTTTAGGCGCGATCTATTGGGCGAGGCCTAAAAAAGTATTTTATGCCTTAAACCATAGCGATGCCGCAAAAATTGGTTTTGATGATCAGTTTATCTATGAAGAACTGGATAAGGACATCGAAAATAGAAAAGTACCTTTTGTAAATATTCTGCGGGAGGAAGGATTACCTGTTTTTGAGAAATGGGATAGAAAAGAAAACCGAATCGATTATTAAGATTCGGTTTTTTTATTTCAAAATTTAAATTTTTAAATATGGGGCTTTTCTTTTAAATTTTCCCATACTCTTATACTTCGCCTAATTTCTTCATCTAAGCGTTCTCTTTCCAATGCTGTTTTTGGCGTATTGCCAGGCACTAATTCGGGTAAAACCACTTCAATAATTATGGGACCGTCAAAACCTATTTCTTCTAATACGCCATGATGTTTAACAAAATCTACCTGTCCTCTTCCGATTCCCGATCTATTGGAATCAGAAATTTGATAGCTAAATAATAGCTTCTCAGATTTTCTTAACGCTTCTAAAGGATCTGGTTCTTCAATATGCATATGAAAACTATTCAAGATTAACCCAAAATTGCGATGCCCCACCGCTTTTATTAATTCCATAGCCTTTTGTGCTGTATGGATCATTGGCGATTCGTATCGGTTAACACATTCGTAAGCTATTTTTACTTTTTTTAGTTGTGCATAGGCATCCAGAGTTTTACAACAATGCACCAGCATTTCCCAAGACTCCTTAGGATCTTTACAGTTAACAGTCCACTTAGCTAGGCCCTGAAGGTTTACCCAGGAAGCTTTCACCTGCACTGCAAAATCAATAATGTTTTTGTAAAAAGCTATAGCAGTTTCAGCATTCGCCTGTCCTTGGGCTGGAGGGACCGAGTCAAAAGGATCTATAGCAAAAATCTCCAGATCAAAAAGATCTGCGGCTTCAATTACTTCCTTCGCATTATAGTCACTCCAGTCACCATTAAGCTGTACCCCATCCAGTCCCAGCATTTTGACTTTTTCCATCAACGCATTGATATCTGATATTCCTAATATCCAGGAACAAACCCCCAACTTGCTCATTCTATTCTTTTTTACTGAATAAAGGTAAGCTCTATTGTTAAAAAATGCTGTTAGATTCTAGTTAATTCTAGTAATCATGATTAACATATTTAAAGTCCAGACTTTTTTTCAACTACTAAAACTATGAACATAGAGGCTCAAAAAAAGGCATCACTGAAATGAGTAAAACCGATAAAAAAGAATAGGTTTTCTGCAGAAGAACACGTTCGGTAAAAGTATACTGAAACTATTTTTTGTTCATTTTATCAATCATTTTGTATAATATTCGATACAATTCTTTGGCTTCTTCTGCTGCCAATGGAAGTTGCTCAGACAATAGCTTTGGCACATTACAGGCCTGGTCTTTTAGCTTTTTCCCTTGATCAGTTAGCGTAATTACGATATTTCTTTCATCAGATTCAGAGCGTTTACGGTCTAAAAATCCACGTTGCTGAAGTCGTTTTAAAAGTGGCGTTAAGGTATTGGATTGTAACTGAAGTTTTTCTGCTATCACACTTAAATTCACCTCATCTTTTTCCCAAAGTACCATTAATACCAGATATTGCGGATAGGTAAGGTCTAAATCCTTCAACATTGGTTGATACCTCTGAATGACCAATCTTGAAGCTGTATACAATGGAAAACAAAGTTGGTTATCAAGTTTTAAATTTTCATATTTCTCATTCATCCTTCCGCAATTTTTAAATGTTCACAGCCTTTTACATTATTGAAAGTAATAAAAATTCCCTTTTTGCAATAAGCAAAAAGAGAATTCAGTAATTTTTAACATCGAAATCAACTGTCCCAGGCTGTAACCAGGCAATTATTCCGCTATGTGGAATTAAATAACTTCTAATTCAACTTCTATATTTCCGCGGGTAGCGTTAGAATAAGGACAAACCTGGTGTGCCTTTTCTACCAATTCTTGTGCTTTCTCCTTCTCTACTCCAGGAATTTCTATGCTAAGTTTTACCGCTAATTGAAAGCCACCTTCATTATTTGGGCCAATCCCTACTATTGCAGTTACAGTAGTTTCTTTTTCTGGCTTCACCTTAGCTTTACCGATAACCATATTTAAAGCGCTATCGAAACAAGCTGCATAACCTGCTGCAAATAATTGTTCTGGATTTGTAGTTCCGCCTTTTCCCCCTAATTCTTTGGGCATTAAAATGTCAAAATCTATAAGTCCATCTTCGCTTTTCACATGTCCGTTTCTTCCTCCTGTGGCTGAAACTGTTGTTTGATATTGTGTTTTCATAATTAAAATATTTTATCTTTTACGATTAAATCGTTTACGATACAAATATATTCAAATAAAGATTATTCGAAATAAAAAATTACTTAAAATCTATTTAATTTGAAACCAACTGAGAAGTGGAATCGGGTGTTTTAAAAGGAATAAGTGTTTTATAATGCTCATACCGAAGGAAAATTTCCTTTACATATAAATAAGGTTCCCTACCTCTTACAAATCCATATTTTACTTCAGGCCGGCTAAAAAATTCTCTGGAACTCAATTTCAGTAAATAATCTTCTACGTTATCGTCCCATACGTACGGATCCTCGCCAGAAGCCTTGGTTAAGCGTTGCGCGTCGCGAACATGTCCCAAACCACAATTATATGCAGCTAAAGTGAATTTTATCTTCTGAATGCTATCTTCGACTTTGGTAAAATTTTGAATTAATTTCTTTAAATATTGTGTACCACCACGAATATTTTCTGAAGGATTGGTAATATTTTTCACCCCTAATTCTTCTGCCGTTGCCGGCATTAATTGCATTAAACCACCAGCGCCAGCCCAGGAATTTTCATTTGGCTGAAAGCGTGATTCCTGGAAGATTTGTGAACTCAGTAGTCGCCAATCCCATCCTAAACGCTCGACATTATTTTTTACAATAGCATCATACTGACTGATTTTTCCCTGATTTTTACTATAAAATTCACTTTTTATACGTCGACGGTACGATTTTTTGTTCTTAAAATACTTGTTGTACACGACGTAATAAAAATCTTTCTTTTTAATATTTCTTAGCCAGGAATTAATCTCAGCCAACAATTCAGGTGAGTTTTTACGAACCGACCAAGCGATACGTTGCGAGAAGCTAATCTCTGTATCGATATCTAAAATTGGATTGTAAGTTTGATTAATGGCGGCAATATTATAATCTGAAACGGTATAATCTATTTCACCATCCACAACCATTTTTATAATATCCTCGGTGGTTTTATTTCCCGAAACCAGTTGAATATCAATTTGCCCACCAATCTCATTTTCCAGGTTCTCTAAGCGTTCGTAATAGGAAGAATTTTTACGTACGTGCACCGTTTTCCCGATCATTTCAATAGGATCGTTAATTGTATGCTTTTTGATCTTGTACATGGGTAATCTACGCCAATTTTCAGGCCGGCGTTGTACCAATACCTGATGTGTTAAATAGTGATATTCGGTAAAATTGACTATCTTTTTACGGTCTTCGGTAACAGAGAGTCCAAAGGCTATTAAATCGCCCACACCCGCATTTAACATATCGAACAAATGATCCATATCTTTAGCAACTTTGATATCTAATTCAAGTTCTAAATGATCAGCGAGTTTTTTTACCAATTCGTATTCAAAGCCCATAGGTTTCCCTCGATATAAAAAATAACTGGTAGAATTATAAATGGTAATGACCGTTAGCTTACCATCTTCTTTAATAGCTGAAAGATCTTTAGAGTACAGTTTTGGAGTAATTTCAGCTCCATCGTTCAGATTCTTTTTTTCAGAACAGCTTACAAAACAACTAAAAAGAAAAAGTAGTACGAAAAACTTTTTAAAAATAAAATATAAAGAAAATTTATGTAAAAGTTGAATCATTAAACAATTGATTTCCTGTAATATAACCAATTAAATTAACTTTAAAAAATAAGAAACCGGATAAGAAACGTGAACAGCAAAAAATAGGACTTAAGATTTATAATTTGACAATAAGATCCCCACTTAAATTCATAAATATCAAAATACTAGTTTTTTATATAAATTAATATTCGCTAAGCTAACTTCTATTCAGGTTTTTACTAAATTTCAGATAAACCTAAAAGCTTGTTCTTAGGGGTTTTGGAGAAAATGTTTGCCATTTTTTTGGGTCCCGATCCCATCCGGCTAATCATGGGGCTGTATGTGACATGAGAATTATGCTCTATTATCAAGTTAAATTTAGTTTATGGAATATAAGTTCAGTATCAATAACATCACTTACAATTTTAAAGATTTAAAAACTTTATTGGCCAAAGCCAGTCCTGAACGATCTGGTGATGTCCTGGCCGGGATTGCTGCAAAGGACAATAAAGAACGGGTTGCCGCGCAATATGTTTTAAGTGATCTACCGCTAAAGGTATTTCTGGAAAATCCTATTATTCCTTATGCTGAAGATGAAGTTACCCGCTTAATTATGAACGATCATAACGCTGAAGCTTTCTATCCCATTTCTGCATTTAGTGTTGGAGAGTTTAGGGATTGGTTGCTAAGTTATGAGGCCACTCCTACAATTTTAAAAGATATTTCCCCTGGATTAGCCCCTGAGATGGTCGCAGCCGTTTCTAAATTAATGCGCAATCAGGACCTTATAAAAGTGGCCCAAAAATGTGAAGTGATCACAAAATTCAGGAATACACTCGGCTTAAAAGATCGGTTTTCGGTTCGATTGCAACCCAATAATCCTATTGATGATCCAAAGGCGATTGCTGCGAGTACGATTGACGGATTACTTTATGGCTGTGGTGATGCGGTAATTGGCATCAACCCTGCTACGGATAGCCCAAAGGCCGTGTTAGAATTATTAAAACTACTGGACAATTTTAGACAACAATACGAAATTCCTACACAAACCTGCATTTTAAGTCATATTACCACCACCATGGAGATTATCGAAAAAGCACCTGTAGACCTTATTTTTCAGTCGATTGGTGGGACTCAAAAAGCAAACGAGTCTTTCGGGATTAATCTAAATATGCTTCAGGAAGCCTATGATGCGGGATTACAGCTAAATAGGGGAACAATAGGAAATAATATAATGTATTTTGAAACCGGTCAGGGATCTGAACTTTCTGCAAATGCACACCATGGTGTAGACCAGCAAACTTGCGAAGTTAGAGCTTATGCTGTGGCAAGAAAATATAGTCCTCTTTTAGTAAATACTGTAGTTGGCTTTATTGGGCCAGAATATTTATATGATGCAAAGCAAATTACGCGTGCAGCTTTAGAGGACCATTTTTGCGGAAAAATGATGGGACTGCCTATGGGTTGTGACGTATGTTATACCAACCATGCAGAAGCCGATCAGGATGATATGGATTCTTTATTAACGCTTCTAGGTGTGGCCGGTTGCAATTATATAATGGGGGTTCCAGGAGCTGATGATGTAATGCTGAATTACCAAAGCACCTCTTTTCATGATGCGATGTACCTTAGGAAGGTTTTGAATAAACGACCGGCACCAGAATTCGAAAAATGGCTGTTAAAAATGGGTATTTTTGATAAACAGGGAAATCGCCAGCGCTTAAATGAATCTCATAAACTCATAAGTAATGGATAAACCAAAAATATATAAAAGTGAGCTCCAAGAAGATCCTTATACTCAGCTACGCAAGCTTTCTAAGGCACGTATCGCGCTTGGAAATACCGGAGGAAGCCAATCGTTAAAGCATGTTTTACAATTTCAGTTAGGTCATGCCAAAGCTCGGGATGCGATTTACAAGGAATTTGAAATTGTAAAAATTGAATCAGAGTTAAAGAATTTCGACTTAAAAATTTTCCATTTTAAAAGTAAGGCAAAAGATCGTGAAGAATATTTAAAACGTCCGGATTTAGGAAAGCTTTTGGCATCATCTAAAATTGAAAAAACTTTAGAATTTGATATTATCTTTAATATTGTTGATGGTTTATCACCTGAGGCTACCCTGCAAAGCCCAAAAATTATCGAAAAATTACTTCCGAAGTTAAAGGACAAATATTCCATCGCGATGAGTATCGTGCAGAATGGTCGAGTAGCTATTGGTGACGAAATCGCAGAAAAGCTAAATGCAAAATTTACTGCTACTTTTATTGGGGAGCGTCCCGGTTTATCGAGCCCAAAAAGTTTAGGCATTTATACTACTTACCTGCCTAAGAGTGGTACTACAGATGAAAGAAGAAACTGTATTTCTAATATTCATAGCGATGGAATGAGTATAACAGATGCTACAAATCTTTTGGAGTTTTTAATTAATGAATCGTTTGCGAAAAAAATTAGTGGTGTATCTTTAAAATCTAACTTGAAAAACCACAAAATCGATCATGCTTAAATCCGTTCATCACATTGCTATAATTTGTTCCGATTATCCAGCTTCAAAAAAATTTTATAGCGAAATTCTGGAATTAGAGATTATACGCGAAGTGTATCGTAAAGAGCGGGATTCTTACAAATTAGATTTAGCTTTGAATGGGGAATACATCATCGAGTTATTTTCTTTTCCAAATTCACCAAAACGTCTCAGCCATCCAGAAGCTCAGGGATTACGGCATCTTGCATTTGCAGTAGATAATATCACAGATATGATTATAAAGCTAAATTCAAAAGGAATTAAAACTGAAGATATACGTATTGATCCGCAAACGGGGAAAAAATTCACTTTCTTTAGCGATCCTGATGATTTACCCTTAGAGCTTTATGAAGAATAAACTGCTTTTTTAGACTTAAAGTTTCAATAGAAATCATCCTTAAATTTAGGATGTTTAGACTATCAACAAAACTAAGATTCTAATTTTTCTTTCTTTAAGACTTATTAATAAAGATTTTTCCTACAATTTATGCAACAAAATGACATTAATGACACATAAATTAGCTTAAATCAATAAAAAATTCGATAAAAGGCATATTTGATAGATAAATGTATAAATTTGCAAATATTAATTTTATCTTAAATTCTTTAAGGTAAGTCTTAAGAAACTGGACGATGTCGATAAAAAGAAACTTATTTTATTTTGGTTTACTGTGTATTTCTTGCACCTGTTTTGGTCAGGGAGTTACTGAATCAAACTATAGCAATAAATTTGCTATAGCTTTAAATGGCTCAACTTTAGGTGGCGGACTTGAAATAGCCAGAAATTTATCCCAACATTTTAACCTTAGGCTTAGGGGTAATATACTTAGTATAAAAGATTTTGTTCAGGAGATCGAGGTTGATGATGCAAATCTTAATGTGACTGCAGATACCCGTTTTTTAGAATTCGATCTTAGCTTAGAATATTTGCCATTTAAATCCAGCAGTTTTAAAATAATTGGAGGTGCAGCTCATTTTAGCGATGGAAAAACTAAAGCCTTGGCTACCTATGACGGCACTTTAGAATATGGTGAGATTATATTGGGACCAGAAGAAATTGGTGATTTGGAGCTTACTTTGGATTATAATGGTTTCGCTCCATATTTAGGTTTAGGCTTTGGTAGAGCAGTACCTAAAAATAAATTTGGAGTGTCCTTTGAAGCCGGAAGTTTCTATCTTCCTGAACCTAAAGTAGATATTACAGCTACTGGAATGCTTGCCCCTACTGCCAATCAGGCGGTGTCACTCCAGGAAGATATTAGAGATTATAGGTGGTTCCCATTCTTAAACTTAAGATTATCCGTTAGAATTTAATTAAATCCTTTAAAAGATGAAAAAAATATTTTTACTAATGATGCTGATTGCTGTAACTATAATTCCTACAGCATGCGAGAAGACGCCAAACGAAATTGCAGATGATTTTAAACTTGGCCTTGATGTAAACTTTTTAGAGTATACCGCTCAAATTGAGATTAAAGATTTAGAAGATGGTACTTATCCAAATAATATTACCTTAGTCCCCGCAGCAGATTATGGGACATCTATACTAAACTCTGCCGGAAAAAAGAACTACAATTTATCTGAAGGCAGCATAACACTTATACTGAATCCTGCAGATAGGCCACAATCTCCTAATGAGATTAAAAGTTTTGATTTTATTGCTTCGGCCCCTGGGTATCAAACCGCGAAATTGAAAATTAATTTTGAAGAAAATAATAAAACCGTACAAATGCCGGTATATTTACTTCACAAAAACAGGGAAACACAAGGTATTAGTAAGATAAATGATAATGCCGAACTATCTGGAAGTCAGTTAAAAGAAAATATATCTATCAATTTTGGCAAAAAGCCTTCTAAACAAACAGATGGCTTTATTAATCTTAAAGAAGGAACAAATTTTTTAAATGGTAATGGAGAGTTATTATCAGGCAGCCATATAAATATGGAGGTTATCGACATGGATGCCAATAATGTAAAGCTATCTAAAATCTTTCCTGGTGGCTTTACCAATCAGTCTGTGTTAAAAAATGGTTTCAAGGAAGAAAAATCATTCTTACCTATGAGTTATACCTCTATCAACATGTATATTGGACCTCAAGAGGTTAAAGACTTTAGCGAATCGATAACAGTAAACATAGAAATTGATAAAAACTTATACAATCCTAATACCGGGCACCAAGTTAAGATTGGTGATCAATTATCTTTATATAGTTATGAATTAGAAAAGGATACATGGGTATTTGAAAAAGAGGTAACTATTTCTGGATCTGGTGATGAGCTATTCGTAAATTTTGATACAGATCATTTAACAGATTACTCTATCGTAGCCGAATTACCGGTTTGTTCAGACATTTTTGAAATCAACAATCCAACTGAGGCTAATATTCAGGCAAAGATTGAATTAGAAATTACTGGCAGTACTGAAACCAGAACCTATAAAATTATTGAGCAAAATCTCATTCCAGGAATAAATAAAATTCCATATAATGGTATAGGAGATAATATAAGCCTTAAACTTTATGCATCTGGAGAAGTATTAACTGTAAACGATATTTCTTGTGGAGAATCTCCTGCTATTACGATGCCCGAACCTGATAGTGAATTAGTAACTATCACCATTAATATCCCCTGTGAAAATGTAGAACTTAATGTAGCAAGTTATCCTATTAAGTACCGTAAACAAGGAGAAACAGAATGGATAAACGGTGTGATAAAAGATCTAAAACTAAAATCTTATGAAATGGAAGCTGGAAACACTTACGAATTCCAGATTCAATTCGATGGAGAAACCTATACTTATGAAGAATATATAAGCACAAAAAATTATCAATTCGATGTCGATAGTGAACTATGTAACGAGATCAATTTTTAAAAGGAGAAGAAAATTCAAATTGATTTCAGTGATATGTAAAGTACTAAAAAAGGGATGCAATGCATCCCTTTTTACAACTAACCAGTTTCTAATATCATACCAACCTAACCAAAAAATGAATGATATTATAAGATGAAAAAACCATTGCTTCATCTAACAACAATATTAAAATATTACATTCAATAAAGAAAACTTTTCTTATATAAATTAAGACATTATCGATAAAACCCTTAAAATAAAAGATGAAATTAATAATACGATCAAGCCACAAACAAATGATTTAAATAATTATTAAAATCGCATTATACGCTCCAAGTTTGTTTAAGCTATTTCGAGTTGATTTAAACCCTGTCAAAATAAGTTATTTGTGGGTACGCAAATAAAACTTTTAGTAGAACATTATTTTTGATGTCGTTGCAGCGCAATCTCTGCTTTCTATTAGTAAAGGATTAAAGCTTTTAATTACGATTATTGAACTAAACTGAAGCGCACATTTATATCATGGCTATAGAGCAAAAATTAAGAGGTAATGAAACCTATCTCTAATGGATTAATAACATTAAAAAGAATAAGATACTATTTTAAGAATTTAGAATTTTTAGAAATTAAATTATCCTGTTTTTTTATTAAATATCAGGTTTTATGAAAATTAAAGTTTGATTAATAAAAATCTAAATGTAATTTTGAGAATTAAACAGATTAGAATGAAATCAGAATTAGCTGGTATTTTAGATAAATATTCAAAATTAAACAAAGAAAAAAGTTTACCAAGTATTTCTATCGATTGCGTTGTTTTTGGTTTTGATACTTCTTCGCTAAAAGTCTTGCTAGTTAAATTAAAGGGGAAAGATGAGTGGTCTCTACCGGGAGGCTATTTATGGAAAAATGAAAACCTGGATGAAGGTGCCCACAGAATTCTGGAACAACGAACCGGAGCAAAACAAATCTATCTCAATCAATTTAAAACTTTTGGTAGACTAAACCGAAGTGAATATTTCTTTGAAGGCTATCCGGATGATCTGTGGCAAAAACAACGATTTGTTTCGGTAGGATATTATGCGCTAACAAATTTTGCAAAAGTAGATCCTAAAGTTGATGAATTATCTGATGCTTCTGAATGGAAAAATGTCCATGAGCTCCCTAATCTTATGATGGACCATGAAGAAATATTTAATACTGCGTTATTAGAGCTCCGGAAAGGGCTTAATTACCGTCCGGTAGGATTAAATCTGTTGCCTGAAAAATTTACTATGCCTGAGCTGCAGAAACTATACGAGATAATTCTGGACAAATCGCTTAATCGTGGTAATTTTTATCGTAAAATGACTAAATACGGCATCCTGAAAAAATTAAAAGAAACCCGTAAAGGAGGGGCACATAAAGCTCCTAATTTATATACTTTCAATTTGGAGGTTTATAATGAAGCTTTAGAAAACGGGTTCAAAGAAGCCTGGTAAAATTAAGGTATTATTAACGTAGTACGCCAATAACCAACAATAAACGTAGTTTAAACCATTATAATTAAATTATTCTAAAAAAAATAGCTTAATAATTATATTTTATGTATTTTTAAAATCCCTACAAATACATAATGCGTTCTAAATATACCCAAATCACCCCTATAAAAGAGAATAGTTCTTATCTCTATGATGAGTTATACTCAGCAATTACAAAAGATAAGTCTTATTTCGATTTTATTCAGCAATACGCTCTTGATGGACTTTTTATCATAGATATCCAAAAAGATTATTTTTTTTGCGCTCCTAAACTTCTGGAATTACTTGGATATAACACTTCTTCTCAAGACAATTGGACTTGGAAAGACATTGTTTATAGCAAAGATCAAGACCAATTCAATAAGGTCATCGCCTCCATAGATGGTTATAATCAACCAGAGAAAAAAATAACCTTTAGATTTGTTCATAGCCACAAGTACACACTATGGCTGGAATGTGCTATTATTACCTTTACTGATCTTTCTTTAGGAAAAAGAATACTAGTGGCAGTAAAAGACGTTACTAAATTTAAGAAGCCAGATCTTCATTTACATGAGCAGATTAAACGCTATGAGCATGTTTTAGACGGAACTGGTATTGGTGTATGGGAATGGAACATTCAAACTGGAGAGACCATCTTTAGCAAACAATGGGCAAAAATTTTAGGTTACGAACTTGAAGAATTACAACCAACTTCGGTGGATACCTGGCATAGATTTGCAAATCCCGATGACGCTGAAAACTGCCAGAAAATTTTAAATGAACATTTTGCCGGAAAAACAAAAGTATACAGGACCGAAGCAAGAATGCGCCATAAAAAAGGACACTGGGTTTGGGTCGCAGACCGTGGTAAAGTAGTAAGCTGGACAGCAGATGGAAAACCTGAATGGATGACGGGATATCATGAAGAAATCACACAGCAAAAAAAAGAAACAGAAAGGAGTCAAAAATTTATTGAAGAAGCGCCTACATCTATTGCCATGTTCGATACTGAAATGCGCTATATCGTTACCTCTAAAAAATGGAAGCAGGATTACCATGTAGAAGATATAGATCTTATTAATAAACATCATTATGATATTTTTCCTGACGTAAAGGAAGAATGGAAGGCTATACATCTTCTGGGGCTTGAAGGAAATTCGATGCATAGCGAAGAAGATGAGTTTATTGATCGATTTGGGAAACAGCGATATATAAAATGGTCGATGAGACCCTGGTACACTAATGAGCAAAAAATAGGTGGAATTATAATTCATACCAGTGATATTACTGAGGTTAAGGAACTTGAACGAATTAGTGAAGGTCGTAAGCAATTTTTAGAAACAGTACTGGAATCCTTAGAAGTTGGTATCGTTTCCTGTAATGCAAAGGGAGAACTAGAAATTTTTAACCGAAAGACAAGAGAATGGTATGGATTACCTGTCACAACTATGAATCCTGATAAATTTCCAGATTATTATGGTCTTTACCACCTAGATGGGAAAACTCAACTTACTACAGATGAGATTCCATTAATACAGGTACTTAAAACAGGTAAAATTACCAATCCAAATATAAAAATTAGGCCTAAAAATGCCGAAGATCGATTTGTATCGGTTAGTGGATCGCAAATTAAAGACAATAAAGGCGAAGTGATTGGTGCTGTTGTAGCTATGTATGATGTTACGCCATTTAACCTGGCGCAGGAAAAACTGCAATTAAGCGAAGAAACTTTTAGAGGAAATTTTGAGAATGCAGCCATAGGAATGGCTATTTGTGATCTTAAAACAAAACCCTTAAAAGTTAATAAAAGTCTATGTTCAATTTTAGATTATACACAAGAAGATCTTTTAGATAAATCACTGTTCGATCTGGTAGATCAAAAAGATGAAAAGCGTTTAAAAAAGCTTATTAATGAACTTGTAGAGAAAAAAGAAGATCACTTTCATGTAGAACTTCAATTTAGATCTAAAAAGAATAAAAAGATCTATGTACTAATATTTGCGTCTTTAATTAAAGATTCTAATGGTGAGCCATTGTTAATCACTACACAAATTAAAAATATTAGTATCCGGAAGTTAGCGCAGCAACAGCTGAATAAAACCCTGGCACACCAAAAAGCTTTATTGGCAGCCAGTACTAAGGTTAGTTTTATTGCTACAGACAAAAAAGGATATATAACAGATTTTAATCGTGGTGCACAAAATCTTTTAGGATACAGCCCAGAAAATGTAAAAAAGAAATCTGTTTTAATATTCCATGAGACTACCGAGCTAGAACAAAAAATTGTTAGCTTAAATAACGAATTTGAGGTAGAACTTAAAGAATATGAAGCTTTAATTTTTGAAGCTAAGAACAGAAAAAGTACTACAAGGGAATGGAGTTATATAGATGCAAATGGAAATAAAATTCCAGTTTTACTAACCATTACCCCTATTATTGAAAACGACCAGCTAATAGGTTACTTACATGCTGCTTTAGAAATAACAGATCTAAAAGAAGCTAGAAATGAAATTATGAGTTTACTGGAAGTTACCAAAGATCAAAATCAGAGGTTAAGAAATTTTGCTCATATCGTTTCTCATAATTTAAGAAGCCATTCAAGCAATTTCTCATCTCTTCTGGATATATTTAATATGGAACATCCAGAATTAAATGAAAATCAAATTATACAGCTCTTAGGAACAGCAAGCGAAAATCTTAGGGAAACTATAGAGCATCTTAATGAGGTTGTGGTAATAAATACTTCAGTAAAAGAAAACTTAAATGAGTGTAATTTAAGAGATTTTGTAGAAAATGCTGTAGAAAACACCAGTGCCCTAGCAATGGATGGCCAAGTTAATGTTGAATATAATATTGATAAAGACATTACTATACAGGGAATCCCAGCTTATTTGGATAGTATTTTACTCAATTTTATAACCAACGGAATTAAATACCGCTCTCTAGAAAGAAATAGTTTTATTAAATTGTATTCTGAAAATGACGATATTACCGGAGAAATTATCCTAAATATTCAAGATAACGGACTAGGAATCGATTTACAGCGACACGGCCATAAGCTTTTTGGGATGTACAATACCTTTCACAGGCATAAAGATTCCAGAGGGATTGGATTGTTTATCACCAAAAATCAAATTGAAGCTATTGGTGCCAGAATAGAGGTAGAAAGTGAGGTAAATCAGGGTACTCTATTTAAAATACTCTTTAAGAATGAAGAAAATTGATCTTGCCTGCATTATAGACGATGATCCTATATTCGTTTTTAGTGCAAAAAAAATAATGGAATTGGCCGATTTCTGTAATGGTTTTATGGTTTTTCATAACGGAAAAGAAGCCTTAAATCATCTAAATGCCATTATTTCTAATGAAGCCGAGCTTCCAGATGTCATTTTACTTGATCTTAATATGCCAGTGATGGATGGTTGGGAGTTTTTGGAAGAATTTATAAAAATTGAAAGTGATAAGCCAATTACCATTTACATTGTGAGCTCTTCTATAGATCCTGGCGACATTAATAAAGCAAAATCATACGACAACGTGAGTAATTATATTGTAAAACCAATTACCATTGAAGCTTTAAAAACTGTGCTTCAGAATCACCAAAATTAGCATTTCATCTAAATTTTTAGATTTATTTAACTTTTTACGCAACCATTTGGTGCTTTTGCTATCTATTATATAGACCGCAAATCATCAATCATGAAATACATCATCGGGCTTGTCTTATTTTTAAGCATATTTTCCTGCAATATCGATAATCCTTCGTATCCAGAGCTACACACACCTAACAATTTTCCGCAGAAATGGGAATTGGTGCAAATGAGTTTCCCTTCAGAAAATGAACAGCAAAAAGGCCTAAAAATGGCCTGGCAGGAAAGTTATCTTCTTTTACCCGATAGTACATTTTTAAAAAAGAGAATGACAGCTACAGAAACGATTACTGCTGAAGGAAAATTTTATACTGAAAAACAAAACGATGATCTTTATATTCACTTTGAATTTAATGAGAAATCCAAAACTTTAGATTCGTCGGCTTTTACTGAAAAGCAAAGATTATTATTTTCTACTGAAGAAGATAAAATGACATTGATTTCTATGCAAAATGGAAAAAAGCAAATTCTGGATTACCAGTTGAAGTAATTTTATAATAAAGAGCTACGAAAAATGACAGCATAAAAAAACCTCCTTAAAAAGGAGGTTTTTAGCTTTATAAACTGAAAAGATTATTTCCCTTCCATTTTATCTTTAAGAGCCTGAAGATCTGCATTTACATCACCAATAGTGGTTTTCTCGCTGTTTTGTGCAGCAGCTTTTTTAGCAGCTTGCTTAACGATTTTTTGCTCTTCTTCTCTGTGGATAGCAGCATGAGATGCTACAACACGTTTAAACTCTTTATTGAATTCAATGATTTGGAATTCTGCAGTTTCACCTTTCTTAAGTTTACTTCCGTCTTCTTTTTCAAGGTGTCTTTGTGGTACAAATGCAGTAATATCTTCATTAAAATCGATAGTAGCTCCTTTGTCTACGATTTCAGAAATTGCAGCAGTATGAGTTGTACCTACAGCAAATTCAGTTTCGTATTTATCCCAAGGGTTATCTTCGATTTGTTTGTGACCTAAACTTAGTTTACGTCCTTCAACATCTAATTCTAATACAACTACTTCTAGTTTATCACCAACATTACAGAATTCTGATGGGTGTTTGATTTTCTTAGTCCAAGAAAGATCAGAGATATAGATAAGTCCGTCAATACCTTCTTCTAACTCTACGAATACACCAAAGTTAGTAAAGTTACGAACTACACCTGTATGCTTAGATCCAACAGGATATTTAGAAGTGATATCTGTCCATGGATCTGGAGTTAATTGCTTAATTCCAAGAGACATTTTACGATCGTCACGATCTAAAGTAAGGATTTGAGCTTCAACCTCGTCACCAACATTTACGAAATCCTGAGCAGATCTTAAGTGCGTACTCCAAGACATTTCAGAAACGTGGATTAATCCTTCTACACCTTCAGCAACTTCGATAAATGCACCGTAATCTGCGATTACAACTACTTTACCTTTTACTTTATCACCTACTTTCAACTCTTCATCTAGAGCTTCCCATGGGTGTTTATGTAATTGCTTAAGACCTAACTGGATTCTAGTCTTAGCCTCATCAAAGTCTAAGATTACAACGTTAAGTTTTTGATCTAGTTCTACGATCTCGTTTGGATGGTTGATTCTAGACCAAGAAAGATCAGTAATGTGGATAAGTCCGTCAACTCCTCCAAGATCAACGAATACACCGTAAGAAGTAATATTCTTAACAGTACCTTCTAATACCTGACCTTTTTCTAACTGACCAATAATTTCTTTCTTCTGCTCTTCGATATCAGCTTCGATAAGTGCTTTATGTGATACAACAACGTTTTTGAATTCGTGGTTGATTTTCACAACTTTAAATTCCATTGTTTTACCTACGTAAGCATCGTAATCTCTAATTGGCTTCACATCGATTTGAGAACCTGGTAAGAAAGCTTCGATACCAAATACATCTACGATCATACCACCTTTAGTACGACACTTAACAAAACCGTTAACGATAAGACCTTCATCATGTGCTTTGTTCACACGATCCCATGCCATAATCACACGAGCCTTACGGTGAGAAAGAACTAACTGACCTGTAGCATCTTCTCTAACGTCGATTAAAACTTCTACCTCATCACCAACTTTAAGATCTGGGTTGTAACGAAACTCGTTAAGAGAGATTACACCTTCACTTTTCGCGTTGATGTCGATAATTGCATCACGATCAGTAATATTAATTACTTTTCCTTTTACAACCTCATCATCTAGAGTGTCTACGAAATTTTCTTCTACTAATTTCTCGAATTCTTCTAGCTTATCATCTGCGATTGGGTCGATTCCTTCTTCGTAGTTGTGCCAGTTAAATTCTTTTAGGAATTTTTCAGGGTTAGCTTGTTGCTCAGTTACCTCTGGTTGAGATGCTGTAGCCATTCCAGCTACTTCCTGAACTTCCTGTTCTTTTTGTTCTTCAGCCATAATAATTGCTGATTAAAATTTGTATTCAAAGTTTATCGGAAACATTTAAGCAAAATAAAACTAAGAAGATGTTTTACGTTTTGATTTTCAAGCCCTTCTGCATTTCCGTTCTTTTGCCAAAAAGGAGTGCAAAAATACAACTAATTTTAATATTTTCAAACCTACTAAAAACTTAATTTTCTTCAGCTAAAGATTTCTTGAAAAGAAGGTGAAAAATTAAGATCAAAACGCTGTAAATTAAACCTAAAGATGCTACTCCTTGCCACTGAAAAAACTCCCAGGCATACGCTCCGGTAGTTGTTCCCAATGCGCCACCAATAAAGTAACCCACCATATAAATGGTATTAATCCTGTTTCTTGCATCTGGATTTCTGGAAAAGATAATATTCTGGTTCGTAATATGTAAAGATTGTAAACCCATATCAACCAAAATCACTCCGATAACAAGTCCTATAATTGAGTAGCCGGAAAACTCAAAAACCACCCAGGCAACGATCATTAATATTGTTGAAATAATGATCAATCTATTTTTATTCATTTTATCGCTCAATTTTCCAATTAGGCTTGCCGCCAACGCACCTGCGATTCCTAAAACACCAAAAGTACCTGCTACCCCACTTCCGTAGTTAAAATTTTCTTCCATTAAAAAAACCAAAGTGGTCCAAAAAGCGCTAAATCCGGCAAATCCTAATGCTCCTCGAAGTGCGGCTAGTCTTACCGAAGATTCAGTTTTAAAGTATCCCCATAAAGATTGCATGAGTTCTTTATAAGTTCCAAAAAAATTAGGTTGTAATTCGGGTAATTTCAATTTTAATAATCCCCAGAAAACTAGCATCATTCCAGCTGCAATATAATACATCACACGCCAGCCCAAATATTCTCCCACAAAACCACTTACAAATCGGCTTCCCAATATCCCTATCAGTAAACCACTCATTACGATTCCAATGGCACTACCCCTCTTTTCTGGTTTTGCTAACTGCGCCGCCATTGGCACAAACACCTGTGGTACCACACAACTAAAACCTACAAAAAAGCCAGATATGGTAAGCACTGGTAAGCTTGGAGCTAAAGCCATCACTAAAAGACTTGTGATGATAAATATAAAATCAATCATTACCATTTTTTTCCGGGGAAATTTATCACCTAATGGAATAATAAACAGTAATCCAAAGGCATATCCCAATTGTGTAAAAAGCGGAATATTACTTACGGCTGACTCTGATACCCCAAAATCTTTGGCTATTAAATTTAATAAAGGCTGATTATAGTAATTGTTGGCCACTACTAAACCTGCACCGGCCGACATTAAATAAAGTACCGATTTACTAATTCCCTCTTCAGAAGCATTATCAACTTTGGCCATTTTAGGCGTCAGTTTTTTCTTTTACCAAACTAAGAATCTTGTCGAATTGCTCCTCTTTGCTAAGATTAGTATTATCGATCTCGATAGCATCTTGAGCTTTAACTAATGGAGACGTTTCCCGGGTAGAATCTAAATGATCACGTTCTTCCACATTTTTGAGTACTTCTTCGTAACTAACATCGTTTCCTTTTTGTTTTAGTTCATTGTAACGACGCTCAGCTCTTTTTTCCGCAGAAGCGGTCATAAACAACTTTAATTCAGCATTAGGAAATACCACAGTGCCAATATCACGGCCATCCATAACCACACCACCTTCTTTCCCTATTTCTTGCTGCTGTGCTACTAACATTTTACGAACCTGGGGAATCGCCGCAACTTTGCTCACATTATTAGAAACTTCCATCAATCGGATTTCCTCTTCTACATTTTCATTATTTAAATGTACTACACCATACCCAAGATCCTTATCAAACTCAAATTTAATACGAATAAAAGCTAAATGCCTTAACAAAGCTTCCTCATCTAATTTATCATCTGTTACCATTACCTTACGCATAGCATACAGCGTTACTGCACGATACATAGCGCCGGTATCTACATATATATAACCTAGCTTTTTAGCTAATTGCTTTGCAACTGTACTTTTTCCTGTTGAAGAATGCCCATCGATGGCAATAGTAATTTTTTTAGTCATCTAGCTGAAGTTTGTACAAAAATAGAGATTTGAAAATGGCTAAAACAAAAAAGCCCCGAATTTCTTCGAGGCTTTTAAAATATAAATTTATGATCACAACTCCTTTGCGTTTTTCACCTTTTCATTAGTGATCGCAATATCAATAACCTCACTCATTTCGTTTACATAATGGAACGTAAGACCTTTTAAATATTCGTCTTTAATTTCTTTAATATCACGTTCGTTCTCTTTACACAGAATAAGCTCTTTTATTCTGGCTCTTTTAGCTGCAAGGATTTTCTCTTTAATACCACCAACCGGAAGCACTTTTCCTCTTAAAGTTATCTCACCGGTCATAGCTATACTTTTCTTTACCTTTCTCTGAGTGAATAAAGAAACTAAAGATGTTAACATCGTAATACCTGCACTAGGCCCATCTTTAGGTGTAGCTCCTTCAGGTACGTGAATATGTACGTTATATTTCTCAAAAATACCGGCTTCTATACCTAATTCTTCCGCGTTAGATTTAATATACTCCATGGCAATGGTTGCCGACTCTTTCATCACTTTACCCAGGTTTCCAGTAATATTTAAATTGCCTTTTCCTTTGGATAAAATCGATTCGATAAAGAGAATATCACCCCCCACCTGCGTCCAGGCCAATCCGGTTACCACTCCGGCAACCTCATTATTCTCATATTTATCACGCTCTAAACGAGGACTACCTAAAATTTCGATAATATCTTCGTTCGTTATTTTTTTATTATAATCCTCTTCCATGGCGATACTTTTTGCACCATAGCGTACTACTTTAGCGATCTGTTTTTCTAAAGCTCGAACTCCAGATTCACGAGTATAGCCTTCCACTATTTTTTCAAGCTGTGCTTTACCAATTTTAAGATCGTCTTTCGTTAATCCATGCTCTTTTAATTGCTTCGGAAGTAAATGCCTTTTAGCAATCTCAATCTTCTCTTCAATAGTATACCCCGTAACATTAATGATCTCCATACGATCACGTAATGCAGGCTGAATAGTATTTAAACTATTACAAGTAGCAATAAACATCACTTTAGACAGATCGAAACCTAATTCTAAAAAGTTATCGTGAAATTCGCTATTCTGTTCGGGATCTAAAACTTCTAATAAGGCTGAAGATGGATCGCCGGCATTCCCAATGCTTAGCTTATCAATTTCATCCAATACAAAAACTGGATTACTGGTTCCTGCTTTTTTAAGACTCTGTATAATCCTTCCCGGCATCGCACCAATATAGGTTTTACGATGCCCTCTAATTTCAGCTTCGTCTCTTAAACCACCTAAAGAAATTCGAACATATTCACGACCTAAAGCCTCGGCTACAGATTTTCCTAAACTTGTTTTACCAACTCCGGGAGGCCCATAAAGACAAAGAATAGGAGACTTCATATCGTTACGCAATTTTAATACTGCCAGATATTCTATAATTCTTCTTTTTACATCATCTAAACCGTAATGATCACGATCTAAAATTTTCTTAGCACGTTTAAGATCAAATTTATCTTTACTAAATTCATCCCAGGGAAGATCTAAAAATAAATCCAGATAGTTACGTTGAATAGAATATTCAGCTACCTGGGGATTCATACGTTGCATTTTGGAGAGTTCTTTTTCAAAATGCTTTTGTACATCTTCACTCCATTTTTTATCCTTGGCACGAACACGCATTTCTTCAATTTCATCTTCATGAGAAACGCCACCCAATTCTTCCTGAATGGTTTTCATCTGCTGATGAAGAAAATATTCACGCTGTTGCTGGCTCATATCGCTTTGCACCTTCGACTGAATATCGTTTTTCAACGCAAGTTTTTGGTTTTCGATATTCATAAATTTAAGCGTAGCCAAAGCCCTTTCTTTAAGGTCATTAGTCGCTAAAAGATTTTGTTTCTCCTCTACCGATAGATTCATATTAGAAGAAACAAAATTGATTAAGAACGAATTACTCTCGATATTCTTAATTGCAAAAGAAGCTTCAGAGGGAATGTTAGGACTACTTTTAATAATCTGAAGCGCCAAATCTTTGATTGCATCGATTATAGCTCCAAATTCTTCATTTTGAACATCCGGCTTCGTTTCAGGAATTTCTTCAACATTTGCTCTTAGAAACGGCTCCTCCTGCGTTATTTCAGAAATATTAAAACGTTTTTTACCTTGTATGATCACCGTTGTATTTCCATCGGGCATTTTTAAAACCCTTAGAATACGGGCTACTACACCAATATTATTAATATCTTTAATACCGGGATTTTCTACTTCTTCATCTTTTTGGGAGACAACACCAATAATTTTTTCATTATTGTTCGCCTCGTTAATTAATTTAATCGAAGCATCTCTTCCTGCAGTAATTGGGATTACTACTCCCGGAAAGAGCACCGTGTTCCTTAAAGGTAATATTGGTAAATTTTCGGGTAATTTTTCTCTGTTTATTTCCTCTTCATCTTCAGGCGTCATTAACGGTATCAACTCTGCATCTTCATTTATACCTTGTAATGACAAACTGTCAATATCCGTGAATTTTGTTTTAGCCATAAGTTATCTTTAAAAGTCAAACTGTCATTACAGTTTGTTTATTTCAATTTGTTTTGAGACCTCTACACCTGCAATTCCTATATTTCAGGCACTTAAAATTGTTATCTATTAGATGTTTCAATTCCTATGCCAGCATATTTTTTCTGAAATAATTTTCAAAAACTGTAACAAACAGAAACTACCCCTATCTTTATATTAGAAACAAGATAATTTTTTGCAATCAACCATCACACATATTAACAATCTTGTAAATGACTGCCGTCTGGGTAACCAACGCGCCCAAATGGAGATTTACAACAGGTATTACAGGGCCATGTATAATACCGCATTAAGAATCGTTCATCACAGCGCCGAGGCAGAAGATATTATGCAAGAGTCTTTTTTAAGTGCTTTCGAAAAAATTGATCAGTTTAAAGCTGAAGCTTCTTTTGGTGCCTGGCTAAAGCGAATTGTGGTAAATAACAGCATTAATGCACACAGTAAAAGATCGAAATACGAAGAAGTAAGCTACAAGGATTATCTTAAAAACGAAATAGACGATAATGAAGGAATAACTACTACTGATACTCAAAATCAAAAAGTGAAAATGGTTTTAAACGCCATGCAAGAACTAAAGGAGAATTACAGGATTTGCCTAACACTTCATTTAATTGAAGGTTATGATTATGAAGAAATAGGCGACATTTTAAATATCTCTTATGCCAATTGTAGGACGACCATCTCGCGAGCTAAAGAAAGTTTAAGAAAAAAAATGATGAAAGATGAAAAATGACGAATACTTTGAGGATCTGAAAAAATTGAACTTCGATATTGCTGAACCAAATTCAGGACACGAAGATCGATTTCTCGAAAAACTTGACCGGCGGCATCAAAACAAAGATCCTAAAAAAGGAAAACTAAGAAAACTTTGGATCCCTCTAAGTAGCATAGCAGCCGCCCTTATCATAGCATTTTTTGCTTTTGGCAAGGTATTTACTACTCCTGCCTTTGCTAAGGAAACAGGCCTTGCTGCGGTATCCCCGCAAATGAAGGAAACACAGGATTTTTATAGTACACTTATCGAAAGGGAACTTAAATCTATCGAAGGAGAGCGCAGCCCACAAACCAATAAAATCATTAACGATGCCTTGGTGCAACTAGAAACCTTAGAAAAAGAATACAATAAACTAAAAAAAGACCTTTTAGAAAGTGGGCAGGATAAACGCGTAATCTACGCCATGATTAACAACTTTCAAAAAAGGATTGACCTGTTAAATCAGGTGCTGGACCAAATTGAAACGATAAAACAACTAAACACACAAAAAAATGAAACTAACATTATATAAGCTCTTGTTCTGCGCACTATTAGTGCCGGCATTAGGTTTTGCCAACAAAGATTTGGATGGCAGGCATACTAAAGAAAAAACGATAAAAAAAGAATTTAAAGTATCCCAAAGAGGTGTTTTGGATATTAATAATAACTTTGGAAATATAGATATTTCTACCTGGGACGAAAACCGAATTGTCATTCAGGTTTTTATAAAAACAAACGGCGATGATCCTGAAAGAGTTCAGAAAAAATTAAACGATATTTCAGTAGATTTTCAGCAAAGCGGCAATCGTGTAAGTGCAAGAACGCGGTATCAAAAAGAAGAAAAATCCTGGTGGAGCGGTTTATTTAGCAGCAGTAATAATGTCAATATGGAGATCAATTATGTAGTAAAAGCTCCTGTAAATCATGATATGGTAATCGATAATGATTACGGAGCCATTTACATCGATAAAGTAAACGGAAATACCGATATTTCCTGTGATTATGGAAAAATTGACATCGGAGAATTAAGAGGATCCAGAAATATTTTGAATTTCGATTATACCCGAAATTCTCACTTTGGGTTTATTTCTTCTGCGGAAATCGATGCCGATTATTCTGAATTTACCATTGAAGAAGCTGAAGACTTGATCATTAGTGCTGATTATACCGACTCGAAAGTTGAAAAAGTTGAACGTCTTCGATACAATTGTGATTACGGAAGCTTTAGAGTAGATAAAGTAAAAGACCTTGAAGCTGATGGTGATTACTTAAGTACTAAGATTGGCCGGGTGTTCTCATCCCTTAGCCTAAATCAGGACTACGGTTCGATTTCTATTGAAAAATTAATCAACGGGGTAAAAAGCGTAAATATTGATACCGACTACGCGGGAATCAAATTAGGTTTTGATGCAGAAATGGATTTTATCTTTAACGTGCATACCTCTTACGGGAGCGTAAAAGGTACGGATGATCTGGAAGTTCAAAAAAGGCATGATCGTAATACCAGCAAGGAGATTTCAGGATATTATGGTAAACAAAACAGCCAAAATTCAATAAACATCACCACAAGCTATGGAAGCGTTAGTTTCCATAAAGAATATTAAAAACATATAATTCAGCAAGTAAACAACCTTGGGGCAAGCCCATGAGGTATCCGATAGAGACAAAATTATAATTTCGAGGCGAGTCTCGGGGTATTAAACCCTTTGGCGGTGCCAATAAAAATAGCCATCTGGCATAACCATTAATCAATCACATCATGAAAAAATCAATTTTAACAGTAGTAGTTATCTTTTGTATAAGCATCACCTCAGCAAGTGCCCAATGGTGGAGCAGCAATAAAAGTATTAAAGGAAATGGCGATATGGTAAATAAAAGCCGCAAAACATCAGATTACGACAAAGTAAGCCTTGTAGGTTTTATGGATGTTGTCTTGGTTAGCGGAACTGAAGGAAACCTGACCATTGAAGCCGAAAGCAATCTTCAGGAATATATTACTACGGAAGTGAAAAACGGAACTTTAAAAATTTCAGTAGAAAAAGGGGTAAATATTAGTCCTTCTAAAAACAACATGATTAAAGTAACCGTTCCTTTTGAAGATTTAGAGGGGGCTCATTTAACCGGAAGCGGTGATATCTGGACTGAGGATAAAATCACCGCAAAAGATTTTTCCTTATCGGTAACCGGAAGTGGCGATTTAAAACTAGAAATCGAAGCTGATGATATTACCGGAAACGTTACCGGCAGCGGTGATGTAGTATTAATAGGAAACGCAAAAAGCCTGGATTGCGGCGTAACCGGATCTGGAGATTTTGACGCTTTTAAACTTAGAGCAAAAAAAGTAAGCGCACAGGTTTCTGGTTCTGGTGATGTGATGGTTTATGCCGAAGAAGAGCTTGAAGCACGAGTTGCAGGCTCTGGAGATATTGAATATAAAGGGAATCCCAGCAAAGAAAACTTTAAAACTTCAGGATCTGGAGATATCTCAAAACATTAATTCCCAATATTGATAATTATTGTTTAATTTTTTTGAATGCGAAGTCCCTTCTCCCTTAAAGAAGGGATTTTTTGTTTGGAAATTGTTTAGGGTTATCAGGAATCAGGAATCAGGAATCAGGAATCAGGAATCAGGAATCAGGAATCAGGAATTTAAAACTAATTATTTCATCTCACATCTCTAGTTTTTATTTGGGTAAAAAGAAGAATATTAACTTGTAATCAGCCGGAACTAAACATAAATTGTTGGCACATTCATCCCAAATCAATGCTGATTCCAGATTTATGTATCTCTAGTTTATTTTCTATTTAACGACGTAGCGGTCTAAATGCTACTTCTAACTCAAAAAAGAGCTATCCACTTTGCATGCCGGTGAGGCAAGGTTGAGACGACGTCCTTGTTCAAATCCAAAATTTAGCATACAAAATTTAGCATTTTTAAGCTTTATTCCTGGATCTTATTTCTCTCGTATATGGTCTATATTCTCTTTTCTATATTCTCGCAGCGCAGCGCTCTAAATCCTAACTTCTAATTTTCGGTACTCTAATCAATAAAATAATCCCACCTATAAAAAAAATGATCAAAAATAATATCGAATTTCGAATACTCCCGGTAAGCTGGGCTATAAAACCATACATAAACATCCCGATAACAATCCCTATTTTTTCTGAAACATCATAAAAACTAAAGTAACTGGCGGTATCAATAGCATTTTCAGGAAGCATTTTAGAATAGGTAGACCGTGAAAGTGACTGGATACCTCCCATTACCAAACCAACGCTGGCCGCTGCCACGTAAAATTGATTAGGCGTGGTTATAAAATAGGCATATACGCAAATTAAAGCCCAGATAATATTTATAAAAATCAGGGTTTTAATATTACCAATCTTAGCGGCTATTCTCGACGTTAAGGTGGCTCCCAAAACAGCCACTAACTGGATGAGTAAAATACTTACAATTAATCCTGTTGTAGCATCCTGCTCTCCCCAATTTAATTCTTTAATTCCAAAATACGTAGCGATAAGCATAATGGTTTGTACCGCCATACTATATACGAAAAAAGCTCCAAGATACCTTTTTAGCTGAAGGTTATGATTTAGAGAACTCCAGATTTTACGAAGTTCTTTAAATCCGTTAAACAGTACATTTTTGGTAAGCTTCGCTTTTTTCGTCCCTTTTGGTAAATAGTAATAGGTGTACTGGCTAAAACCTATCCACCATATTCCAGTTAAGACAAAGGATAAGCGGGTTGGTAATCCTTCATCTTCAAAACCAAACATGTCGTATTTAAGGATCATCAATAAACAAAGAATAAGCAGGATAACACTACCTATATATCCTAAAGAAAAACCTTTAGCACTTATTTTGTCCTGTTGCTCTGGAAAAGCGATATCTGGTAAATAACTATTATAAAATACCAAACTTGACCAAAAACCAATTAGCGCCAGGAAATAACAAAGTAAACCGAACCATAAAAATTCCATATTAAACCAAAACAAACCTATGCATGATAAAGCGCCCAGGTAACAGAAAAACTTCAGAAAATTCTTCTTGTTCCCAACATAATCCGCAATTCCTGACAGAAACGGACTAAGTACAGAAACGACCAGAAAAGCTGCTGCGGTTACATAAGAAATTAGGGCATCGTTATTAAAATCAAATCCTAAGAAATGAACGGTATCATTAATATTATTGCCTTCAGCATCTCTAATAATGGTTAGTGCCCCATAAAAAATAGGAAATATTGCTGAAGAAATAACCAGACTGTACACCGAGTTTGCCCAGTCGTAAAATGCCCATGCGTTAAGTAGCTTTTTGCTACCCTTTGGAAGATTTTTCATGGACTAAAAATAAAAAAGCTACACCAGATAGTGTAGCTTTTTCAACTTATTTATTTCTAAATATTATTGAAAACTTGTTACTCCATATTTTCGGGCTTCAGCTTTTGCTTCAGGAGCCCAGGCTTCAAGATTATTTATTCTGGTTTGATTTGACGGGTGTGTACTTAAAAATTGGGGTGTTGAAGCTCCTCCACTGTTTTGCTGCATCCTTCTCCATAAATCGGCTGCCTCATCTGGATTATATCCGGCAATAGCCATTAAGGTCAAGCCTATTCTGTCGGCTTCAGATTCATGACTTCTACTAAAAGGTAGCATCACTCCTAACTGTGTTCCAATTCCGTAAGCCTGAGCAAAAATCTGTTGGGTTTGCTGGCTTTTACCACTAAGAGCCGCTGCTCCTACTCCACCAACCACTTGCTGCACTTGTGCTGCACTCATTCGTTGCGCACCATGATCGGCTAATGCATGTGCCACCTCGTGTCCCATCACGACCGCCAGACCAGTTTCGTCCTGAGTAATTGGCAAAATACCAGTATATACCACGGTTTTTCCTCCTGGCATAGCAAATGCGTTTACCTGATCGTCCTTTACAAGATTATATTCAAATCTAAAATCGTCCAAAAATCCCTGGTATCCATTTGCGTTTAAATAACGCTCAGCTGCAGTTTTAATTTTATCACCAACTCTTTTTACCATCCTGGATTCAGCAGTACCGGTCACCACATTACTACTATCCAAAAATGCATCGTATTGCTGAAACGAGGCGGAGAACAATTGATCATTACTTACAAAATTTAAATTCTTTTGTCCTGTGAAAGGATTTACTTTACAGGCGACTACTGTTAAAGTAGCAACAAAAAGAACTACTATCCACTTCTTTACTTTCATATTTTAATTAGATTAGTTTTGTTAAAATTACAAAAGCCACAGCGCTTTAAAGTTTTGTTTAAGTAGGATTTAACAATTTTTCAGCTTTCAAAAAGGATTCCAAAATTTTCGAATCTGAATAACAATTCATTTTAAAAATGGCAAAAAAGCATAAAGATAAAACCCCTATTCAGCAATTACTGCTTCCCTGGTATATTTTATATACCGGTAAATTTTTAAACTGGGTGTCCCCTTATCTAGCCAGTAAATTTGCAGGTAAATTATTTCTCACTCCACTAAAATATAAGCTTCCCAATCGCGAAAAGGCTATGGATCAAAATACCATACAAACGCAACAGATTTTACCAAAAAGCAAAAAACAAATCATTGTTTATGAATATGGTGAAAGTGCCCAAAAAGTTTTACTCGTACATGGATGGAGTGGCCGTGGTACACAACTTTCTAAAATCGCCGATGCCGTGCTAAAAGAAGGATTTAGTACAATAAGCTTTGATGCTCCTGCCCACGGCAAAGCTTCGGGAAAAATGAGCATGATGCCTCACTTTATAGAAGCTATTCATTTTTTGAATAAAAAATATGGTCCGTTTCATTCGATCATTGGACATTCCTTAGGCGGAATGTCTACACTAAAAGCAATTAAAGAAGGAATATCTCCAGAAAGAGCCGTGATTATTGGCACCGCAAATAGCGTGACTGCGATCACGCAGGAATTTGTGAAAAACCTGCATATGGACAAAGAAGTGGCTTATTTGATGAAAGCCCATTTTGATAAAAAATTTGGGCAGGATATGGATAATTACTCTGGAGCAATTTCAGCGCAAAGTGTTCATATTCCTACTTTGGTAATCCACGATAAAAATGATGTGGATGTGCATTACAAATGTGCTGAAGAAATTCATAATCAACTAAAAAACAGCGAACTCTATTTAACCGAAGGTCTTGGACATCGTCGAATCCTGGGAGACCAAAAGGTTATTAACAAAATCACAACGTTCATCACGGCATAATCTTTGTAACTTTCAACATAAAAACAAATGAGAAAGTTACTATTCATATTTATTGCCGTGTTTACCCTGGTAAGTTGCAAAGGAAACGCTCAGGACGAAAATTCTAAAAAGAAGCAAAAGTTCGAAATTTCTAAATCTGAAAGCGAATGGAAAAAAGAACTTACAGATGCCGAATTTAAAGTACTTCGAAAAGCTGCGACCGAGCGTCCTTATTCCAGTGACCTTCTAACGGTAAAAGGAAACGGAACATTTGTTTGCGCTGCCTGCGGAAACGAACTTTATGAAAATAAACACAAGTTCGAAAGCGGTACCGGATGGCCAAGTTTTGATCGTGCTATAGAAGGTGGAGTAGCTTTTGGCTCTGATTCTAAACTGGGCTACCAACGCGACGAAGTGCACTGCGCAAAGTGTGGTGGACATTTAGGTCATGTTTTTGATGATGGACCAAGAGAAACTACCGGAAAAAGACATTGTATAAACGGTGTCGCTATGAACTTTATACCAACTGAAAAATAATTAACCCCAATGAAAAAATATAATATCGAGAAACCGGAAGCTGAATGGAAAGAGCAGCTATCTGAGGAACAATACCGTGTTTTAAGAAAAAAAGGAACTGAAGCACCGCACACCGGTAAATATAACCTACATTTTGAAGATGGAGAATATCGTTGCGCCGCTTGTAATGAAAAGTTATTCGAAAGCGATAGTAAGTTTGAAAGCGGTTGTGGCTGGCCAAGCTTCGATGAAGCTATAGAAGGCAAAATTGAGTATGTACAGGATCGCACCTTTGGAATGATAAGAACCGAAATTCTATGCGCCAACTGTGGAAGTCATTTGGGCCATGTCTTTGACGATGGCCCTACAGAAACCGGCCAGCGCTATTGTGTAAATTCGGCCAGTATAGATTTTAAAAACAATTAGAAACCCTTAAATATTTACCACTATGAAAAAGATATTCACCTTACTTTTTGTAACCACATTTTTATTTACTTCCTGTTCTGATGATGGAGAACCAGGACCACAAGGTCCTCCGGGAGAAGATGGACTTGATGGATTAGCTTATACTTTAGAAGAGCAAATTACTTTTGATTATTATGATGACACGAATAGTTATTCAAGGGTAATTTTAATTCCAGATGATGTGCAAACAATAAACCCTGAAGCTGATGCGGTTTTAGTGTATCGATACCGAGAAATTCAAGATAATGAAGGTAATTTTATGGATACCTGGAGTTTAATCCCTCAAAATTTCTTTCTAAATGATGGAACAATTCAATATGTTTACAATCATACCGCATCAGATGTGGAGATCATTATTGAAGGAAATTTTGATTTAAGTAACCTTAGTACGGATTATACCAACAATCAAATATTTAGAGTGGTTGTTGTTCCTTCAAATTATTTAGCTTCCCACAATGAACTTGATATTACCAATTATAATTCGGTAATGAAAGAATTGAATATAAAAACTTCAGATATAAAAATGGCTAACTAAAATTCTTTATAGTTTAAAATTCAGAGGCTTTATCTTTTCGGTAAAGCTTTTTTTATTGGAGAGAAACTCATAAAACTTTTAGCCAATCCTACAAGTTCAAAACTTTTCGGTTAAGGGATTATTCCTTAAATTCGCAAGAACTATTTTTTGTATAAAAAAATCTAAATATGAGTAAATACGATATCATTGTTTTAGGTAGTGGCCCGGGTGGTTATGTAACTGCTATCCGTGCTTCACAATTAGGCTTTAAAACAGCCATTGTGGAAAAAGAAAACCTTGGTGGTGTTTGTCTAAACTGGGGATGTATCCCAACAAAAGCATTGCTTAAAAGCGCAGAGGTTTTTGAATACCTTAAACATGCAGAAGACTACGGTTTAAAGCTTCAAAGCCCCGATAAGGATTTTGGTGCCGTAATTAAAAGAAGTCGTGATGTGGCCAATGGGATGAGTAAGGGTGTACAATTCCTTATGAAAAAGAACAAAATCGATGTTATCGATGGTTACGGAAAACTTAAGGCAGGTAAAAAAGTGGAAGTTACCGATGCTAAAGATAAAAAGACAGAATATTCTGCCGACCATATTATCGTAGCTACAGGTGCTCGCTCTCGTGAACTGCCTAACCTAAAACAAGACGGTAAAAAAGTTATTGGATATCGTGAGGCTATGTCTTTAGACAAGCAACCAAAGAAAATGATCGTTGTTGGTAGTGGCGCCATTGGTGTGGAGTTTGCTCATTTTTATAATTCAATGGGAACCGAGGTTACTATCGTAGAATTCTTACCAAATCTTGTGCCTTTAGAAGACGAAGAGGTATCTAAGCAATTTGAGCGTAGCGTTAAAAAAGCCGGAATTAAAGTGATGACAAACTCTTCTGTAGAGAGCGTTGATACTTCTGGCGATGGCGTTAAAGCAAAAGTTAAAACCAAAAAAGGAGAAGAAACTTTAGAAGCAGATATCGTGCTTTCTGCAGTTGGTATTAAAACAAATATCGAAAATATTGGTCTTGAAGAATTAGGGATCAAAACCGATAAAGACAAGATCGTTGTAGACGATTTCTATAAAACAAATAAAGACGGGATTTACGCTATTGGTGATGTTGTTCACGGCCCAGCGCTTGCACACGTTGCTTCTGCGGAAGGAATTATTTGTGTTGAAAAAATTAAGGGAATGAATGTACAGCCTTTAGATTACGGAAATATTCCTGGTTGTACTTATGCCACTCCTGAAATTGCATCAGTAGGAATGACTGAAAAGCAAGCGAAAGAAGCTGGTTACGAAATTAAAGTGGGTAAATTCCCATTTTCTGCATCAGGGAAAGCAAAAGCTGCCGGAAAATCAGACGGATTTGTAAAAGTAATCTTTGATGCAAAATACGGTGAATGGTTAGGATGTCATATGATTGGTGCCGGTGTTACCGATATGATCGCTGAAGCCGTTCTTGGTAGAAAATTAGAAACCACAGGACATGAAGTATTAAAAACAGTTCACCCTCACCCTACAATGAGTGAAGCGGTGATGGAAGCTGTTGCTGCTGCTTACGATGAAGTAATTCATATCTAAGCTAACCATTTGAGATTTTAGAGATTAGATCTTAGACATGATAAAAAGCCCTGAAAATATCAATTTTCAGGGCTTTTTTATTTGGTTTTATTTTGTAAAAGTAGTTAGTCGATAGTTCCGTGTTTCAATAAGAAGCTAAGAGCTTACAAAAACCGAATCTTTTTAGAAATATGATAAAAACAAGCGAAACTGCTTTTGTGAAGTAAAAAAATATCTAAAAATGACAAATTTGGATATTTTTTATTTTATATTCAAAAAAATCTATGTTCTAACATCTAATAGCGCAGCGGTCTGTATTCTAGATTAAATCGCAATACCAAAAACCAGTATCCCAGTTGGTATCTTCATCTGTAAAACAATTATCCTCCCCGTCTTCTACGCTTTTGTATGTTCGATGTACTTTTTCGCCAATTTCAAATTTAATGGATTCAGAAAAAATAGGCCCATCGAAAACGAAGGTATGAAACTCACCGTTTTCACCACATGGGTCTACATTTTCGGGCAAATCGGCTAAAAATTGATGGTCGATCACTCTTCCGCAGAAAGATTCATCTAAATATTTAGCATTGGTACATACTATGATCGCTTTAAATCCTAATTCTATAAAATCTTCCACTAATTTTGTGGTTTCTTTTTTCCAAAGCGGATATACACCGGTTAAACCAACCTTGGCTAACTGCGAATCTCGATATTCTTTTAGATCTTCTAAAAAAATATCGCCAAAACAGGCAAAATCGATTCCTGCTGCTTTCAGTTTTTTAGTTTCAGTTTCCATAACCCTATTGTAGGTTTCCATAGAAACATTTCCAGAAAATTCGGCTAAATGTAGTGGTAGTCCAATACTTCTAGCCTGCGCTTGTAGCAGTTCAAGACGCACGCCATGCATCGAAATTCGGTTTACATCAGTATTGATTGCTGTAAAAAGCTCAACAACATCAAAATCACCCTGTTGCTGAAGTTTATATAAAGAAAAAGCGGCATCTTTACCGCTACTCCAATTCAAATAGGCTTTTTTCATTCCGAACAAAATATTGACAAAATTTCTTACTGGCTTAAGAAATTCCGAATTAAAGGAATACTGAAATTATCGAATTCAGACTAAAACTATAAAAAACTTTGTATAGCCAGGTCATAACTTTTAAGTCCGAATCCCAAAATAACGCCTTTCACCACTGGAGACAAATACGATTTATGCCTGAAACTTTCTCTAGCATGAGTGTTAGAAATATGAACCTCGACCACCGGAGTTTCGATGGCTTTAATGGCATCTGCGATAGCTACTGAAGTATGCGTGTAAGCCGCAGCGTTTAGAATCACACCGTTAAATTCCTTGCGCGCATCATGAAGCATATCTATGATCTCTCCTTCAATATTACTTTGAAAATAAGAAAGCTTTATTTTTTCAAACTTCTTTTGTAGATCATCAAAATATTCTTTGAACGTCTGATTTCCGTATATTTCAGGCTCTCTGGTACCCAAAAGATTTAGATTAGGTCCGTTTATAATTAGAAGCTTCATGATATATTCAATTTAATGATAAAGATAAAAATTTTAAATATAAAAAAAGCGGAAGAAAATCTTCCGCTTTAGATAAACTACCTCAAGGTAATCCTATGGGATATTTATCAGAAAATTATTTTTTATTGAAATTTATATCCTACAGATAATTGGAAAACACTATTAGGAGTAGAGGCATCCTCTCCTGCGAATGCTTCCTTTTCTATAACATTGGTGTAACCTGCAATGTATCTTGCACTAAAAAATAAATTATTATCAAATTCATACGATGCACCTAAAACTCCAGAGAAATCAAAGTTATTCAAGCCTTCTTCAATATCTGCACTTCCTCCATCAAAGTCGTATTTTGAACTTACTTTGATTCCAAATTGAGGGCCAGCTTCTAAACTAAAGTTTTTACCCCCTAAATAAAATTTCGCTAATACCGGTATATTAACATACCCAATACTAACATTTTCATCATTAGTAAATCCAAACCCCTGCAATGAATACTGAGCTTCTGGTTGAATAGACAAAAAGTCATTAACCTGAAATTCCACCAAACCTCCAATATGAAAGCTTGTTACCCACTCAAATTCTGAACTTGCATCACCGGCTAAATTAGAAAAATTAAGACCGCCCTTTATACCAAATTCCGTGCGCTGCGCAAAAGAAGTCATTCCCACTAAAAAGAAAATGACAAATGATAATTTTTTAAGCATCAAAAGATATTTTTTAATTGATGGGATAAAAGTATTCTAATTTTAATCAAACATTAAATTGGAAAGCGTTTTTTTTATTCTTAAGAGTGAAAATAACTTAGGCAATAATAAAAGCCTTCACTTTTCAATTTGAAATCTACAAATCGTGAATAGGAATAATAAAAAAAGCGGAAGAAAATACTTCCGCTTTAATTCATAATTTGGTTAGTTAGTTGACCTTTATAGGTTTTTAGAACATAAAACCTACACCGGCTTGCCATACAGAGTTATGTATATCTAGATCTTCAAAAGTTTCAGAGAATCCATAAGTATATCTACCCTGGATAAAAAATCCATTGTTGAATTTATACTCTAATCCTGCTGCTCCACCAAATTCAAAATCCTGAGCTCCTGGATATGGATTATCGATATCTCCACCGTCTTGAATTGGTTGATAATCGATCTCTTCATTAACCTTAAAATTAAAGGTAGGTCCAGCCTGTACACTTAATCCATCTACTAAATAGATCTTAGCTAAAACAGGTACACTTACGTAGTCTAGTTGATATTCTACATTATCATCTACATCTAAAAAATTAGCCTGATCATTTTCGTAAATCTCGTATCCCTGCCCGGAATATAAAACCTCTGGCTGAATAGAAAATCGGTCTGCTAAAGGAATTTCAGCTAATAAACCTACATTAAAACTTGTTCTTGAATTATCTGAACTAAAATCGTCTCCGGTAAAATTAGCGAAGTTAACACCACCTTTAATACCAAAATTCCAAGCTTCCTGAGCACTCATCGTAGTGGCTCCAAACAATACTAAAGCAATAATTAAAATTGACTTCTTCATAATAACATTTTGTTTTTGATTACGGGACAAATGTAAGTAAGCGATTCTTAAAGAAATCTTACCAAAGGCTAAAGTATTATTAAGGTTAAATTGCCATAAATCGTATCTTTAACACATGAAATGGGAATATATTTTAAAGGATTACCTTACCTATTTAAAGTTAGAACGCGGACTTTCAGTTAATTCAATTAGCAGTTACGAACTGGATTTAATCAAACTTATTAATTTTTTAAAAGTTAAAAGTTTTTCGGCTAGTCCACTTACAATCGACCAGGAAACACTGCAATTATTTTTATACGAGATAGCAAAAGAACTAAATTCCCGCTCTCGTGCTCGTATTATTTCAGGATTAAAAAGCTTTTTTAATTATCTGATATTTGAAGATTACAGAAAGGATAACCCCACAGATCTTATCGAAGCTCCTAAAATAGGAAGGAAATTACCAGAAACCATTTCTGTTGAGGAGATCGACGAATTGATTGCTGCCATAGATTTAACCAAGACCGAAGGAGAAAGAAATCGGGCCATTATAGAAACCCTTTACGGCTGTGGTTTACGGGTGTCAGAATTAACAAATCTACGTATCTCAGACCTCTATTTTGAAGAAGGATTTATAAAAGTAACAGGGAAAGGCGATAAACAACGATTTGTCCCCATTTCAGATTACAATATTAAATATATTACAATCTATAAAGACCAGGTAAGAGCACACCAGGAAATAAAACCTGAAGCAAGTGACACCTTATTTCTTAATCGAAGGGGTGCACAACTCACCCGTGCAATGATTTTTACCATTATAAGACAGTTAGCTGAAAAAGCGAATATCAGGAAAAAGATAAGTCCGCATACTTTTAGACATTCTTTTGCAACCCATCTTTTAGAAAACGGAGCCGATTTAAGAGCGATACAGCAAATGTTGGGGCACGAAAGCATCACTACAACTGAAATTTATATGCATATGGATAGAACGTATCTACGCGAAGTCCTGGAAACTTATCATCCAAAGAAAACTTAACTTAGGTTAAGAACTCCTATTAAATTTCTGCTAAAAGTAGCTATACGCTTCGTTTTAGGAATTTCTCTTATTAATTTAGAGAAAAACAAAATTTAACTATGAAACCTTTAAGAATGCTAAAGTATAAGAATGGTGACGAACAACCGGCAATAGGTTTAGGTACCTGGAAATCTGGAAAAGGAGAGGTTACCAAGGCCGTTGAAATTGCTTTAAATAACGGCTATAGACATATAGACTGTGCAGCAACCTATGGCAATGAAAACGAAGTTGGAGAAGCTTTTGAAAAAGTATTTGGTGAGGGCGAGATTAATCGCGAAGAGGTATGGATTACTTCTAAATTATGGAATGATTCACATAAAAAGGAAGATGTTATCCCCGCATTAAAGAAAACCCTTAAAGATTTAAAATTAGATTACTTAGATCTTTATCTAATTCACTGGCCTGTCGCCTTTAAAAAAGGAGTTGGTTTTCCTGAAAGTGATGATGAATATTATTCTTTGGAAGAAGTTCCCATTATCGAAACCTGGGAAGCAATGGTTGAAGCAAAAAAACAAGGTTTGGTAAAACACATTGGCGTCTCTAATTTCAGTATAAAGAAACTGAAAAATTTGATGAGCAAAACCAATGAGAAACCTGAAGCACTACAAGTAGAATTGCACCCATATTTACACCAAAACGAACTTTTAGAATTTTGCAGTAAAAACGGAATTAATGTGACTGCATATTCACCATTAGGAAGCGGTGATCGCGCCGACGCAATGAAAGCTAAAGACGAACCAAGTTTACTGGAAAATCCTACCATTTTAAAAATCGCTAAAAAACATGGCGCTTCTGCAGGACAGGTATTAATTAACTGGGCAGTACAACGAGGAACGGCAGTAATCCCAAAATCTACCAATAAAGGTAGAATCATAGAAAACTTGGCCAGCTCTGGATATCAATTAGATAAAGAAGATCTAGCTGAAATCGATAAATTAGATGAGCACTTTAGATACGTAACAGGAGAATTTTTTGTGACCGACGGAAATTCGTATTCCAATATTTACGATGAATAAACTACATTCATTTTGTATTCTATAAATCAAAAATCCCCGAAATCAAGAAAAATTCCGGGGATTTTTTTATTTCTATTTATCCAATCTTAAATCCTATTAAGAATCTATATTCGCTGCATTTTAGCTCAAAACTATTTAGCAATATTTACCGCTCTGGTTTCACGAATAACCGTCACTTTAACCTGACCTGGATAGGTCATATCGGTTTGTATTTTCTGGGAAATTTCAAAAGATAGATTACTTGCCTTTTCGTCATTTACTTTTTCACTCTCTACAATCACACGAAGCTCTCTACCCGCCTGGATAGCATAAGCCTTCTTAACACCACCAAAACCAAAAGCGATTTCTTCAAGATCTTTTAAACGCTGAATATAAGAATCCAGTACCTGTCTTCTTGCACCCGGTCTTGCGCCACTAATCGCATCACAAACCTGAACGATAGGAGATAATAAAGAATTCATTTCGATCTCGTCGTGGTGAGCACCAATAGCATTACAAACTTCTGGTTTTTCTCCGTGCTTCTCTGCCCATTGCATCCCTAAAATAGCATGAGGCACTTCGGTTTCAGTTTCCGGAACTTTACCAATATCGTGCAACAGCCCGGCACGTTTCGCTAATTTAGGATTAATTCCTAATTCGGCTGCCATCACCCCACAAAGTTTTGCTACTTCACGCGAGTGTTGTAAAAGGTTCTGGCCATAAGAAGAACGATACTTCATCCTACCAACCATTTTAATCAATTCTGGTTGCAGTCCATGAATACCAAGATCAATTACGGTACGTTTTCCTATATCAATAATTTCTTCTTCGATTTGTTTTTTAGTCTTTTTTACTACCTCTTCAATACGAGCAGGGTGAATACGACCATCAGTTACCAGTTTATGTAAGGATAAACGTGCTACTTCTCTTCTAACCGAATCAAAACAGGAAAGAATAATTGCTTCAGGAGTATCATCTACGATAATTTCTACCCCCGTGGCAGCTTCTAAGGCTCTAATATTTCGCCCTTCACGACCAATGATCCTTCCTTTAACATCATCGCTTTCTAGATTAAAAACAGAAACACAATTTTCTACCGCTTCTTCTGTCCCTATACGCTGGATGGTATTGATAATAATCTTTTTAGCTTCTTGCTGTGCGGTAAGTTTAGCTTCTTCTATAGTATCCTGAATCAAAGCCATCGCATCTGCTCTTGCTGCTTCCTTAAGACTCTCTACTAATTGCGATTTAGCCTCATCTGCAGAAAGACCAGAAATTACTTCTAATTGCTGCACCTTACTACTGTGCAACTTATCAATCTCTTCCTGCTTCTTCTCTAAATAATCAGTACGATGTTCGTAATCTGCAATCTGATCATCCAGCTGCTTACTCTTATTCTCTAATTCTTTATTTAATTTCTTGTTTTTAGAAAGCTCGCTAGAAACTTGAGATTCTTTATCACGGGTACGCTTTTCAGCATCACCAATCTTTTTATCTCTGGCAAGAATTACTTTTTCATGCTCTGATTTTAGCTCAATAAACTTTTCTTTAGCCTGAAGGATTTTATCTTTTTTAATACTTTCGGCTTCGCTTTTTGCCTCTTTTATTATTCCGGCAGCTTTATTCTGGGCTTCCAGAATAGTTCCTGAAGCTTTTTTCTTTTCTAAAGATTTGGCAATGGCAAAGCCAATACCAAGACCAACTAATACTCCAATTATCGCGTATACTATATCCATATTTGTTGTTTATATATAAAAAAAGCCTGTATTAGTAGATGTTTTGTTTAAACTCCTTAAAATCAGGTTTAGGGCTAACAAGCTGATCAAGAATCCGTAATCCCTAAAAGGGAACGGCGCGCTTTTACAACTTAGACTCACCCTCTTTAAAGAATTATCTGTTGAGTTTATCAAAAAATAACTAATACAGGCAGTAACCTTAGTTTTATTTAAAGAACGTTTATGAAGCCATATGCTTTTGCAATAACTCGTTAAGTGACCTTAACTTGTCTTCTGCTTCCTGCATTTCTTCACTTTTATCTATATCTTTTTGTTCTGTTTGGGCGGCAAATTGTAAAGCGCACATAGCCAATACATCCTGCTTATCCCTAACAGCATAACTTTGCTCAAATTGCTTAATCATGGCTTCGATTTTTTTTGCAGCCTTTCTTAACCCTTCTTCTTGTCTGGGATTGATCGTTAAGGGATATACCCTATCTGCAATCGAAATTTTTATTTTAAGCTTGTCTTCCATCCACATTTATTCAGATAACTGAACGATACATTGATCGATCTCCCTAATAAGACTATTTATTTTAAGCTTAGTTTCCTTTTTATAATCATTACTGCCAAGCATCGCGTTTGCAGCTTTTAGATCTTTTATCTGGTTATTAGAATTCTCTAATTGTCCTTTTAACCATGTATTTTCAGATTCAACCGCTGTCATTTCCCGTTGTAGTGATTGCATTTCCTGCTTCAGCAACTCGTGCCGATGCAACAATTTACTAATCCTATTCTCAAGGCTATCAACTATTTCGGTGATCTCGCTCATAAAAGTCAAACTCGATACTAATCCTTACAAAGTTAACATACCGTTTTAAATTTGCAATGATTTTTTATTTCATTTTTCTTTTTTAAGCCTTATAAAGTCTAACTTTCTAAATTATAGCGGTTTAATTTTGCACGAAGTTTGATTACCTTTACACCAGTAGAATTTAATGATTTTTGACGATATATGAAGCGATTTTTCAGCCTTTTTTTCGGTGTATTTTCTTTGATAGCAAATGCACAGATAGATAATGTTCCACAGGATTATTTTAAAGATCCCTTAGATATCCCGCTCATCTTGTCAGGTACTTTTGGGGAGTTAAGATCTAATCATTTTCATGCCGGATTAGATATCAAAACCCAGGGACGCCAGGGATTAGAGGTTAAAGCTTCAGCAAAAGGCTTTATAAGCCGAATCAAAATTCAGCACTACGGCTATGGCAAGGCATTGTACGTACAACATCCTAATGGCTATACCACCGTTTACGGGCATCTAAAAAAACTGGCGCCAAAAATCGAAGAATATCTAAAGGAACGACAATATAATAAAGAGTCGTATGAAATTGAATTATTTCCCGAAGCCGGTGAATTATCGGTTGAGCAGGGTGAAGTTATCGCTTATAGCGGAAATACCGGTGGTAGCGGTGGCCCCCATCTTCACTTTGAAATTCGCGATGGCAGCCAGCGACCTATGAATCCTGAAATGTTTGGCATCGAGATTCAGGATACTCGGGATCCTATTGTGGATGGATTGTTTGCCTACCCTATCGGAAGAGAAGCTCATGTAAATAATTCGGCTAAACGACAAAAATTACGTTTGATACCCCAAAATGATGGCTCATATACAACTAATAGTGTTGAAGCCTGTGGAGAAATTGGCTTCGGTATTTCTACGGTAGATCAAAAAAGTTTGGCTCCCAATAAAAACGGCGTGTATAAAATTGAGGCCAGCCTGAACGGGAGCCCGGTGATAAATCTGGATTTTCGACGATTTTCTTTTGCAGAAAGCAGATATCTAAATTTTCTTATCGATTATGAATATTACTCGAATCACCGCAAAAGAGTTCAGAAATTATTTAAAGAAGCTAACAACCCCTTAAGTATTTACAACAGCGTTGTAAACGAAGGAAAATTAGAAATTGAAGATGGGCTGGATTATAATTATGTCGTGCAGGTCACCGATTTTAAAGGAAATTCTAAAACGATTAGAATTCCTATAAAAGGAAGTTTCTCTGGCAATATCACACCAAAAGATGAAGAAAAAACCGATTATTTTACCAGTTATAATCAAACTTTCTCTATTGAAGAAAATGGAATCGACATTTATATTCCTAAAAATGCTTTGTATTACGATACATTTTTAGAGATCGAATTTATGGGCGATACCGTAAAAGTTCATCATGATGATGTCCCGCTACATAAAAATATCACCATTGGTTTTGACGTAAGCGATATCCCTACGGCACAAAAAGAAAAAATGTTTATCGCAAGATTAAATGCTTACGGGCGCCCAAGTTATTCAACAACTTATAAAAAACCCTCACGTTTTACCACCGGCACACGAACTTTTGGAGAGTACACCCTGGTTTCAGATGTGAACCCGCCTTCTATACGCCCGGTAAATTTTAAAGACGGACAATGGATTTCAGGCAACACTAATTTACAGGTAAAAATTAGCGATGATTTAAGCGGCATCCAAAGTTTTAGAGCTACAGTAAATGGCAAATGGATCTTAATGGAGTACGAGTATAAAAACAATACCTTAACGCATGATTTTACCGACGGCGTGGTAACGGATACCGAGAATAACTTTAAATTGATCGTTACCGATAATGTAGGTAATATCAACACCTACGAAGCGAAGTTTTTTAGAAAAAACTAATTCTGTAAAATAACAAAAACGCTTCGCAATTTGCGAAGCGTTTTTTAGTTAAAGCCTTTTAATTAGTAATTACTATATGGCAAAACTTTGGACATTTTATCTCTCTTATCAAGTTAAGATTCGATAAATTCCTTCAGTGTTTTTACCACGTAATCAATCTCTTCTTTAGTATTATATTTTGAAAAAGAAAAGCGGATTGAGGGCGTTTTTAAATCTTCTTCTGGAAGAAAAGCATTTAAAACATGAGATCCTTTATCACTTCCACTTTGGCATGCACTACCTTTAGAACAGGCAATTCCTTTTAAGTCTAATTGAAATAAGAGCATTAAAGCTTTTTCTTCACTTACAGGAAGGTTTACGTTAATCAACGTATACGTACTTTTATCTAAATCGCCAGATTTCCCATTAAATTTCACTCCTGGAATTTCTTTTTTAAGCGATTCGATAAAATGAGATTTTAATGCCATCGTATAGGTCTTCTCTTCTTCAAGGTTTTGATAGGCCAGTTTAAATGCTTCCTCTAAACCTACAATATTATGCAAGCCCTCAGTACCGGCGCGATAACCTCGCTCTTGTTCCCCTCCAAAGATTAGCGGTTTTAAGCCACTATTTTTTCTTATAAACGCAAAACCTACTCCTTTAGGTCCATGAAATTTATGGGCGCTAACCGCGGTAAAATCTACTGGTATTTCTTTTAAATCCAACTCATAATGTCCTATAGATTGTACCGTATCTGAATGAAATAGAGCATTGTTTTGCTTACAAAGTAAGGCTACTTTTTTAATATCAAGCTTATTCCCTACTTCATTATTTACATGCATTAAACTTACCAGAGTTTTTACATCTGAATGTTCCAGACGATTTCCTAAATCCTCTAGATCAACTTCACCCTCTGCGGTAAGTTTAACATATTCAACTTCTATATCAAAACAATCTTTTAGCTGATTTACGCAATACAATACAGCATGATGTTCAATTTCCGAAGTAATGATTCGTCGAACACCCAAATCCCTAACCGCACTATTTAGTGCAAGATTATCGGCTTCAGTACCGCCAGAAGTAAAAATAATTTCAGCGGCGGTCACATTTAACTGTTTTGCGATTGTTTTTCTAGCCCTCTCAATCAATGATTTAGCAGAACGACCAAAACTATGTGTAGATGAAGGGTTTCCATAATTTTCTTGCATCACTTCAGTTATCTTGGTGATAACCTCAGGACGCATTTGGGTTGTGGCAGCAGAGTCTAAATATACTTTTTCCATGGTGCGCAAAGATAAGGCTATTTAAAATAAATTTAAAGAAGCTCCGTTGAAAATCTATAAAACTTCTATTTTTGTTCAAAAGCTTATTTATGAAAAAGACATTAGGCATATTAAGCCTTGTATTCTTGTTTTTCTCTTGTGACGATGGAGATATTGTGGTGACCGATTTTGAAATTGAGGATGCTACACTTAATGTTTGCGGATTAGACCAAAAAGTGATTTATGCCATAAATAACGATGGTGTTTACGAAAGTATTTCTCTTATTTTAGATGCCACCGGCCCCATAAACGACAGTGTAAGTAATGCACTAATTACGCAAGTTCGAGATACAGCATATACTTTTAATTTAAGCGGCAATAATAAACTTATATACAGAATTTACGACGGACCTATAGAGAACTCTTATTTTTGCTCCAATATCCCGCCAAGCCAGCCTAAGGTCTTGCAAGAATTTACAAGTGGTGATGCGGGCATCGTAAGTATTAAATTAGCTTACAGCGATGTTTCCAAAGACACCGATGACGCCGATGGTGATGGTATTCCTAACATTAAAGAAGGTTATGATCCTGACCTTACAGATGCAGAAATGCTGGATACCGATGGAGATGGCATACCAGATTATCTGGATATCGATGACGACGGGGACAATGTACTTACCGAAAATGAACTAAATCCGGAAGAAGGATCCTGGAAAGATTTTGGTTTTTTAGATACTGATGGGGACGGCACAGCAGATTATCTGGATACCGATGATGATGGGGATGGTGTACCCACACGTAATGAAGTAAACGATAATGACCTGGAAAATTTAGATGAAGGGCAATATTTAAACCCATTGATTTACCAGCAACAAGACGGGATTCCCGATTACTTAAATAAAGATTTCCAACGAAATGGAGAGAATCCAACTTATATTCCTAACAGAATTCAGCGTAACATAGTTACTGAAGTGAGAATTTCTGGTTTTAGTTTAATAGACCGTGATGGTAATTCGCCAGATATCAACACCAATGTCGCTTTTAATATGGGAAGCTTTACCTCCTCATACAACATAATCTACCAAACAAATATAGATTCTGAAGAAGACAGTGATACCGAAACCGAAGTAGAGTAAATTTCCTAAAAGCAATTAGGCATTTATTATATTTTTTTGCAAGACATCACAGCAACCATTGGGATTGCAACATTTACTCTTGATTATCGAGTAAAATATTTTTAAAGAGTGGATTAGGAATTCTGGAAAATATAAACTTCAGTAGCTCCTAATCCATATCTTTGATAATCGGCATCGTAAAACTTAACATTGTCATACCTACTAAAAAGATACTCAAGTTCAGCCTTTAAAACCCCTTCACCTACTCCGTGAATAAAAACAATTTTCTGGATTCTTTTTCGAATGGCAAACTCTAATTGTCCTCTTGCGGTATCTATTTGTTTAGTAAGAATATCATGATTTGACAAGCCTTTTAGGTAGGGAACCAATTTTTCGATATGTAAATCGACTTCCATGGGCGGAGCCTGTTTTTCTTTCTTTTTACTGAAAGTACGTTTCCTGTTTTTTCTGAAATGTTCTTTCTCCTGAAGTGCCTCCGCTATAGTTTCCTTCTCCACAATTAGCAAAGGTTCTGTTTCTTTCTGTATTTTCACCAAATCTTTCAACTGAAATTTCATAGAAAAACCATCTGAAGTTTCAATCCATATATTACTGTCAAGTATTTCAATAATTTTACCTTCAATATCATCATCTATTACCTGAACAATATCCCCTATTCTAAATTCCATTAGTCATTCTCATTTTCTTGATCTTTTTTATAATCATCTTTAGTAGCCGACCAGTATTGAGTGGCTCTGTATAAACCAAACATTAAAATTACCAGTCCGATAATCTTTGCATATGGCGAATTGTCTTCTACAGACATTCCATAAATCAAAACCGCTGCCCCAACTATAATGACAAGAGTATTAAGTATTTGCGAACTATTCTTTTTCATCTTATTTTTAAAACCTTTTGTCTAAAATTTAAAATATTTAGACCATTAAATCAAAAATTGAAGTATTTTTGTATACAAAATTAATTTAATTATGAAGCAATATTACATATTCTTTGTATTAATCTTTCCCCTATTTCTAAACGCTCAGGTAGATTTAAGTGTTTCTCCATCTCCGGATGGGGAAGATAGTTATGTATATGTGAATAATGAAATATTATTTGTCACTAAAGGAATAAACCTTGAAAAAAATAATAATTCATCTACAGAAGCGAGCATATATCTAAGAAGTAAAGCACAATTGCTACAGGGAGACGATATAGATAATTCTGGAGATGGTTATCTTTCTGTTTTCCAGGAGGGGACTTCAAATGCTTTTGATTATAATTATTGGGGAATGCCGGTAGTAACCACCGGTAAAAAACTGAATCAAATTTTATACGAACCTATAGACAAAACAGCAAGTAGACCTGTTCAAATAACTTCTAATCTCAATGGTTCCGCCAACCCGTTAACCATATCTTCTCGTTGGATTTACAAATTTTCTGGTCTAGGCTATAATTCATGGCAGCATATTGGGAATAATATTAATCAACTTGCAGCAGGATTGGGTTTCTCTATGAAAGGAACAAATGGCACTGACAATACCACAATTGATGGAGTAAAAAACAATCCGGGAAGCGCTCAAAGATATGATTTTCGAGGTATTCCAAATAATGGAAATATTACCTTAAACATCGACCCAAATAAATCAATATTGGTAGGTAACCCTTATCCTTCGGCTATAGATCTTGATGCATTTCTAAAAGATCCGGATAATGATATTACTGGCATTGCTTATTTTTGGGATAGCGAGGCTAATGGAAAATCGCATTATTTAAAAGATTACGAGGGAGGCTATGGAGCCTATTCACCGGGAGCAGGAGGTTACGTTCCCGCAATTTTTAAAAAGTATGCCAATCAATCTGGAAATGTGATTGGAAATGCTGGCGAAAGTGGAGCTAAATATAATGTAAAGTATCTACCAATTGGCGCGGGCTTTAACGTTATTGGTAATGATACAGGAGGAACCGTGACATTTAAAAATAGTCATCGTATCTATGATCCCAATACAGCTATAAAATTACGTGAAAAATCAGCTGAAACCGGGAGCACTAACTCCTCTGTAATTATTAAAAATGATGAAGCGGTAAAAATTAGATTGAATGTTAATCTTAATGATACCTATACCAGACAACTTTTGGTAGCTTTTAATGAGAATGCTACCGTTGGACCAGATAAAGCTATGGACGCACCAATGTTTGGAAAACTGGCCAGCGATGCTTCTTTTAATATTGAAGAAAAGGAATATATGATCAACGTTTTACCCTTTGATCGTTCAAAAATGATTCCTTTAAATATCGTAACCGTAAGTGAAATGGAAGTCGATTTTTCTATTGACACTACAGATTTCCTTGATAATGAAAATATTTATCTTTATGATTCTGAAAATAATAGATATACCGATATTAAAAAAGAGCATTACAAGCTACAATTAAACGGAGATTTTAAAGATCGCTTCTTTATTGCTTTTGAAAATGACCAGCCTACTGAAGAAGAAAAGATTCAGGAAACTAAAGAAGAAGAGACTTTTGTAGCTTCTATCGATATTTTTCAAAATAATAATGAAGGTCGTTTACAGATTGTTGTACCAAAAGATGTAAAAGTAAAACATGTAGCTGTATATAATTTGAATGCAGGCGCAGTAATTAACCAGGATATCTCCACTTTAGAAAAGGAATTGAGCTTTTCTACCACTAATTTGATGGATGCCATTTACATTGTTCAAATCAAAACCGCAGATAATAGAACAGTAACAAAGAAAATTACAGTTAAAAATTAATACGGGTTACGAAGAATATATGCTCCCATGCCTTAACAAAACATTGTTGGGCATAGATTGTTACGGCTGTGGAGGCCAAAGAGCTGCTATATTACTTTTTCAGGGAAATTTTAGAGAAGCATTTTTAATGTATCCTGCCATTTATACTCTGGTAATCTTTGCAATATTTTTAATTATAAATATTAAGTTTAAATTTAAAGGCGATTTTAAAATTAAAATTGCCTTTATTATTTTAAACGCATCGATAATGATAATTTCGTATATTTTTAAAATGATACAATTTTATAACCTAACCAATTAATTCAATATCATGAAAGAAAAACTACCTAATTCTACCTTAATTTTAATCTTTGGAATACTGTCAATTATAGGCTGTTGCTGTTATGGCCTATTCGGGATCGTGTTTGGGATTCTAGCCATTGTAATGTCGAATAAAGCAAAAGAGCTTTATTACGCGAATCCTGAACTATATACAGGATATGAAAATGTAAAAACTGGCCGGATTTTAGGAATTATCGGTTTAGTACTAAGTGCACTTTCATTTATTTCTTCGATCATCATGATTATCACCGCCGGAGGTATAGAAGGTCTTATGGAAATGCAAAGAGAAATATACGGATCAGGATTTTAAAAAAGCCTGAACAATATATAAACTTAAAATCCCCGGTAACTCCGGGGATTTTAGGTTTTATGAGTTACTTTCTATTTTTCAAAAGCTTTTAACGTTTTGGTAATAATTTCCACACAATCCTTTAGTTGCTCTTCATCCATTACTAAAGGTGGTGCAAAACGTATAATATTTCCATGTGTAGGTTTAGCTAAAAGACCATTTTCTTTTAAAGCCATACAAATATCCCAAGCAGTAGAGCTATCTGGAGTATCGTTTATTACAATTGCGTTTAAAAGCCCTTTACCCCTAACTAACTCCACAATATTGGAAGTTCTAATATAATCATCTAAGAGTCTACGGAATAATCCTCCTAATTTCTCCGCATTTTCTGCTAATTTTTCTTCTTTAATCACCTCTAAAGCAGCATGTGCAACTGCACAAGCTAGTGGATTCCCTCCAAAAGTTGACCCATGCTGTCCCGGCTTGATAACATCCATAACATTATTATTTGCTAAAACTGCTGAAACAGGATATACTCCGCCTGAAATTGCCTTTCCTAAAATAAGAATATCAGGTTTTACCTCTTCGTGATCTACAGCTAATAATTTCCCTGTTCTTGCAATACCGGTTTGAACTTCATCAGCAATAAAAAGCACGTTGTGTTTTTCACAAAGCGCTTTAGCGCGCTTTAAAAAACCTTGAGATGGCACATAAACCCCTGCTTCTCCCTGAATAGGTTCTACTAAAAATCCCGCAATGTTATTATTCTCATTTAATGCTTTCTCTAAAGCATCAATATTATCATAAGGTATTTTCTGAAAACCTGGCGTGTAAGGGCCAAAGTTCTTTCTGGCATCCTCATCATTAGAAAATGATATTATAGTAGTCGTTCTTCCGTGGAAGTTATTTTCACAAACAATGATCTCAGCTTCCGTTTCTTTAACACCTTTAGTTTCGTAAGCCCATTTTCTGGCTAATTTAATAGCAGTTTCTACGGCTTCAGCTCCGGTATTCATTGGTAATAACTTATCAAAGCCAAAATATTCTGTAGCATACTCTTCAAATGGTCCCAAAACATCATTATGAAATGCTCTTGAGGTTAAGGTTAAAGTAGCTGCCTGATCATTTAAAGCTGCTACAATTTTGGGATGACAGTGCCCCTGATTCACTGCTGAATAGGCCGAAAGAAAATCATAATATTTTTTCCCTTCAACATCCCAAACATGCACACCTTCTCCTTTGCTTAAAACAGCTGGTAACGGATGATAATTATGCGCCCCATGCTTATCTTCTAATTCGATAGCTTGTTGTGATGAATTGATTTTTGTTAATGCCATTCCTTTTTCAAATTTTATTCATTAATATCTGCAATTCCTTCTTGTTCTGCTTTTACAGATTAGGAGAGAAATCATCCATTTTTAATGTTTTCGCAATTTACTAAATGTTTACTGATTTTTTTAGAGACCCCTACCTTTAATCCTGCAATTATTCTATTTTTGCGGTATGAGAAGAAGGAATAAAAATAAGCTTTTTGAAGCTGTTGAAGTTGTAGATGCCGGTGCTAAAGGTAAAAGTATTGCGAAATCACCAGATGGTCGTGTTATTTTTGTAAATAATGCAGTCCCTGGTGATGTTATCGATGTCCAAACTACAAAAAAACGAAAGTCCTATTTTGAAGGGACTGCCGTTAATTTTCATTCGTATTCTGATAAAAGGGTAGAACCCGTTTGCCAACATTTTGGTACCTGCGGGGGGTGCAAATGGCAGTTTATGGATTATAAATATCAACTCGATTACAAACAACAGGAAGTAACCAATAACCTTAAGCGACTGGGTAAAATAGAATTGCCTGAAATCACTCCTATTTTAGGTAGTAAAGAAATCTATTTTTATCGAAATAAAATGGAGTTTTCTTTTAGTGACAGTAGGTGGTTAACATTAGAAGAAATTCAAAGTGGTAAAGATTTTGAAGATAAAAATGCACTTGGATTCCATATTCCTGGAATGTGGGATAAAATCTTAGACATAAAGAAGTGCCACCTTCAGGAAGATCCAAGCAATGCTATTAGAAATTTTGTAAAAATCTTTGCGACTCAAAACGAAATTCCCTTTTTTAATACCAGAGCGCAAAACGGACTTCTACGTACATTGATGATTAGAACATCAAGCACCGGGGAAATCATGGTCCTTATTCAGTTTTTCGAAGAAAATAAAGCAGTTAGAGAGCTATTATTAAATGCGGTTGCGGAAGAATTTCCTGAAATTACTTCTTTACAGTATGTAATCAACAATAAAGGAAATGACACTATTTATGATCAGGAGGTAATTTGTTATAAAGGTAGAGACTATATTTTTGAGGAAATGGAGGGGCTCACATTTAAGATCAATGCCAAATCATTCTATCAAACTAACTCTGCACAGGCCTACGAACTTTATAAAATTACAAGAGAATTTGCCGGTCTTAAAGGGGAAGAACTTGTTTACGACCTTTACACCGGTACAGGAACGATTGCACAATTTGTAGCCAAAAATGCCAAAGAGGTAATTGGTGTTGAAGCCGTTCCCGAAGCCATTAGCGATGCAATTGAAAACGCAAAAAGAAATGGTATTACGAACACCAAATTCTTTGCCGGAGACATGAAAAAAGTTTTTACTCAAAACTTTATCAATAAACATGGCCATCCAGACGTTATTATAACAGATCCACCACGTGATGGGATGCATAAAGACGTTGTTGGGCAAATTATAAATATTTTACCTAAAAGAATTGTTTACGTTAGTTGTAATTCGGCAACCCAGGCTAGAGATTTAGCTTTGCTGGACGAATATTACAAAGTTACAAAGGTGCAGCCCGTTGATATGTTCCCACAAACATTTCATGTTGAAAATGTGGTATGTTTAGAAAGAAAATAATGAAATTTATCATTCAAAAAAAACAATTTATTCTAGGCTTTTTATGCCTTTTAATCTTTGCAGGATGCCAAAGAGATGATATATGCCCAGAAACGGTAGATACTACGCCCATGTTGGTCATTAATTTTTACGCTAATAATGCCCAAAACGAACCTAGAACCTCTGTAAACCTTACCGTTCGTGAAGTAGGCAGGGATACTTTAGATATGCTATTATATCGGGTAAATAGCCAAAGCATCCGTATTCCACTGAAAACAGGCCAAAATTCTACAAAATATGAATTTATTTATAATGGGCCTGCTTATAATGAAAATGGAGAGATCATAGAAAATGAAGATAATAATCTTGAAACCAATACCGACATTATAGAATTTACATACGACCCTGAAGAGGAATATATAAATCGAGCCTGTTCTTTTAAGGTGAATTATTTAAATATAGATTACATCATTGAAGGTGGGAAAGATGGCCGATGGATTAGTCGTATGAGATTTCTAACAAATAACATTACCACAGACAATTTTGAAAATGACGATGAGGATAATGATGACAATGAAGATGTGCCTACTGCACATTTAAATATATTTTTTGATTAATGCTTAAAAAAATATCCCGAAATTATATAAAAACGGCTTTAGTATTTAGCACCATATTCTTTTCTATAAGCACTGATTCCTTATTTGCACAAAATCAGGAAGAACCAATAGCTTTGGAGACTAAAAAAGATACCGTTTATAAAGAAAAATATGGTTTAAGAGTGGGTATAGACCTAAGCAAATTAGCCAGAACCGTTCTTGATGATGACTATACCGGCTTTATGCTAGAAGCTGATATGCGCATTTATAAAAATTACTACTTAGCTGCTGAAATTGGTAACGAAACCCTGCCTTTTGGTGAAGATTATATTAAAGTTTCATCATCTGGAAGCTTCGTTAAGATTGGAGCAAATTATAATGCTTACGAAAACTGGGAAGGAATGCAAAACATTGTTTTTGCAGGTTTGAGATACGGTTTCTCTACTTTTAGCCAGGATCTTGAAGAATACCAAATCTATACTACCAATAATTATTTTGGAGATGATATAAGAATCGATGGCTCGAAAGCCTCTGGATTAAATGCCAGTTGGATCGAATTAATGGCCGGATTTAAAGTTGAAGTGCTTAAAAATTTATTTTTATCAGCTAATGTGCAATTAAAACGTAGACTAAGCCAAACTACACCTGATGGCTTTGACAATCTTACCATACCTGGCTTTGGTCGTACCTTCGACGAAAGTAATTTCGGAATTGGCTATGGATATTCCATCTCTTACCTGATTCCAATATTCAAAAAAGCAAAAAATTAAATTATTTATTAGGACCAGTCTATAAGACATTGACTTGAAAATTAAAATTGTTTTTAAAATCTATTCATTCTAATCATAGCTTATCCATTTAATCATAGTTTGGATACTATCCTAGCATTGATTATTAAATATAGATTTTTCTAAACAATCTTAATAGTTTGGGTGAATTTATATTTAATTTACGCTCCTAGAGTCCAGAGATTGTAAACCGTCAATTCGCTCAATTGGCACATATTTAAAGTTGTTTTTTTCGTTTTTTCGATCCCTCATAAATTTCATATTTCAAAAAACGAGATTCCAAGCCCCCATTAAACATCTTTACTTTTCTAGATGGTCTCAATCCAACATTTTTCATTGCTTCATCTTCTGAGGTTATAAACCATGCTTGTGTACCTGGATAGTTTTGCTTCAACGTATCTCCTATTTTTTTATAAAATTCAGCAATATTCACCTGTAACCTTTCTCCGTATGGAGGATTAAATACCATATGCAAGTGGCGATCATTTCTTTTTTCAGTTTCACAAAAATCCACTCTTTCTATTTTTATAAATTCGGTAAGATTAGCATTCTTCACATTATCCTTAGCTTTTTCAACTGCAGATGGTGCTTTATCATATCCTACGATTTCAAAATGGAAATCCTTTACTTTCTTAAGACTGGAAGCTTCGATCTTTTCAAATAAATCTTCATCCCAATCCTTCCAACGCTCAAAACCAAATTCTTTACGGTTTATATTAGCGGGAATATTACAGGCGATCATAGCAGCTTCAATAGGAATAGTACCACTACCACACATGGGATCAAGAAAATCACATTGTCCCTGCCATCCTGATTTCAATATCATCCCCGCAGCAAGAATCTCATTAATAGGAGCTATATTTGTTGCCGTACGGTATCCCCTTTTATGCAAAGAATCCCCACTGGTATCTAAAGATACATTACACCATGTTTTTTCGATATGAATATTTACCCGAAGACTAGGGAACTTTAGGTCAACATTCGGCCTGGCACCGTATTTCTCTCTATAACGATCTACAATAGCATCCTTAGTTTTCAGGGATATGTATTTTGAATGGGTAAAAACCTCTGAATGTAATGTAGCATCAACTGCAAGACTGCCGTTAACGTCCAAAACAGCATCCCAATCCAATCTTTTTATATTTTGATATAAATCCTCTTCAGAAAATACTTTAAAACCAGCGAAAGGCTTTAAAATTTTTATGGCGGTACGTAAACAAAGGTTTGCTTTATACATAAACCCCTTATCACCTACAAAACTAACCATTCTATTGCCTTCCTTTACATCCATCGCACCAAGATCTCTTAGCTCCTTTGCTAATATGGGCTCAAAACCAAAGAAAGTCTTAGCGATCATTTTAAAATTACCTTCCATAATCATCTTTTTAAAGAGTGGCAAAATTACGTTATTTTCGCAGCAATTAATAACCCAAGCTTAATTGGTTAAAAAAATAATTTCAACTGAAATAATTTTATAAAACAACCGACTAACTAAAGCCTAAATTAACAGTACTATTTAATGATATTTATTTTACCGCTTTTAGCAGTTCTTATTGGTTATTTAATTGCAAAATTTTTAAAACCTTCTTCTTCAAGCACTTTTAAATTATTGCTTTCCTTTAGTGGTGCTTATCTATTGTCAGTGACTGTATTTGAATTGCTTCCTGAGGTCTATGAGCATAGCGGCAAAGAAATCGGAGTTTTTATACTACTGGGATTATTATTTCAAATTATTTTGGAGTTTATATCGAAAGGGCTCGAACATGGCCATATGCACCACAACCCAAATACTCAACAATTCCCCTTGATGTTACTGGTAAGCTTAGGCATTCATTCTTTACTGGAAGGATTTCCTTTAAATGAAAGTTCTCATTTACTATATGGGGTGGCTATTCATAAAATACCAGTAGCAGCGATATTAAGTATCTTTTTATTTAACTCTAAAATTGGTAATATTAAGGCATTTTTATTTTTATTACTTTTCGCTTTAATGACGCCTTTAGGAAGCTGGCTAAAATTACAATTTGAATTTATACAAACTTATGCAGCCTATTTAAATGCAATTGTGATTGGTGTTTTTCTTCATATATCTACTACTATTTTATTTGAAGCTTCTAAAAACCATAAGTTTAACGCATCCAAATTAGGTGTTATTATATTAGGAATTATATTAGCCTATTTTATGTAGCCATGTTTAGTAAAGAAGAAAGTAAAAGAATAAGAGAAGAGTTTTGGACGAGCTTTGGACAAGAATATTCCAGAAAATGGATACTGTATAATACCAAGATTAAAGAAATACAATTCAAATTTTCTTTTGATCGAAAAAAAGCGATGGTATCTTTAGATATTGATGCTGAAGATGAACTCATCCAAGCTTATTACTTTGAAAAAATTCAATCCTTAAGGACAATTTTAAAATCCGAATACCTACCAGAAGTTATTTTAGACGAAGAATTTGAATTACCAGAAGGCAAAATAGTTTCCAGAGTATATGTGCTCTTAAACGAAAAAGTTAGTATTAATAATAAAAAAGATTGGCCAAAAGTAAAAGCCTTCTTCGATGAAAATATGCATCAATTAGAATTATTCTGGTTGCAGTTCAAAGACTTTATTACTTCTTAATCAACAACATCAGTATAGCCTTAATTTTACTAACTTCAAGTGTACTTTTTCCAAAAAGGCTTGACAAATCATCATATCCTCCTTTCTATACCAAATAGACGTTTCAAATATTATAAACTACTAGTATTCTTATAATACGTCTTTTAAAAATAAGCAACGATTACAGTAAAATGTCTAGATACGATTTTAGGATCATTCTCAAAAGTTGTGTGTGAATTGAAATATTAATTAGATTTTTGTTTTCTAAACAGGAAGCATTGGATCCATATATAGACCTACTCAAGATATTATTACCAGAATTATTAATCACC
>Ga0098065_1000035_pt1 | contig 85207 bp, 70 predicted proteins | sample 25_taG_FD_75062 | JGI IMG/M metagenome (GOLD analysis project Ga0098065, IMG submission 75062) | Marine viral communities from Cariaco Basin, Caribbean Sea - 25_WHOI_OMZ | ecosystem: Environmental > Aquatic > Marine > Oceanic | place: Caribbean Sea: Cariaco Basin | collected 2014-11-08 | reverse complement strand
TTCGTTTGACGAGTCTGCAATTATTTCCCCTGCATACAGTGTTTTTAAAGTAAAAGATGATGTAGAATTATTACCTGAATTTTTAATGCTTTGGTTCTACCGTCCAGAGTTTAATCGTTTTGGCTGGTTCATTAGTGATAGTAGTGTAAGAGCAAGTTTGGAATGGGAAAGGTTTTGTGAAATAAATGTTCCAGTTCCTAACATAAAAATACAAGAAGCCATTGTTACCATTTACCACACCTTAGAAGCTCGTAAACGTATTAATGAGCAATTAAAAGACAGTATCAAACCACTTTGTCCTGTATTAATGAGAGGTGTTGTGGAGAAGTTGGAAAGTGAAAAAATGGTAGTTAATTAAAATAATAGATAGTGAAACTTGTAACTAGAGACAATATAGAACGTTGGGCAGACACTACATTTTCAAAAGCTGCATTACCTTATCTAATCTCAAGGTTAGTTAGGGCAACTACGCCTGCAAGTACAAAAGTAAACTTACCTTCGGGTAGTGCAACATACCTTGGTGGTTGGGATGGTATAGTCAACTGTGAATCTGAAACGGCATACGTACCAAAAGGAACTTCTTTATGGGAGTTTGGTACAAATTCAGATATTAAAGGAAAAGCAGATGGCGATTACAACAAAAGAAAGGGTAATCCAATTGGTTTCACTCCAAAGGACTCTGTATTCGTATTTGTTACTCCGAGACTTTGGTCAAAAAAGGATGATTGGGTTAAAGAGAAAAAAGCCGAAAACCACTGGAAAGATGTAATTGTATATGATTCTGTAGATATTGAACAATGGCTCGATATAGCCTTATCCGTTTCACGTTGGTTTGCAGCACAAGATGGTGTAGGCACTTATCCTTTTGATGGGATAATGACAGCAGATGAATTTTGGGAAGAATGGTCTATTGGAGCAAAAGGCTTGGTTCTTTTACCTGAAAGCATCATTGCAGGAAGGGAGTACGAAAAAAATCAATTACTAACCACATTACAAGGAGACCCAACAATTAAAGGAATAAAGGCATCTACTAAAAATGAAGCAATTGCCTTTATTATAGCTGCTGCAAAAACTTTCCCTGATGATGCCTCTGATAGGTTTTTCTCTAAAGCTCTCATAATAGATACCGAAGGGAATTTTAGAGGTGTTAGGATAAATACAAATACTTCTTTAAACCTCATACCAAGATTTGATGAAGCACAGCCACTTTACGCTGCTGTATCAAAAGGGCATCACGTTTTAGTTCCGTTAGGTGCAGATGATGATTTTAATCAAGAAACAATCACCCTTCCGACAATTGATAGAGACGGTCAAATTAATTCACTTATTAAAAGTGGAGTTTCAAAAGATGAAGCAGAGAAATTTTCAAGAGAATCAGGAAGAAATATTACTATTCTAAAAAAACTTCTTGGGTTTCCTTATAATAAAGCAAAATGGTTTTTCAAGGAGGATATTCGAGAAATCATACCAGCACTATTATTAGGTAGATGGAATGAAACTTTTGTTGGTGATGTTGAGCTAATAGAACAATTATCAAATCAAAAATATGGCGATTATTTAATCACTCTCAATAAATGGAAAAATTTTGAAGAATCACCAATTATTCAAATTGGAGAAACTTGGCGTTTAACCTCTCCTTTAGATTTATGGACAAATCTATCTGCTCAACTTACTGAAAATGATTTTAAAAACCTTCAGGAATGTTTTTTACAAGCATTCAAAAACGGAAATCCTATTATTGAACCAAAGGATAAAAATGATTTTGCAGCCAGTTTTAATAAAAAGAGAAAGTATTCAAATTGGTCAAGAGAAGGCTTAACTCAATCATTTATTCTTGTTGGTCGCTTAGGCGATAGCATTAAAATACCGAATCTTAATAAACCTCAAAATTGGGTAGATAGCATTGTGCTTGATTTATTATACAATGCAACTGGAGAAACTTGGGTTTCCGTAAATCACGAGTTACCGCTTATTTCTGAAGCATCTCCAGATAGTTTTCTAAAATCAGTGAATAATTCCTTAGCGAAGGAAAAACCTGAAATAATGGAAATGTTTGAAGAAGAAGATGGCTTTCTTCACAAAACAAGTCACCATACAGGTTTACTTTGGGCTCTTGAAAATTTAGCTTGGCTACCAGAGTACCTTAGAGACACAAGTTTAATTTTATTACAACTCTCAAGACTTGACCCTGGTGGTAATTTATCGAACAGACCATTAAATAGTATTACGGAGATTTTTAAACCGTGGCATTATCAAACTCTCGCATCTTATGATGAAAGAATAGCTGTCTTAAAATATATTACAGAGCGAGAACAAGAAACAGGTTGGTCATTGCTTATTCGTATGCTTCCTGAACATCACGGTGTTGCTCATCCTACGCATAAAATGCGTTGGAGAATGTTTGATAAAAATACCAATCTAAAATATACGTATCAGGAAATTTGGGATACGCATTCAACGATAATTGAAATGCTTATTGAGCTTTTTGATTATGATGAAAATAAGTTCTCCCAGTTAATAAATGAAGTTACAAATCTAAGCCCTAAAGACAGAAATAGGGTTTTGACTTGGGCAGATGAGGTTTGCTTAAAAGTGGAGCAAAAGAGTTTCACAACTTGGGCTACCATAAGAAAAATATTAAATCATCATAGGTCCCATCCCGATACAGATTGGGCATTACCTGAATCAGAATTGAAAAGGTTGGAAGACTTGTACAATAAACTTCAACCAACTTCTACTTTAGAGAAATACATTTGGTTGTTTAATGACCATTGGCCTGAATTTCCTGAAGGATTTGTATATAAGGATAATGAGTTTGAAAAACGTCACGAACAGCAGCAAAAAAGAGTTGATGAAGCAAGAAAAGATGCCGTTATAAATTTTATTTCTGAATTAGGTTTAGACAAAACCTTAGAACTCAGAAATGAAATATCTCAATTATGGGCTTTTGGCTATGCTTTGGCAGATGTAATTTCTAAACAAGAAGATATTTTCACCATCAGTAAATGTCTATATGATGAAGGAAGTAAAATAACCTTTGTTCATAGTTTTATTTACCGTAAATCAATTAAAGAGGGTTTTGATTGGGTTAAAGTCTTGTTTAGTGATTTGCAAGAGAAGGGTTATAGTCATCAAGCACTCTCCAATATTTTAATTCCTATCAATCAAAATCAGGAACTATGGGATTTCATTTCTACTTTAAATGAGGAAATTCAGAATCTATATTGGCAGAATGTAAGCCCTCATTTTTATCATATTTCTGATGCTGAAAAAGTTTTTGGGGTAGAAATGCTTTTAATTCATAAAAGATTTTTTTCTGCAATTGATATTGCTTCACATTTTCCTAAAGTTATTCCAACCGACCTTCTTGCAGAAATGCTCCGAAGAGCAGGAACTGAAGAATCAAGTGAAACTATACGCTTTAAGGGCTATGAAATTGAAAGAATATTTGAAGAAATAGATAACCGAGAAGATATTGAGAAATCTACCCTTATTCAGTTAGAATGGTTGTATCTCCCTATTTTAGATTCATATGGTACAAGAAGAAACCCGATAAACCTTGAAGAAGAATTAGCAAATAATCCTGATTTTTTCATTGATGTATTAAAGTGGATTTATCTTCCTAAGGATAAAACTTTATTAGAAGAGGAAAGAAAGGGAATTTCAGATGAAGTCATTGAAAGTAGAGCGAAACAATCATATCACCTACTTAATTCTTGGAAAAAAATACCAGGAATGAAAGATGACAATTCTATTGATGAAATAGAATTGAAAAGCTGGATAGACAAAGTACGTCAACTTGCTAAAAGTGTAAGCAGATTAGAAGTTGCTGATATGCAAATTGGGAAGGTGTTAGCTCAATATCCTGAGAATATACCTGAATGGCCACAGGAAACGATATTTAAGATAATAGAAGAGATAAATTCAGATAGCATAAAAAGTAATTATTCATCGGCATTGTTTAACAAAAGAGGCTCTTCTTCAAGAGGAGCTTTTGATGGTGGTGATATTGAAAGAGAGAAAGCTGCCTACTTTGAAAAGTTAGAAAAAGACTTTAAAAATAAATATCCTAACGTAGCTGAAATATTTAAAAGACTATCTGATGGTTATCTATTAGATGCCAAAAGAATGGATGATGAAGCTGAAAGAAACAGATTAGAATATTAAACTTAATTAAACAAATTTTAAAAGGAATATGACAGAAACCAACCGCATAGAATACAAAGCACAACTCACCAAAGATTTAGATTTGGAAAAAGAAGTGGTAGCCTTTTTAAACTATCACGAGGGCGGTTTGGTCTATATTGGTATTGATAAAAACGGCAACACCCTTGGTGTAGCAGACCCAGATGCCGATATGCTTAAAATAAAAGACCGCATTAAAAACAACATTGCTCCTTCGGCTATGGGCTTGTTTGATGTAGTATCAGAAGTAAAAGACGGTCAGCCTATCATTAAAATCATTGTGGCAAGCGGTAGCGAAAAACCCTATTTCAAGAAAAAATACGGAATGACCGAAAAAGGCTGTTACCTACGTATTGGCACAGCGGCAGAGCCTATGCCTCAAAAAATGATTGAGGAATTGTTTGCTTCTCGTACCCGTAATTCTATCGGTAAAATAAAGGCGAATCGACAAGACCTTAGTTTTGCCCAACTGCGTATTTATTACGAAGAAAAACGCAAACCACTCAACCAACAGTTTAAAAAGAATTTAGAGCTGCTTACTCCACAGGGAGATATTAATTATGCAGGCTATTTGTTGGCAGACGAAAACAATGTATCTGTAAAAGTAGCCAAATATAAAGGCACTACCCGTGCAGACTTAGCCGAAAGCAATGAATACGGTTATGGCTCACTAATTAAAGCTACCAAAAGCGTACTCGATAAAATAGAACTGGAAAACCGTACCCTTACCCAAATTACCAGTAAGGAGCGTTTAGAAAAACGGCTTTGGAATGGTATTGCTTTACGTGAAGCTATTATCAACGCTTTTGTGCATAACGACTATACGCGAGAATTAGCACCCAAGTTTGAAATATTCCGGGACCGTATAGAAATTACTTCGGCTGGTGCTTTACCCGAAGGCTTGAGCGAATCTGAGTTTTTTGAAGGCTATTCCGTCCCTCGCAACAAGGAGTTAATGCGGGTTTTTAAAGATGTGGATTTGGTAGAACAATTGGGTTCAGGTATCCCAAGAATACTGGAAACCTATGGTAAAGAATGCTTTCAGTTCTCAGCTAATTTCCTGCGTATGGTCTTTCCATCGGCAGAACCAGTCAATAAAGAAGAAGCTAAAGAAACTACCAAAGAAGGGTTGGCAGATAGGTTGGTAGATGAGTTGGTAGATGGGTTGGCAGAAAGTCAACAAAAAATTATCCAATTGATACTGAATAACCCTAAAATTAGTAAAAGGGAAATGGCAGAAAGTATTGGTATAAGTACCACTGCAATAGATAATAACATTAAAACCCTAAAAGAGAAAGATATAATAGAGCGTGTAGGAAGTGACCGTACAGGGTATTGGAAAATAATAACCAAGGAATGAAATTTACAGAAGCAAAATTAGAGGAAGCATTTATAGAATTATTGGGTAATGAAGGTTATCCACATTTTTTAGGGAATACTATTAGCCGTATGCCCGAAGAAGTGTTGATTGAAGAAGATATAATCGAGTTTCTATTAACGCAATATAAAAAAGAAGGACTAACCCTTACTGAGGCTAAATCCATTGTATTGCAGCTAAAAACATTACCTGCTTCTGATTTATATGAAACCAATAAAAAAATAATCCAATGGCTTTCGGATGGTTTTATTCTAAAACGAGAAGACCGTACCCAAAAGGATATTTGGGTGTCTTTAATTGACTATGCAGGCTTAGACCGTCAAATTCAAGGAAAAAACTTAGATACTCTATCAGTAGCCGAACCCCAAGAAAAATATGGCGACAATAACATCTACAAATTTGTTAACCAACTTGAAATTGTAGGCACAGAAAAACGCATTCCTGATGGTATTATTTACATCAACGGAATACCAGTGGTAGTGTTTGAATTTAAAACGGCTATTCAAGAGAATTGCACCATCCATAACGCTTATGTACAGTTAACAACACGTTATAAAAGAGATATTCCAGAGCTTTTTAAATACAATGCATTCTGCGTTATAAGTGATGGAGTAAACAATAAAGCAGGTTCATTTTTTGCACCCTATGAGTTTTACTATGCGTGGCGTAGAATATCAGGTTTATCTAAAGATGTAGATGGTATTGATAGTATGTTTACCCTTATTCAGGGAATGCTGCACCAAAACAGATTAAGGGATATTATTCAAAACTTCATTTATATACCCGATACGTCTAAAAAAGATGAGAAAATAGTATGTCGTTATCCACAATACTATGCCGCAAGAGCTTTATACGACAATATCAAAAAAGCTCAAAAACCAGAAGGAGACGGAAAAGGTGGAACATACTTTGGAGCGACTGGTAGCGGTAAGAGTTATACAATGCTCTATCTCACAAGGTTATTAATGAAAAGTGAATATTTTGAAAACCCTACAATCGTTCTCATAACAGACCGTACCGATTTAGATGACCAACTTTCAGGACAGTTTACCAATGCTAAAATTTATATCGGTGATGATACGATAACAAGCGTAGAAAGCAGAGCTGAATTAAGAGAACTATTACAAGGTCGTGCAAGTGGTGGTGTATTCTTAACCACCATTCACAAGTTTACAGAAGATATTGAATTATTAACTGAGCGTACTAATGTGATTTGTATTTCTGATGAAGCACATAGAAGTCAAACCAACTTAGACCAAAAAGTTAGAGTTACAGAAAAGGGCGTGAAAAAATCTTTTGGCTTTGCCAAATATTTACACGACTCTTTACCTAATGCAACCTATGTCGGTTTTACAGGAACACCAGTGGATGCGACTTTAGATGTATTTGGTAAGGTAGTAGATGCCTACACAATGACCGAATCGGTTAAAGATGAAATTACTGTTCGTATTGTGTATGAGGGTAGAGCAGCAAAAATAGCTTTGCAGAATAGCGAATTAGAAAAAATTGAGAAATATTACGAAGAAGCTGCGGAAGCTGGAGCCAATGAATACCAGGTAGAAGAAAGTAAAAAGCAATCTGCAAATATGAATGCCATTCTTGGCGACCCGGACAGACTGAAAGAATTGGCAGCCGACTTTGTTCACCATTACGAAAACCGGGTTACAGAGGGAGCTACCATAAAAGGGAAAGCAATGTTTGTAAGTAGTTCTCGTAGTATTGCTTATGAATTTTATAAGAATGTATTAGAATTACGACCTGAATGGAACGAAGTAAAAGTTGCAGAAGAAGGTGCAGTGCTTTCAGATAAAGATAAGAGGGAAATCAAACCTATGGAGCGTATAAAAATGATAATGACTCGTGGTAAAGACGACCCCAAAGAATTATATGATTTATTAGGTACTAAAGAATACCGTAAAGAATTAGATAGGCAATTCAAAAACGAAAAATCAAATTTCAAAATAGCTATTGTTGTTGATATGTGGCTAACAGGTTTTGATGTTCCTTTCTTAGATAGTATTTACATAGACAAGCCAATTCAGCAACACAACTTAATACAAACCATCTCTCGTGTAAACCGCAAATTTAAAGGTAAGAATAAAGGCTTGGTGGTAGATTATATTGGTATTAAAAAGCAAATGAATTTAGCCCTTAAAAAATACTCAGAGGGTGATAAAGATAATTTTGAGGATATACAACAATCCTTAATAGTAGTAAGAAATCATTTAGACCTATTAGCGAAGCTTCTTCACAAATTTGATACCTCAAAATACTTTAACGGTTCTGCATTAGAGCAATTGAATACACTTAATATGGCAGCTGAATTTGTACAGTTGACTAAAGAAATGGAAACTCGATTTATGGGCTTAGTCAAAAGACTAAAAGCAGCCTATGATATTTGTGCCGGTAGTGAAGAATTGACACAACAGGAAAGAGATTACACCCATTTCTACTTAGCAGTTCGTTCTATTGTTTTCAAACTCACTAAAGGAGATGCGCCAGACACAGCTCAAATGAATGCCAAAGTAAGGGAGATGATTAAAAATGCCTTACAAAGTGATGGTGTAGATGAAATCTTTAAAATGGGTGAAGAAACAGAAAAAGAGCAAGACATTTTTGATGAGGATTATTTAGCCAAAATCGATAAAATCAAATTACCCAATACAAAGATTAAGTTATTACAGCAGCTATTGGCAAGGGCTATTGGTGAAATGAAGAAAGTCAATAAAGTAAAAGGTGTTGACTTTTCTAAAAAAATGGAATCCTTAGTTCAGAAATACAATCAACGTGATGAAAATGATATACTACGTAGTGAAGTGTATGAAGAAATGGCAGAACAATTAACCAACCTAATTTGGGATGTTTATAAAGAATTTAAGGCAGGTGATGATTTAGGGATTGATTTTGAAGAAAAAGCATTTTATGATATTCTAAAAGAACTATGTGTTAAATACGATTTCACCTATCCTGAAGACAAATTAATTGAGTTGGCACAAGCGGTAAAAGACTTGGTTGATGGTCAGGCTAAGTTTCCAGACTGGAACAAAAGGGATGACATTAAATCTGCTCTAAAAGTAGGTTTAATACTTCTTTTAGACGAACACGGCTATCCGCCAGTAGAACGTGATGAAGTGTACAAAGAAATCTTTGAACAAGCAGAAAATTTTAAAAAATATAGTCAAGCAAAATAAAATGACAGTATAAAGCCGAAATATGAACCCATAAAACTAACTGAACCAATGCAAAATCACTGTTTCAACATACTAACATTTAATCATCCACAGGAAGAACAAACACTTTACTTTACTAACGTAGAAGATGAATCTCTTACAAGAGTAAATTATAGGATTGTACCTGATGAGGTTATTGAGGAGTTTGGGGAACAGGAGCATTATTACACTTCATTCACAAAAGAAGTAGAAGGTTTTTATCAAGTTACCAAAGCGGTAAATCCAAGCTATGAGCTAAAGGAAGATGAAAACGGAGGAGAACGTTCATTTAGAGTACATAATTCAGCATTATCGGTTTCCATATTAAAACGGTATTACAATTACTTAATACACGAATATTTCAAAGCCCAAGGCTTTTTGGTCAAACCTAATTTTATTAGCGATACAGAAATTTGGCTACCAAGTAAGAAGTACGATAAAACAGGACAATTTAATTTATTCGACCGCTATTCGCTTAAAGTACAGTTCAAGACAGTAACCAAACAACTGGAGTTACTCGTGACCTTTGAGGGTATTTCCAAAGTCTATAAACAATCTGTAGAAGTATTACAAGAGTCCGTTTCACCAACAGCGTTTAATTGGGTAATATTGGATAATGGTCTGTTTAGGTTTGATGAATTACCAAATGCAGGTAAAAGAGCTTACGACCAAGTACTACCTGTATGGAACTTCAATACTCGTGATGCTTTAGGAGAATCCACAGAAGCTCCCGATAAATCCAACAAATACAAAAAGTTCAAGGATGCTATCGACTTCTTTTATAATACCTATCTAAATACCAAAGAGTTTAAAAAGCTTATCCCTATCAATTCCAATGGCTTTATACCAGTAGAGGAAATCAAAATGGGAAGAGTTAAAAGCAATAGTAATCAATTATTGTTTGGAGAAGGTAATACCGACATTGTTCCAATGAACGGTATGAAAAATCACGGTCCTTTTGATTTTAGCGATACCTCCAATATTCATTTCTTTTTCATTTTTCATAAAGATGATTTTAAAGTAGCCGAGAAAATTGATGAGTATTTTAAAGGTAATTTATATGGATTTAAAGGCTTATCAAAATTCATTCACACACCCTATTATACAGAACCAGGGTTTAGTATTAGATTTGAGAACAGAGAAAATCCTTGGTCTGAAATCTACCATAAAGTAACAGAAAAGCATTTTGAACCCGATATTCAATATATAGCCATTTACATCAGTCCGTTTTCTAAAAACACCTCAGACAGAGAAAGTCGAAAAGTTTATTATAAAGTAAAAGAGTTATTACTCAAAAAAGGAATTTCCTCTCAGGTAATAGATGCAGAAAAAGTAATTACTAATGAAAAATATTATTACAGCCTTCCCAACATAGCTATTGCCATATTAGCCAAATTAAACGGTATTCCTTGGCGTTTGGACAATACGGTAAAGAAAGAATTAGTAGTTGGTGTAGGTGCGTTTAAAAACCCTGATTTCGACATTAAATACATTGGAAGTGCATTCAGTTTTTCTAACAACGGAAGATTTAACCGTTTTGAATGTTTCCAACAAGACCAAACAAAAGAATTGGCGGGTTCTATTATAAGAGCCGTAAAAGAGTATGCAGCACTAAATCCTGAAATAAAACGCTTGGTAATTCATTTCTACAAGACAATGGGTAGAGCAGAATTAGAACCAATTGAAAATGGTTTGAAACGTTTAGGATTAAGTATTCCGGTATTCATTGTATCTATCAACAAAACAGAAACTTCTGATATTGTTGCATTCGATTTAAACTGGAAGGATTTAATGCCATTAAGCGGAACATACATCAATATTGGTTACAACAAATTCCTATTGTTCAACAATATACGGTACAGTAATAACGGTTTCAATTTTCACGATGGCTACCCATTCCCGATAAAACTAAAAACCTACTGCACTCAAAAAGAATTGGTTGATGATTTTAAAACAGTAAGAGAACTCATAGACCAAGTATATCAATTCAGTAGAATGTATTGGAAATCGGTACGCCAACAGAATTTACCAGATACCATTAAATACCCTGAAATGGTTGCAGAAATGCTACCACACTTTGACGGCAACGAAATACCCGAATTTGGAAAAGATAACCTTTGGTTTTTGTAAGTATATATGGATAATCAATTTGAAAACTTTATATCAGAAGAAAATTTTTATTTAGCCTTTAAGCGGCTTCAAACCGTTGATGGTTATGCTTTTTACAAAAGCCTTTATCGTCCAGACCTCAATTATTTTGGTTTATATATGGAGGAGAATATTAATTTTTTGATACATAAAATTCAGGAGGGTATTTACACACCTCAAAGTAGTTTCAAGATTTATGTTCCTAAAAAAAACAATTTAGTTCGCCCACTAACCTTATTACACTTTGAAGACTTATTAGTATATCAGGCCATAATAAATATTGTCGGAGATGTTTTATATGATGAAATTTCAACTCTTCAGAATGATATTATTTTCGGTAACATTTACAATAAAACAACTTCTGAATCAAAGATTTTCTTATTTGAAAAATGGAAAAAACAGTGGAAAAAGTATAATCAAGTAACCGAAGATATTTATAATGAAGGCTATGAATATTTTTCAGATTTTGATATTGCATCTTTTTTTGACACCATTAACCATAATATTTTAACTCAAATACTTGTTAAAAAAGGAGTTGAGATAAACTTGGCTGAATTCCTTCAAAATTGTTTAGAAAAATGGTCTGTTGCCATTAATCGCCAGAATTATGTATTAAATCAAGGTCTCCCACAAGGTCCTGTAGGTTCAGCACTTTTGGCTGATATATACCTTTTACCCATAGATGAAAAGGTAACTTCCAATAAAAATTTAAATATCAGATATCAAAGATATGTAGATGATATTAGGATTTTATCTAAAACTGAGATTGAAGGTAAAAAGGCAATAGCTTATTTGGATTTACTTGCTCGTGATTTCGGGTTAATTCCCCAATCAACTAAAATTTCTACAAGACACATTTCTAATATTAAAAAGGAATTAAAGGTTCAGCATAGTAAGTTTTCAGATATAGCAAAAGAATTTACAGATAATGGTAAAAAATTAAAACCAGCTACCCATAAGAAGCAGAAACGTCAGTTTTTAAATTGCTTTGTCACTTCAACCAGTGAAAAATCTAATGATGATTTTTTAAATAAAACGATTATTAGTTTCTCTCTTTTTAAGCTAAATAAAGATGATGAAGTTAAAGATGCTATTATTGCTAATATTGGCAATTTATACCCGTTTATGCAGGGTGTTTTATTTTACCTTTCAAAACATTACTCCCAGGATAGTCAAATACAATCTAAGTTATTGGAATTGATTAATGGTGATAATTTATTATTTCAGCACATTATAGCATTGATATATAAAGAGTTTCCTAACCTACCTTATTCAGAAGAACTATTTCTAAAACACTATGAAAACAATAATAAATTTTGGCTTATTAAGTATTACGTTTTAGATTGGCTGAAAAGCAATGGACAACAGGAACTTATAAACTCTCTTGAAGAAACCGATAATTATTTTATAAATCGAAAAATATTGGCTTATAAGTCTGGATTTATAACCTCTCCTGATGCAAGAAAAAGACTTCTGCGTAAGGGAATGAAGTCTGAAAACTCTATGTTAGCTCTTCAAGCAAATTACTTACACGCATCATCATTAAGCCTGGGCAAACTAAATAACACAGCTGATTTAAACCCTTACATTGGTAATATTCTCACAAATCGAAAAGACAATTTTATTTGTCATAAGCTAAAAAGCAATTACGGCATTTCCAACGTAGAAGATTTTTTTGATGAAGTATCTTGGGATAAGAGCGTTTTCCAAGAACTAAAATTAAATTTTCTACTATTTATCAATCATTTAGAGTTAGACCCTTCTATCTCATTGATGTCTTTAAATAATTTTAATGAGATTATATTCGGAAAACTAACTTCAATTCAAGACTTGGAACTATCTCCAAAGGCTGATTTTGGAGGTAGTATAGATATGATTAAAACTGCATATCCAATTACAGCTAATTATTTTCACAAAATCAATGATGCACGTAATCAAAAGACATATGCACACTATAAAGATAAAAGTGGAAACATTAGAATTAAAATCTCATTCAAGGAATTAAATAAGCTTATTAATACTTCTATGTTTCAAAAAGCCATACAGGAAATTTGTAATAAAACTTTAGTAGAAGTAGTTTAAACATTCCCCACCGCACAGCCATTTGCTTCCAGTAGGTTCTTTTCGTTCGCTCGTACCTCACTTACTACAATCACCCACTTCCTGCAACGCACAGCAAGAGAAGTCCTTCATTTCTTTCCGTTACACTACAATCCATTCAGTCCTGCACTTGCTTTTATGACCAGCTATTATACAAATTACAATTAAAATCGGGAATAGTGTCCAATTTAAATTAGCGCCTTAATCTTCCCATATTATACTCAAAGCTTTATCCTTGTAAGGAATACAATGTTCATAAAAAGGTCGTTCTGTGTCTCTATCTTTCACATAATTGAACCAGTCCATCGCCCAAACCTGTTCTGTTTTATAGATATCTTGTGTATTTGATTGCAAGAAGTATTCTCCCATAACCGTATTTGTCGGAACGGTCCGATCGTTGAGCAACCATTTATACGGGAAATCATCACTTTCTAGCTTCCATTTGACAACTCCTCTCTCTGCATATACAATCATTATGGGGTGATTACCTATTTGAGCAAAGCGAAACGCACAAGCAGTTCTACTTACTTTGTATTGAGTACATAAACTATCGATTAATTGAAAATTGAATTTTTTCTTGAAAATGTCCTGTTTGAATCTTGATTCAGGCATTAGAAGGCATGACGCAAAATAATCAGCTTCTCTTTCAATCGAGTTGAATTGCTTTCTATTAATTAAAGAAGGATGGGGCTCTAAAATTCCTTTTTTTAGACCAATTCTATGAGTATCAATAAAATAATGTCCGAGTTCATGAGCCAGAGTAAATCTGCCCCTTTCAGTGTTTTCCCTGTTACCATTGTCTGTATTTAAGTGAATATAAAAACAGTTGTCGGCATAAACAGTCATTCCATCAAATGTTCCCTTTTCATATGCATCATAAAATAGTTCTAACCCTATATCTTTAGCTATTTGATTTACTGGTGTTATTTTTTCTTGGTATTGAAATGCAATATACTCGGCAAGGTCTTTAATATAATGTAAGGATGTATTATTTATCATCCTTGTTGTGCTTTGCCTTCATTTTATCTATAATATGCTGTGGAAGATTATTACCTTTTCTAGCCACCATTCGTAATTCTTCAATTTCATTATTTAAAGAATTTTCGGTATCCGTCTGAATTTCCGTCAGGTTTTGCAAGCCTCGCTTTAGTATTTTTTCAGGGGCATCCCAATCAGTCGGTTCTTCTTCATCAGGAGTATTAAATAATTCGAATTCTTCTACTTCTTTCTCTGTTTCTGGAAAAAGTAATCCCTTAGACTGAAATAAATCGATTATTTTTTTTCTATTTGACATATTTCAAGGGTTTTAATTGAGTATTCTTTGTAAAGTAATCCACGATCTTTTTTTCACTTCGTTCTTTAATTTTCCTAATATTCACGGGTGTCGTATCATACATCTTGCACAACATCTTTAAAACGTCTGATGGTGTATTTTTACCTTCTTCATAATACAGATATAAGGTTAGGAGTATATGTCTGTCCCTTTCTGATAATATTTGTAATGCATCATCAAGGACTTTAAAGTTAACATTTCTAAAAATTTCTTCAGGCAAATCATCACTTTCTATGGCTGGTTCTACACTTAGTACTTCTAAAGGAATCGTATCTTTGTAATACTCATTAAATAAGCGTTTTAATTCATTTTTAGCAACTTTTGACAACCAGGCTTTGAACCCTTTGTCATCCTCTGCTTCCTTTCTAAAAGAAAAAAGTAAGGGGTTTTCATACAATTTATAAAATGTGTTACTGATTACAGTGTTTAATATTTCTTCATCATATACCCCTCTGTCTTTTAAAGCTCTAGAAACAACTGAATTCAAGAACTTATTATAACCACGATACAGATCTGTAAAACTTGCAATAGCAGAATCTTCATCGTAGTCTTTGTCTGAAATAACGAGCAAAATATTTTCAATTTCTTCTATTGACATTTACATAAAGCATAATAAAATTCCGTGACAAATTACAAAATATATTATTATGTCACGCTTTTGACTTTATACTTATGAAGCATTAATTCTCATGGCAAAGCCTTTATGCCAGTAAGTTAAAGGTCTAAGTTTAATATAATTCGTAAAAAGATGGCTACAAATCCACCTAAAGACAATGCAAGGAAAGGTGCTGTTAGAGATCGCTCTTAAACATACAATCCGAAAATAGATTCATGGATTAAACGAGATGCTAATACAGGTAGGTTCATGGATGTTAAGACCTCGGACAACAAACCTTTCAAAGGGGTACGCAAAGAAAAATAGTTGTTGTTCCTCACTCGTAAAACGGAAAGGGGGGTGAAGCCCCCTTTATTTAAAAAATTAAACTCTAGAGCCTATGGCAACTATTTTTACAACAGTTATAGCATTATTCAAGCCTCTCCTTACAAAAGGAGCGACCATAGCATGGGAAAACCGCAATCATTTAAATGTATTTTTCAAAACGAAATTTGGAAAATATAAAAATAAAGACATTCGTTTCTCAATGAGCGGTCTGTACAAAATACAAATACCTGGAACAAACAAATATCTATTGGTTTTAAACCGCAGGATTGAAAATCAATTGCAACCTGTAGGTGGAGCTTACAAAAGGTATGGTGACGATAGTTTGTTCAATAAATGGAGGTTTAAACCCGACAATTCCAAAAATGGACTTGATGTGGATGAAAAAAGTTCTTCGGATTTACGTTTTACAGTCAAAGGGAAAAACGTAATTGATGTGCTAAACTGGTTTGAAACAGATAGGGAAAGGGAAACAGATCCTCGACGGGAATTTAAGGAAGAGGTTTTGGATACAGGTATTCTTGACCCTCATATTTTTCAACATTTCAACCATAAGCATATAAGGAGATACTCAAAAAGTCTTACATGGAGTGATTACTTCAGTTGTTATGAAATCCTGACGTATGATATTTTTGAACTATTACCGAATGAAGAACAAAAAAAGGTACTTATTGAACTTTCTAAACAAGAAAACGATCTATCCAAAGGATATGCAATAGTAAGTTGTGATGATATAGAACAACTCAGGTTTATGAAGGATAACAAACAGATTGCCCGTGTCGGAAAACACACAAAATTAATAATTAACAAAGATTTTTAGTTATGATAGATATTTTTGAAAACTACGCTCTACAAAGAGAAGAGCTTTTGGCTCGAATTGCCCAAGAATTACAATTAGACAAGACTAGGCTTGATCGAATGGAGTCAGCTTACAATACAGTGGCAGAACTTTTAAAAAATGATGAAGATTTTTTTGAAGGACTTATTATCGAAGTGTATGCCCAAGGCTCCAAAAGAATCGGCACGACGGTACGTCCCATTAATGATGAAGATTTTGATTTGGATGTGGTACTTCATATCTACGATCCATATTATAACCATACCCCCGAGCAAATATATAATGCTCTTGTGAAGGCTCTTGAAAAGAATAATTATTATAAATCCATAATGGAGAAGAAAAAAAGATGTATTCGTTTGAATTACAAGAGCGATTTTCACATGGACATACTCCCCGCATGTATGCCAAATCTTTTTGAAAAGGAAATGATTAAAATTCCTGAAAAAGCGCTTAAAAATTGGTCCTCAGGAAACCCTAAAGGGTTCTCCGGATGGTTTTTAAATATCGCTAGTACAGCCAAGGAACCTATGTTGAGGCAGTATGCAGATATTCTATTAAAAGCTCAGGTAGAAACAGAGGAATTACCAAAGGAACTATACCTGAAAACACCTTTGCAAAGAGCTGTTCAGTTATTAAAAAGATACCGTGACATCTATTTTCAAGATAGGGATTATAAAGTTTCCAGTATCGTTATTACAACACTTACTGCACAGTTATATCAGGCTGAAAACTCTATTTTCGAAGCAATTGACAATATCGTATTACGAATAAAGACAAATTATATTGAAGCTGTTAATAAAGGACATAGGTTCAAAGTATTTAATCCTGTAAATTCTGAGGAAGACTTTACTGATTCTTGGAGTAGTAAACACTATGAGAGTTTCTACAACTTTATAAGTGATTTTTATAAAAAGTGGCAAAACCTAAAAATCTCATTTGAAACTGGTAAAGATGATTATATAGAGCTGTTTGGAGAGGGTATATATAAGAAATCCCTTAATGATCAGTTTAAGATGTTTTCTAAATCAACCAATAATCCTCTTGCAAAATCAAGTGGATTAATTATTGGAGGTACTGCTTACACAAATTCTAAAGGAAATATTAATACAAGTACAGGCGTAAAAAATGGAGCTCATCACAATTTTGGGGGAGAGTATTGAAAAAATGAACCGAAAGAATTGGTATACCTTTCTTCATATTCAAAAACTGCTTGTAGAAAAACATTTTGATTGGTTAGATCTTACCATAAATTGTAAGTCAAAGTCTTTAATAGGTAAAGGTTTGTTGAGAATTGGGAACAAAAAATATAACATTTTACTCTCATATTCTCCATTTCACAGCCATAGATATGATAGGATATACGTTGATGACAAGAGAATTAAATATAATAATGAAATTCATTTATACGGAGACCTTTCCTTGTGTTTATATCATCCGGTTATCGATAAACCTGCATTTCAGATTATTCCGCTTTTCAAAATGATTCCATGGATTAGTGAATGGATAATTTTCTACGAGCAGTGGAGGAAATATGGAGTTTGGTTAGGCAAAGAAATTAAGCATTGATAAAGATTGCTATTAAACACCTCAAGTCAAATTTAACAAGAGTCAAGGGAAAACCCGGAAATGGAGGATTATATCCTCACCATATTTTGACTGGGATAGAAAAATACATATTAAGTAGCTTTGTATTTGAGAAAATGCAGAGCGAAAATGGAGCAAGAAGAAACTCAAAATATAGAATATAAGCAGACTTGGAGAGATGAATACCTGAAATGGATTTGTGGATTTGCCAATGCAAAAGGCGGGCATATTTACATTGGCATTGATGACAATGGAAATATTACCGGTGTAGATAATTATAAAAAGCTGATGGAAGACATTCCAAACAAGTCTGTTAACCATTTAGGACTTGTGGTTGATGTGAATCTGCATGCGGCTGAAGGAAAAAACTATCTTGAAATTATTGTTCCGATTAGTAATGTACCCATTGCTTATCATGGAGTTTATCATTACCGAAGCGGAAGCACCAAACAAGAACTTAAAGGAATTGCTTTACAAAACCTGTTGCTCAATAAAATGGGAAAGGAATGGGAGGATATGGCTGTTGATGGAATAACCTTTTCCGACCTTAATGGTAATAGTATTCAAGCATTTATTATTAAGGCAATTTAGAAAGATCGTATTCCTCCAAATACACTAAACATTGGTAAACAAACCCTATTCAAAAACTTCGGACTTATTACAGAACAAGGGCGGCTAACAAATGCAGCCGTTTTATTATTTGGGAAAAATCTAATCAAGGTATCAGTAACAGCAAGTTTCAAGATTGGACGATTTGGAAAGTCCAGCCATGATCTTTTGTTTCAGGACATGGTTGAAACCAATATTTTTGAGATGGCTGATAAGGTAATCGAAATCCTTAAAACCAAATATTTGGTTAGACCTATTTCCTATAAAGGATTGGAGCGTATGGAACCGTTGGAATATCCAGAAACGGCATTAAGGGAAGCGGTTTTGAATGCTATTATTCATAAAGATTATTCCAGTACATATACCTTTCTTCGAGTGTACGATGACCGATTACATTTATGGAATCCGGGAACTTTACCAGAGGAATTGACAATTGATAAACTAAAACAAGAACATTCATCCTATCCCCGGAATCGAAATATAGCCAATGCATTTTTTAAAGCTGGTTATATCGAATCTGGGGACGAGGAATAAACAAAATCATTGATGCTTGTAAAGAGGCAGGATTGCCTGAACCGATTATTGAGGAAGATCAAGGTGGGGTAAGTGTTACTTTTCTAAAGGATATTTATACAGAAGAAATTCTGAAAACATACAATCTTGAATCTCGACATATTAAAGCTTTGTTATTTATAAAAGACAATGGTCGGATTAATAATAAACAATACCAAGAACTTTTTGAAATCTCCAAAAGGATGGTGTCTTATGATTTACAAATGCTTGTTGATAGGAATTTTATAACCAAAATAGGTTCCACCGGAAAGGGAACCTACTATATTCTCCAAAGGAGCAATAAAGGGGCAAAATAACCTCTATAGGGGCAATAAAGATGGACACTCCTCGTCCTTGGTCATTTTTCGCAGTTAAAAATTAAAGCCTTTTACCAAAACACTGCGATACATGGATATCTTATTTGAGTAACCGTCCTGGTTTCATACAAATTAGCCCAACCAACTTGGGATCAAAATGTGAAGACTTATGGGTCTAGCTCAAGGTACCATCAAATACCCCTCACTTTCTAAAATAGGTAGCGTTAGTAACGCCGATAAAGTCACTTCCCAAGATGGGTTCAACGCGTCTTGCTCAATTTTCATTCCCGCCACGGTTTGTCCACATAGGTATAATTTAACCCCAGCTTTATCGAGGGCCTTTACCAGTTCTGTATTGGGGTTCTTTTTCTGGTATCGCTTTTCATAGGCCTTGTCTGTTAAACTTATGGCAATGGCCTTTCCGTGAACTACGGCTGCTATTTGCACATTTTGATCGGGTACCCCTGCAGCTTTCAATAGATTAAGTTCCCGTGCAATTTTCCATAACCTCATATTTACTCCTTCTTTTTCTGCATCATTTTCTATGTTAAACACTAATTTATAGGTCTTTTTTATATCGGGCTGGAAACTCAGGTTTTTATCAAAATGAATTTTACCATAATTTTCAATTCTCGGATTACTCCATTCTTGTGCCATAATTGTTTGTGTGAAAAGGAGTAAGATACCCCAAAAAATTGTTTTCATAGTATTTCTGTTTATTGTTTAATAATTAATTGTTTAAAAATAAGTGAATCTTAGATCGGTTTATGGAAGCTCTTTATTTATTTGGATATTTTTTTGTATTTACTGCATTTATAGACATTCCATTTTTAAGGGTTGAATTTCCTTTTAAAACAACTTGATCCCCGCTATCAAGATTTCCAAATATTTCTATCATTCCATCTTTAGAGATTCCTGTAGTAATTGGAATCAATTGAATTTTACCTGAGATTACTTTGGCGACTAAGGTTTGCGTGGTGGTAGTTATAATGCTACTGGCAGGAACTTTTAAAGTAGGTTGATTGCGCTTTAAATGCAAATGAACCTGTGCATAGGCTCCAGCACTTAAGATATTAGCTGAATTATCATAATCAAATTCAACCATTAGTGAACGTAGATCAGGATCGAGTGCCCTGCTGCTACGAGAAAAACTAACTGGAAACTCTTTTCCGGGAGCACCATTCACAGTAAAACTGGCCTTGGTATTTGTAGAAAGGGCATTTGCGTGTTTGGAAGGAATAGCCACTACCAGGCGCAGTTTATCTTCCCGCGCCAATTTTAAAAGTGGTTCCTTTCCGCTTCCTACAAGGGCTCCGGGGGAAACCAACCTGCTGGTAACCACCCCATCAAACGGCGCTTTGATATTACGATATCCCGCCAACTGCGCAGCGGCCGCTACTTCTGCTTTTACAGCACTCAAAGCAGCACTGTCCCCCATAAAACGGGTTTTGGTCTGTTCAAGTTCTATTGATGATATTGCACCTTCAACTTCAGAGGCTCGGTTCATCCGTTGAAAATTTTGACCACTAAAGCTTAACTTTTCAGCTATTTCACGCTGTTTTGCGCGGGCTGCCAATAATTGCTGTTGAATTTCCGGAGCTTCGATACTTAATAAAAGTTCTCCTTTTGTCACCACATCACCCCGGTCTACACTTAACTTTTCTACAAAACCTTCAATTTTGGCATATAAAGTCACCTCTTCATAGGGTTTTAATTCACCTGGAAGGGAAAGTTCGTATTCTAACGTATCACTTTTTATGCTGGTAACCTGATAGGTGGGTTTCGAAGATTCAGCTTTCTTTTTCACGTTGTTTTCAGAATTACCGCACGCCATTAAAAGCAGGGTAAGTAAGTAAAAAGGAATAGATTTTATATAAAATTTCATTTTTTAGGATTTTAAGTTTTTTTGATAGTATTTACTGTGCTGGTCGTCTGGATCTAACGACACTTTTTTAGGCTGGGTATTGGCATAAGCGATTGTATAGATAAACGGTAAAATCAGTAGGGAGGTAAAGGTTGAAAATACCAACCCGCCAATTACGGCCTGTCCCAGTGGTGCGACCTGTGATCCGCCATCGCCCAATCCCAATGCCATTGGGATCATCCCGGCAATCATCGCCAGGGCGGTCATTAAAATAGGTCGAAAACGGGAGGCTACCGCCAGCCGGGAAGATTCGGCCGCATTTTCCAGTTTCTCTTTTCTAAAGAGTTCGGCCTGGTTAATAATGAGCACCGCATTGGATACCGAAACCCCTACGGCCATTATCATACCCATATACGATTGCAGGTTGAGCGTACTCCCCAGAAGCGACAGGCTTAAAAGACTTCCCGCCACCACAGCAGGTATAATCCCTAAAATCACCAAAGAAGTTTTAAAAGATTGATAGTAGGCGGTCAGCATTAAGAAAATTACCACAATCGCGACCAGCAGTCCGGATTGCAAACCCGATAAGGTCTCGCTAAGCACATTTACCTCTCCTGCCATCCGGACACTATAGCCTCTTGGTGGCGCGTCCATTTTGCGAAGGATTTTATGGACTTTTTTGGAAGCACTTCCCAAATCGGTGTGATTCGTGTTTGCGGTAACGGTTACAAAACGGTTAGGGCCTTTTCGGTTTACCTGTCCCGGCTCGGTGGCCAAACTCAGATCGGCTACATCATCCAAGATAGGGCTACTTGCCCCTGGCTTTAGGGGAAGGTTTTTAAGATCGTTTAACGAATTTACCTGATTTTCCGGTAATTGTACCTGAACCTGAAAAACCAGTCCCGATTTAGGATCTACCCATACATTTTTACTTACAAAACGGGAAGAAGATGTAGCTGTGGTAAGGGCTGTACTCACCTCGCGCATCGTTAATCCCAATTGTGCCACACGTTCTCTATCTACATTAATTGAAATACTAGGATAATCAATGGGTTCATTCAAATGCACATCGGTCAGGAAATCTTCATCTTTTAGGGCATCCGTGATCTGGTTGGCGTATAAGGTCACCTGATCCAGATTTTTACCAAGAACTTCGATAGCAATAGGGGTGTTGTAGCCTTGTCCCATTATTTTTTCCACCAGTTCCATCGGTTCGAAGGTAAATTGAAGTTCAGGAAAGTCATTTTTAAGACTGGTACGCAAATCGTCTTTCAGCTCATCCACCGGTTCATCAAAGGATTCCGGTAGCGAAAACTGTAAAATCGCCTCTTGTGAACCGCTGGTAAACAAAAAAATAGGGTTGATTGGTGTATTTGGCGAATGCATCCCTACGAATCCTGAAGTAATCTCCAGCTTTTCAGGTGCAATTTGTTTTCGAATGTGGTCTTCTACCGCCAATACATAATCTTCCGTTTGATCTAAAGCAGAACCCACCGGGGCTTTTATTCGCAATTGTAAATCCTTAGAACCGCTAGGTGGCAGGATGTCAGTTCCAATAGAAACAAATAAAATCCCTGATAAGGCAATAACAACTAACAAATATCCAAAGAAAATAGGCTTTTTAAAGCGTTCTTTCTGCTGAATAAATTTCAGGTATCGATCTTTAAATCTGTCAAACCGGGATTTCTTTGTAGCGGAATGTTTTTGAGGATGTTTTTTCATTATCCAATTGGCCACCACAGGAATAAAGGTTTGTGAGGCCAAAAAAGAAGCGATCATCGCTGATCCCACGGCAATGGATAATGGTATGAACATATCTCTAGGGATACCTACCATCATAAAAGAAGGAATTAAAACAGCAAGAATACATAACAAAATCAGGAATTTTGGTATTGAAATCTCCAATAACGCATCTAAAATCGCCCGTTGTTTGGTCTTTTCCATTTCAAAATGCTGATGAATATTCTCAATGGTGACCGTAGCCTCATCCACGAGAATACCTATGGCTAATGCCAGACCACTTAGGGTCATAATATTAATGGTCTGACCCAATAGGTACAACATAATTATAGCCGTAAGTACTGCAATTGGAATAGTGAGCACCACAATTAGAGCCCCTCGTTTATCCCCAAGAAACAGGAGTACCATTAGGCCGGTAAGGACTGCTCCCAAAATTCCTTCGTGCAATAAGTTGGAAAGGGCATTTTCAATATAAGTAGACTGGTCGAACACAAATTTGATCGATACGTCCTCTGGCAAGGCATCCGATAACATCGGCATGGCATCCTTTAGGTTATTTATGGCGGCCAAGGTTGAGGCATCTGCTTTTTTAATGATGGGCAGATAAACGGTACGCTTTCCATTAGCCAATGCATAAGCCGTGGTTTTATCAGCTCCATCGGTAACAGTGGCCACGTCTCGAACAAATACCATAGGTCCCGAACCGGTTTTGATGGGGGTATTCATAAATTCTTCTGCACCCAGTTCCAACGAATTTACCGGTGCCATATAATTGGTATTTCCTATCTGAACATTCCCAGCAGGGGAAGGGAAATTATTTTTAGCCACCGCTTCCAGGATTTTATCAGCAGTAAGTCCATAAGCCTGCATTTCTTCAGGTTTTACATTAATCACCATCGTACGAACGTTGCCTCCAAATGGTGCCGGAGCGCTAATCCCCGGAATATTCACAAAGGAGGGTCGAATACGGGTAATGGCCAGGTTTTGCAGCTCTCCGGTAGAGCGCTGGTCGCTTTCAAAAACCAATTGACCAACAGGTTGTGCACCGGCATCAAAACGTACCACTTGGGGCGGTACCGCACCGGGCGGTAAAAAAGCCATTGCGCGGGAAACCTGAGTGGCCACCTCGGCCTGTGCCTGTGCCATATCGGTACCGGGAGAAAAACTTAACTTCATTAAGGTTAGGCCCTGCACACTTTTAAATTCCATGTTTTTAACACCGCCTACAAACACGAGTACCTTTTGAAATTCATTGGACATAAATCCGTCCATATAGGCAGGGGACAGCCCGCCGTAAGGCATCGCGATATAAATTGCCGGGGCTTCTACTTCCGGGAAAATATCTACTTTAATTTTTTGAATGGCCATTACCGAAAAATAGAGCAGCGCAAGAACTGTCACGATGATGGCTATCGGTTTTCGTAAAGCGAATCTGATTATATTCATTCGTTTTCTATTTTTTTAGTTGAATACTGTGGTGAGTACTGAAAAATCGGCTTGGGAATACGCATAATTGTTCCAATATTGCCAATAATCGTAATACGCCTTAATTCGTGCTTTTTCGGTAAACTGAAGGGTTTGCTGAATTTGCAATAAGGTGGTTAGATTTATCAAACCACTTTCGTAACGTACCTTGAATAAGCGGTACGATTCGGAAGCTGAACGATAGGCATCTTCCGCTTCCTGAATTTCTTCCTTTGATTTTTCAATATGAAATTGCAGTGAATTTTGCTGTTCATTTAAAGAGCGTTTCACAACTTCCTTTTCTTGGGAAACCCGTTCCTGCTCCTGTTGTACTTTTCGTGTTTTTAATCCCTTGGAATACCATTGGCTTAAATCCCACGTGAGCCCCACGCCCACCAGGTAATTACTAATGGGTAACTCGTAACTGTCTTGAAAAGCCTGATTATCATCACCAAATCCAACTCCTCTTACCAGTCCACCGGCAAGCAAGGAAACGTCGGGTAAAACCTGATGGTTCACCATCTTTTGACGTACTTTGAGCGCTTTATCCTGTTGCTCTTTTGCCGTTATTAATGGGTGGCTAAGGGCTGAATCGTTTATTTCAGCTTTCTCGATCGAAAAGAATGGCTGTGGTACATTTTCATTCATTAACTCAGTGCCGGTATATTCCAAAAGCTGATTTTGAAAACGGTTGGTTTGTCCTTCCCATTTTTTCTGTAGAGCGATGGCTTGCTTCAGGCTTGTCGATGCAATTAAGGAATCGGCAGCAGAAGTCAACCCAGATCGTACCAGGCTAGAAGATAATCTAACTAAATTTTTATTGCGTTCAGCTTCCCGCTTGGCCCAGCGTTGCATTGCTTTACTGTAAATCCAACCTAAATACGCCTGAGTGACCTGATGTTTTAGCTTTAGCGCTTCGATATCAAAACCCGTTTGCGCCTGCTCTTGGTTTACCTGAGCTAGTTCAACTTCGTCTCTGAATTTTCCAAACTGAAGAAAATCCCATTTTAGCGTAGCCGAGGCCATAGCGTTTACCGCAGTATTTCCATTAATACCTTCGCCACTAACGTTAAAGAAACCGGGCAATGGAACAAAGGCACCCGCAGCACCTTCAAAAGTTCCAAATGTATTTTGTGCCTGAAGATTAAGATCTGGTAGGATTTTTTGTTTGGCAAGTCTATAATCGTAATCGGCAGATTTAATACTTGAGGCTTCTGCTTGTAACCCGGGATAGGTAGCAGCCTCCTGATATAGTTGTGATAACGGAATATTTTCTGAAGTTTGTGCACAAGTATATGAATACGAGAGCAGAAAACATCCCATTATCAGCATTCCATATTTCATAATGCTGTGTTTTTAAAAATGATAAATAAAAATCAAAGGGAGTTCATACCGAAGAATCCGGTATCAACGAATTAAAGAAATGGATGGAATGTTTACGCGTAGTATTGCAAACGATGAAATTGAATATAAAGAGGCTCTTTAAAGCGGGAACGTATGGTTAATATAAAACTCCGTTTAAAGCGAAAAGAAATATGGATTAAAGCAATTAAAAAAGCTCCGTATAATGAAAATAATAAAAATGGAGCATTTTTTAGAACTTTCAGTAAATAGGAAAAATTATCGGAAATGGTTTCAATTGCATTTTTAAAACCAATTTTACAAGATGATAAGGTATTATTAAATGAAAACCTGGGAAGTGATTTTTCTGAATGCTGGTAATAATTTTCTATTTCCACACCGGATACCAAATTGTGTACACTCTTTTTAAGCGCACACGAATTGGTAACGATCATCCAAAAGGAAAAAAATATGAGGATAGACTTATGCATCAGAAATTTAAAGTGTAAAAATAAGAATATATTTTAAAATTAAAAGGAAACTTTTGATTCAGTTTAGTAACGGGTTATTTTGTTTTAATGCGGTAATTTGTTTTTTATGAGTCCATAGACAAATGTTCCCAAAAGCGCTGCGGCAATGACAACGAGAATGGAATAAAACCCTGCACCGGCCAGTACATACATTGGTCCGGGGCAAGCACCTGCAAGGGCCCATCCCAAGCCGAAAATTATACCGCCGATCAAATAGCGGGCTATGCTCTTTTCCTTCGGTTTCAATTGCATTTCCTGATTTCCGAAAGCTTTGATGCCCTTGCGTTTTATGACCTGAACCCCGACTATTCCCAAAACTAAGGCCGAACCAATAATACCGTACATATGAAAGGAGCCAAACTCGAACATTTCATAAATACGAAACCAGGATGCCGCTTCAGATTTATACATTATGATACCAAAAAAAATGCCTACTGTTAAGTATGTTATATATTTCATATTTATCCAAATATTAAAGGGTACAACAAATGAACCATTATTAAACCACCCATAAAAAATCCAATTACGGCAATGAGTGATGGTAATTGTAAATTGCTCAATCCAGATATCGCGTGTCCAGAAGTACAACCTCCGGCATAACGAGCCCCGAAGCCTACCATAAATCCACCAAAAATTAAAATTGCAAGCACAAACGGATCATCGAGCTGTTCTTCCGCAAATAATTCTGGTGGCAAATAAGCTTTTCCTCCACTATCAATTCCATAGTCTTGAGAAAGCTGTTGAGCGACCTTGGGATTAATTGCTACCGTATTGTTAGACATATAATTTGAGGCCAAAAAACCACCGATTAACGCGCCTACTACGACCATCAAGTTCTAGCGCTCTTTTTTCCAGTCAAACTTAAAAAAGTCGGCAGCTTTTCCGGCACCTCCCATAGAACACATTGTCCGCAAGTTTGAGGACATTCCGAATTGCTTCCCCAAGAACAATAAAATGAACATTGTCAGGGCAATTAAAGGCCCTGCAACGTACCAAGGCCAAGGTTCATAAATCCAATTCATGCTGTTAATTTTGTGGCAAATATGAGCATTTTGAGAGAACTGGACGGTAACAATGGTTACATTGGATGAAAATGATTTATGAAATGCAGAAAATAAGTTTGCTTTCGGTAACAAAGGTTACACATAAAATGCATTCTCTCTCTTATATTTGCCCAATCGTGAAAACTAAAACTTACATAGCGGTACTATTAACCTTCATCTTTATGGCGAAGTTTACTGCTATAGATGCAGATGGACTGAATCTTTTATTTAGCGGAAGTGATATTTCTTTCGTAAATCCGCACTGTAAAAAAGAAAAACCTCCAAAACAGTTAAAAAAGATCGCTGATTTTTCGCAAGTTGATCTATCAGCCCCTCAAGTTATTGCTTTAAATGGTTTTTGTACCTCGCAGTTTCAGTTAGGGCTTTTCTCTTGGAAAACGATTCTTCCCAATCCTATTGCCGTTTTCAACGAACATTTCTCTTCAAGATTAAGCTATCTTTACTTAGATAATGCCTCACCTCCTCCACGTTTGTGCTAACAAGGATTTTATAAATTTTATTTGCTTTTTATGGCTTTTATTCCTGACTAAATAGGGATACGCCATTCTTCTCTTCCGTTCAAGAGTGAACATCTTTTTGGCTCTTTTGGTCAAATGTTGACAGCCTTCTGTAAATAACGGTCGAGTATAAATTGAAATAAGCTCTTTCATTCTAATCTTTCAAGAATTATGGTGTAGCAATAGAATCACGTTCTATTCTTCTATTTATATAGCTATAGCAATAAAATATAAATCCCGTAACACTACTGTTTCATATCAAATTAACTCTTAACGGTTGAATCTGGCATGCGCTTCATATAAACAATTTTGGGTTTCCTTCTTGTTAAAGCTGAACACAACAGATCAATCTATAAAATATGCAATATGAAAAAATACACATTTATAGCGCTCTTTGCCCTTCTTGCTTTGTTCAGCACAAATGACACACAGGCACAGCAAATAGACAATGACAAAAACAATTATGTGGTGCTTACTAAAAAAATACCACAATTACAGCCCATAATTCTAACCGCCGAAGCCCTTAAAGCAGAGGATGGAACAAATTTCGGGGATTTTAAAATTATTATCTGCGGAAAGAATATAGGTGATATTACCAATCCTAAAAAAATGAAAGACATTATTGAAAAAGCCGAAAATACAGGTGTGCAACTAATAGCCTGTGGTTTTTCGCTCAATAAATTCAAAGTAGATCAAGCAAAAATTCCTAAAAAAATCAAAGTTGTTAAAAAATGGCATTCTGTACAATTTTCAACTTCAGAAAAAAGGGTATAAAAGTATAAGCCTTTAAGTTTATAGTAAACTACCTCGGGGCAAGCCCACGAGGCATTCGTTAGAAGCAAATTTTCAATTTCGAGGCAAGCCTCGGGGTATTAAACCCTTTGGCGGTGCCAATAAAACATTTAAAAAACTGATTATAATGAACAATAAGAAAAAAAATAATAGTACAAAAAAAACGTGGATTAAGTATGGCATTTTTGCCATAGTAGCCATTACGCTTTATGCAACCGGGCTACATGCAGAAGTTATTGGCTTTGCACAACGCGGACTCCTTGCTACCGGTTTAATGAATCCCGATGTGAAGGAAATTGCCCAAGTAAGGGGGAATACAACCAATAATAGCAAAGAAGAAACCGCAACAACATCTGATCCTATAAAAGCAGATTTTAGTTTGAAATTGATTGATGGTAAAGGTAACTCGAAGTCCTTGGCAGATTTTAAAGGGAAAGTAATATTTATAAATTTTTGGGCCACTTGGTGCCCTCCCTGTATCGCAGAAATGCCCAGCATCAATACACTAAACGAGGAAATGGGCGATGAGGTGGTTTTTGTAATGCTATCGCTCGATCAGGATTTTGAGAAGGCCAAAGCCTTTAAAAAAAGAAAAGGATACGAACTCCCCATTTATGCACCGGGCGGCAAACTTCCTAAGATGTATCAATCCTCCGCTATTCCTACCACATTTGTAATCGATGCTGATGGGAATTTGGCCATGACCCATAAAGGAATGGCTGATTATAGTGATCCTGAGTTCAAAAAATTCCTAAAAAGTTTAAAATAATATTTAGATAGGTATGGATGGATGTTTATCAATCTCCATCTCTTTAAATCATTAAAATCCAGAGTTTGATATGCGATATTTAAAATTAATGTTGATTTTTATCATTGCGCTGATGAGTCAAATTGGGCACTCGCAGATGATGGAAGCTCCTGAATGGAATGCAGAAGTGCAAGAAAACAATATTGCTTCAGGCGATACCATTACGGTACTTTTCACAGCCAAAATTCCGCAGGATTGGTATATGTATTCCAGTGACTTCGATCCTGATTTGGGGCCTTTAGTTACAGAATTTAAATTCGAAAATAGTCAGGAATTTAAACGAATAGGGGATATTGAACCAATCGGACAAAAGAAAAAGTATGATGAGCTTTTTGGGGGAGAATATACCTATTTTACAAAGGAAGCGACCTTTAAACAGCAATTTAAAATTTTTACGAAAAACCCTGACATTCTTGCAAGCATCTCTTATCAAATTTGTTCGCACGTTGATGGCCAGTGTATTCCTTTTACTAGTGATGTTAGTGTTTTTGGAAAAAGTGAAAGAGAGAAATCCAGTCTAAATGGTAACGTTGAAAATTCTTCATCACCAGTAGATTTGAAGGCTTTCAAAAATGATTTTAAACCTGCGGAGACCGAGCACAAAGGTGCCGGTTTTTTGCTTACCTTTTTTCTGGTTTCCTTTGGCGCAGGTCTGGTTGCATTGCTCACACCTTGTGTATTCCCAATGATTCCAATGACCGTTAGTTTTTTTACAAAATCGAATACCAGTCGTAAAAAAGGAATTGCACAGGCTATTTTATACGGTATTTCCATTATAGCGATTTATACTATCGTTGGCACTTTATTTTCGGTATTGTTTGGTGCAGATTTCGCTAATTTTTTAAGTACGCACTGGATCCCGAACCTATTTTTCTTTGCCATATTTGTAATATTTGCGCTTTCCTTTTTCGGTTTGTTTGAAATACGCTTGCCCAATAAGTTTGTAAATAAAATGGATTCACAGTCGAATAAAAGTGGAGCCCTGGGTATCTTTTTTATGGCTTTTACTCTGGTTTTGGTAAGCTTTAGCTGTACAGGACCTATAGCGGGAACCATTCTTTTACAAGCTGCCAATGGCGAAACCATTCAGCCCATTGTGGGAATGTTAGGATTTTCTTTGGCCTTTGCGTTGCCGTTCACCTTATTTGCTATTTTTCCAAATTGGCTAAAGTCAATGCCTAAAAGTGGGGGGTGGCTAAATACCGTTAAGGTGGTGCTAGGTTTTATTGAGTTGGCACTTGCCTTAAAATTCTTAAGTATTGTTGACCAGGTCTATCATTGGGATATCCTGAACCGTGATGTATATCTAGCCTTATGGATCGTTATATTCGCTTTTCTTGGATTTTATCTTTTGGGCAAAATAACTTTTCCCCACGAGGAAAAAAAGGAAAATACATCTGTAGGACGTATAATCTCAGCCTTACTGGTTTTCAGTTTTGTAATCTATCTTATTCCGGGTTTGGTAGGTGCGCCCCTAAAGACATTGGCTGGTTATATGCCACCGCTGAGTTCGCAAAGTTTCGTGATGAATTCGTCACAAGTTTCAAGTGTTTCAAATAACACGGTGGAAACTTCAGAATGCGGTGCGCCAAAATACGGAGATCTGCTGGAACTGCCCTATGGGATTCAAGGCTATTTTGACTATGAACAGGCCTTAGCCTGCGCAAGAAAGCAGGACAAACCTTTATTTATAGACTTTACAGGTCACGGTTGTGTAAACTGTCGTGAAATGGAAGCGGCCGTTTGGTCTGATCCCAAAGTACTCAAACGACTTAAGGAAGATTATGTAGTCATTGCACTTTATGTTGATGAAAAAACCGAGCTGCCAAAAAGCGAATGGTACGTTTCTGCGCAAGACCAACGCATAAAGAAAACCATTGGTAGTCAAAACTTAGATTTTATGATTCAGAAGCTGAATGCAAACGCACAACCTTATTACACCTTAGTCGATACCAATGGTTCGCTGTTAAGTGCTCCCAAAGCTTATGACTTGGATGTTAGCAATTTTGTTGAATTCTTGGATAATGGCCTAAGCGAATTTGAAAACAGAAAGGCAAGTGAACTTGCTGAAAATAATAAGTCAACTAGTTCAGAACCCAATTCGCTGGTAAATTAATACCATTAATTTCGATCACTTTGAAAAAAAAGAATCTAAAAATATTTACGAAAAATAAATTATGAAACTGAACTTATTATTCATAAACGATGTGCACGGATATCTCGCCCCGCACCCTGAATTATTTTACAATGAATCTGGAGAAATAATTGAAACTGTTGGTGGTTATGCACATATAGGTGGTATAGTGGATTCAATTAGAAAGGAAAATCCAAACACACTTCTATTTGATGGTGGCGATACGTTACACGGAACAAAACCTGTCGTAGATTCTAAAGGCGAAGCTATGATTTCCATTTTAAATGCACTAAAACCCGATGCTTTGGTAGGGCATTGGGATTTTGGATATGGCCCGGAACAGTTACAGAAAATTAATGAGCAGTTGAATTTTCCAATACTGGGCTGCAATGTATTTACAGAAGATGGTGAAAACTTTTTACAACCCATAGCGCTATTTGAAACGGAAGGCGTCAAAATAGGGGTCATAGGCATCTGCGCAATGATTGTAGATAAAGTGATGCCCAAAAAGATGAGCGGTGATTTAAAATTCACATCAGGAATTGAGGCACTTCCCAAACACATACATGATTTAAAGGATCAGGGGACAGCTATTATTATTTTGCTTTCCCATAACGGTTTCCCGCAAGATGTTGAATTATTGAAAAACGTGGAAGGTATTGATATTTGCTTAAGCGCACATACCCACAACAGAATTTATAGTCCCCTTAAAGTTAACGATGCATTAATCGTTCAATGTGGTTGTCACGGTGCATTTGTTGGTAATTTTACTTTGGAAGTTGAAGAAAATAAAATTCAAAACTATGATTACGAGCTTATGAAAGTGGGTGATACAACACCTAAAAGTTCTGAAATCGATACCTTGGTTCAGCAAGTCTTAAAACCTTATACAGCTATTAGAAGTGATGGTTTAGGAACCACTAAAGAAGTTTTGCATCGTTATGATACCATAAATTCCACAATGGACAATTTTCTTTTGAAAGCCATTGCTCACGCAACTCATACCGACATTGCATTTTCAAATGGATGGCGTTACGGTGCTCCAATTCCAATAGGGAAAATCACGAAAGATGACCTCTATAACATAGCTCCTATGAATCCGCCCATTTCTACCGTTGAACTCACAGGTTTGGATATCAAGGAAATGTTGGAAGAAAATTTAGAGCGTACTTTTTGCAGCAATCCACTTAAACAAATGGGTGGCTACGTAAAGCGGGTTTTAGGATTGCAGATAAATATGCGAATAGAAAACCCTAACGGCCATCGCATCCAGGAAATCTATTATAAAGGTTCTCATCTTAAAATGAATCAAACGTATACCGTAAGTTTTGTAACGTCGCAAGGTGTTGCTAAGAAGTATGGAAAAAACAGAAAAGAACATCCTCAAAAAGCTGTTGAAGCGATGAAAATGTATTTAAAAGAGCATCCAGAATTTACTTCTGACCCAGTTGAAAGCTTTAGATTGGTATAAGCAATCTATGGTTGTTATAATGTCTTATTTATTCCCACAAATCGAATCACTTGAGCGATTCCCTGATGATGATTACCTTCAGAAAGCTCAATAGTCTCTTCTTTTAATAATTGAAATTCTAATTCTGCGAACTCGTCCTTGATTTCATCGACTGAAAATAACATCTCTTTATTTTTTGGGCCACCAGAAGCATTTCCCAATTGTGCTTTTGCAAACGCTTCAAAAATCACAATGCCATCAGGTTTTAAAAACTTCATCAAATGCAGATGAGCTTGGTTGCGTATTTCTGCGGGAAAATGGGCATAGCAAAAGCCGATGGCATCAAATTTTATATCGCTCTGAAATTCTAGAACATCTGAAATTTTATAGTGAATGCCAACTTGATTTTCGGCTGCTAAACCCAATGCTTTTTCTTTACCTTTTTCACTAATGTCAAAGGCAAATACATCCCAACCTAATGAAGCGGCGTATATTGCATTGCGCCCTTCGCCTTCGGCGGGCAAAAGAATACTGCCTGGTTTTAACTTGTCAATCTGTTCCTTGAAGAATTTATTTGGCTCTGTGCCATAGATATATTCTTCGTTGCCGAAGCGTTGGTTCCAAAATTCAGCTGGGTATTGTTTCATAGTTCTCTAAATAAATCGTCGTGTTTTCTTTTTATAATCTTCATATTCGGAAAATGTTTGGCCAAGCAACTTTTCTTCATATCCTGACTTGAAATAAAATAAGATTAACAACACTAATGTAATCAACAGCTTAAGTAAAGATTCCTGATATATAGTATATCCCATTGCCGAAAAAATCAAAGCTGTGTATATGGGATGTCTGGAAACCTTAAAAGCTCCAGTTCTAATCAATTTTCCGTTTGAAACTGGTGTTGGAAAAGGCGAAATTTTAGTGTTGAGTTGAAGTAATGCAGTTGTTCCTAAAATTAAGGCTAACCCTATTACAACCAATCCCAAATAGCGCAACCATTCCGGAATATCTATTGAAACTATTTTAAATGGCAAAAAGTAGGTCGCAAATATCAAAAATTGAAGTGCTACGAATAGATAGTCTTGATATGAAAGCTTATTTATTTTCAATAGCTTTTAACTAATAAAATGGTTGGTTTTTATTCCAAATAGGATGAAAGCATCCAGACCAATTTTTCTTGTTGAACGATGTAATCACTCATTAAAGCAACAGTACCTTCATCATTCGCTTCGGAAGCCATAGTTAATATCGTTCGTTCTTTTGCCAATAACGTTTTTAAAGATTCAAGAATTTTATTAATTGCTTCTTCACCATCTTTTATGTTTTCAGTAGATTTTATTTCGGCAGTATCCAGATATTTTTTGAAGGAATGAAATGGCGTTTCACTTAAAGTAAGTATGCGTTCTGCAATTTCATCTACCTTAATTAATGTATCATTATATAGCTCTTCAAATTTAAGGTGCAATTCAAAGAATTTTTTTCCCTTGATGTTCCAATGAAATCCTCTCAAGTTCATATAAAACAGTTGATAATTTGAAAGTAAATCATTCAGATTTTCAGCTACTTTTTTTGATTTTTCTATATTTAAACCAATGTTATTATTGTTTTTAGTGTCCATAATTTATTGTTTAAAATCGTTTATATTTTCACTTAAATCGTACACAGTCACACCTTTCAATTTTTTTTGAAGGATGCTACTTCCCGCCGCACTTCTGTATCCACCTGCACAATGAACAACAATAGGTTTATCTGTAGGTATTTGTCCCGCCGTATCTCGCAATTCATTCAATGGATGTGATATCGCATTGTCGAAAAACTTGCCTTCTACTACTTCGGTTGCATTACGAATATCCACAATGGTATAGCTGTCCAGATTTTTTTTGAAATCTTCTAAATCTAGTTTTTCGGTTGTTACCAAATTTTCGTCTGAAAGCGTAATCACTTTGTTGAGTAATTTTTCATAGCCAATTTTTGCTACCCGGTGCAACATAGTGTCTTTGTTTTCTTCGCTATCGATAACCAGCGTAAATGTTTCTTCTGGCTTGATGATGGAACCTAACCAGGTTTCAAATTTTGCATTTTCAGAAACTGCTTGAATATTGAAACTTCCTTTCAAATGTCCTTTCTTAAAGGTTGCTTCATCACGCATATCGACGATAAGACCTTCGGTTGTTGAGCTTTCCGAAAATGGGATTTTTTCAATGGACGGTTTTAAATTATCAGCACCGGTTTTATTAGTATCTACATCAAACCCGAAATAAGATGGGATAAAGGGTTGCCCATCAAGAATGGTGTTCATAAATTCTTGCTTGGATTGCTTTTTGAACGCCCAGTTTCCCATACGCTCATTACCTAATGTGCTGCTTGCAGCATCGCTTAAGTTTTTTCCACACAGTGAACCTGCACCGTGGGCTGGATAAACCAATGCATCGTCTGGCAAGTCTGTAAACTTATTTTGAATGGTGTTATACATCATTTCAGCCAGTTCTTCGCGCTTGGCTTTCATATTACCCGCCTTTTCACGTAAATCAGGGCGCCCTACATCTCCTATAAATAGTGTGTCACCCGTAAAGAGTGCTGTTTCATTTCCTTCCGTGGCTACCACGGTAATACTGTCTGGCGAGTGGCCCGGTGTATTGATCGCTTTGAGCGTCACATTTCCTAACTTGATACTGTCACCTTCATCAAAGGACGTGTGTGGATAGTCTGCACCCAACTTTTCACTATTGTAGATAGTGGCTCCCGTTTTTTTATGTATTTCAAGATGTGAGCTTACAAAATCTGCGTGCGGATGTGTTTCGATTATTGCAACTATTTTAGCATTATTCTCTTCTGCGAAGTCATATAACTGTTCTGGGTTACGCTCTGGGTCTATAACGGCCATCTCACCATTACTCACAATAGCATAGGAATAATGTGCAAGGGGTTTGTATTCAAATTGTTTTGTAGTCATAATTTCTAAATTTTATATAAAAATAAAAAAGGTTACGGCAAATGGCTGTAACCTTTGATACACTACACCATTTTTTTTATTTTCTTGGGTAAGTATTCAACCCTACAAGTTTGTATAATGGACAAAAGCCCACAAAACTTGTTATCAGGAAAACGGCTCCAACAGCGATTAATACATAAGCCAAGGTTCCTTCTACAAGCCCCTGCCAATACAGAACACCAATTATTATGGCGATGACTATTCTAATTAAGCGGTCTGCACCGCCCATATTTTTTTTCATAATATTCAGTTTAAAAATTCAATAAATAGCACCATAGTAATTATTATAATGAGACATAACACGCATACCAAAAGAAGTTTCTTTATTTTATGCTTATCCAAAAACAGTAACAAGCGTTACACAAACAAGGAATAGTTTCGGTTATAATGCAAAAACGTGATATCAAATTATATTTGTGGATTACAAAACCACTTTTGACGCATTAGGAAACGTTGATATTTATGTAATTGACCAAATTTTAAAAGGTAGATATCAAAATGGCCAATCCATTTTGGATGCGGGTTGTGGTAAAGGCCGAAATCTGAAGTGGTTTTATAAGAACGGTTTTGAGATATTTGGAATAGATGCCGATTCTGAATTTTTGGCAAATGCCAAACAAAATTACCCTAAAGCAGAATCAAACTTTAGGGTTGGCACATTGGATAAATTGCCTTACGGCGAAAACAGCTTTGACCACATCCTTTGTTGTGCTGTATTACACTTTGCACAAAGCGAAACTCATTTCACGGCTATGTTTTCAGAATTAATCCGCGTGCTGAAACCTGATGGAATGCTGCTCATTAGAATAGCATCAAATATAGGTCTGGATGGCAATGCACCTGAAATTAGGTATAAGGAGAACGGACAGAAAGGCACATACTACCGAACACGAGAGCGCATTAAACAATTAATAGGGGAATTCAATCTCACTGTGCTCGAACCTTTAAAGACGACCAATGTTCAGGATGAGCGGGCAATGACGACGCTGGTGCTTCAAAAAATGTTTTGAATCCTCTTCTTTTTGAAGCTACAAAAAACAAAGTTTTGTGATGTATTGAAGGGTGTGATATGCTTATCATTTAGGCAAGTGAGTTTATCAAAATTTTTACCAAATAACTCTAGAAGCTCCTGCTCAGAATACTGTTTAATATTTAGTCCGCTGCATTTTTCAGGCCCATCTTTCGAAAAGGTTCCAATAATCAAGAAATTGGAAGCATATTTTTTTGCGATTTGAAAATATTTATCACGTTCCTTTGCGTTTGTAAGAAAGTGAAAGGTTGCCCTATCGTGCCAAACATCATACGTTTCAGTAGGTTTAAATTCGGTAATATCGCTGACTATCCATTTGACTTGTTTGGATTTATCTCCAAGTCTAGACTTTGCTTTTTCCAAAGCTTTGGCCGAAATATCGAGCACGGTAATATCACTATATCCTTCCTCAAGTAAATAATCCACCAACTTACTGTCTCCGCCTCCTACATCGATGATTTTTGCATCTTTATCCAACATAAAAGAATCTAAAAAATCCAGGGATATTTTGGGTTTTTCCTGGGTCCAGCTTACCTGCTCTGGATTTTTAGTTTCATACACCGTTTCCCAATGTTGCTTGCGATTTTGTTCTTTTTCAGTCTTCATTTTTCTTTGATAATTTGATAAATGGTGTTTTATTTCAATGTTGATGGACACACATATTCTGTAGTTTCAACACCTGCATCTTTTATGGCAGTAAAGCCACCCTGGATATCAATTAAATTATGTATGCCTCGGCTTTTTAATATAGAGGCCGCGATCATACTGCGATAGCCTCCAGCACAATACACATAAAAAGTTTCGTTTTTTGGATATTCTGCCAAATGGTTATTTATATTTGATAAAGATGTGTTGGTTGCATTGAGCACGTGTTCGCTTTGGAACTCGGAAGGTTTTCTCACATCAAATACCGGAACATCATTATTAGTATCGTCCTCAATCTGTTTGAATTCACTTGCGGTAATGGAAGTGACTGTATCATATTCCTTTGCCGCTTTTTTCCAAGCTTCAAAACCACCTTCTAAATATCCGATGGTATTATCAAAGCCTACGCGCGATAATCTTGTGATTACCTCTTCGATACGGTCCTTGTTTGCAACCAACAAAATGGGTTGCCTTACATCTTTGATCAAATCGCCCACCCAAGGTGCAAAACTGCCATCAATGCCTATGAAGACGGAACCTGGTATATGCCCTTTTGCGAAATCGTTTTGGTGCCTTACATCCAGCACCACGGCTCCTGCTTCATTGGCAACGGCTTCAAAAGCATCTGGTGCTAGCGCATTTTCGCCTTGAGCGATTACTTCGTCTATATTTTTGTAGCCTTCTTTATTCATTTTTACATTCATTGGGAAATAGGCCGGCGGTGGTAACAGACCATCGGTTACTTCTTTTACAAACTCTTCCTTGGTCATATCGGCGCGTAGCGCATAGTTCATTTCTTTTTGGTGTCCCAAAGTATCGACAGTTTCCTTCATCATATTCTTCCCACAAGCAGAACCTGCACCGTGTGCTGGATACACCGTTATATCATCTGCAAGGGGCATAATTTTGGTACGCAAGCTTTCGTACAATGTTCCTGCAAGTTCTTCCTGTGTCATATGTGCCGCCTTTTGGGCTAGGTCTGGACGTCCTACATCACCAAGAAACAAGGTGTCCCCTGTAAACAATGCGTGGTTTTTTCCTTCTTTATCCCTCAATAGATAAGTGGTGCTTTCCATTGTGTGCCCGGGTGTGTGAAGCACGACAAATAAGAGTTCGCCCAGTTTAAATTTCTGTCCATCTTTTGCTGTAGTGGCTTCAAAATTTGGATTAGCATTTGGCCCATAAATAATGGGCGCCCCCGTTTTTTCGGAAAGGGTAACGTGCCCCGATACAAAATCGGCATGGAAGTGGGTTTCGAAAATATATTTGATTTTAGCTCCAGCTGCTTCGGCTTTGTCAATGTAGGGTTGCACTTCACGTAATGGGTCGATGATAGCTACTTCGCCATCGCTTTCAATATAGTAGGCACCTTGTGCCAAACACCCTGTGTAAATCTGTTCTATTTTCATAATTTTTATGCTTTAAGTTATCGCTATATTTAATTATACTTTCGCACTTGATCTGCATCCAGCTTAAACTTTAGCGAGAATTAAGGATTTAAAATTATAAGAGATTTCTCTATTTGTTAGTAACTATTTTTACGCTACTCATCTTTTTTGAAGGGGTACTTCATTTGTTTTTAAAAAGTATTAGGAAAGTTTCCGTCATCTTCAAACCCTAATTCTATATCCCGGCCAATTTTGGGTACGTAGGCAGTCCTGAAGAGGTAATCCCAAATGCTCAAGGTAAGCCCAAAATTCATTTCGTAGGGATGTTGGCAATGCTTTTGCGTGATGCCATATATGCATCTAGGATTGTTCAATACGTAACCAAATTTCCCATAGCTCCAGTCAAGGTTTGCGTGATTAAGATGCCCTACAAAAACAGTAAACATATGTACAACAAAAAATTGTTCAATACCAAAACCTATCATTGCCAAAGGAATGTATTGAATGGATTTATACACGATAGTTTTCAGAAAATGGAATCTAAATTGTGCGGCAAACCCCATTTCCTTAACACTATGATGCACTTTATGGAATTTCCACATCCACGGAACTCGATGCAGCATTCTGTGCACATTCCATTGCACAAAATCTGCTACTATGAACATTATCAAAATCTGCATCCATACAGGAAAGTCCTGCACCTCTACTGCAACAATATTTTTAATACCAAAAATGCCTAAGAAGTCATTAAACAATTCCACTCCTACATTTGATAACGCGTTGTACCCGATTAATGAAAAAAGAAAGAAATTAAAGAGGATGTAAAAAGTATCGAGCCAAAACCCTTTTCTAATGATTGGCTGTTTCTGCCGCCAAGGAACGATGATCTCCAATAAAAACACAAGTAGAGAAAGTCCCAGTAACCAATAAAAATAATTAGTCCAAGAAGGATTGGAAATTTCCTGAACCAGGTAATTCAAATAACCTGAAAAAGAACGCTCTATTATCTCAATGTATTTTTCCATTACTATTGATTGGCAAGTTCTTTATAAATAATATAAATACCCATTACAAGCACAAACCAGCCAAATCCCTTTTTAAGTCTTTTGCCATTGATAAAGTTATTCAACCAAATACCTATGAATATACCCACAACTGATATTGATGTAAATAGCAGCAAAAACAACCAGTCTATATCATAGTTTTGCACATCTCCTAAAAACCCTATCAACGAATTAATGGCAATTATAAAAAGAGAGGTGGCCACCGCTTTTTTCATCGGCAATTTGGCTAAAAGAACCAAAGCCGGAATTATTAAAAATCCACCTCCTGCGCCAACCATTCCAGTTACAATTCCTATAAAAAAACCTTGCACCATTAACAAGAGGTGATTCGATTTTTTTTCAACTATTTCGGTATTCAGTTGCCGATCTCCATTGCGAATCATAGTAATAGATGCCAAAAGCATTACAATGGCAAAAAATAGCATAATGGCCAAATTTTTTGTGACCATAAAATCATTAACCTCAAAAAGTTGTTCTGGAATTACTGGGATTAAATAAGCTCTTGTTAAATATACTGCTGTAAAAGCGGGAACGGCAAAAATAATAGCGGTTTTGAAATCTACCTTACCCTTTATCATATTTTTAAGTGCGCCCACAAGTGAAGTTGCGCCCACTACAAATAATGAATATGCTGTAGCAATTACTGGATTAAATGATAGCGCATAAACCAAGATGGGAACAGTCAGTATTGAACCACCACCACCTATCAATCCTAAAACAAGACCTATCAAAAGGGCACCAACATAACCAAAAATTTCTACAATGTTCATTTAAACTAAATTATACGACAAATGTAGAGGGATTAACAAACAAGTTTGGTAACTGATGTTACAGGACTTCAATAAAACTACGATGTAATTTTATTTTTTTATTGATCTCCATCTTTTTGAGCAGTCTGGAAACTACAACTCGGCTCGTATGTAAGTCTGAAGCGATTTCCTTATGGGTGGTGTAGATATGCCTACTGTTAATTAACGCAATTTTATTTTGGATATAGTTTTCCAAACGTTCATCCATATTATTGAATGCAATATTATCAATACTTTCAAGCATTTCCATCATACGTACGTGATAGCTCGAAAAAACGAAGTTTCGCCAAGACTTGTATTTTCGGGACCATTCTTCCATCATTCCTACAGGAACCATCAGAAGTTTAATATCTGTTTCAGACACAGCGTGTATTTCACTTTTGGTATTTCCTATGCAGCAACTCATCGTCATTGCACAAGTGCCTCCTTTTTCAAGATGATAAAGCAACAATTCATCGCCATCGCCATCAGGACGCATAATTTTAATGCTGCCGGACAACAGTAACGGTATTGACTTTATATATTGACCAGGTTTCATTAAGTCTTGTCCTTCCGGAACTTCCATAAAAGTCCCAATTTGGTTAATTTCTTCCAAAAGTGCAAGTTCAAATAGAGAACCGTAATATTTTTTAAGTTCTTGAATCATTGCTTACTTTTTTAGCGATTTCAGGATTGTATTTTAAAAAGAAATGTGCCCAAATGGATTTTGAAACAGCTCCTATGTAGGGCATTAATAGTAAGAGTATCAAAATTATACTTAAAAGTATACCTGTTGGTCCAAAATCAAGACCAAAAATAAGGCTGAGCACATAAGTAGCCACAGCAACCGCGATACCTACGGCATAGGAAACATACATAGACCCCGTATAAAAGCTGGGCTCTATATGGTATTTCAACTTGCATTTGGGGCAATGATCCTTAACCTTATTCATATTTGAAATTTTGTAAGGATGGGCCTCCAAAAACGTCCCTTGACGGCATCGCGGGCATTTTAGGAATAATAGGCTGTATAAATAGGTTCTTTTCAAAAGAATTTTTAATTTTAGAAAAAAAATACCGATAATTGATTTTATTTTTGGTAATTGATGTACTTGTTGCACAAGATACCAAAAATGTTAATTTTCTGGTATGCAAGGCAGGAAAAAATCTTCACCTCCTTCCGTCTTAGTGACCGGATCCCAAAAGAGAATTTTTACAGGCGTTTAAAAGAAGCCTTGAATCTGGGGGTTTCTTTATTCGTTTACCCAGAAGTTCTACGGGGATAGCGGGCAGAAAAGTATCGACCCGGTGGTCTTTTTCAAGATGTGCCTGGTGGTATATTTGGAGAATATCACTACTGATCATGGGGCAATGAACCATTGTGCAATGCGGTTGGACATCCTCTATTTCCTAGGATATGATGTGGATGAAGAACTGCCTTGGCACAGTACCATCAGCCGTACCCGCCAACTTTTTCCCGAAGACATTTTCGAGGAAGTCTTTACCAGGGTTTTTAGGCTATGCATAGAAGCAGGATTGGTAAGCGGGCAGACTCAGGCTATTGATTCGGCCCCTGTAAGGGCCAATGCTTCCATGGATAGTCTGGAGATTAAAGTTCCGGCCGAAGAATTGGAGGATCACTTTGCTAAGTTACGGGTACAAAGCAAGCGCGACCGCAAAGCAAAGCTAAATAAAGCTTTATTGGAACAACAGTAGATCACAGCAAGCAAAAAGGAACTCAGGCTATCGAGAGCCGGAACAAGAAATGGAGCCAGGATTATGATATGCGTCCCGGGGCTAAACATAAGGAGAGCAGTTATACCAGTAATAAAACGATACAGTCCCACCGATCCTGATGCTCGGATCAGCGTCAAACCAGGAAAGGCCAGGAAACTGAATTACCTTTGTAATATGGCGGTGGATACCGGCTTCCATGTGATCACTGACATTCAGGGATATCATGCCGATAAAAAAGACAGTCAATATTTACAGGATACCACCATGCGTTTAAACCGTCGCTTGCGCCGGGAAGGTTTGATCTGGGAGAACCTATTTGGCCGATGCGGGGTATAGCAGCGGAGAGAACTACCATTACCTGGAAGGTAAAGGGATCAAAAGTTACATTCCTGCCCATGGAACCTACAAAGGTGGTCCCGAAGACTTCCAATACGTACAGGAAGGCAATTATTGGTTGTGTCCACAGGGCAAGAAGGTCACCTTTCGGAAACAGAAGCTGGAGAAAGGTACGCTTAAGGATCACTATTTTACCCGACGCAGTGATTGTAAGGGATGTCCGATCAAAGAAGCTTGTATTGGTAAGAGCCATGAGAAACGGATCACCATTACCGCTTACCGGGAAGCGTATGAACGCAACAACCAACGGGTAAACAGCAGGCTTGGCCGTTATATGAAAGGCAAGCGACAGAGCAAGGTAGAACCTGTCTTTGGTATCTTAAAGGAACATCTGGGCCTTGGGAAGATCCACACCATTGGAATCAAACAGATCAATAAGTGCATGCACCTAGCCGCCATCGCTTATAACCTCAAGAAGTACCTGAAACATACCACAAAACGGGTAAAATCTGGGGCAGAACAGTCCGTTTTGCTCTTTCCATCTAAAAACCTATTGAAGGAGCTTCAAAGTTCACTTTTAAGGAACCTGAATTTTGCTCACAGCAGATTCAAGCTAAAAAAAACTCTTAAAACGGCTTATTTGGATCGGGATCTTTGTAAATTAAGGGCTTGTGCAACGGTTACCGACTTACATATAAATAGAAATTAATTGGTAATAAATTTTAAAAGTAGGTTTATTCTATTTAATAATTACTGATTTTTTCTGAATACTTAAGTTTTATATAAAAGCTTGATTATTACTTTTAATGTTAGATTTGAAAATTTCATTAAACAGGTTTTTCCAGAAGTATAATTAGAATCTACTTGACCGGTAGAATTTATAACTTGAACATGGCATATATGAACAATCGTTGCCTTAATTTGTAATATATTGTTAAATAACCAATCGGCAATAAAGGGGCAATACAAATTACAGAGGCCATAAATTTTCCATTTCAGAATAAATCGTTTATTATCAAATTTTTATAAAGGTCTTAGTACTGATTAAGCAACCAGTATGTCAACCAAAAGCTTTAAATCCTCTATTAAATGGTTCGAATTTTGTACCATAGCGTTCACTTTTAAATTATTCAAATGAAGTCGAAACCCTGTAAATACTATGATTTACAGGGTTTTATGTTTTAGGAGTGTTTTTTTAATTAAAGGTTTTATATCTTTAATGTATCACAATTCGTCAACATAAAACCATTCTGTCAACATGTTGACACTTTGATTATCAGTGATTTAATATTTTGTGATTTGACTTTCGTCTTTATTGATTGCTAATTTAAAAGACGATCCAATGCGTACTTCAAAAACTTTTTCCATCTTATTCTGGGTGTATTCTTCCAGAGTTAAGTACAATCAGACAAACCTTTATGTTAGAATATCCCTCAATAGTCATAGGGTAAATATCAGCTTAAAAGCTAAAATTCCATTTGATCTGTGGAATGCTACCGCACAAAGAATCGATGGGAATACCAAAGAGGCAAAAGAAGCTAATACATTAATTAATGAAACAAGAGCCAAAATTTTCCAGAATTATCAGGATCTACGATTTCAGAATAAAGAAGTAACTGCTGAACTTCTAAAAGCTAATTTTTTAGGGGAAGGACCTGGAGATAAAACGCTGATGGATATTCTGGAGTATCACCGGCAAAAGATTGATAAAACACTAGCCGAAGGTTCGGTTCGCAATTTCAAGGTCACCGAGAAATATCTATTGCGATTTTTAAGAGAAGAACTCAAAACAAATTCAATTTACCTTAGTGAACTGAACTATAAATTTATTAATGATTTTTCAAATTTTCTTTTTACCTGTTGGCCGAAAGGCCACGTTAATGCGATGAGTCATAATACGGTGATGAAACATGTACAAAGACTTCGTAAAATTATTACCCTTGCCTTCCATTTAGAATGGGTTGATAAAGATCCTTTTGTACGTTGGAAACCTACGTTTGAAAAAAAGGAAAGAGATTTTTTAAATATTAATGAATTAAAACAAATCGAAGATTTCGAATTTTATAATGATCGTTTGGATAGGGTAAGAGACTTGTTTGTTTTTAGCTGTTATACAGGAATTAGTTTTTCCGATATTAATGATCTAAATGAAAGTAATATCAGAACCGGTTTGGATGGTCAAAAATGGATATTCACTTTAAGAAATAAGACCAAAACAAATGTCAAAATACCATTATTAGAAAAGCCTTTGAAAATTTTGGTAAAATATCAATCACATCCAATGACAGAGATAACAAAAAGTCTTTTACCTATTATAACCAATGTAAAAGTCAACTTGTTTTTAAAGGAAGTAGCTGAGCTTTGTGATATACAGAAAAACCTAACTTTTCATATGGCCAGACATACTTTTGCAACTACGATAACTTTGTCTAATGGAGTACCTATAGAAACAGTTTCAAAACTTTTAGGGCATACAAAAATAGCAACGACACAAATTTATGCTCGCGTGCTGGAAGATAAATTAAGTAAGGATATGTCTGAACTTAGCAAAAAGCTCAAAATTGGTAAAGATTGATTGCGAAGGTATTCTTGATTATATTTCTAGTAAAGTCGGAGGGAACGACCGTTTTATGACTTTTGTGGTATTTACAGAACTTTCCATAGGTCATAAAAAATTAGTCACCGGATTGATCTCGCTTTAACAAAGTTTAACAAATTAAAATATTTTGCATCTATTGAATCAAATTCATTAAGATTAATTTATTTTCATAAATTGCTTATTTAATCGATTAAAGAATGAAGAGGAAACCATCTCTTAAAGATATTGCTGAAAAGGTAGGTGTTTCCACAGCTACAGTTTCTTATGTGCTTTCTAAAGGAAAAGAAAGTAAAGTAAGCGCTGAAGTATCAAAAAAAGTAAAGGCTGCCGCTAAGGAATTGAACTATCAACCAAACCAAATAGCCAAAAGTTTAAAAAGTGGAAAAACTTTTACCATTGGCCTTATTGTAGCGGATATTTCAAACCCCTTTTTCGCCAATATCGCTCGTATCATTGAAGATGAAGCGGCAAAACTAAACTATACGGTTATCTTCGGTAGTTCAGATGAAAAGGCTGAAAAATCATGGGATCTTATCCAATTCCTTTCAAACCGACAAGTGGACGGTTTTATAATAGCACCTACAGAAAATTCTGAAGATCAAATTAAATATTTAAAGGAGCAAAATATTCCTTTTGTGTTAATTGATAGGTTTTTTCCAACTATAAATTCAAACTCTGTAACGGTTAACAATTTTGAAGCTGCCTACGGTGCAGTAAGAAGATTAATAGAAAAGGGAAGTGAGAAAATTGGAATCATTGCTTATTCAAATTCATTATATCACATGCGTGAAAGAGTAAGGGGTTATGACACCGTAATGAAAGATCATAAGCTTAAAGTATCCAATAATTGGCTGCACGAAATTGAGTTTTCTGATATCAAAAATGGTGTGCATAATGCAATTGATATCTTATTGCATGAAAAACCAAATGTCGAAGCAATCTTTTTTGCCACGAACACATTGGCTGTATATGGTCTAAAATATCTAGATCGTTTAAGCGTGGAAGTGGGAAAAGATCTGGCTGTGGTAAGTTTTGATGAGGGGGAAGCCTTTGATTTCTATTACTGCCCGCTCACTATAGTAAAACAACCATTGGGCGCGCTTGCAGAAAATGCTGTTGAAATACTGATCCATAAAATTAATGATTTGGATACAAAAGAAAAGAAAGTATGCCTTGACACCGAGCTAATCATTCGGGAATCCTGCGGTAGAAAATAATTTTGCTAACATCTTAATCATACCTATTATATATTACTGTATTGACAATTTTTGAATGTTTTAATTGATTTTTTCATTAAAATAGTTTTTTATTTAATCGATTAAATATATATTGGTAGAAATTTTTGACGCTTGGTTAATCGTTTAAAATGAACTGTATGAAATTCAATTATACTTTCTTAGTATGTTTTCTTTTAATCTCAGCTTTCAGCTTTTCCCAGGAAGAAACCTTTCGAGGTATTAATATGAATTTAGGTAATATTTATCGAACCTCTGATGCTCTAACACGATCAATAAGTCCCGAAAATTTTACTGGTGAGAAAGGCAAAGGAGCAATGGCCAAACTGGGAGAGGGAACCGGTAGTGAACCTGCTCGGGAACTGGGGCAGGGCTGGAAGGTAAGCCCTTCTGTGAAAATAAAACCCGGCGAAACATTTACCCTGGTTGAAATTACAGATGAGGGTATCATACAGCATATGTGGATGACGCCCACCGGCAATTGGAGATTTTCCATATTGCGAATTTACTGGGATGATGAAAAAGAACCTTCTGTAGAAGTGCCTGTGGGTGATTTCTTCGGGATGGGATGGGGCGAATACGCTCCTCTAAATTCCCAGCCAATAACCGTTAACCCGGGTAGCGCTTTCAATTCTTTCTGGCCCATGCCATTCCGGAAGAAATGTCGTATCACTCTGGAAAACATCAGTAGCAATGAGATGTTTTTGTACTATCAAATAAATTACGCGCTGACAGATGTGCCTGAAGACGCGGCCTATTTTCATGCACAATTCCGCAGAAGTCATCCAACCGAAGGTGCTATCCATACATTGGTTGATGGGATTAAGGGAAAAGGCCAGTATGTGGGAACGTATTTAGCCTGGCAGGTCAACAACCGTGGCTGGTGGGGAGAAGGGGAGATTAAATTCTATATGGATGGAGATCGCAAATTTCCGACTATAGCCGGTACAGGGACAGAAGATTATTTTTTAGGCTCTTATAATTTTGACAGGAATGGGGAATATCAATATTACTCCACTCCCTATGCCGGTCTGCACCAAATCATCAAGCCCGATGGAGCTTATAATTCCCAACAATGCTTTGGGATGTACCGCTGGCATATTCAGGATCCTATAAGGTTTGACAAAGATTTGAAAGTGACCATCCAGGACCTAGGATGGCGAAGTGAACATCGCTATCTTCAGCAACAATCTGATATCAGTTCAGTTTCCTACTGGTATCAGCTGGAACCACATGCCTCTTTCCCAGACCTTCCTTCCAAAAACGATTTAGAAGTAAATTAATCCAAAAAGATAAACATGCGATATTCCCTGTTATTAAAAACTATATCGATTGCGCTTATGGTCTCCTGCGGAAATCATGACAAAAAAGAAGAAGAAACAATGACTGAAGAAAAAACGTTTCAGGAAGGCAGTTTTGGCTATGACCTTCAATTTCTGAAAGAAAAAGATGAAAATTTGATCGTACTGGAAGATAATACCAGCACTGTGATTGTTTCGCCAAAATACCAGGCCAAGGTTTTTACATCTTCTGCGGAAGGAGCAACCGGGAAAAGTTTCGGCTGGATCAATTATGAAGCTTTCAACGGTGAAAAAGATCCTCATATGAATGCTTATGGCGGGGAAAATCGTTTTTGGCTGGGACCGGAAGGTAGCAAATATTCCCTGTTTTTTAAGCCGAAGGAAGAAATGGTTTACGAGAATTGGTTAACGCCCGCCGGGGTTGATACCGAATCCTGGGAAGTACAAAACAAGTCCGCCAGGGAAGTGAGCATGACAAAAGCGATGAAATTGACCAATTATGCAGGAACCGAATTGAATCTTCAGGCCGAAAGAAGCGTAAAAATCCTTTCGGGAGCTGCCATAAATTCTTTAATGAACATAAAAACCGATAGTCTCAAAGTCGTAGGTTTTACCACAATTAACCGTATTTCAAACACCGGCAAACAAGCCTGGACGCAGGAAACTGGTGCTCCCTGTATCTGGATACTGGATATGTTTACGCCATCGCCAGAAACCGTGATCATCGTGCCTTACCAAGAGCAAAGCGAAGGGAAGATCGCGACTACCGATTATTTTGGTGAAATTCCGAAAGACCGGATAATCATGGAAAACGGAACGATTCTATTTAAAGCCGATGGGAAGAATCGTGGAAAACTGGGCGTCCCTCCCAATCGCGCCAGGAACAAAAGTGGTAGCTACGATCCCAAGAGCAATACCCTTACCATTACATTATATGACCTCGATAAAAACGCAATCTATCTTAACCAGGAATGGACAGATACAAAAGATCCCTACCAGGGTGATGCGGTGAACGCTTACAATGATGGTCCTCTGGAAGACGGTTCACAAATGGGCCCTTTTTACGAGATTGAAAGTGTGTCGCCGGCCGCCTTTTTAAAACCGAATGAAACGCTCACGCATGAGCATAGCGTTTTCCATTTTACCGGAAACAAAACGCATCTGAATAAAATATGTAAACAATTGCTGAATATCAGTCTGGAAGAAGTTCAGCAGGCATTTAAATAAAACCAAATCAGAAATAGTATGATGAATTCGAAAGAATACCCCAAAATAGGAATTCGGCCCATTATCGATGGTCGTTTAGGCGGGGTTCGAGAATCGCTTGAAGAAATTACCATGAATATGGCCAAAAATGTGGCCGACCTTTTTAGTTCAGAACTTAGATATCCCAATGGGGATCCCGTCAATTGTGTAATTGCCGATAGCTGTATTGGCGGGGTGAAAGAAGCTACCAACTGTGCCAAGAAATTCAAAAAGGAGAATGTAGGGGTTTCCCTTTCTGTCACTCCCTGTTGGGCCTATGGCACTGAAACTATGGATTTTGATCCGCATCTTCCCAAGGCTATCTGGGGCTTGAACAGCACCCAGCGGCCGGGCGCAGTATACTTGGCGGCAACCCTGGCGGCGCATAATCAGAAAGGACTTCCGGCTTTCAGCATATATGGGAAAGATGTGCAGGATATGGAAGATCAGAGCATCAGTGAAGATGTAAAGGAAAAATTACTGCAGTTTGCCCGTTCCGGGATGGCCGTGGCACTCATGAAAGGCAAATCTTACCTGGCCATAGGCAGTGTTTCCATGGGGATTGTAGGTTCTGCCATCGACCCAGATTTCTTTCAGGAATACCTGGGAATGAGGAACGAATATGTAGATTCTACAGAGGTTTTCCGAAGAATTGAAAAGGATATTTATGATCCCGAAGAATTTCAGAAAGCCCTGGAATGGACTAAAAAGCACTGCAAAGAAGGAGAAGACTATAACGAAGAGGGAAAACAGCGTTCCCGCGAAGAGAAAGATGAAGATTGGGAATTTGTGGTGAAAATGACTTTGATCATTCGCGACCTGATGGATGGAAACCCTAAACTGAAAGAAATGGGGCATGGCGAAGAAGCTTTTGGGCACGATGCGTTGGTTTCTGGCTTCCAGGGACAGCGGCAATGGACCGATTTTCTCCCCAATGGCGATTTTTCAGAAGCTATTCTGAATTCTTCCTTCGATTGGAACGGGATTCGAGCGCCGTATATGGTAGCGACCGAAAATGATTCCCTAAACGGTATTTCCATGCTTTTCAATTACCTGCTCACCAATACCGCACAGATCTTTGCCGATGTGCGTACGTACTGGAGCGCTGATGCGGTGAAAGAAGTCACCGGCTGGAAACCGGAGGGCGATGCCAAAAACGGATTTATTCACCTCATTAATTCAGGTTCTGCTACGCTGGATGGTTCTGGGAAAATGACAAAAAAAGGGGAAAGTGTGCTGAAACCCTTTTGGGAAATAGAAGAGCAGGACGTAAAGGCCTGTCTGAAGGCAACTACCTGGTATCCTGCCAATCGCGGTTATTTTAGGGGGGGCGGTTTTTCTTCCAAATTTCTTACAGAAGGGGGAATGGCGGTAACCATGTGCCGTATCAACCTGGTAAAAGGTATTGGCCCGGTCCTGCAAATTGCTGAAGGATGGACTATAGATCTTCCAGAAGAAGTAAATAGTTCGCTGGACGATCGTACCGATAAAACCTGGCCTACTACCTGGTTTGTGCCACGCCTTACCGAAGCTGAAGCCTTCCGTGATGTGTATTCCGTGATGTATAACTGGGGCTCCAACCATGGTGCTATCAGCTACGGACATATCGGAAAAGATTTGATCACTATGGCATCGATGTTAAGAATTCCGGTTAATATGCATAACGTGGAAGCAGAAAAGGTATTTCGCCCCTCCGCCTGGAATGCTTTCGGAATGGATAATGAAGGAAGTGATTTTAGAGCCTGTGCTGCTTATGGACCACTGTATCAATAATTAGAATCAATAGTAAAAATGAAAAATAAAGCTTCTGTTTCTCTCATCAGAGCGGGAAATAAATGGCCTTTCATACTGGTAACGAGCCTGTTCTTTTTATGGGGATTAGCCAATAATATGACCGACACCCTACTGGCTGCCTTTAAGCGAATCATGAGTATGTCTGACTTTCAGACCTCATGGATCCAACTGGCATTTTATGGGTCGTATTTTTTACTGGCTTTACCAGCGGCTGTTCTTATTAAGAAATACTCCTACAAAAGCGGAGTATTGACCGGCCTGGGACTATTCATAATAGGAGCTTTACTTTTCTATCCGGCGAGTATTACCATGGCGTATGGCCATTTTCTGGCCGCTTTATTCATTTTAGCGGGAGGTCTTTCTATTCTGGAAACGGCTTCCAATCCCTACATTATTGCCATGGGGCCTGAAGAAACCGGTACTAGAAGACTCAATTTGGCGCAATCTTTTAATCCTATTGGTTCCATAACCGGTGTTTTACTGAGTAAAATTTTCATTTTGAGCCATCTGAATCTTTCCAGCGCCGAGGAGCGGGCACAGATGGGTGCAGAACAGTTAAAGACCATACAATCTGAAGAATTAACTTCTGTCATGGGGCCTTACGTGGGAGTGGCCTTTATTTTGGTCATCATCTGGTTAATGGTGAAATTCACAAAAATGCCCAGAGCTTCGGAAGTTTTTGCGAAAGTAGAACTGGGACCTAGTATCAAGAGATTGTTGAAGAATAAGAATTATTGCTGGGCAGTAATAGCGCAATTCTTCTATATGGGAGCACAAATTGGCGTTTGGTCTTTCACTATTCGCTACGTGATGCAAGAACTTAGTTTGAATGAAGATGATTCTTCGACTTATTACCTGGCCTCGCTTATTCTTTTCTCCTTGTGCCGTTTCGTTTTTACCGGTCTTATGAAATATTTTACTCCCAGGGCATTGCTTACAACTAGTGCTGCGCTAGGCATCATCAGTACCCTTATTGTGATCTACGGAAGTGGTATGACCGGAGTGATCGCGCTGGTTTGCATCTCGGGTTTTATGTCTTTAATGTTTCCCACTATTTATGGCTTAGGAATGATGGGACTGGGTAATGACGCTAAAATTGGAGGATCTGGCTTAATAATGGCCATTTTGGGAGGAGCCGTGCTTACCGCTGTTCAGGGACAGGTTTCAGATACGACGCAAAGTATAAATATGGCATTTTTCGTACCGCTTATTTGTTTTGTAGTGGTGGCAGTTTATGGTTTCATTCAGAAAAACCTGGAAAAAAAAGAGTCGAAAGTTAAAGTGGCAGGAGCATGAAAGGAAAGAAAAATTACGTGATCGGAGTAGATTTTGGAACCAGTTCGGTCAGAGCCATACTGGTAGATACCGAAAATGGCCATTTTTTAAGCTCTTCTGAATTTGCTTATCCTCGCTGGAGTAAAATGGAATTTTGCAATCCTTCCAAAAATCAGTTCAGGCAACATCCTAAAGATTACCTGGAAGGCCTGGATCATGTTGTGAAAGATTGTATTGCCAGTTGTTCTGCGGAAGTGGTAAAGAATATTTCAGCAATTTCTATCGATACCACAGGTTCTACGCCCGTGGCAGTGAATGAAGAGGGAATTCCTTTAAGTCTTTTATCCGAATTTGAAGAAAATCCTAATGCGATGTTCTTCCTTTGGAAAGATCATTCGGCCGTTGCTGAAGCAGCGCGTATCAATGATATAGCACAGAAAGATTTTCCCGAAATTTTGAAATTTTCAGGCGGTATTTATTCTTCTGAATGGTTTTGGGCAAAACTGCTTTATGTTTTAAGAAATGATGAGGCTGTAGGAAAGGCTTGCGCCAGTTGGGTAGAACATTGTGACTGGATGCCATTCCTGCTAACCGGCCAGACGCAGGGGAAAACTATGAAAAGAAGTGCCTGCGCTGCGGGCCATAAGGCTCTTTGGGCACAACAACATGGAGGATTACCTTCCGCAGCATTTCTGAAAAAGGTAGATCCTTTACTGGAAAGATTTGCAGGTTTATATACTGAAGTTCATACTTCTGATGAAAGTTCCGGAACCCTGACCGAAGAATGGGCAAATAAATTAGGTCTTTCAGAAAATGTAATGGTGGGTGTGGGCGCCTTAGATGCTCATATGGGTGCCGTGGGTGCCGGTATTCAGCCAAATTACCTGAGCAAAGTTATGGGAACTTCCACTTGTGACATGCTGGTTTCTCCGGTAGATTCTGGCTCAAACGCGGTGAAAGGAATTTGTGGACAGGCTGATGGCTCTATCATCCCGGGAATGATCGGGATGGAAGCAGGGCAATCGGCGTTTGGAGATATTTTTTCCTGGTTCACAGATCTATTATGCTGGAATGGGAAAAATGCTGAGCATACTTCCGAAGATCGCAAATCTGCAATTCTGGAACGTTTGTCAAAAGCAGCTGAGAAAATACCGGTTACAAGTGAAACAGAACTTGCGGTAGACTGGTTCAACGGAAGAAGAACTCCTGATGCCAACCAATTGCTTTCCGCAGGGATTATCGGTTTAAATCTCGGAAGTGATGCTCCGTCAATTTACAGAAGTCTGGCAGAAAGTACCTGTTTTGGAGCCCGGCAGATCGTTGAACGTTTCAGAACAGAAGGAGTAAATATCGAAGGGGTGATTGGATCTGGCGGAGTGGCGCAAAAATCACCATTTATTATGCAGATGATGGCAGATATACTAGAAATGCCTATCAGGATAAGTGCCTCCCAGGAAACGACAGCTCTTGGAGCGGCCATGTTTGCTGCGACCGTGGCAGGAGTCTATGGGGACGTTTCAAAAGCCATGGAAAAAATGGGTTTCGGTTTCAGTAAAGTTTATCTGCCAGACGAAGAAAAAAGAACCGTTTATGCTGCCAGGTATGAACGCTACAAAGAGCTTGCGGCATTTTTAGAAAACCAATTAACTAATTAAAACTATAACAATGAGAAAAGTATTACTTTTTATTTTACTGTTAGGAGCAATTTCTGGGCAATCTCAGGAAACTCGCGTAACAGGTGGCGATAAGCCCATTTATGAATTAAGGAATTACCAGTCTATGCGTATTTCCAGCTATGATAAAAGTGGCGCAAATGACGACGGAAACTGGAAAGAAAAGATCATGCCCGGTGACACCCGAACTATCGGGGAGGTGAATGGACCTGGGATCATCAAACACATCTGGTTCACTATCGCCAGCGGTGAAACCAATCACTTAAAAAAGATAGTAGTGAGAATGTACTGGGATGGGGAAGAAAACCCTAGTGTTGAGGCTCCTGTTGGTGATTTCTTCGGCTTGGGGCTGGGACGTTATTTTATGTACGATTCGAAATTTCTTTCCATTGGTTCACAGAAAGCGCTGAATGCTTCTTTTCCCATGCCTTTCAGAAAATCGGCAAAAATCACTATTACCAATGAAGGTGAGCGGCAGATCGATGCCTTCTATTATAATATAGATTGGGAAAAACATCAATCGCTGCCGGAAGATATTGGCTATTTTCATGCCCAGTACAGGCAGGCTCAGCCAACCGATGGCTGGACCGATGATTGGGAGGCTAACGGCCAACCAAAGATCAATAACAAACCAAATGCTGATGGGGATGGTAACTATGTGATTATGGAAGCTGAAGGGAAAGGCCAGTTTATAGGAGTTACTCACAGCCTAATTCAGAATCAGGGAGACTGGTGGGGCGAAGGAGATGATATGATGTATATAGACGGAGCCGAAAAACCACAGATTCACGGTACCGGTGCTGAAGATTATTATCTGGGCGCCTGGTGTTATGGAGGCTGTGGGATCAATCCTTTTGGAGATGCCAAACCAACCTTTAATTATTCCGAATATGGAAACCCTTTGAACGGAGGTGATGATCGGGGCGCCGAATGGATGGTTTACCGTTTTCATTCCGAATCACCTATTGTATTTAATAAGTCGATTAAAGTAACCATTGAACATGGCCACGCCAATCACCGTTCAGATAACTATTATACTGTAGGATATTGGTATCAAACAGAGCCGCATAAACCATTTCCAAGCTTACCGGTAGTTGAAGATCGAATCCCAGATCTTATAAACACTGGTGGCCCAACACGCGGAAAAAATTAAAATATTTTAGATAGATAATAATAATTTTTTAAATTTAAACGATTAAACTTGGTAATTAAATAAAATAGTAGTCTGCTTTTTAACAAAATGAAATTTAACGCTATTTTTTTAAAAATAAATTTAATCGATTAACTAATTCTTAAAATTGAATCTTATGGAGCACAATTTCAAAATGGGAACACTAATTTTTACGGTACCCAGATCAAAATTGAATTTACTCATTGGGGCAGTTTTTATGCTTTTCTCGATTAATTCAGCATTATTTGCCGGCACGAAGCCATTGTATCAGGAAACCATATCCGGTACCGTTATAGACAATCAGGGCTTGCCTCTTCCCGGTGTAACAATTATAGTAAAAGGTACCAGTAATGGAACCAACACTGATATGGATGGAGCCTATTCCATAGAAGCGGAGCCGGGAGATATTCTGGTTGCTTCTTTTATTGGTTTTGAAACCCAAGAAATTCCTGTAGAAAATAGGAGTACCATCAATTTTACCATGGCCGAAGGCACCAATGAACTGGATCAGGTAGTGGTAGTAGGATATGGTACTACTAAAAAAAGTGATATCACGGGTGCGATATCCTCATTGAATGATGACGATTTTAACAAAGGTGCTCAAACTTCAATCAATGAATTAATACAGGGAAGGGCAGCTGGTGTACAGATTACACAGGCTGATGCTGAACCAGGAGGTTTGTTTTCTATCAAGATCAGGGGATCTAACTCGATAACAGGTGGTAATGAACCGCTATATGTTATAGACGGATTACCTGGAGCACCTTTAAATGCTCTCAACCCCGGTGATATTGCCTCTATAGAAATTTTGAAAGACGCCTCAGCAACAGCAATTTATGGTTCGAGAGGCGCCAATGGTGTTGTGATGATCACAACCAAGAAAGGAAAAGCGGGTAGGTTTTCAATTAATTACGATGGTTATTTTGGAGTACAAAATGCTGCTAAAACGCTGGATCTCTTAAATGCGGATGAATATGTTTCGTTTATAAATGGTATTCAAGCAGATCAGGGACTTGAACCAATTTATACTGAAGAACAGCTCGCAAATGTTGGAGAAGGAACTGACTGGCAGGACGAGATTTTAAGAACAGCCTATCTGCAAAATCATCAACTTTCGTTTTCAGGAGGTTCAGAAGATACGGGATATTATGTCTCACTTGGTCATTTTGATCAGCAAGGTATTGTTATCAACACGGGTTTGAAAAGAACCACTGGTAGAGTAAACATAGATCATAGTACAGATAAGTTTAACTTCGGGCTTAATTTAAGTACTAGTTTTGTAGCAGATGAAAGCGTGCCAAGAAGTGTGTATGGAATTAATGCTGATGCGGGTGTTATAGCTACTGCTATTCAGTTCGATCCTCTTCAGAGAGTTTATAATGAAGACGGTAGTTACGCCGAAAGTTCCAATTTAGATTTAGATAATCCAGTAGCACAGGCTAATACAATTACGAATGTTTCTGAAACGAACCGTACTTTCGGAAATGCATTTGTAGAATACGAGTTTGTTGATAATTTAAGCGCTAAACTTAATGTAGGTAGTGATCGTAGAACATCCAGGTTTGATAATTATATTAGTAAGGTTACCAAAAGAGGACAAAGAACAAATGGCGCTGCAAATGTTAGTGCAACCGAAAATAATTCGAATTTATTGGAATTAACGCTTCACTATCAAAATACATTTCAGGAGAAACATCAGCTTGAAATATTAGCCGGTTATACTTATCAGGATTTTGTTAATAAAGGTTTTAATGCAGGCAGTCAAAATTTTCCTACAGATGCCTTTGAAACTAATAATCTTAGTGCCGGCGACAGAGAAATGTATGCTGTAGGATCTTTTAAGAATGAGAATCAGTTATTATCTTATCTTGGGCGACTTAATTATACTTATAATAACAAATATTTACTTACTGCTTCTTTCCGGGTTGATGGTTCTTCAAGGTTTGGGGAGGACGAAAAATATGGATATTTTCCATCAGTTGCTCTTAGCTGGAAACTTGCTGAAGAAGATTTTATTGATAGGTTAAACACTTTTTCTACCCTAAAGCTCCGTACGAGTTACGGAATTACCGGTAATCAGGCAATTGGGAATTATAATTCTTTAGTTCTTTTAGGTACGGCGGGCAATGCTACATTTAATGGTCAGCAATTCGTTGGAATAGCACCAATTCAACTTGGAAATCCTGACTTGAAGTGGGAATCTACGGCACAGTTTAATGTGGGGCTTGATTATGGTTTCCTTCGAAATCGTATTACCGGTTCCTTAGATTATTTTAAGAAAAAAACTTCAGATTTATTATTGCAGCTACCAATTCCTTCCACTTCTGGATTTACCACATCATTACAAAATGTAGGTGACACAGAGAATAGTGGATTTGAATTTTTAATTGATTCTAAAAATTTGGTGGGTGATTTTACCTGGTCCACCTCACTTAACTTTTCTACTTTACAAAATAAAGTTACCAGTCTTGGTGAGTTACCATTCATTCTACAGGGTAATATTCGTTTTATTAATGACCTTACAATACTTCGGGAAGGCTCTCCAATTAATAGTTATTACGGTTACCGGACCAACGGTGTTTTTCAAAATCAAAGCGAGGTTGAGCAATCAGCACAACCAAATGCGAGTCCTGGAGATTTGCGTTTTCAGGATTTAAACAATGATGGTCAAATTACTCCAGATGATCGGACCATTTTGGGAGACCCTTTTCCAAATTTCAATTTTGGTCTCAGCAATACATTCACCTATAAAGGTTTTGATCTCAGCATATTTTTTAATGGAAGCACCGGTAACGAATTACTTAATTTCACTAAAATAGATTCTGAAAATCCTATTTCCTTTCTACGGAATAGACAAGATTATGTATTGAATAGATGGACTCCTGATAATCCTACCAATGAAAACCCTTCCTTTATCAGCAATAATTTGGCTAGGGCCCTGAATGATCGAGTTGTTGAAGATGCTTCATATGTGCGCTTAAGAAATGTAAATTTTGGCTATAATTTTCCTGGGCTTTCAGTTAAAGGTTTAAATAGCCTCTATGTTTATCTTACTGCCCAGAATTTATTCACGATTACTGACTATAGTGGATATAATCCTGAAGTAAGTAGTTTGGGAGATTCCAATCTTAAAGTTGATTATAACGCTTACCCGGTTTCCAGAACATTTACTATGGGAATCAAATTAGGTATTTAAAATATATATTATGAAAAATATGAAATCCAAATATTTAATTCCTGTTCTACTTCTTTTTATAATAACAGGATGTAGTGATGCGCTTGAAGAAGAAACTTTTTCTTCTCTCGGGCCTTCCAATTTTTACACATCCGCCGAGGATGCCGAATCGCTTCTAAATGGGGTATATGCCAATTCCCAGGGATATCGAGATCTTTTGCGTGATTACCTCGCACTTGGGGAAATGACAACTGATGTTTTGATAGAAAGAGGAGGTGCCATTAACGCAACAACTCAACCAATTGAAGATTTTGAGTTTGACGCAAGCCATCCTTATTTTCAGTTTTTATGGACCAGAAATTATAGTGCAATTTATAGGGCCAATGTAGTGATTGATCAGGTTCCGGCAATTGAAATGAACGAAGATAGAAAGGCGGAAATTATCGGAGAAGCAAGATTTTTACGAGCTCTGAATTATTACCAGCTTTATTACAGGTTTGGTCCTACACCATTAATAATTAACAGTGAGACTTCTGTTACCGACAGGCCAGAGAGAGCAGGTGAAGAAGAATTCTTAAATTTTTTAATCAATGAATTTCAAACAGCGGCAAACTCATTGCCCACTACACAAATGCAATATGGTCGGGCAACAAGCGGTGCTGCCTTAGGATTTCTTGCAAAAGTCTATTTAAATGATAAACAATGGCAGCAGGCTGCAGAAACAGCGCAACTTGTGATCAATAGCGGAGTTTATGATCTTTATATTGAAGGTAGCAGGGAACAACTCTTTGCATTAGAGAATGAGGGTGATAATGAATTTATTTTTGTTATTCCTTATGCCGATAATCCCAATAGAGATTCAGGTAATACTTATTTAAGTCATGCTGCTCCTCCTGGCTATCAATTCCAATTTCCTCCAAAAGTGAATTTTGCGGCGCAATTTAAAACTCGTTCTGAATTTATTGATATGTTTAGCGACGAAGATCAACGACTTAATTCATTTGTTTTTGAATATCAAAACCTGGCCGGTGAAACTGTTACTTTGGGACAAGATGATGTAAGAAGCTTTAAATATCCTGAGGATCCAAATGGAGTTGGAGACGTTAGTGGAAATGATTTCCCATTATTGCGGTATGCCGATATTTTACTTACCAGAGCAGAAGCTCTTAATGAAATACAGGGGCCAAATCAGGAGACCATTGATTTAATTAATATGGTAAGAATCGCAGCTGGAGTTCCACAAATAAGCCTAAGTGACTTTTCAGGGACTACATCATTGAGAGATTTTATTTTTACTGAAAGAGGGCGTGAATTTTTTACTGAAGCCCTAAGAAGACAGGACTTGATCAGGCAGGGCACTTTTATTAGTAAGGCTTTAGCAAGAGGTAAGGCGGCACAAGATTTTCAAGTACTTTTCCCAATACCGCAGTCTGAAATTGACAAAAACTCAAATTTAGAACAAAACCCGGGCTATTAAAACGAAAAATTCGGAAGTTGTGATCAGAGAAATTATATAGATCATAACTTCCGTTTAATAATCCAGTTCCAATATTATGTGTCAAAAATTTCAGAAATTTTTAATATTGATCACTTTCTTTACAGCTTGTGGTGTTGATCATCATCAAGAGAAAGAACTTGCCTATACAGATTTGGTGGACAGGCTTATGAATATGAAATCACTAGCAGTTTTACCAAAAAAGGGAGAGAAAAGTGCTATGTGGTCCAGCTACGATAGGGATAGTAAAATTGACAGGGCAGGGAATTATATAGATTGGGCTGCGAATATTGATGGTTTGCGGCCGCAATATATCAGGAAAGAAGGAGAAAATGAGGTGCTAGCAGAGATGCAGGGGCCGGGAGCCATTGTGAGAATGTGGTCTGCCAGCCCCAAAAAAGGAAAAGTAAAAATCTATATAGATGACCAAGAACAGCCGGTTATAGACGAATCTTTTATAGACTATTTTAAACCCAGTATTCCTGCATTTGATTTTAGCGAACTGGTCTATGAAACCAACGCCAAAGGTTTCAATAATTACGTTCCAATAACCTATAATAAAAGTTGCAAGATCGTTGCAGAACCGGGTTGGGGCCAGTATTATCAGTTCAATTACATCACTTTTCCAGAGGGCACCAAACTGGAGGTTTTCAATCCTGAACTGGCAGATTCTCACCAAAAAGCTTTATCTGAAGTAAATTCCTTTTTTAAGCAAAATATGGGAGAGTCGCCATATGCCGAAGAGGGTTTTAAAACCACTTCGAAAACCGTTTCCCTAAAACCTGCTGAAAAAAAATCGGTAGTTCTGGAAGGAACCGGAGCCATTGCCGAATTACGCATAAAAATTCAGCATAAAACTGCTAAAAATTTCCCCGAACTGCTTCGCAAAACCAGTATCAGTATAAAATGGGATGGGAGTGAAGAATCGGCGGTATGGTCACCTCTGGGTGATTTCTTTGGTACATCGCCCGGCTGGAATGAATATCAAACACTTCCCATGGGAATGACCAAAGACTGGATGTATTCTTACTGGTATATGCCTTTTGAAAAGGGGGCAGAATTAATCTTTGAGAACGAATTTCAGGAACCGGTTAACCTGCAGATAGAAATCAAACATGAAAAGCTTACTGACAATATCGAAAATTACGGCAGGTTTCATGCCAAGTGGCACCGTGATCTAAAACCCTTACCAAAAGAGCGCTGGCCAGACTGGCGTTTGCTGGAAACTGAAGGAAGAGGACGATTTCTGGGAACACACCTGTTAGTCTGGAATCCCAAAGGGGGCAGTTGCTCTCTCGGCGGCCCGGGTTATTACTGGTGGGGAGAAGGAGATGAGAAATTCTTTGTAGATGGCGAAACATTTCCTTCTACTTTCGGTACTGGAACCGAGGATTATTTTGGTTATGCCTGGTGCGACCCATCAGAGTTTGAACGTGCTTTCCACAGCCAGACACAGGATAACGACAATATGGGTTACCAGCCGGTAAATCGCTGGCATATTATTGATAATATCCCTTTTCAGCAATCTTTTCACGGGTATCTTGAAAAATATTTTCCTAATGAGTGGCCCACCCAGTACGCCGCCATTGTATATTGGTATTTGGAACCGGGAGGAGAAGATAATTTGGAAGAAGTTGCCATGAATGATCGTTATGGCTACGAAATTCCTTTTGAAGTTTTCCGAAAGGATTCAACCCGGGTGGTGGAAGGGGAGAATATGAAGATCGTTTCAAATTCGGGAGGATGGGGAACCACTGAAAATTTTGCCAATGAAAAGCTGTACAATACAGTGAGCGGCCATAAGATCCTGCTATGGTTTCCGCAGAAAGATAAAGAAAACAGCCTACAGGCCCAATTCGCCTGGCCACAGTCTGGCCACTATACCATTTACGCTAATGTGGTGAAAACCGATAAAGGTGGTAATTTTGATCTTTTTCTGAATCAGAAAAAACTGGGCAGTCTCGATTTAAAAAGTCGCGATACGCTCACTACCAAAAAGGTTTTGCTGGGGACGATTAACCTCAAGGCGGGAATTCAGAACTTGAAAATTGAAGCCAATGGCGAGGTAGTAGATCATCCACAGCCCATCAAACTGGATTATCTGGAATTTGAAAAAAAATAACATCATGAAGAAAATTATAGGATTATTGATCCTTTTAATACTGCCGTTATATGCGGTTTCACAGGAGTTATATGAACTTCCTGAAAATACAAAGACACGCTGGTCCAGTTTTGAGAACAGCGGTGCCGAAAAAGGAGCCGGAGCCCTAGAAAATAAGGGTGCCAAAGGCCATCCTTTTCATCCAATCAAGGCAGGAGGCAGCGTGACATTGTTAGATGTGCAGGGAAGCGGCACCGTGAGAAGAATATGGTTAACGATCAATGATCGCAGTCCAGAAATGTTACGGTCTTTACGAATCAATATGTATTGGGATAATAGGGAAGAAGCAGCCGTCTCGGTTCCCCTGGGAGATTTCTTTGGAATTGGACTTGGACAGCGTGTGCCTTTTGAAAGTGAACTTTTTGCAGATCCCGAAGGCAGGTCTTTTTTATGTTTTATACCCATGCCTTTTGCTGAAGGAGCAAAGATCACCGTCAGCAATGATGCGGATAAGGACCTGAAGGCGATTTTTTATGACGTGAATATTACCAAAGAAACTCATGAAACTCAGGAACTACTTTATTTTCATGCTTACTGGAACCGTGAATTGAATACCAAATTAGGAGAAGATTTCCAGATCTTACCGCCTGTTCAGGGTAAAGGCCGGTTCTTGGGCACCAATGTAGGTGTGGTGACAGATGAAATGTATGAGGATTCCTGGTTTGGCGAAGGAGAAGTAAAGATTTATTTAGACGGAGATACCACTGCGCCAAGCCTGGTAGGCTCGGGAACTGAAGATTATGTGGGTACGGCATACGGCCAGGGAGCTTATTCCCAACGCTACCAGGGTTCCTCCATAGCCGATCCCGAAAATGGCAAATTTGCCTTTTACAGGTATCACATTCCAGATCCTGTATATTTCTACGAAGGTATTAAAGTAACCATACAGCAAATTGGAGGTGCACCTCAGGATAAAGTAAGGGAATTCCTGAAAAATGGAGCAGAATTGCAGCCCATCACCATCGATGCTGAAGATCGGTTTTACAAACTTTTAGAAAATGAAAGAGCCATCGATTTCAGTAAAAAGGATATTCCCCAGGGCTGGACAAATTTCTATCGCAGCGATGATGTTTCGGCGACGGCTTATTTCTATTTAAACAAGCCTGTGAACGATTTGCCAGCTTTACAAACTGTAAAAACACGTACACAAAATCTTCAGAAAAAATAAAAAATAATGAAAAGAGGAAAAATGTTGCAAGTAAGATACACTTTTATAATGGCCGTTCTGACAGTTTTATTACTGCCAGCAACCAGCCTGAACGCTCAAAATACAAATAAAAAAAAGCCTAATGTCGTTTTTATTTATGTAGATGATCTTGGCTTTGGAGATATCGGGGCTTATGGCGCTACAAAAGTGCAGACGCCAAATATTGATAAATTAGCTTCTCAAGGAAAAAGGTTTACCGATGCTCACACCGCATCTGCCGTTTGTACGCCGTCCCGTTATGCTCTGATCACCGGCGAGTACCCGGTGCGTGCCAATAATCTTTCCAGTGCGATTTTTGACAGGGATTCTCTTTTGATTAATCCCAATCAATTCACCTTGGCCGATTTGTTCAAAGAACAGGGATACGCCACAGGAATTGTGGGGAAGTGGCATTTGGGTTTTGGTACCAAAAAACCTGTAAACTGGAACGAAGAATTGAAACCCGGACCTTTAGAACTGGGGTTCGACTCGTATTTCGGGGTGCCAGTTCTCAACAGCCATCCACCTTTTGTATATGTGCAAGATCATAAGGTTGTTGGTCTTGAAGAGGACGATCCTTTTGTTTGGGGAGAGGAAGCAAATACACGCCCTTATCCCGAAAAATGGAATCGTGGCGACCAGAAAATTGGCGGTGCCGATAAAGCTCATTCTTTATATATCGATGAAAAGGTTGGAACAACCCTAAAAGATTCGGCTGTAGCATTTATAAAACGTCATAAAGAAGATCCCTTTTTTCTTTATTATGCTACCACTAATATTCACCACCCGTTCACTCCCGCCAAACGTTTTCTGGGTGAAAGTGACGCGGGAAGGTATGGAGATTTCATTGCCGAGCTGGACTGGCTTGTAGGTGAAGTTATGAATACTCTGGATGAAGAAGGCTTACGAGAGAATACGATCGTAGTACTGACCAGTGATAACGGGGGAATGTTAAATCGTGGAGGGCAGGATGCCTTTAAAATGGGACACCATATGAACGGTGATTTGTTCGGTTTTAAATTTGATGCCTGGGAAGGAGGTCACAGGATTCCTTTTATCATACGGTGGCCCGGTAAGGTGAAGGCTAATACGGTTTCAGATCAATTGATCAGCAGTAATTTAGATATGGTCGCCACTTTCGCATCACTTTTCAATAGAAAATTGAAGAAAGGAGAAGCGGTAGACAGTTATAATGTGATGCCTATTTTCCTGGATGAAACCAGCAAGGAGATTCGGAATGAAATGATGATCGCTCCAAACGATTTGCGCAATATGGCTTTAAGAAAAGGGGAGTGGATGTATATTTCGGCCCAGGGCGGCGGAGGTTTTAATGCAGAATATCGGGGAATGCACGATTTTGGAGGTGCTTCGGCTACAACTTTCACCAATGAGAAGAACAGCGATATTGAAAATGGAAAAATCAAAGCTGATGCCGCACCCGCCCAGCTTTACAACCTTAAGGAAGATTTGAGGCAAACAGAAAATCTTTATAATAAATATCCAGAGAAAGTAAAGGAAATGAAGAAAGAGTTGGAAAAAATTAAGAATTCTAATCAAACAAGACCTGCTAATTAATTTAGAATGAAAAAGATATTTATTGGTTTGGGGATAGTGAGCTATTTATCCTTTATGGTTTCATGTAATAAAGGAGATACGCAAACAGATAATAAATATTCAGAACGGCCAAATATTATTTTTATTATGGCCGATGATCATGCATTTCAGGCGATTAGTGCCTATGGTCATCCGCTTAGTAAGCTTGCTCCAACACCGAATATTGACAGGATAGCCCGGGATGGCGCGCTGTTTTTAAGGAATTATTGTACCAATTCACTCTGCGGTCCTAGCCGGGCGACCATCCTTACCGGGAAATTTAGCAATGAAAATGGTTTTCGAATGAATGGGGATCAGTTCGACGGTTCCCAGGTTACTTTGCCAAAAGTCCTTCGAAAAAATGGGTATAATACGGCAATTATCGGGAAATGGCATTTGGGGACGATTCCTACTGGCTTCAATTACTACGATATTTTAAACGATCAAGGCCATTATTATAATCCTGATTTTATCAACAATGGGGATACTACTAGGGTTCAGGGTTATACCACTGATTTGATCACTGAAAAAAGTATTGATTGGATTAAAAAACAAAAAGATTCGAGTAAACCATTCTTTCTTATGGTTCACCATAAGGCCCCCCACAGGAACTGGATGCCACCCGAGCGTTACTATAATTTATTTGATTCTACAGAATTTCCTTTACCCAAGACGTATTTTGAAGAATTTGATTCCACACAGATCGCCGCTCAGGACCAGTTGATGACTATTTATGAAGATATGTATGAGGGCTATGACCTGAAAATGACTTTAAAAGAAGGAAGTCCAGAACTGGCGCATGACCCGTGGCATAATGAGTTCAGCCGCATGACAGAAGCCCAGCGTTCCAGGTGGGACAGCGCCTATCAGATAAAGAACGACGCTTTTCACAAAGCAAATCTAAAAGGAAAAGAACTTGCACGCTGGAAAGGTCAGCGTTTTTTACAGGAATATTTAGCTACTGTAAAAGCGGTGGACGATGGCGTGGGAAAAATCCTGGATTATCTTAATGAAAACGGACTGGATGAGAATACCCTGGTTGTATATACTTCTGATCAGGGTTTTTACCTGGGTGAAAATGGCTGGTTTGACAAGCGTTTTATGTATGAAACCTCTTTCAGAATGCCACTTTTAATGCAATATCCTGGTCGCATAAAACCTAATTCCAAGATCAATGCGATGACGCAGAACCTTGATTTTGCCGAGACTTTTCTCGATTATGCCAATGCCCCGGTTCCTGAAAGCTTTCAGGGTCGCTCCTTAAAACCTCTTTTGGAAGGAGAGGTTTCAGACGAAGAATTTAGGAAGGCGCTCTATTATCATTATTATGATTTCCCAGCTTTCCACATGGTCAAAAAGCACTACGGGATACGGACCGATCGTTATGCGCTTATGCATTTTTACGATAATATCGACCAATGGGAAATGTATGATATTCAGAAGGATCCTGAAGAAAAAAATAATATTTATAATGTTGATAAATATTCTGAGATTCAAAAAAGGCTTCATCAAAAGCTGGATTCCATTAGGAAAAATTATAAAGATACAGCCGATTTTCAGCATTCTACAACCCAGCAGGTTGATCGTGCTTATGAAATGTTTTCAAAGATAAAAGGAAAAGATTCCGGCTATTATATGCGAAAGCACTAGTTAGATTATATTATCTGGAGAATTAATAATATTAGCGTTATTAGAATTTTGAAATTTATAGCAATAATTTTGAAAAATGTTTCGTGCAGATAAATTAACTAACCTTGACTTTAATTATAATCACATTTATATGAAGTATGTTGAATAACTTCAGAGGGTATGACCATTTTTAAACTTTGTGTACTTAAAATACTGTGAAGAGATTCAGAAAATTTGGTTATCGGATTGGTCTCGCTTTAACAATGCTTAAAAGTAAATCTTTTTTTTAGTTTTAAAATTACAATTCATTATAGCAAAATTGAAGCAATTCGATAAAATTGATTTTGCTCATTTTTTAGAATTTTGATCCTAATAGTTTTGATAAAATTTTCTAAGAAATGCATTCTCAATTGATAAAGAAGTGCAGATACACCAGATATTGATCAATAAAAATTTGATTTTAATTAAAAATAATGAATGAATGGATTTCCATGTTAAAACCAAATAAAAATGGATAAATATCATATGGCACAAAAAGTAAGTTTAGGCTACCTGCTTTTTATAAGGTTTTTGTCTTTTTACAACAGCACATATACGTAGCACTAGTTTATTTCTAACATTGTTTAGAACAAGCATTTTGTTTTTTCCTTCTTCTGCTTTTCGGTGGTAATAGACCTTTAGGTCAGGATCGTGCCGCACAGCAGCAAGGGCGCACATATGTAGTTGTTTTTTGAGGGTTTGGTTAGCAATAGGATGTGTTTTGGATTGCTTGTGAACACTTGATCCAGAAGTATGTTCAAAGGGTACAACACCACAATAACAAGCCAATTGTTTCGGATTGGTATAACGAGTAAAGAAATTTGTAAAAATGGTAAAATATAAAGCTGTAATAGTGCCTATTCCAGTCACCGAGGTTACCAAGCCTATGGTACTATTGAGCTGGTTATCAGAAAGGATAAGCTCTTTTAATTCCTCCTCAATCCGTTTAATTTCATTAGTAAAACATTTGATTGTTTTTTTAATGTTTTTCTCAGCGAGTTTACCCAGCTCTGGATCAAAAGCCTTCATTTCATTAGGATGCTTTTGTAAATCAGCTTTAAATTGCACCAATTTTTCACGGATCTTAATCAATAGTTTTACCTTCTCCAATACCAAAGGAATTGGTGTGTACAACTCTAATTCATTACTGTTTTTTTCAGCATACTTAGCTATTCGTATAGCATCAACCTTATCATTTTTACCCCGTTGTATACCGATGCTTTTAGCAATCCTCAAAGACATCTCTACACAGAAATTAGCTTGTTTTTCTGCCAATTTAGCTATAATGATCCGCCCATACACTCCGGTATGTTCCATACAGATAAGAGTATCTTGTAAAGGATACTTTTTATTCTTTAATAACCGAAGAAAAGCATTCACCCCTTTGCCTGTATTTTGAAATTTAAAGGAGGTGGGCGATTGATGCTGATCAATAATTGCAACATCAAAAGTACTTTTAGAAATGTCGATACCGACAAAGTAAATAAAATTAGAATGGACCATGATTAAAAAATTAAAATGAACAATTAATAAGAAATACAATCAACAATCTGAACGCTTATCTAATCCCTGTTAATAGGCCTAAAATCCTGAATTTCCATCTGATGCTATTTCAGATAATAACCGAGAAAGGATGTAATCAATAGTTCTAAGTCTGAAAACTTTGAAGAGCAATTCAAGCGCCTTAACCGGTTGATTGTTATTCACTATCACAAAGATCTTTATCTCTAAGAGAATAACTATAATTTATTGTATAACAAGAGTGTTGAAATGTAAAGAGTTTAACCTGAATGCCTATCGAACCCCAATAATTAGGTCTTTAACCTGGATTTCCATTTGATACTGTTCAGAGAAAACCGATAAAGGATTTTTAATAAATAAGCCTCGAACTTTGGAGTGCGTATAAAGCACCTTTATCGGCTAGATCGTTATTTATTATTATGGGGAATTACTTAAAGAAAAGAGCCTTAGTTGATAAGTTATCTAAACCAATAATAATCCCTAAACAAATAACAAAGCTAAACTAAGGGAATAGCAAGAGGGTAACACGCTGCGCATGTTACGTCTAATATAATCCATTCATTTTAAGCTACTTGTATTTTTTTATCTATTGAATTTTATCTAATTTTTGCGTGAAAAAACTTCGGAATCCTTATAAACAGGCAAATTTTTCATGCAAAAATGACGATTATATAATTTCAATTGGGTTGATAAGATGGACTAAGTAAATTACCTGAGTTCAAAATTTTAGCTCATTTTACTAAAAATTGATTTAAGCACAGTAAAAGCGTTGGTTTTTTAGTAAAAAATGGATTACTTGACAATAAATACGCTTACCACATTTGCCTCGTTTCGGTAAACCTCAATTCTGCAAAAGAGGTGCGCTTGAATATCTTGGACCCAAACCTCACTGGTTCGATTTGCATCCGCCTGGAAACTTCAAAAAATCTTTTCGTTACACTTTTTAGTTTGCATTCCCTTTTTTCTTGCCAAAGAAATAGACTCAGAATCGACGGATTGCATAAAGCCGGTTATAACCTATTTATAAATCCTTGATTCGATTCTGAATCTACAGGATATGTTTGGCTCAAAAAAGGGAATGCAAAAGCACAAATAGAATTATTTAGGACAAGTAATTGTTTTCACGATACCATATATTTAATCAAAAAGAGGAAATGTTAAGGATAAAAAACTTAATTTCAGATTAATTAGAATATTATTATCTTTATCAAGACGAAACAAAAAAGCACAAATTTGTGGTTCACAAATCGTCAACATAGAAAAAAATCTTTAGCATTTACAGGCTTTTTGTGACATCGGTGAATCCTGCCGGGGTCACAAAAAGGGATGCTATTTTAGCATCCCTTTTTTTTAAAACCTTCTCTTTCGTTAGTAAATTCTTCAATTTTTATCTCAAAATTCCTATTTATTACTTTTTTTAGTATGGTTCGAACTTTTCAAAAGGATGAGCTCATGGTATTCGAACCAAAGTTTTTGTATCCTTTTAGTGGCATTTCTGTCTACTTTATGAACTCATTCACGGAGTAATTATTAAAGAGAATACTGTGAAGATGACTAATATGATGAACAACAAAACCTTATACAAAATAGCTTTTGGCCTGGCCCTGTTTACGATAGTTTATAATGTTGCAGAAGATTTAATTTCGACATATCTGGGATTTGAAGATGAAAGCCTTGCACTTTTGGTTTCGGATCCGATAGTTTTATCGAGATTATTTTAGGATTTGGAATAGCCCATATGCACGTAAGAATTCAGAATTATTCCCATAGCAAACTAGATAATTTCGAACGAACAGCATTAAGAATTATGGGAATTGCGTTTTATATTTTGGTTTTTTGGCTTGTCATTACCAGGATTTACAATATTTGGACAAGGCATAAACCATTCACAATATTCTGGGGTGTAGTTGTTTCAATAATTTCAATCCTAATGATGTGGATTTTGGGGATGTGGAAAAGAAGCGTTGAATGAAAGACAACTTAATTTTGCACCGATTTTGGTTGATACGAATTGTATCGTGATCTGTGTATACATTTCCATAATCCTTTTTGTAAGCAGAGGTATTTATGAGTTGTTCGAGATTCCATACATTTACAGTAAAAGAACACTCGGTCTTTCCTATTTTGTTTTTAAAGAAGGTCGGGAATGTTTTGAAAAAGCAAAAAGTGACAAAGATTGCTGTTTTGACTGAATAAAATTCAACATCAATGATTGGAAACTATAAAATTATACGATTGTAGCAAACTACAATGAAACCATTCAATACAATAGACAAAGATGATACAGTATAAGAAACCTCATATTTGAAGTGTTTAATTATGCTCTTTACGTAAAACAAGATCTAATAGCTGATTCGTGAATGGTATTACAATTTAAAGTGGCACAGCACAGGCGTGTTTTACACCCTCAAATGTATTTTGGGCATTTCCAATGTTTTAATTGAACCTAAATCATTGAATACAAAATCTTGATAATGTTTTATATCCTTTACCATCACCTTTAATCTAAAATTATATTCCCCTGAAATATTATAACACTCACAGACATACTTGGAAGCCGTGATATCTATAACAAATTGATGGTCTATTTCTTTAGTATGCTCTTTTAGAGTAATATCGCAGAAAAAGATAAGTCCTTTTTCAACTTTTTCTGCTTCCACCAATGCCACGTATTTTTTGATTATTCCTTCCCTTTCCAAGCGTTTGATGCGGTGCCATTGGAATGTCATAACTCACACGTACCTATTGACTTAATTGAACTGTGTGCGAAAAAAAAGTTATGGTGGGCACAATTGATGTAGCAACGAATGCTATCGAAACCCCCGAAAAAGTGGCCGATACATTGCGTAAAGTTCTTGAGTTTGTAGATATCGAAAACCTTTATCCCTGTACCAACTGTGGTATGGCACCTTCGTTCAGAAACGTAGCCAGAGTGAAGTTAAGTGCTTTGAGTACAGAAGCTTAAATTATACGCAAAGAATTTGGGATTTAGTTCTAATGTATGAATTGATAAATAATTTAGGATCAACCAAAAAGTATAGAAAGAGGACATTGAAGAAGTTATTAGTAATATTAAGTAAAGTAGGTTTCGACAGTTTTCTGTTAATGATAGGCATGATGGTTCTACTGGCCTATTTTTACTCCAGCTTGGATTGGTTAAAGAACCTGTTTCGCTGGGGGAGATGGTCAGTGCAGGCGTAGCATTGATTTTTTTGTTTTATAGCCTCTATTTAGCTGTTATTCCTTTATGACTCAAATCATAAAACAAAATTAACATATCCTTTAGTTTTACTATCAGATTTTAAAAACAGATTATTTATGAAATCAATTGTAAAAACTGGGTTGGGCGTTGTTTTAGCACTTTGTTTGGCAAGCTGCGGAAATTCAGATAAAAAAAAGGACGAAGACGGCATCCGTCTTAACGATTATGGTTCACCCGGGACCGAAAAAGTAGAAAAAAAGTCTTCGGCTAAGGTTGAGGTCGATATGTCCAACAAGGGAGTTGGTCCCATAAAATCGGTATCTATTTCTTCTAATATCGATACTGAAATGGCCAAAACCGGCAGCGAGGTTTTTAGTAAAATGTGTACCGCTTGCCATAAAATGGATAAGAAATTTGTAGGTCCATCTTTAGGCGGAGTTACAGAACGCCGCTCGCCAGAATGGATTATGAACATGATTCTTAGCCCTGAAAAAATGATAAAAGAAGATCCTATTGCCAAGCAACTTATGGTAGTATCGAACATGGCAATGATGGCTAACCAAGGTCTTAATGAAGAGGAAGCACGAGCAATCTTAGAATACTTTAGAGAACACGATAAAGCTAATTAATTTTAGCCATTTTCAGCAATTATAATAATCCCCGTTTGGCCACTTCCATGGAGTAGCTAAAATTTACATACCTATTTCACTAATCAAACTATTTTAAAAATTAAACCTAATGAAAAGATATATTTCACTCACGATCTTGGGTATTATTGGGCTTATTTTACAATCCTGCGGCAACCAGGATTCGGCTTCAAAAAAATCTGGCGCTATTACTTCTAATGCGGCAGAACGTGTTTATGTAGCCCCGGGAGAACATGATGAATATTATGCATTTTTATCTGGGGGCTACAGCGGTAATTTAACCGTCTATGGTTTGCCTTCCGGAAGAATGCTTAAAGAAATTCCTGTTTTTTCGCAATTTCCTACCAATGGTTATGGCTATTCAGAAGAAACAGCACCTATGCTAAATACCTCATTTGGTATGGTGCCATGGGGAGATGCGCACCACCCTGATATTTCGCAAACGAATGGCGAGCTGGACGGGCGATGGATTTTTATAAATGAAAATAATACGCCAAGAATAGCCCGTATTAGCCTGGAAACTTTTGAAACTGAAGAAATCATTGAAATTCCGCATAGCGCAGGGAATCACTCTTCTGCTTATGTTACAGAAAATTCGGAGTATATCGTTGCGGGTACCCGTTTTTCTATTCCTTACCCACAGGAAGATATGGCTATCGATAAAATGAAAGGCAATTTTAAAGGACCACTTACTTTTATTGCTATTAATGATGAAGGTAGGATGAATATCGATTTTCAATTGGATATGCCTGGTTTTAATTATGATCTTTCTCATCCCGGGCGTGGCGATTCTCATGGCTGGTTTTTCTTTACTACCTATAATACAGAAGAAGCGCACACCATGCAGGAAGTAAATGCTTCCCAAAACGATAAAGATTTTATTGCCGCGATTAACTGGAAGAAAATTCAGCAATACGTAAAAGATGGTGGTGGTGAAGAAATTGAGGCGAAATATGCACACAATGTTTTCGATCATCATACGCAAACCGCAACCAGTACGATTGAAAAAAAGGTGCTGCGTGTAGATCCAAGAAAGGTAGAAGATGCAGTATTTTTTATGCCTACACCAAAATCTCCACACGGTTGTGATGTAGATCCTTCTGGCGAATATATTGTAGGTAACGGGAAACTATCAACAAATCTTACCGTACATTCTTTTTCCAAAATGCTAAAAGCTATAGAAAATAAAGATTTTGATGGTGATGCTTATGGTATTCCTATCCTTAATTTTGAATCGACTTTAGCAGGCACCGTTAAAGAGGGTGGTTTAGGACCTTTGCATACCGAGTTTGACGGGAAAGGAAATGCCTATACTACGTTTTTTATTTCTTCTGAAGTTGTAAAATGGAACCTTAAAACCTTTGAAGTATTAGATCGCCAACCCAGCTATTACAGTGTAGGGCATCTTATGATTCCCGGTGGGAATTCCAGAAAACCTTTTGGTAAATACATGATTTCTCTAAATAAAATCACAAAAGATCGCTATTTACCAACTGGCCCAGAATTAGAACATTCTGCACAATTATTTGATATTTCTGGGGATAAAATGGAACTACTTTTAGATTTTCCAACTCATGGAGAACCTCATTACGCCGCAGGTATCCCAGCTGAAATTATTAAATCGAAATCCAGAAAAATTTATCGCTTAGATGAAAACGAACACAAATATGCCGCAAAACAGGAATCTGAAACCAGGATGGAAAGGGATGGCAACGAAGTGCATATTTATTTAACTACCGTAAGAAGCCATTTTTCCCCAGATAACCTAGAGGGTATTAAAGTAGGGGATAAAGTATACTTTCATGTAACAAACTTAGAACAGGATTTTGATGTTCCGCACGGCTTTGCCATGATTGGAGCAAATACATCTGAGCTATTGATTATGCCAGGCCAAACTAAAACCATTATCTGGGAACCAAAACGAGAAGGTGTATGGCCGTTTTATTGTACCGATTTCTGCTCGGCACTTCATCAGGAAATGCAGGGTTATATAAGGGTTTCTGGTAAAAATGCCAATGTTCCATTAAAATGGACATTAGATGACGAAGAAATTAAGTAATCTAATTTGTTGAAATTTAGTTAGAGGGAAAAGCAGGCAAATTGCGGTTTGCCTGCTTTTTAAAAACTTTTACTCATGAAGCAATCAGGAATTTTAATGATTATTGGTTCTGCTTTATTACTTGGCCTCTTTGTATTTCCGCTTTGGAATATCCAACTTGAGGCACCACAGTATCCCGATCCTTTGGGAATGGATATTTACATAGGCGGAATTCAAGGAGAAGAAGAATTCGATATCCAGAATATAGACGGAGTGAACCATTATATCGGTATGAAAAAAATACCAACTCCATCTGAAATGTGGGAGTTCAACATATTTCCCATAGTGATTGGAATTATGGCAGCGTTGGGGATTTTATTAGGTATTTTAGGATATTTAAAAAAAATAAATGTCAACTGGTTTTTAGGGTGGTTTATTTTAATGCTGGTGTTGGGAATATTAGGAATGATAGATTTTAATACCTGGCTTATCAATTATGGAACCAATCTAGATCCTAAAGCGATTCTTAAGTTAACCGATGCTCAGGGTAATCCTTTAAGTTACAAGCCACCCCTATTTGGATCCCAAAAAATACTGAATTTTACGGCACATTCTTATCCTCGTGGAGGAGCTTATTTTATGTTATTAGGGATGTTATGCGTTTTAATCTCGTGGTGGACCGCTAAACGTGTAAAAAACTGAAACTGATGAAAAAGCTATTTTTTATAAGCATTTTACTGATTTTGGCCGCTTGTAATACCAAACCGCAGGCTATTAATTATGGTAACGATCATTGCGATTTTTGCGAAATGACGATTGTAGACCAATCTTTTGCAAGCCAGGCGGTAACAGATAAAGGCAAACAATATAAATACGATGCCATAGAGTGCATGCTACAGGATCAATTACAAAATCAATATACAATCGCTACGAATCTAGTTTCAGATTATAAAAATCCTGGGGAAATGCTAAATGCTTATAAAGCGATGTTTGTAATAAACGACAGTATAAAATCACCAATGGGAGGTAACATTGCAGCATTTAAGGATAAAAGCAATAAAGCAGGAAAATTGTGGAGTTGGAATGAACTTCAAGAAAAATATAGCGACCATGATTAAACAATTACATCGTGTTTTTTTTTATCTGAAATCTAAATTTCTATGTGTTGCGCTTATTGGTTTTATGATTGAAAATATCGCAGCACAAAAAATAATAGTTTGTGAAAACTGTGAAGTTAATAGTCTACAGACAGCCATTCAACAAGCCGAAGCAAACGATACTATTTTCATAAAAAACGGAATTTATAAAGAACACGATGTTATTATTGATAAGGCTTTACATATAAAAGGCGAAAATTATCCGGTGATTGATGCTGAAATGGGGGGGATGGGTTTAAAAATTAAGGCTGAGAATTTTTCTGTTGAAGCTTTGAAAATTATCAATGTAGGCACCAGTCATACTAAGGATTTTGCAGGCATTCTGATTTCTGAAGGCAAAAAATTTGAATTAAAAAACAACATTTTGGACGATGTTTTTTTTGGAATTTTAATTGAAAGATCTTCAGAAGGGATTATTTCAGGGAATAGAATTGAAAGTAATTCAAAAGAACAGGCAACTTCTGGCAACGGTATACATATCTGGAAATCTGAAAATATACTTGTAAAAAATAATACGGTAAAAGGTTTAAGAGATGGTATTTATTTTGAATTTGTAGATAAATCGAAAATCATCAATAATACCTGTAAAAATAATTTACGGTATGGACTGCATTTTATGTTCTCGAATAATGATTTATATAAATCCAACGTTTTTGAAAATAATGGTGCCGGTGTAGCAGTAATGTATTCAAAATTTATTGATATGCAGCATAATCACTTCAGGAAAAACTGGGGTAGTGCTTCGTACGGACTTCTGCTTAAAGAAATAACAGATTCAACATTAAAAAATAACAATTTTGAAGATAATACCATTGCAATTAGTGCCGATAATACTAATCGCATAGATTTTCTGGAAAATGATTTCAAAAATAATGGTTATGCCGTAAGAATACGTGGTGCGGTTTACGATAATAAATTTAAGCGAAACAATTTCTTATACAACTCTTTTGATGTTGCTTACACCGGGAAACTTAATAATAATGAATTTCTGAACAATTATTGGAGTAATTATTCTGGTTACGATTTGGATAAAGATGGGATTGGTGATGTTCCTTTTAGGCCGGTAAGTTTATTCTCTTACGTGGTAAATAAAACCCCTGAAGCAATTATACTTTTAAGAAGTATGTTTATTGATCTGCTTAATTTTTCAGAAAAAGTCTCTCCTATTTTTACTCCGGCAGATCTTATAGATAAACAACCTAAAATGAAAAAGATAGTATGGTAACAATTACAAATCTTCATAAACAATTTGGGAACCTAAAGGTTTTAAATGGCTTAAACCTCCAGATTACAGAAGCAGGCATTATCGCTATCTTAGGCCCTAATGGTTCTGGAAAGACTACTTTAATAAAAAGCATTTTAGGGATGGTGTTGCCACAGCAGGGAGAAATAAAAGTAATTGATAGTAAAGTGCATAAACGCTATGGTTACCGACAAAAAATCGATTATTTACCGCAAATTGCTAATTTCCCTAGCAATTTAAAGGTGAAAGAACTTATCGAAATGGTAAAGGATCTTCGTGGCCAGTCCACACGAGATAAGGAATTAATTCAACTTTTTAAGTTAGAACCTTATCTAGATAAAAAGCTTGGTAAGCTTTCTGGTGGGAGCCGGCAAAAAGTAAATTTAGTTTTATGCTTTATGTTTGATAGCCCTCTAATTATTCTGGATGAACCAACTTCTGGACTAGACCCTGTTTCACTTATCCGGTTAAGGGAGCTTATTCAGCAAGAAAAAGTAAAGGGGAAAACCATACTTATCACCTCCCATATTATGAGTTTTGTGGAAGAAATATCAGATAGAATTATTTTTTTACTAGAAGGTAAAATTTATTTTAAAGGCACGGTGAACGATTTAAAAACCGTAACCGGAGAGCCAAATTTTGAACATGCAATTGCCAACATTTTAACCAGTAATCATGCTTAAAATATTAAAGTATAGCTTTTACGATTTATCCCGTAGCCGCTGGAGTTACGTATACTTCTTTTTCTATTTGCTTTTAGGAGTTGTATTACTTTTTTTAAATAACGATCTGTCTAATGCGGTAATTACCTTAATGAATGTTATCATTATTTTAGTACCGCTTATCAGTACCATTTTTGGGGTGATGTATTTTTACAATTCGCGCGAATTTACAGAACTTCTTTTAGCCTTACCAGTTAGTAGAAACAGCATATTTTTAGGACAGTATTTTGGTTTGGCCATATCTTTATCAACTAGCCTTATTTTGGGCCTTGGCCTACCTTTTATAGCTTATGGAGTGTTACAATCTGGTGCAATTTGGGATTTTGCCTCACTATTAATTTCAGGAGTATTTTTAAGTTTAATATTTACCGCATTGGCTTTAAATATCGCTTTATCCAACGAAAACAAGATAAAAGGTTTTGGGTTGGCGATTCTACTATGGTTGTTTATGGCTATAGTATATGACGGACTTTTTTTGGTGGCATTAGTTTATTTTCAGGATTATCCATTAGATAAGTTTTCTTTAATCACGATTATGCTTAATCCAATAGATCTTTCGCGTATTCTTATTTTGCTGAAGTTGGACATCTCGGCTTTATTAGGATATACCGGAGCTGTTTTTAAAGATTTTTTTGGAACAGCTTTAGGAACTATCATATCTTTTTCAGTATTAATTTGTTGGGTTATTTTACCGGTTTGGCGAATAAAATATATTTCTGAAAAAAAAGATTTTTAGCTAAACTACCTCAGATGGAAGTCTTATAAACCTTGAACAAACTAGTTGAAAATTTGGTGAATTTTTATATGAACTTGCAACAAAAAGCTGGACTTTAAGTTGAGTGACTATGTTGCTAGTTTTTGATGATGCATATCTATTTCAAATTCTTTAATGGTTCTGTTTCCTAAATAGGAATGGCTTCTTCTGATATTGTACCAGGTTTCTTTCCATTGAAATGAAAGATAGATAATTATGCCTTTGATCTAAGTTTATATTTATGCCAATATACCCAATCTACTTTTAGAGATTTAAAAAAGGATTCCGCTTCGGCATTGTTCCAGCAGTTTCCTTTTCCCTAATACTATTTTAATATACTTCTTTTAGATGTTTTAGAGTGAACTGAGCTGCTGACTCTAACTGCTCAGTAAGCTCTCAGTTATCTAATTGACTTATAATTTAATTTTTTAACTTCTGTGTTCAAGTCAATGGAAAATGAAATAATTTTCTCAGGAAGATTCGGGTATATCAGCAGTTTCATTATGAATTAAGGTGGAAGATAGTCATCTCTCCAGTGGGAACGGTTACAATTCTTTTACTGCTATGTTTACAGAATTTTTTTTGCTCTAAAAATATCCAAAATAACTTTTAGGCTATCTATCCTAAAATATTTTAGATTAAAAGAATTGTTATGAGTTCACTCATAATTTAAAAGCCAGCAGTTCTTCAACTTTGTAACGTAGAATTTAAAAATCATCGTTATGAATATGTTACAAACAAAAACAGTAGGTCAAATGGTTACTCAAAATGTTAAAGCCGCACATGTTTTCAAAAAGTATAATATCGACTTTTGCTGTGGTGGCGGGATTAGCATCCAAAAAGCCTGTGATCGTGCTAATGTTTCTTTTGAAGATGTAGCACAAGATCTACAAAACCTTGATCATATTAAAGATCGTGCTACAGATTATAATAACTGGGAGTTGGATTTTTTAATCGATCATATTATCAATATCCATCATAGATATGTTGAAGAAAGTATCCCAATGTTAGTGCAATACGGTACAAAAGTAGCTAAAGTACACGGTGATGGCCATCCTGAATTGCTGGAAATCCAAGCGCTTTTTGCAATGGTCGCTACAGAGCTTAGCGGGCATTTACGAAAAGAAGAGCTCATTTTATTTCCTTTTATCAAAAAAATGCTTCAGTCCAAAACTGAGAATACCGAATTAGCTCATCCACAATTTGAGAAAGTAGATAATCCTATAAAAATGATGGAGGCTGAACACGAAGAAGCGGGCGAAATTTTAAGAAAAATTGCCAAGCTTAGTAATAACTATACACCACCTGAAGGTGCCTGCAATACCTATCGTGCTTTTTTCTCTAAATTAGATGAATTTGAACAGGATCTTCACCATCATATACATCTGGAAAATAATATTTTGTTTCCTAAAGCCCTTCAATTAGAAAAAACGATTCAGTATTCCGAATAATATAGCCTTTTTGGCTGGGTTCACTTATTAAATACCTAATCTGAAGCAAAACTTTTGGTTTTGTCTCTTTTTAAACTTTTTATATGACTAAAGAGAAAAAATTGTGGCTCACCTTTATTTTGGTGATGATTGCATCTTTCGCAGTTTTGGGCTATTACGGCTTTAAAATTTATCAGGAAGCGCCTCCGCTACCAAATAAAATTGTAACTACTGATGGAGAAAAAATTTTTGATGGACAAGAAATTAAAGATGGGCAGAATGTCTGGCAAAGTATAGGCGGGCAGGAAGTAGGATCAATATGGGGTCATGGTGCTTATACCGCTCCAGATTGGACGGCAGATTGGCTTCACCGGGAAGCATTATTTTTTTTAAATCATTGGGCTAGAGAAGATTTTGGCAATGCTTATGATCAGTTAGGGGAAGAGCAGCAGGCTGCACTGCAAAAGCGCTTACAACTAGAAATAAGGAAAAACACCTATGACGAAAAAAATAGGACGATTACTATTTCTCCTTTAAGAGCCAAAGCAATTGCATTTTTAAGCGATTATTATGCGGGGCTATTTATGGGAAATCCTGATTTGGATGAATTAAGATCGGATTACGCGATCCCAAAATATTCTATAAAAGACCAGGATAAAATGTATAAAATGAATGCCTTTTTCTTTTGGGCATCCTGGGCTGCAATTACAGAACGCCCAGATAGTGAAGTAACTTATACCCATAATTGGCCGGCAGATGATTTAATTGGGAATAAAGCTACGGGCGATTTAATAATCTGGACGGGATTCAGTATCATTTTATTACTTTTTGGAGTGGGGGTGATGATCTTTCATCATGCACGTCTTAAGGAAGAAGAAACTCCAGAAATACCCAAAGAAGATCCGCTAATGCGGCAAAATATTACCTCATCGATGTATGCTGTAAAAAAATATATGTGGGTAGTGAGTTTATTGATTCTTATTCAGGTAAGTTTTGGAGTGATTACCGCACATTATGGGGTAGAAGGCGATGCTTTTTATGGTCTTGACCTGGCTGATATTTTACCTTATTCCATTTCCCGAACCTGGCACGTACAGCTGGGGATTTTATGGATCGCAACTGCATGGCTTGCCACGGGACTGTATATAGCCCCCGCAGTTTCTGGGAAAGACCCTAAATTCCAGGTTTTTGGAGTTAATTTCTTATTTATCTGCCTGCTTATTATTGTACTGGGGTCTATGGTAGGACAATGGATGGGAATTATGCAGAAACTGGGGCTAGTAGAAAACTTTTGGTTTGGCCACCAGGGTTATGAGTATGTAGATTTGGGACGTTTTTGGCAGATATTTTTATTTGTGGGCCTTTTTGTGTGGCTTGCGCTTATGGTGAGACCATTAATACCGGTCTTAAGAAGAAAAACTTCAGAAAAAAATCTACTTATTATGTTTCTGGTATCTTCTGCCGCTATTGCTTTATTTTATGGTGCAGGGCTTATGTGGGGTAGACAAACCAATCTGTCAATTGCAGAATATTGGCGGTGGTGGGTGGTTCACCTTTGGGTAGAAGGCTTTTTTGAGGTTTTTGCTACGGTCGTCTCGGTATTTCTATTTGTAAGATTAGGATTGTTACGGACAAAAACTGCAACTTTAAGTGTGTTGCTAGCTACTATTATTTTTCTTTCTGGTGGGATTATAGGTACTTTTCACCACCTCTATTTTAGCGGGACTCCAACTGCGGTAATGGCGCTGGGTGCTACCTTTAGTGCGTTAGAAGTAGTTCCGCTGGTACTTATTGGTTACGAGGTTTATGAAAATTATAAATTAAGCCGCGCCACCCGGTGGATTAAAGATTATAAATGGCCTATTTACTGCTTAATTGCTGTAGCATTCTGGAATTTTCTGGGAGCAGGAATATTTGGATTTGTGATTAATCCACCAATTGCTTTATATTATATGCAAGGTTTAAATACCACGGCCGTCCATGCTCATACCGCTTTATTTGGAGTTTATGGAATGCTGGGAATTGGTTTGATGCTTTTTGTGTTGCGCAGCCTTTACCGTTTCCAGATATGGAATGATAAATTACTTCGTTTTTCGTTTTGGAGTATTAATATAGGTTTATTGCTGATGGTTGTATTAAGTGTGCTCCCAATTGGGCTTTTACAAACTGTAGCCAGTGTAAACCACGGGATGTGGTATGCAAGGTCGGCAGAATTTATGCAACAACCAGAAATGGCTGTTCTTAAATGGTTAAGAGTGATAGGAGATACTATTTTTGCCATAGGCTTAGTAACTTTTGTTTGCTTTGTATTTAGTCTTAAAAAGGATAAAAATATTCCTGATAATAAAAGCAGGCTGGAATAATGATTATAATAAAAAAATTTGAATTCAATTCTTGTTGAAATCACAAGAATTGAATTCAGGTTTTTTTGGATATTTTAGAGAATGCTTCAATTAAAGAAACATATAAATATTGCACTACTTTACTTTTTGATGGTTGGAGCTATGGGGGTCTTGCTTCGGCTTTTTTATGTAACGCCTGTATTAGTAAATTATCGATATATCGTTCATGCACATTCTCACGTAGCCTTACTGGGTTGGGTATATTTGGCGATATCGACCATTATTTACAGAATGTATTTTTCAGAAAAAGTAGTAGATAAAGCTTATCAAAAGATATTTCTGCTAACCAATATGAGCATTTTAGGAATGATGTTTTCCTTTCCCTTCCAGGGCTATGCTTTATTTTCTATTATTTTTTCAACACTTTTTCTAATTGCTTCTTATTTGCTGGCATGGTTTTTTTTAAAAAAGGTTCCCTCTAATTTTAAAAAAAGCTGTTCCTACTGGTGTGTTAAGGCCGCACTCTGCTATATGGTTTTGTCGAGTCTTGGTCCTTGGGCTGTTGGTGGGATAATGGGTACTCTGGGTAAATCCTCGATATGGTATAAATTAGCGATCTATTTTTATTTGCATTTTCAATATAACGGATGGTTTATCCTGGCGCTGATTGGAGTACTATTTTTTATTGCAGAAAGGGTTAAAATCGATATTCCCAAACAAAAATTTTTTCGTTTTTTCTGGTTAATAAATGCAGGTATTGTTTTCAGTTTTTTCTTATCGGTTTTATGGCTGAAACCTCCTGCTATATTTTACTGGCTTGCTGCACTTGGCGCAATGTTACAAGTGGCCGCTTTTTTTGAGTTTTTTTACATAATTAAAAAGATATGGAAATACCTCCAAGATCAACTTACCGTCATAAGCGCTTTATTATTGAAGATAAGCGCAGGATGTTTAAGCATAAAAATTTTACTTCAGTTATTTAGTGCATTGCCTTTTTTCGCTGAATTATCCTTTAAGTATACCGATTTTGTGATCGGATATTTACACTGGACCTTCTTGGGTGTTATAAGCTTAGCACTATTCGGTTTTTTAAATCATTTCAATTTTATAAAAATAAATCGCGGGCAATTTTGGTTGTATGTTACCGGTTTTATATTATCGGAAGGTTTAATTTTTTATAAAGGTGTATTCTTATGGATGAGATGGGGCTTACTTAACAATTATTTTGAGATACTGGTTGGGATTAGCGCGCTGATTCCTGTTTCTATAGGGATTATTTTATTTCAGAATTTAAAAAGAAAAGCGACTGGAGATAATGAAAAATGAGATGTGATTTTATACTAAAACAAGTTATTTTTATAAAAACTAAAAAATGATCGAAACAGGGATACTTTTAGAATTTGGTGCTCAAAAATGCGAATATAATAAAGGGGATCGGTTATTTGGAGAAGGCGAGATGGCCCAAAATTACTACCAGGTGATCTCCGGTGAAATTAAAATGAATAATTATAATTTAGACGGAAAAGAATTTATACAAGGAATTTTTAAAGATGGGCAAAGTTTTGGGGAACCCCCTTTATTTGCAGATGTAAAATATCCTGCTAATGCTGAAGCTATTGTAAATTCTATAGTTTTCAAATTGTCAAAAAAACATTTTCTCGATTTACTTGCTAGAAACCCGGAAATTCATCTTAAAATAACCCAGACACTAGCTAAAAGACTTTTTTACAAAGCGATTATGGTTTCAGAAATTTCTAGCCAAGAGCCAGAGCATCGTATTTTAAGAATTCTTGATTATTTTAAAAACCATGTTCATAAAAAGGAAGTTCCCTTCAGTTTTAAAGTAAATCTAACCCGCCAGCAAATTGCTGACTTGACAGGTTTACGTGTAGAAACGGTGATCCGGGCCATGAAGTCATTAGAGAAAAAAGGAGAACTTAAAATTATTTCGAGAAAGGTTTATCGATAAAATGGAAATTGGATAATATGATATGCTTGTAAAATACAATGAACGCTATTAAATTTATTAGAAGGTATTTAAATTTAAAAAAAGCGTGCGTATCTATTAGCTTAGTAACATTCTTTACAAAAACTACGGAATTATCAAGCGATGTCCTTTTGCTTAATATTACTCGTCAGTTAAGGGTATGGAAATATCTCCCATGAAATTCATCCTTTCCAAATTCTAATAATCTAAAAAAGATGTCTTTAAGGGGATGTAACTGAAATTTGATAGTATTATCATTTACTTCATCTTTTATATAAAACCAAAAGGAAATTTCAGCAAATCAGTTTTTAACCAAACACAATGTCGACTTGAATTTTCACTATGCCAAAACTATTGATAAAGAATTTGGTGATTTTGGAGTTGGAGCTAAAGAAATTTTTGAATCAATAAAAAGTTTTAAAAAAACGATCAAGATCTTTGGCTGCTCATCTATAAGAAACGAAACTATCATCTAAGGGGCAAAAAGAGTCAATAGAAACCAGTATGGGGCATAAATTAATTATATCCGAGTAAAAGTAGCAACTTCATAAAATTCCTTACTAAAAAAGTGGAACAACAATTTTATCAATTTAAAAATGTAGCACAGGTCTTAGAAAAATTGTTCGCCCTTTTTTGCATCTCTACCGCAATGATGATTTACTGTGGATTCATTGTGAATATTTTAATCTTCATAATTAATTTTGAAGATTAAAATGTTTCTTGATCTTCCAGGATATTATTAATAATATTTATTTTTCCCTCTTTCAAGTATAAATATTCAAGTTAAAGGATTCATCTCGTTTGGTTCGAATGCTTAGTGCCAAATATGTATCAGTTTTTGGAGGCGATTCTATCAAAAAAGCATTTAAAAAAGCGCATACCGAATATTTAAATTTCTTAGAGATGAATGCCGATTTTTCAGGTGGACAAGAAGAGATAGCAGAATACGAGTATCTAAAAAATAATCCAAAGAAGGCTATTAAAGCCTATGAAACCGCTTTAGCCTTTGATGATTATAACAATAATGCACGTTTAAATCTTGCTTATTTATACTATCAACAAAACGATATAAAAAGAGCAGCTAGATTATACGATAAAGTGATTAAACAAGAGCCCGATAATAGTTACCCGTATTATATGTTAGGTTTGCTGTTTAATGAATTAGGAAAAGACAAGGCTTCGTTAAATTACTTAAAACAAGCGAGTGAGCGAGAACCCTTTAATTTTAGAGCTTATTACAATTACGCCCTAAAATTGTAACAAAAGCAGCAATTTTCAGAATCATTAAATGTTACAAATAGAGCTTTACAGGAATTACCTGATAATTCTGAATTATTGTATGTAAAGTTAATTGGGTTAATGCGGCTTAATAAGATAAACCAAGCCAAAAAAGTGTGCCAGGAATTAATTAGTTTGAATCCGGAGAACCAAAATTTTCAGCAAATTTTAGTCCAAATTCAAAATAGCAAGCAGTAATTAAAAGGGGTATATTAATTTGTTAAACAGCCAGTATACCTGCCAAAAGCTTTAAATCCTCTATTAATTGGTTCGAGTTTTGTACCATCGGGGTCACTTGATGGGACAAATTCAAAAACGATGAATTTGTCCCATTTTCATTTCCATTTAAGTCTTTGTCAATCAATGAGATATACTTGATTGCTTCATTCACCCGGGTGGTTCGATATTCAAAACCGTCAAAAGTCAGATTTTCAGGAAAGACCGAACCAATGATCTTTCTT
>Ga0098065_1000031_pt1 | contig 88504 bp, 91 predicted proteins | sample 25_taG_FD_75062 | JGI IMG/M metagenome (GOLD analysis project Ga0098065, IMG submission 75062) | Marine viral communities from Cariaco Basin, Caribbean Sea - 25_WHOI_OMZ | ecosystem: Environmental > Aquatic > Marine > Oceanic | place: Caribbean Sea: Cariaco Basin | collected 2014-11-08 | reverse complement strand
TAAAATATAAATATTATATTTGTTAACACTTATAGAGTAGATGATAGCAGTATTACCCTTTTACAGTACCCAAGTACTGGAGTACACTAATTTCCTATATTGGTCTTTTGCCGTTGTAGCCGCTATAATTCTGGGGCTTGTGATTTTTTTCACGTATAGATACACCACCAAATACAAAGCGAAAAGTCCAACAGATCAACCGCAAAGCGGTTCAGTAAGTCATAAATTCGAAGTATTTGCCCTCATCACAGCTTCTCTCATCACTGTATTTTTTATGTTTTTTACCGTTCAGTCGATGAAGGAGATACAAACCATACCTGATGATCCTAAGCCGGATATAATCATCACCGGGCATCAATGGTGGTGGGAAGCAGAATATCCAAATAGTAAAGTAATTACGTCTAACGAAGTTCATATTCCGGCAGGAAAAAAAGTATTATTAGCGCTTAATTCCGCAGATGTCATCCACAGCTGGTGGGTGCCAGAATTAGGTCGGAAAATAGATATGATTCCCGGAATGACCAATTATATGTGGATGTATGCCGAAAAACCCGGAGAATATTTAGGGACTTGTAGTGAGTTCTGCGGAATGCAACACGCACGAATGCGTATACGGGTTATTGCCGATGATGAAGCGAATTTTAAAAAATGGCAGGAAGAACAACTGGAACCCGTGATTACGGAAGGCAGTGCACTTTTTGAAAAAGGGAGAAACCTATTTGAGCAAAAAACCTGTACCAACTGCCACGCAATCAACGGAACCAGTTATAACGAAAATATTGGTCCAAATCTCACCCATTTTGCAAGCAGAAAACGGTTTTTGGGAGATTTTAAAGAAGTAAATGCTACCAATTTAAGAGCTTGGCTTCATGACCCGCAAAAGGTAAAAGAAGGCGCAAAAATGCCCAACTTTATCCTTTCTGACCAAGAACTCAATGCACTCGTAGAATATATTATACACCTTAAATGAGTCTATTTATAAACATACAAGAAGGCGAAGATCAACTTCCGGAAGTAACTTCAGATAAAGGAAGGTTACTCTGGATAAGCTCAGTAGACCATAAGCAATTAGGCATTATGTATTTATGGCTTGCCCTTTTCTTTTTTATTATCGGCGGGCTGGAAGCTATGCTCATTAGAGCACAATTAGCGGTTGGTGATAACGATCTGATTTCACCAGAATTTTACAACCAGCTTTTTACGATGCACGGTACCACGATGATCTTTTTGGTATTGATGCCCGCTCTCATCGGACTTGCTACCTACCTGATCCCATTAATGATTGGAGCGAACGAAATGGCTTTTCCCAGATTGAACGCCTTTAGTTTTTGGATGACGTGTTTAGGTGGTTTCTTAATGTACTTTAGTTTTTTTGCCGGTGGCGCACCAGATGCAGGATGGTTCAATTACGCGCCGTTGAGTGAAAGCAACTACTCTTCAACTCAGGGTGTCGATTATTATTTGGTAGGACTTATTCTTACCGGAATGGGAAGTATAGGTGCCGGTCTTAATTTTGTGACCACTATTTTAACCCTACGCTCCCCAGATATCAAACTAAATATGCTTCCGCTATTTGCCTGGATGATATTTATCAATGGATTTTTAATATTAGCAGCCTTTCCCCTATTGAATGCAGGCCTTTTTATGATGCTTATCGATAGGCAATTTGATGCGCACTTCTTTATTCCTTCTTCAGGAGGTTCGGCCATATTATGGCAACATTTCTTTTGGTCGTTTGGACATCCTGAAGTATACATTTTAGCATTGCCGGCATTCGGAATTATTTCTGAAGTGATCCCGGTTTTTTCAAGAAATAAAATTTTTGGATATAAATTCGTAGCTGCCTCTACCGTAGCCATTGCACTACTCGCCTTTGGCGTGTGGGTTCACCATATGTTTGCGGTGGGAATGACCAATACCGTAAACGGTTTTTTTGCGGCAAGTTCTATGCTGATCGGGATTCCAACAGGAGTAAAAGTCATTAACTGGATAGGTACTTTATATAAAGGAAGTATTAGAATGACGGTCTCAATGATGTTTGCCGTAGCTTTTTTAATCGATTTTACCATTGGTGGGTTAAGCGGCGCTTCTTTTGCAATCGTTCCCATCGATTGGCAATTAACCGATACCTATTACGTAGTAGCGCATATTCATTACGTATTTTTAGGAGGAACCGCCTTTGGAATCTTTGCAGGTATTTACTACTGGTTTCCTAAAATTAGCGGTCGTTTTCTTTCAGAAAAATTAGGCAAATGGCATTTATGGTTATTTGTGATAGGTTTTAATTTCACCTTCCTTGTTCAGCACGTACTCGGGATTTTAGGAATGCCCCGTAGAATTTATACCTATCCATCAAGATTTGGATCTTGGGAAATTTTCAATATGATCTCTACCTTGGGAGCGGTAATGATGTTTGTGGCCATTGCTGTTTTTCTGTGGAATTTATTCATTACCCTGAAAAAGCCACGTACTGCTCCCAAAAACCCTTGGGAGGCCTGGACCTTAGAATGGGCGACCAACTCCCCACCAGACTTAAAGAATTTTGAAGAAGTACCGCGAGTACACAGCAGACGGCCTTTGTGGGATTTGGCCAATCCCGATAATCCTGATAAGCGACTTAATTGATGAAGGATAAAGGAAAATTATTAATGCTTCTAATGATAGGCTCTGAAACGTTCTTTTTCATTGCCCTTATCATTGGTTATGTATATTATCGAAATTTTACGGAAGCTACCGATACGGTTGCTCAACACCTCGATGCCGTAAGAGCGGGGATTTTTACACTATTTTTAATTGCCAGCAGTGGCACCCTGATGATAAGTAAAAGAGCCCTGAACAAAGAAAATTTTAAAGGATTCAATATCTTCTTATTGCTTTCTATCGTATTGGGAATTGTTTTTATAACTGGACAGGTCACCGAATATATAGGACTTTATCAAGAACAAATCACCTTAAGTAAAGATGTATTTGGTTCCAGTTTCTTTACCCTAACCGGCTTTCACGGCTTTCACGTAATTTTAGGTATTTTGGCCCTGCTCATTTTATTAATAATGAGTTTGGGAAAATTAAGAAGAGTATCCATAGCCGGATTTGGCGGTGTTGAAGTTTACTGGCATTTTGTGGATGTTGTCTGGTTATTTGTTTTTTACTTTGTGTACATAACTCCTTTATTATGATAAATACAGATTTTTTCATAACTCCGGATAACTGGTCATTTGCAGGAATAATACTTTCTGTTTTGGTCATTGCAGCATACCTGTTGTTTTTAAAGACAAAAACTTCACAAAAGGCTTATTTTATAGTAACGGTAACCCTGTTATATGTAAGTTTTGGTTCTCCTATAGCCTTGCTCCGAGACTATGGTTTGCATAGTCTTACAATGCTTCAGCATATCGTTTTGTTGATGATTGCCCCTATCCTATTCTTAAAATCCATTCCATCAAATACAATTTTATTTTCAGAAAAATTTAAGCTGAACATCCTACAGCAACCGAAAAACTATTACCTAATGTTTTGGTGGTTAAGTGCTGTAATGATGTGGGGCGGACATTTTTTGAGCGCGGGCATTCTTTCCGCAGAAACCGGAACGGCCATTTGCGGTATTACCGCCACTAAAGATAGTTGGATCACAGCTATACCAGAAAGTCTTATTTTAAGCTTATTGTTTATTGCGGGAATATTATTTGCATTGCCGGTTTTTAATCCTGTTAAAAGCAAACGCATAGCTCCTTTAAAAAGTGTGATTTATCTTTTTACAGCCTGTGTAAGTTGCTCATTATTGGGATTATATGTAGCTTTTTCTGCAAGCACAGATACCTTAAACAGTTCATTAACAGCATTTACCACTTTAAGAAGTCCGGTTCCTTTAACTTTAAGAGCAGATCAGGAATTAGCAGGAATGTTAATGTGGGTGCCCGGATGTATTCTTTATGTATTGGCTTCGGTTTCCATTTTACTGAGCTGGTATGAAGAAAATCCGGTAGAAAAGTCTGAAACAGCAATCCATACAGCGAAATAAGAAGATGATGAACCAAGAAAAAAAATATAAAGCAAAACCCGAAGAACTTCCCAAACCTACCTATTGGCCATTCTTTCTGGCTTTTGGAATAGTATTTATCTTTTGGGGAATCTTGACCAACTGGTTTTTATCGGGAATGGGCGCTATCGTTTTTGTGGTAGCACTTATCGGCTGGATCGTAGAAATCAATAAAGAAATTAAACACGATGAAGAATAATGGCTTGTAATTGCGAAAATCAAAATCCACCAAATAACAACAAGGAGTCACTCGACAGAAGAAGTTTTATGACAAGGATCACCTTAGGCGTAGGAGCTTTTTTTGCCGCGGTACTGTCTTTTCCTTTAGTCGCTGCAATGCTAGATCCTATCATCAGGAAAAAAACTGAAGTCTGGCGTTCCGTAGGAAAATTAACCGATTTCAAAATAGGCGAAACAAAAATGGTCACTTTTGAAAATGCCTCGACCTATGAATGGAGTGGTGGCATTGCACGTTCTGCAGCCTATGTAAGACGTAAAGAAGATGATAGCTTTTTAGCCTTATCGGTAAATTGTGCGCATTTAGGTTGCCCCGTACGATGGGTAGAAAAATCAGAAATCTTTCTTTGTCCCTGTCACGGCGGAGTTTACCATAAAGATGGATCCTGGGCCGCAGGCCCCCCACCCCGCGGAATGTTTGATTATGAAGTAAGAGTACACAACAATAACGTACAGATTAAAACACAAAACATCCCCATAACCAACCTAACATCGTGAAAAAGGCTTTAAAAAATATATGGAATTGGGTAGATGACCGTGGAGGACTAAGCGAATTGGTGAAACCACTCACCACTCATTTGGTGCCACCGGGATCTAAATGGAATTACGTTTGGGGAAGTGCCACCCTATCCTGTCTTATTATTCAGGTAGTTACAGGAATTGCTTTAGCATTTCTCTATCAGCCCTCAGCAGACGTTGCCTACCAATCGCTTCAATACATAAAAAATCAAGCTTTTTTAGGAAGTTTTATAAGAGGCTTGCATAATTGGGGAGCTTCAGGAATGGTATTGCTAATGGGGATGCATATGATTCGTGTGTATCTTTTTGCTGCGTACAAATATCCACGCGAAATGAGTTGGATCACCGGAGTGGTACTAATGGCACTCACTATTGTAATGGCCTTCACGGGGCAATTACTGCGTTGGGATGATAACGGGGTTTGGTCTAGTGTAGTCGCCGCTGAACAAATGGGAAGAATTCCCTTGATAGGTGACAGTATAGCCCACTTTTTAATGGGAGGTGAAAATATTAATGGCGAAACTTTAAACCGTTTTTTCTCTCTTCACGTATTTGTGATTCCCGCGTTGCTTTTCAGCTTTGTAGCCTACCACTTATTTTTGGTGTTTAGAAACGGAATTTCTGAACCACCTAAAGTCGGACGTTATTTAAATCCGAAAACCTATAGAAATTGGTACGAAAATATGCTAAAAGAAAAAGGAGTTCCCTTTTTCCCAAATGCTATTTGGAGAGATGCGGTTTTTAGCGCACTAGTACTTATCGTTTTAGTTTTTATAGCTTGGTTTGTGGGCGCACCAGAATTGGTAGGCGCACCAGATTTAACCAATGTAAAAGTAGATCCTAAACCCGATTGGTATTTCACTTGGATATTCGCCATTTTCGCCTTAATGCCCAGAGATATTGGTTCTTATGTCATTATGCTCGGCCCCGTATTAACCATCACGGTTCTTTTAGCCGTTCCGTTTTTATCCAAAGGCGGCGAACGTAGTCCACTAAAAAGACCTTGGGCCATAGGCGCGGTCGCTTTTTTAATTATTACGATTTGCGGACTTTGGTATATAGGAGATGTAGAACCTTGGCATCCAAAATTCGATGCCGAACCACTTTCAGAATATACCACCGTACCCGAAGCAAAACCTTCAGTGCAACGAGGTATCAATGTATTCAATACAGCAGGTTGTCTGTACTGTCATAAGATTAATGATCAAGGTGGAATTCGGGGTCCAAATTTAACCAATGTTCAAAACAGGCTCACTAAAGAACAAATAATTATAAGAATCGTAAACGGGGCAGAAAATATGCCGGCTTACGGAGGTTCTCTTTCCAAAGAAGAACTTGAAGATGTGGTGGACTTCCTGCTGAAGGATAAAAAAAGGTCCAACCCAAATAACTAATAACACTACACAAACACTATTTTAATATGAAAGAAGCTATACGGTTTACAACAATAGCATTAATTATTGTCGCCCTCATCGTTTGCACGGCAATCTGGCCTGCCTGGGGATTTTCAATAATGGCAGCCGCTATCATTATCTTGGGTATTTATGATATCGTTCAAAAAAAGCATTCCATCACCCGAAATTTCCCTGTCCTTGGTCATATGCGTTTTCTACTGGAACTCATTGGTCCAGAATTGCACCAATATTTTGTAGAAAGTGATACCGATGGCAAACCTATTGACAAGAATCACCGCAGTTATATCTACGAGCGAGCCAAAAAAGAAAAAGAAAATCATCCTTTTGGTACCGAATTAGACGTTACCCAGCAAGGCTATGCCTGGATGGAACACAGCATTTATCCTACCAAAAAACTAGATCAAGCTCCCCGAGTGACCATAGGCGGACCGGATTGTAAACACCCCTACTCTGCCAGCTTATTCAACATTTCGGCAATGAGTTATGGTGCGTTGAGTAGTAATGCGGTAATGGCACTTAATAAAGGAGCAAAAGCTGGAAATTTCTTTCACGATACCGGAGAAGGCGGTATTTCAGATTACCACAGAAAAGGAGGCGATTTGGTATACGAAATAGGAACCGGTTATTTTGGTTGTCGAACAGAAGATGGAAATTTTTCAGCTGAAAAATATGAAAAAGTTGCCGCCTATCCGGAAGTAAAAATGATTGAAATTAAAATCTCCCAAGGAGCTAAACCCGGTCACGGAGGTGTATTGCCGGCTGCTAAAAACACAGAAGAGATTGCAGAAATACGAGGAGTAAAACCACATACAGATGTATTATCACCTCCGGGACACTCTGCATTTGATTCCCCTGAAGGTTTACTGAAATGGATCCAACAACTCCGTGATTTGTCCAATGGAAAACCTATTGGGTTTAAACTATGTATTGGTAACAAAAAAGAATTTATTGATATCTGCGAAGCAATGAAAGCCACCGGAATAAAACCTGACTTTATTACCGTAGATGGTGCTGAAGGTGGTACGGGAGCTGCCCCCATTGATTTCTCAAATTATGTGGGAATGCCGTGGGAAAAAGCACTTGTTTTTGTAGTAGATACGCTAAGAAAATATGATTTAAAAAAGGATATAAAGATTATTACCGCTACAAAAATCTTTACCGCTTTCGATATTTTCCGTGCTTTATGCTTAGGCGCAGACCTTTGTAATTCAGCTCGTGGAATGATGTTAGCATTGGGATGTATTCAAGCTTTAAAATGTAACACCAATCAATGTCCTACGGGAGTAACTTCTAACGATCCTAAATTTATGAGAGGGCTTGTGGTAGAAGATAAGTGGAAACGTGTAAGAAACTACCACGAAGAAATCCTAAAAGATTTCCTAGAGCTTTTTGCAGCTGCCGGTTGTTCCAATCTTGAAGAATTAAATCGTAGCCTAATTCATAAAAAAGTAGGAGAAGAAATCGTAAGTTACGATAGCATCTATCCTGAAACTGTTAGAATATAGAAGTTAGACCGCTTCGCTGTTAGAATATAGAAAATAGACTGGAGAGAAAACATGCTAGATTCTAGAAACAAGAAACAAGAAACAAGAGGAGAGAACTGGGTGATTTGAAAATGATATAATAGAAAATTTAAAACTCGAACTTTCTAACTCTAAACTTTTAAGCTTTCAACCTAACGGCGGCAGCGTCGCATTGATATCTTCGATTTCTGTATTCCCTAGTTTGTGTTTCATTTTCTTATAGTTTCCTACCTATAAACCAAAAAGTTGTATAAATCTGTTTTTATAATCTAACTGATTTTGTTCTTTTTCTAAATGTTTTTATAGCTAATTGTGTATAAATTTCAGCAGTCTTATGGATTGGTTTGCCCCATAAAAACTCAAACTTTATTGGCCTAACGACTACGATTAAAAGGCTCATCAAAAAATAAACTACCAAATAACTGCTAATCAACAGGATTTTCATGTTAGATCGTACCGACCACACGAAGACTGAGTTATTGTAACTAGTTTTTATTTGGTTATAAAATCTTCAATATCTTTTTCGATTTGGTCAGAAAATCCAAAATACTCTTTTTGAACAATTCCGTTTTTATCTACCAAAAAGTATCTTGGCCAACTATTGACACTAAATTCTTTTTCCAGGTCATTATTTCCAATCAGGTTTTGAAAAGTTGTTCCTTTTTTCCTTACCAACTTAGTTGCATTTTCGTGGTCTTCAGACACTATTCCAATTACGTTTAGTTCAGATACAAATTTGTTTTTTAGGTTTTCCACTTTAGGAAATGATGCGATACAAGGTCCACACCAGACTTCCCAAAAGTCTATTAAAGTCAATTGGTTACTATTAATTTTTACAATTTTATTTTTGTCAAATAAATCAGGAAGTTCTAATGTTGGTAATTTCTTTAACAGTAATTTATTTGGCTCTCTTTTTTCAGGTTGTATAATTGAATAATCCTGAAAATCTCGTTTTAAATCATGAATTGAATTTGTGACATTTTCATTTATTCTCACATCGCTAAATTTTGCGATAGAAACTGATTTGTTCCCTAGTTGATTTGATTTTTGTTTAATCTGGATTGGAAAAAAATCCGTTTTATTAAGCTCATAAACCTTTGTCCTATCGGAAACATTGTAAACTGTATCATTTTCAAACTCGAAAGAAAGCAAATAGGAATTTTCTGTTTCGGATAGAGAAACACTTTTATAGATTGAGTCAATTTTGAATATATTTTGGTGAACCATTTGTCCTCCTGGACTACCAATAAATCCAAAATGTCCAGGTTCTACTTTGTAGGTTTTATCTTTTTTAGATATTTCGAATCCATTTCCAGCATCATAAATATATTCTTTATCAATGTCATCTCTTTTGCCATAAAAAGAAAATCCAAAAACTTTATCATTATCATCTTTTTCGATTAGGGCAACTCCAGAATTATTCCACACAGTTCCACCTTGAGCAAAAGTGTCAATTCTCTGCATTCGATATTCCAATGAATTTATATTTTCAGCATTCTCTTGAAATTTGGCAATGACGTCATTTGTATCAATTTTAGTTTTTTCCTTGCAACTGCAAAAAAATACTATTGTCAAAAGGATGACAAGGCTTTTTTTCATTTGTTTTTCGGTTTTTAGATAAATTCTGACTAACGTTAAATTAGTTTGTAGAGACTAAGGTTAGTGAAAACCCCAGATCTTCAGGTTTAAGCTCCAATTTAGCAATATTTTTCTTTAATCTTGCTACCATCTTTAGTTTTCGCTTTTGATCAAGGAACAGATATTCTGTTGGTGAAAGGTAGGGACTTTTTTCACCATCATATTCCCAACGATTACTGCCAGTTTCCTGGCTGTAGCCGATACTGCAACTGTACTTCCTTTTCTAAAAGCTAGCCTTTTAAAGAAATTGGAGAGATGCGTGTCTTTTAAGTTTCCTATGGAATTTGCTGCCTGTCTTAATGCTATTTTTAATCGGTTGCTTCCTTTTGGATGCTATGGCTTAAGATTTTTCCGCCCGATATTTTATTATTCGGGGCTAGCCTTAGCCACGAAGTACAATACTTGGCCGATTCAAATTTCTTAAATATTTAAGGTTCAACTATTTATCGAATTTTATGGTGTCCTAAGAAAGGTAAGGCTACAAGTCGAAGAGGAGTCAAATCCCGATTTACAGGAAAAAATTCCAAGAAATAATATGAATCCTAGATTTTTCATTTTGTTGCCAACGATACCTATAAAAATAGTGTTTTTTTAGAATATTATTTTTATAGCCTGTTAGGGACTTTTTTTGCAAATCTGTATTTTGTAACTTTTGCTTTATCATCTTATCACTGAAATTCCTGCGTCCACTGTTAATTCTGTTCCGTGAATGTAGGAGGCTTCTTGCGAAGCAAGAAACAGAACAGCGTTTGCAATTTCAGTAGGTTCACCTAATCTTTTAAAAGGAATTGTAGGAATAATGCTTTGAATTGCTCCCTCAATTTGTTCAGTGTTCAAACCTGTATTATTAAAGATGTTGGTTTTAATATGTCCCGGACTAATGCCGTTCACACGAATACCTTTTTCAGTAAACTCTGCCGCAAAAGTTTTAATAAATGATTGCACGGCTGATTTTGCTGCCGAATAAACGGAAAAATTGGTCATTCCAACTTCTGTAACAAATGAAGTATTGAATACAACGGCACTTCCCTTTTTCATTAAAGGTAAAGTTTGTTGAACTGTAAAAAATGTTCCTTTTACCAACATATTAAACAACTCGTCAAAATGGGTTTCATCGGCAAATTCAACAGGTGCAAATTTTCCGTAACCTGCATTGACAAAAAGTAAATCAATGTTTTCCGTATGTTGTTTAACCTGTTCGTGTAAAAGCATTATATCTTTCATACTGCCTGCATTGGATACAATGCCAAACGCTTTTTTTCCTAACCGTTCAACGGCTTTGTTTACTGTTTCGGCTCTTCGCCCTGTAATGATTACTTTACCGTCTTCCTTGATAAATTGTTGGGCTGTTGCAAATCCCATTCCGTTTGTCCCGCCTGTAATAAGTGCGAATTTGTTTTTAAATCTTTGCATTGTTTTTTGTTTAAAATTTCTGTTGCAAAGATTGGAATGTGTATTATGGCAGAAAACCCGAAACTTGCTACATTTCCAAAATATCGGTTTTTGCACTTTCCCAACCGATAATAGCGGTCTTTCTTGTATTGCCCCACATATAACCGCCAATGTTACCCGATGCTTGAATAACACGATGACAAGGAATAAGAAACGCAACAGGATTGCTTCCTATGGCTGTACCTACTGCTCGGGAAGCATTGGGATTGCCGATTTGCTCGGCAATGTTGCCATAAGTGGAAAGTTGCCCCATTGGGATTTTTAACAATGTATCCCAAACTTTCAACTGAAAATCTGTACCTTTTAAATGTAACTTTATTTCATTGAGCTTGCTCCAATCATTCTGAAAAATGAATAATCCGTTTTGTTGCAATAGATCTTTTTTTTTTTGAAATACCGCATTTGGAAACTTTGCTTTAAGGTCGTTCAATGCTTTTTCTTCATCATCGTCAAAAGCCATATAACAAACGCCTTTTGGCGTGGAAGCTACAATCAAATTTCCAAAGGGACTTTCGGCAAAACTATAATTGATGAGAAGATTTTTACCACCGTTTTTATATTCGGCAGGTGTCATTCCCTCTATGTTTACAAACAAATCATGCAGCCGTCCTGTGCCTGAAAGGCCTGTTTCAAGAGCGGTATCAAACAAGGTTGCTTGTTGGTCTTTTAATAACTTTTTTGCATGTTCAATGCTTGTGTATTGCAAAAACTTTTTTGGTGTTGTTCCCGCCCATTCGCTAAACAAACGCTGAAAATGAAACGGACTTAAATGCACTTGTTCGGCAACTTCATCAAGATTTGGTTGCTCTTTGAAATTGTTCTTTATATAATCAATCGCTTCCGCAATCCGAGTGTAATTGAGTTGTTGTTGTCCGTTCATTGTTCTGAATTTTTATATAACAAATGTCCGAATGGATTTGCTTTTATAAAATCCGAAACTTGCTATGTTTTACGAAATTTTTTTTGTAGAGTTGGTTTTCCATAGTTAACGGTCTTATCTATGAAAAGTAAGCGATTTTGAAATACAAAACTTTCGGTTAAGCACATACTTTGACACCAACCAAAAGCCTTGAACTTATTACTTTTTAGCCTATATTTTATATAGCATCGATGAAAAAGCAGCAGATCCAGTATCTTTAAAGTTCACTAAAACAATAAGACCTGCCCGCTCGGCAGGCGGGTATGAAAACTGTACCCCCTGCTCAACCAAAGTTATACATTGGTATCGATATCCACAAGTTAAGTTGGAAATTTCATTTTGCTACCGATCTTTTTTGCGGTAAATCTTTTTCCATACCGCCCGAGGCTAAAGCCCTTTATGACTATGTTCGGAAGAACTTTAAAGATCATCAGGTAAACGTTGCCTATGAAGCGGGTTGCTGCGGATATTCAGTTCATCGAAGTTTTACTGAGTTTGGCTGGCATTCTGTGGTTACCAACCCTGCCGATATTCATCTTAAAGACGGCAGGCTTGATTGCATTCACGTTCCTAAAGTGGAACGAGAGGAACTACGCAGTCTTTTCAGGCATCGTAACGATATAGCGAAGGACATACGTCGCAATAAGAGCAGGATAAAGATGCAGCTTCTGTATTTTGGCATAAAGATCCCTGAGGAGTTCAGCAACGATAAATGGAGCCATAAGTTCAGGAACTGGTTAGATGCTGTACGCTTTACCCACCCCACGGCCAAATTGGCCCTCTAGGGGAGGATGCGCACCTTTAAGTTCTTGGACAAAGAAAAACGGGAAATATCCACTCAGCTTCGTGCCTATTGCCGTAAATACCATAAAGAGGATTATTATCTATTGCGGAGTATTCCCGGTATAGGAGGTATTGTTGCTTGTGGTATCTTGAGCGATCTAGGAAACCTGCGTCTTTTTAATACTATCAAACAGTTTGCTGGCTATTTGTGCCTTGCTCCAGGTATTTACCAAAGTGACGACAACTCTATGGGTAAAGTCATCACCAAGCGAGCAAACAAAATTATGCGCAGTTATTTTGTAGATGCTTCTTGGCAGGATATACGAGCCGATCCCGATATGCAAACTTACTATCGAAAACATGTGCACCGGAACTCAAAATCAATAATAATTAAAATTGCATGCAAACTTGCCAGTCGGTCATTGGCCGTTGTAAAAACGGGAATTCCCTACGAGCCTGGTGTAGTGAAATAGAAAAATGAAAACAAATAATAACAATAACCAATTTCCCGGATCACAAAACAACGTAGGTGACCATCCAAGGGCTGGATCACTTTTATAGACCGTGACCGGCTTATTATAACTTATAATCACAAAGATGCTGGTGGCCACGCTTGTTGATGGACCACATATAGGATGCGGAGCAAGTTATTTAAAGGCATTGAAATACTGATAACCCTATCTGGATTATCAACATTTCAACACCACAACATTATCATTATGAAATAATTAAAAAATAAAATATTATATTTGAAGAACTGGACTAGTGCTTTTTCATAGGACACGTTGTTCAAAGCTTTTATTTCTTCTACACAGTAAGGACACCACCTGCCTCTGAAAAAGCTCAATACCAACGGACCGTTTTTCAAAAATTCAGTAGAAGAAATGATTTCTCCGTGTTGATTTTTCAAGTTAAATGTAGGCGCTGTATCTCCAATTTTTAAGGCTTTACCCAACGCATTTGTTTTCCGAAGAAAATCAATATGTCCGTCCATAACGGCTTCGTCTGCGTTGGATAATTTTGAACTCCAAAAAGCTCTATGCTACTTCAATTTGGTTTCCAAAAGGATGCTTTTATCAGTTGTATCTATAGGAATATATTCTATTGAATTCATTTTTTTGATTTTAATTGTTAATGTTTTATTTCAACTATTCATTGTCTGTTACTTTATCGTATCAGTTTAAGTAGCCATTTTCTGTATTTAGAATGGTATGAATAAACGTCATCCAATGGTTTGCACGTGCTCTGTACCAATGTTTCATATTTGGTAGACAATTAATGACATCTCCGTTTTTTGATGGTTTTTTTGGCTTTCCCTTGTTCCTGATAATAACCGATTCCTTCAGTTATTATTAGATTTTGCCGACTGGATGTGAGAGCCAAACAGTATAGGCATGTGGCTCAAAATGTACACTTCCTGAATACAGATTGTAAATAGTATCGTAAGGAACGAGTTCATATGTCCACGGTTTACCGTGAAAATGTTCCGTTTGGTTTTTGTTTCCTTTTGGAAACATCTTTTCTTCCAAATGATGACTGCAACCAAGGATGAAGAACAGTGGTATGAATAGGAAGAATACTCTCATTAATTATAGTTCTTCCGCTAACGGAAAATCAATTTCGATTTGCGTTAGGTTGTGAATGTAATTGCTGATGATTTTATCACCAACTACAATAACTACATCAATCAAATTGGCTTCATTGTAACCTTCTGAAAAGAATGATTCAACGGATTCTTCTGATGCTCTTCCCCGGTTTTTTACTATTGAACTGGTTAATTTAGCCAGTGCATCAATTTTACGATCAAATGATGCTTGACCTGTTCGTATTTCTAAAACCTGTTCATCTGTAAAGCCGTTCATTTTACCTAGAGCTGTATGTGCTGATTGGCAATAACGACAACCATTTATTTGGCTTGTTACCAAGTTGATAACTTCTCTTTCTTTGGCTCGTAAAGTGCTTTTACGATTTTGAAACGTTAGATAATCACCTAAAGCAGTTTCGTTTTTACCGAAATAGGCATACAGATTAGGAACAAAACCTAAACCTTTTTGTAGATTATCAAAAATTGTTTGATTGTTGGCAGAAACTTCTGCTCTTGCAGGAACACTGTACGTTCTTTTTGTTACTGTACTCATTTTTCTTTGTTTTAAATTATTTGTCAATATTGACACTACAAAGATGGGCAGAGTACAAGCCCTTTATCAATGAAGTAGATTAGGAAAAACAGTTGAAGTAGTTCAAGATTTTTTATGAACCTTATTGTTTCTGATTTTGGATAAAAATTCAGGTGTCATTCCTAAAAAGGAAGCCAAGGCGTATTGTGGTAAGCGTTGTGCTATGTGTGCATAGCGTTTCATAAAATTATCGTAGCGTTCTTCAGCAGAAAGGGTAAGGTTGGAAGTAACTCTTCGTTGGTAAAATGCCAATCCACGTTCTGCCATAATTCTAAAAATAGTTTCAAATTTGTGATTGGCTTTTTTGAGTTCGTGCTCTTTTTCGTAAGGGATGCGAAGTATAACGCTGTCTTCCAAAGCCAACACAAACATTGTGGCGGGCTTTTGATAAATATAACTGTTATAATCTGTAATCCACCAATCCTCAATAGCAAAAGAGATAGTGTGGTCGCTACCATTATCACCCACAACATAACATCGGAATGCTCCTTCAGATACAAAATGACGGTATTGTGCGGTAAAGCCGGGTTGCACTATAAACTGTCGTTTTTTTACTATTACTTCCTCAAACGCATTTGCAAATTCTTCCGTTTCATGCGAAGACAATTCTTCGAATTGGTGGATGTATTCTTTAAGATGTTGATTTGATGTCATTTGTTTTGGGTTGTGACTAACATACCTATAACACATAAAGTAATGTTATATACATTTTAGTTAAAGTACTAAACTACTTTATTTTTCATTTCTAAAAAAGCATTTTTAGCGATGTGTATAAGTCTCTGCAGTCTTTGGGGATTGGTGCGCCACTGAAAACTTAATGTATTGACCACAAGCCTTCCTAAACCTAACCGCTATTATTTAAAATGCTCTAAAAAAACTAATTGCCATACGATGAAAATGACATATCTGTTCAACCCAAAGGTTAGATTAAAAAGGCAATAAATCAAACAGTTAAGATCTGTAATTAAAGATTTCAGCACAGGATATTAATCTTTCAAATTTAAAGTAGATGCAGCGTTGTTTTAAAGTATATTGTTTATGTTCTGATGTATTCCTACCGGATCACCGGGGTGAAAACAATTCGGATCAATTTAACTTCTATAGCGGCTCAACAACCTCCGGGCGGTTGTATAACCAAAGCCGTAAATAGAAATTTGTAAGAGGCAAAAGAAAATACCTGTTCCCAGCCAGGGCTATGAGCAAGGTATTTATGGCTCGTTTTGTACCTTTTTTTGATAAGGAACTTCCTACACAATTCACGAACTTGCATGAAAGCCAATTAAACACCACTAAGGAATGTACTGTAAGCGCCCCATTTTCAGGCATCGCTCAGGAGGTGGAATACCTTAGCCTTTATACCCATAAGATCGCCATCAGTAACTGGACCTGCCGGATGAACTCTTTTCTTTCCCGATTTTCATTTACAATTTTTCAACTAAACTCGTCATAGTTTGCCAAAAACCTACTTCATAAAGGAAATTTAGGCCAGAATAAAATTTTGTTAAAAAATTACTAATCAAGTAAATGTGCAACTTTTTATAAAATTTATACCAGTTTTTCGTTTGAAAGCAAGCCTACATTTGTATTTCAAAGAAGATAAATATGAAGTACAAAGCGATTTGCGTAATTATGGGATTACTTTCCTTGTATTTACCCCCCTTAGCGCTCAAAACTACAAACACACAAATATGAAAAAAGACAAAAAAATTATTCGAGGTATCGATCATGTAGGTATAACCGTTCCAGATATTGAGGCTGCAACGGAATTTTTCGAGAAGGCATTTCACGCACAAATATTATATGATGTTCAACCGAAAAATCAAGAACCGATGATGGGTTCGGAAGTTGAAAATCAATTAGGACTGCCAGAGGGAAGTAAGGTTGTACATATGCGACTTATTCAAATTGGCGAATCTATAACCATGGAGTTATTTAAGATCGAAAATGCTAGTCAGGACAATGCCGCTTCATTGAACGATTTTGGATTACAGCATTTAGCTATTTATGTTGATGATATGGAAGAAACTGCTAAGCTATTTACAGCTGCTGGAGGAAAATTGCTATCTGAACCACATAGTTTAGCAAATATGGAGAATCAGCCTGGCAATGCTGGAGTTTATGGAAAGGCCCCTTGGGGAACTTTAATTGAGTTGATAACATACCCAGGAGGTTTAAAAGATAAATCTATCACTAGATGGACTCCACCTCCCCAAGGAAATATCAAGCGTTCTTACGCTCAAAAGATGGTTAAAATGACAATGTTCTTGAAAAGAAATCCGGAAATTAGTCATGACGAATTTGTCAAACATCATATAAGAAAACACGGACCACTATTTCAAAAAATACCGGAAGCTCAACGTCATGTAATACGTTATATTCAAACACATCCAATAGAAAAGAAAACAGATGTTCTTGAAACGAATTCATATGATGGAACAGCCGAACTTTGGTTTGATAGTCTTGATGGTTTAGAAACTGTTCTTACATCAGACTTTTATAAAAATAGAGTATTTCCAGATGAAAAAACATTTCTAGACCACGAAAACACCTTAATAACAATTGGATATCAGGATGTAATTATAGGAGGTGATTTTGAGACAATTGAACATACATCATTAGATAAATCAGAGGGACAAAGCAAGATTACGGCAATTACGACTTTAGAATATAGTGCTAAAAATTCTGAAAAAAAGATTTTAGAAGCATTGAAACAACTAAAGTCGCACGTATTAATGGAAGAAGGTTGTCTTTCTTTCTCACTTTCACAAGTAGATAATAAATTCATTATTTATGAAACCTTTAAATCTAGAAAAGATTTAGAAACTCATACGTCTCGATCTTATGCAAAAACTTTTAAGGAAAAACTCAATACCATGAATATTAGTAGCAAAGTTCAAATTCTAAACTCTATTAATTAAGTTAAAACTTACTTATTGATCACCCTCTCAATTATTTTGAGGGTGATTATTTCTTTTGTATTCGGATGGTGACATTCCGGTACAATTTTTAAAAAACTTACTGAAATGACTGGCGTCTGCAAAATTGAATTCTCCAGAAATCTCTTTAATACTTTGACGGTTCGCAATGAGTCGTTTTTTAATTAACTGTATCTTATAGTTATTCACATATCGACTCAAATTCATCCCGAAGTTTCTTTTAAACCATATACTAAAATAGCTTGCAGATATGTTGAATTGATCACTTAATTCATTTGTTCTTATTTCTTCAGGAAAGTAAATATTTTGATGAATAAAAGAAATGAGAGAATCTTTATCTAATTCTTGATTTAGAGAGGCATTGATACCGTTTTTCATTGCTCCCTGAATGATGCTAAATACAGCAAAAATATGTGTATATATTATTGATGAGCTATTGATATTAGAGGGAGATTTCAAATTATAGTATGCAATATTGCTCATGATATTTTTCATCATAACCTTTTGAACATCATTTAGTCTTATCTTTGTTTCCTTTAGAATTTTCTTTCTCATAATATCTATTGGAGAAATTCTCATTATGCCAGAACTTTGATATAGATCACCATCTTGGAAATAGGTTTCAGTGAATTTGATAAAAATGAAATGTGTATTATCAACAATATCAAAATAGTGCTCATCATTAGGAGATAGGACAAATACATCACCTTGAGAATAGTTGTTTTTAATGCTGTTTACGATATGTTCTCCACGTCCGCTGAAGATATAAATTAGTTCATAATAAGTATGACTATGCAATGGAAGATGAAAGCTTTCCTCTGCATAATCGTGGATAACTAAAGATTTAAATTGTTTAAGTTTGCTCAAATCTTACTTCCTTTATGAAGAATTACATTCTTTATATTTTATTAGTATTAAACTCAATACAAACTTAACACAAACTGAAATAAAAATTGAAAGATATATCCTAAGATCAAATTTTGCACAACCTTTGTATAAATCTACCGGTATGTTATTTCGCTTTTAGCCATGACTAATCTAAAAGATTTTTTATTGTTTTAAAATCATTTATAACTACATGCCAATAAATTCCGGTAGTTTTTATAGATTCCTTTAAACTTAAAAACTCAACCTGGATTACTCTCAACACTCCCCTAGCCTAAATGATATCTACTATTAAAATGCTCGCTAAAAAAATGAACTAACCTACAAAGCGGTAGTCAACAGGACCTTCATGATGGACTCTACCAGCCACTCAGAATCATAGTTATTATAATCGTTTTATTCTTTCTTCAGTCTAAACAATTCAAACGCATCAGCTTTTGGTTGATATCCAACTTTTTCTTTTGCTTCCGATATATCCAATCGTTTATATCTGTTATCTGATATGGCATTCAGAACTTCATATTGTAATTTTTTTGTTTCGATACAACCAATCAATAATTGGTTAAAGTCGTCTGGATGTAAAAAAGCACTTAAATCCCGTGCATTCATTTCGGTAAAGTCCTTTGGAAATTCGTAAGCTCCAATTCTCAAACAAATCGCAGAAATACCATTATTATACGCGTGATAGGCTGCTAAAGCCTCTCCAAAACATTTTGAAACTCCGTAAATGTTTTTTGGCTTGACAAGCATATTTTTGTTTACCTGAATATCAGTCGGATAACTTTCGATGGTCTGGGCACTACTGGCAAAAATTAGTCTTTTACATTTTGCTTCTACAGCTGCTTTAAATATATTTTGAGTTGTTTTTATATTTGTCTCCAAAATTTCGTGTGATTCTGAAATCGGATCGACTATTCCTGCCAAATGGATAACGATGTCCATTCCATCGCACAGTTTAGAGCACACTGAAAAATTCATCAAATCTGCCTTTTCGATTCTCACTTTGTCAGTAAAGACATCATCGTTAGTAACAATATCGGCAACAGTTATTTCATATTTATGGTTGAAGTTTTTGACAAAATGTTTTGCTATTTTTCCTAATCCTCCAGTAATTAATATTTTTTTCATTTCGTTATATTTAAATATATAGATATGTTGAGATAATTTTTTTTTATTTTAGAAAGTCTGAATATTCTTTTATTAGTTTTTCATTTCTTTTTAAGTATGAAAATTTTCCGTGTCTTTTCATAATAAGTAGTCCGCACTTTTCCATATTTGTCAAATAATTTGAAATAGTCGATTGTGAAAGACCTGATTTATTTTTGATGCTCGTTACGCAAACTCCATCATCAAAATTTCTTAACGAGTCGTGTGGCGGGAAATTCTTATTAGGGGCTTTTAGCCACTCCATAATTTGAACTCTAGTTTGGTTTGATAAACACTTCCCTATTTCTGTGGCCAATTTTAAATTCATTTCACAAACATATCGATATTTTCCAATATATAAAAGTATCGAGACATATTTCTTAAATGTGCTACAACTTGTATATAAATCAAAAGTATGCACCCCACTAATTACATCTAGGAAGTTAAGCTGAATATACTTATAATAGCACTCTGCTATAAAAATTTATTAAGTATTCTTTATTGTTTTATAATTCTGAGGATATAGATCCCGTATATTTATATGATTGATAGTCATAATGTTCTCTAGGGTATGCTTTAACCACTCCTGCGGATTCATATTATACTTTTTGCAGATAGCCATGAAGGAATAAATACAGACCGATCGCTGTGCCGCTTTATAAGAGCTAGCAAACAAATGATTTTTGCGACCGATAATGAGTGGTCTAAGGGAATTCTAAAGATTGGTATCAATTTCCCGGATTGCATCATATAGATAGGCGTGAAGCTTGTTCCATTTACTCAACTTGTAATGTATCGCTTTTCCTATCGGACTTTTCGGTAGGATGCGGTTCTTCTGTAATTCATCCACTTATCGAACTCCTCGAGGATTTTTAAGGATTCCTCCAGACGAAGCCTTTTTCGCTGCTGAGAATCCAAGTTGTTTTCCCTGGTCCTGCTTTGACTTTATAAAGCTTTTGGACATAAGTCAGGATGTAATCTTTACCTGAATGAATCCCGATTTAAAATAATTTATCCAGCCTCTTAGCAACAACTTAATTCTGTGGAGACGTTTTTCAAAGTTTAAAATAATTAAGAAAATAATCGCGTTATTGCACAAAAGTTTAATTAAAATACAGGAAGATTTATGAAGTCTAAAGTTTTTAATCAGGAGCTCATTGCTCCCATTGATTTTGAAAATCCTTTTGTGATTGATAATATCATAAAGGAAAAAATGCTGATTCATCTAGATGGCGAATATGAAATTAAAGCAGTAAACTTATCGCTTAATCGTAAGGATAATTATGTAATTATTGTATTAGTGGAACTTCTAAATTAAGTATAATAAAGTAGCATATATTCTTGAAATGATCCTAAAATTAGGCCGTCCTAAACAATTACCAATACGCACAAAACTGTTCCAAAATGTATTCTTTGTGTTGATCTTCGAGGCATGGTTATTTTACTTATATAAATAGACCACGTTAGAGGACGTTTCTTTCATCATCAACAGCTTGCAGACCCTATGGATATTAATACAAAGCTCCCTCTCTGTTCTTAACCAGATGAAGTACTCATTTCTGTCTGACTATATTTTCGTTTCTGACATCACTAACTGAAAATTTATTCCCTGATGAAAAGCGAAAAGGACAATTTTGTATCTATGATCAAAAGCTGATAAAATGGATTTGCAAACGCGAAAATTAGAGCTTATTCAAGAATTTTTAAAAATTCAAAGTGAAGATGTCATCTTACGGCTGGAAAAAGTTTTAAGGAAATAAAACGAAGAGTCTGAAAAACAAGATTTTAAGCCAATGACAATTGAAGAGTTTAATTCTCGAAGTGCCCAATCTATGCAAGATTCTAAAAATGGTCGATTAATCGAAGCGAGAGAATTAAAAGACAAAATTGATAAATGGAATTAAATTTATTTTGGACTGATTTTTCTCAAAAAGAACTCGAAAAAAATCTACGAATATTATCGAGAAAATGCAGGGGCTAAGAGTTGCTAAAAACCTAGTTAACGGAATTTATAATGAAACGCTAAAATTAAAAATTCAGTCAAGAATTGGACAAGAAGAAGAATTTTTAAAGAACAGAAAGCAAGAATTTAGATATTTGGTTTACAAAAATTATAAAGTCATTTACTGGATAAACGAAAGAGAAAACCGAATTGAAATAAATGATGTTTTTGATACTCGACAAAACCCAACAAAATAAAGCCGGTTGACAGTCAAGTAGGTAAAGGATAATTTCACCGCTAGACCTCTTCCCTTAACAAACGTGCCGGTTTCGCTTAAGACGGTTCAACATTCATCTTTTCCTTCGCTGTTTTACACCAATAAAACTATTCCATACTTAAATTAATAAGCTACATGCTTTCTAGAGAATCGGTCACCCCTTAAAGAAAAATCAATGGGCCCATTCTAATTTTCTAAAGGATGAGGAAGGCGTGCCTTATATAAAACCAGAAGGCTAATTATTTCTTGACCTGAAAAGAAAGCTAGGTATGTTGAAGCTTATTAAATTACAAGTCAATAATTTTGGTTAGGCTAATGTGGATATACGTTTTATAAATAGTTATATATTTATAATACGCTCGTGAGAATAAAAAAATAGTATGATAACCGAAAAAATATTAAAGCAAATTGATTTTATCAAAGAAATTGATAAAATCAAGTATATTCAGAGGCGAACAAAACTTTTTAATAGTGACAGACGTGAAAATGATGCAGAACATAGTTGGCATTTAGCGATGATGGCAATTGTTTTAAGCGAACATTCAAATGAGGAAATTAACTTATTAAAAGTCATCAAAATGGTCTTAATTCACGATATAGTTGAAATAGATGCAGGAGACACATTTATTTACGATCAAAATAAACACCACGAAAATACTGAAGAAGAACTAAAATCGGCTCAACGGATTTTTGGAATTCTCCCAAAAGAACAAGCAGAGGAATTTATTGAAATTTGGACCGAATTTGAAGATGGAAAATCCAACGAAGCTAAATTTGCGAGGACTATGGACAGACTTGAACCTTTGTTACAGAATACATCAAATGATGGTGGGACCTGGAAAGAATTTGGAGTTAAATATCGAACTGTTTACGACAAGAAAAAAGTAATTAAAAATGGCTCAGCAGAATTATGGAAATTTGCCGAAAACCTTCTTAATGATAGTGTCAAAAAAGGTATTTTAGAGAAATAAATTATATCTGGAAAAAAACAGAGAGCAATGAGAAAATTTGGAATTATCTTAATAATTTTGACCACTATTTTAACGAGTTGTAATACAGACAAATCAAGAACGAAAGAGGAAAATCCAGAGGTCACAAAAACCGAAGTGAAAACGGATACGCTGACAAAACATCTAAAACCTTTTAATCCAGAATTGCCAACGATAGGACTTTTAATGTATAATGGAGTTTTACAAAGTGAAGTAATTGCAACATCCGATGTTTTCGCAAAACCAACCGAAGATGGAAAACAACTTTTTAATGTTATTTCAATAGCCGAAACTAAAAATCCAATAACAACGGAAGAAGGGATGCATTTTGTTCCCGATTATACTTTTAAAAATTGCCCAACACTAACAGCTCTTTTTGTACCAAGTGCCTATGATATGTATGCTCAAGTCCACAATGAAAAAATTATAGATTTTATAAAAGAAAAAAATAAGGAAACAATATATACTGTAAGCAACTGTGCAGGAGCGCAATTAATCGGAAAATCGGGAATTGCGGACGGACACAAAATTGTTACGTGGATCGGTGGTGGCGAACAATTACAGAAGGATTATCCGAATTTAAAAGTCCAAGACGATAGTTTGGTAACTTTTGTTGAGGACGGCAAATTTCTTTCTTCAAATGGAAATTTAGCAAGTTATATTTCTGCATTGAATTTAGTGGAAAAAATGACCAGTCCTGAACATAGAAAATTTGTAGAAAGTTATCTATATCTCGACCGACTTCAAAATTGGGATAAATAAATACTATGATCTTGTGGAAATCACAAGCTGTCGCGCAACTGGATTTGCATTTATCTTATGTTGAATTTTATTCGCTACAAAAAGGATAATCAATATAACCTTGTGCCCCACCACCATAGATTGTTGACCAATCCGGCTCAGTAAGCTTAGTATTTTTTTCAAACCGTTCAGGCAGATCAGGATTTGCGATGTATAATTTTCCAAAAGAAATTAGCTTTGCAATGCCTCTTTCAAGTTCTGCTTCAGCAGAAACCTTGTCATATTCTGAATTAGCTATAACTGTATGTCGAATCTTTCTTCCAAATAAATCAATTTCATCGACAGCTCCATAATTTTCAGAAGAAGCGGAGTTCGGGCTCTGCCTCATAAGTTCAACGTAAGAAAAATCTAGCTTATTGAGTTCTTCAATTAAGTACATATAAGTGTCGACAGGATTATCTAGTTTTATCTCACCGTATGGATTGAATGGAGAAATTTTCATTCCCACCTTTTCGCCTCCTACCGCACTAATTATTTCCTGCATCACCTCCAGTACAAATCGGGAATTGTTAGGGATACTGCCGCCGTAGGTATCCGCCCTTTGGTTCGCACTTTCAGCTAAGAACTGGCTGGGTAGATAGCCGTTAGCAGCGTGAAGTTGCACACCATCAAAACCTGCGGCCATAGCGTTTTTTGCGGCTTGTCCAAAATCCTTTATAGTACGTTCGATTTCCGGGATTGTCATTTCCTGAGGCATCTCGTAATCTTTTTTGCCCTGAGAGGTAAAGTGCTGCATTCCCCGGATAGGCAAGGGTGATGGTGCCAAAGGAAGCTTGCCGTTTCTATCTATCGAATGTCCCATGCGGCCGGTGTGCCAGAGCTGCGCTATAATAACACCGTCTTTATCGTGTACTTTAGTTGTTACCTTCTTCCATGCTTCTATTTGTTTATCCGTAAAAATACCCGGAGTGAGCGGGCTTCCGGTAGCTTCTTCACTGATCCTGATGGCTTCGGTAAAGAGCAAACCTGCGCCTGCCCTTTGGGTATAGTATTCTATGGTCATATCCCCCACTAAGCCATTTATGTCGGTACGGCCTCTGGTCATCGCTGCCATGGCCATTCTATTTTTTAGGATAACATCGCCTAATTGTGTTTTTTCTAAAAGTTTCATACCGTTATTTTTTTTAAATGGTTATCGTTGCCCAAACTCCGGCAGTTAAACCTTATTTACAAATTCACTTTTTTGACCGATGGCCGGACTTGGTGTTGATACATATCATCAGCGCCATGTGTTGAGATATTTTTAAAAAATTATAATTCTTTTCGTCTGGCCAAACGCTGAGCGATGATGCTGGCAGCAATCAATTGCAAGGCATGATAAAGCATAAGTGGTAACAATACAATACCGGTGATGGTGCTGTTCTGAAAGAGCACCTTTGACATTACCGTACCATGCACCAATGATTTTTTAGACCCACAAAATAATACAGTAATACGATCTTCAACGGAAAAACCAAATAATCTACTGATTAACCCAACACAAAGAAATACCGTAAAAAATAAGGTCAGCATCCCTGCAGCGAGTCCAGCAAGTTCGAGGGCGGTGAAACCTTCAAACAGATGTTCGGAAAATGACTTACAAAACGAGCTATAAATGATGGTAAGGATGATTGCCTGATCGAACCTTTTGAGCTGTTTCTTATATTTTTCGGCAATGGCGCCAAAACGGGAGTTAAAGCTGATGCCTATGATAACTGGCAATAAGACTTGAAGAAACAACTTTATGATGATCTCCCTAACATCGAAATCGCCTGTAGCAGAAGCGATAAACAGCCCAACCCATAGCGGGGTGACCAATACTCCTATCAAACTTGAAATACTGGCATTAAATATCGCTGCAGGAATGTTACCCCGGGCGATGGAAACCATCACTACGGAAGAGGAAACTGTAGAGGGTAAAGCCGCCAAAAAAAATATACCTGACCAAAGCAGCTCGAAATCAGTGCCCGCGAACAAAGGGCGGGATGCTAAAACCATAAGCGGAAAAAACAAAAAGGTTGTCAATTGCACTACTATATGCATTTTCCAGTTGGCCAGCCCGTTTTTTAGTTTCTCCAAACTCAGGCGTACACCATAAAACAAGAAAATAAACGACACGCCTATATTGGCAATCTCCTCCAGCGAAACAGGTTCTTTGACCAGTCCGGGCTGCGGCAAAAAATAGGCCAGCAGAATCATGGTGCCTATCATTAACAGGAAACCGTCGAAACCTGCTTTACTTAATACTGCTAATAACTTCTTCAATGTGACCTTTCTATATTTTTTGGTTGGCCCTAAATTGTTTATCAATTCATACATTTAGAACTAAATCCCGAGTTCTTTGCGTATAATTTCAGTTCCTGCACTCAAGGCACTTAACTTCCCTCTGGCTACGTTTCTGGATAGAGGGGCCATGCCACAGTTTGTACAGGGATAAAGGTTTTCGATATCAACAAATTCAAGAGCTTTACGGAGTGTGTCAGCCACTTCTTCAGGTGTTTCGATAGCACCAGTTGCCACATCAATTGCTCCCACCATCACTTTTTTCCCGCGCACTAGTTCAATTAAATCAATAGGTACGTGTGAGTTATGACATTCCAATGACACTGCATCAATAGTAGACTTTTGAATTTTCGGAAAAATTTTTTCGTATTGACGCCATTCGGAACCTAATGTCTTTTTCCAATCATTATTAGCTTTTATTCCATAGCCATAGCAAATATGTACCGCAGTTTGGCAGTGTAAACCTTCTATAGCTCTTTCCAATGTTGCCATTCCCCAATCGTTCACTTCATCAAAGAACACATTAAATGCAGGCTCATCAAACTGGATAATAGCTACCCCTGCCTCTTGCAGTTCCCTTGCTTCTTCGTTAAGTGCTTTCGCAAATTCCCAGGCCAGTTTTTCCCGACTTTTGTAATGGTTATCATACAAGGTATCTACCATAGTCATAGGTCCGGGCAATGCCCATTTTATAGGCTTGTTTGTCTGTTTGCGTAAAAATTTGGCATCATCAACAAAAACTGCTTTTTGACGCGCAACCTCATTTACAACAACAGGAACACTCGCCTCATATCGGTCACGGATTTTTACGATTTTACGATTCTCAAAATCTACACCACTTAAATGCTCGATAAATGTGGTTACAAAATGTTGACGGGTTTGCTCTCCATCGCAAATGATATCTAGCCCTGCCAGTTGTTGTTCCTGCAATGAAATGAGTAAAGCATCTTGTTTCCCTTCAATAAGCCCATCGCCCTCTAATTTCCAGGGTGACCAAAGTTTTTCGGGCGGTGCAAGCCACGCAGGCTTGGGTAAACTTCCAACTGTCGAGGTTGGCAATAATCTTTTCTTTGTCATAAAATAATTTTAATGAGTTGTATTTGTTAAAGAGCGAAATTGGCGGCCCATTGCTCAAGAATCTTCTGGTAAGGCTTAATGAAATGCTCTTCAGCATATTTACCTTGCTCCACAGCCAGTCGGCTGCGCTCGTCGCGGTCATATACCACCCGAGTCAATGAATAATCTTCGTGTTTAAGACTAGGGTGATAAATTTTCGCAGCCACCGAATTTGCATTGTAAATCTCAGGGCGATAGATCTTCTGGAAAGTTTCCATCGTGCTGATGGAGCTGATGAGTCCTAGATCGGTATAATCAGTAAGTAGATTTCCGGAATGATAAAAAGCCATTGGTGCCGCACTGTTTCGAGGCATGAAAAAACGAACTTTTAAACCCATTTTAGAGAAATATTCATCTGTGAGAGAATACTGATCCTGCAAATACTCAAAACCCAGAACCGGATGCTGATACTCGGTGCGTGTATACGTTTTGTTGCTCGATACACTTAGACAAATGATAGGTGACATCTTAAATTGCTCTTTATAAGTGTCTGAATTCACAAAACACTTGTAAAGTTTTCCGTGCAAATCACCAAAATTTTCAGGAACACAAAAACTGGATTTGTTTTTATTGTAATCGATCAATAACACACTGAAATCGTAATCACGCACATAAGAAGAAAAATTATTTCCGGCAATACCTTCGATATGCTGGCCAGTCTTACGGTCAAAAATATTCGTTTTTAAAACTTCAATCATTGGCAGATCGTTAACACCATTCTTATCATCAATACTCATCGTTACGGTGATGATTTCAAGTTCTACATGGTAACGATCGCCTTTTGGATTATCCAACTGAGCCAATGCATTGAATCGATTGTTAATCATATTCAAGGCATTGCGTAGGTTTTGTTGGCGATTAGCTCCCCTAGCTAAGTTTGCAAAATTGGTTGTTAGACGCGTTTGATTTGAAGGGTGATAGTTTTCGTCTAAAGAAGTGCTCTTTAGCGTAAAAACAAAATCATTCTGAGTATCTTTCATGGCTTTCATTTGGGTTGTTGTCGAATCGTATAATTAAACTACTCCTATCTCATTATCCAGTTTTAATATCTACAAATTTCAAAATAAAAGATTAATTAATTAAATTTGAACTTAAATTTAGAGTAAATATCTACCCATATAGGTTTTAAAGATGATTTATCTATTAACCATATGGATTTGATTCATTAATAGAAATTTTATCTATGTCAGATTTAGATCAGATTGATTTGAAGCTATTGGAATTGCTTCAACAAAGCGGAAAATTAACCACAAAAGAAATTGCAAAACAGGTTAACCTATCTCCAACTCCTGTTTATGAAAGAATCAGACGCTTGGAAAGGGAAGGAATAATCAAGAAATATGTCGCATTGGTAGAAGCCGAAAAAGTTGGAAAGAGTCTTATTGTTTTCTGTGATATTACATTAAAAGAGCATACTAAAGAAATAGGCCATCAATTTGTTAAGGATATTATGGCTTCCAAGCATGTTTGTGAGTGTTATAATATTTCAGGGAAATATGATTTTAGATTAAAAGTGATGGTAAAGGATATGAAACATTATCAAGATTTTGTACTCAATGATTTAGGTTCAATTAAAAACATTGGAAGCGCCCAAAGTACATTTGTTATGGGAGTTATAAAACACGACTATGCTGTCCCTCTTTATTAGGGATAATCCTGAGTTCTTATAATCATTTGAGCTATTCCAAATCCTCAGATAACCTCGATAAAACTATCGGATCCGAAATCATAAATGCATGACTATCATGTTCAAATCCCGGATATTTCAAAATTAAACCTTCGGTAACATTTAAACTATCGTAAACAGAGCCAGACCAAAACCTATTTTGTATAAGTTTTTGTCGTGATCATCCCCCAAAAACTAGCAGCATAGTCATTCAACTTATAGTCAAGTTTTATATTGCAAGTCTAATCTTTAAGTATTCTATACAGCGGTCATATAGAACAATAAATTACCGATTGGTTTAAAACTAGTATTGCAAAATCAACAAATTTTATGTGCATCCGGTATGGTCTGTAGACCCAGACCAAAATTGCATATAATAACTTTAAAGTGTTATTTCAAAATAACATTGTAAATCGTAGTGGTTTGCTTTTTCCCAGTTAGAGAAACATTCTGAATGGAATGAAAATTATAATTCTCCATTTTTTTTAGTTTTGAGTAAAAAGTATTGGAGATTAATAAATGCGATTTATAGAGATTACAAAGGGATTGTATTCTGGCAGCTGTATTCAAAACGTCTCCGTGAAAAACTATTTCAGTTTTAATGTCACCCACTAATGTCATTGTGACCTTACCCATATGCAGCGAAGCTTTAAATTGAGGAACGCAATCATACTTTTTTATAAATTGATCTTTATGATGAATTAAAATTTGAGTGAAATGAAAGTATAATGAAACACCGTCTTCCAAATTTGACCTTTGATTTATTTTCCAGGTAAGCACAGCTTCATCACCTACAAATTGATATATCTCTGCTTCGTAATCCAATATAATTGAAGAAAGCTTTTGAAAGCATTCTTGAAGCATGAGGCTAAATTTTAAATGACCTATCTTTTCCGCTATTGTAGTAGAAGAGGATAAATCTAGAAACATAAAAATCCGTTCTTCTTCCCTTGGTTTAATATATTTCCCTTTAAGAAGATACCAAAAATAACTAGGCCCAATATTTTTCCTTACCAAAAGTACAAAATCACAGAACGCATTAATCAAAACTGTTATAAGTAAAAATATTAAAATACTATTGTCTAATGGTAGTTCTTTTTCTTTATAGGAAACTAAAAAGTTGGAGTGATAGACAGCAATTAAAATAATATAGGAGATAAAAAACACTAATAAAAAAAAGAGCGCTCTGATTAATAGATTCTTAATAAAAGAATGGGATTTAATATATTGCGGATATACTAAACTGTTTAATAACCCAAATAAACTTCCAAAACTCAGACCCAAAATCAGTATTAAGTAATAAATATTACTTTTGGTTATGTTTTGATTTTCATAAATTTCTTTGATATACTGATCATTTAAATCCTGAAGTTTTACGAGACTAAGTATAAATAGGGATAAAAGCCAAATAAACAAGGTTGTTAAAAAATCTGCTAATCTATATCTGTTTTTTAATCTCATTTATTTAGATTTTAGGGCGAAATGAAACAACTAAAAAGAGTTATCAAATTATTCAATTTCTTTACATTCAAATCCTTCAGACTGCATATGATTGATAACTAATTGAGACACATTTCTGTTTCCATATAATCGCAAAATATTATCACAATCCTCAAGGTCGAAGTTTATTTTGAAATCCGGTATGATGATTTGTAGTTGAACCACTAAATGCTGTGCTACAATTTCGTTTTTTACATTTGTTTTAAATATCGTCACTTCCATAATGAAGAACTTATTGAATGTTGTATTTCTTGTGCTATCCGCTAGAATGGATTGAATGAGGCTCCTATGTTAAAATACGGAGTAGAACTGGGTTTGAATTCTAAAATATAATTGTCATTGCTAAAGGAATCTCCTTTTTTGCTAATTCGGGATCTTATTGCATTCAGAACGCCTGCTTTGGCATACAACACGATTTTGTTTTTTAAAAGATATTCATAAGTAATTCCAGATTTTACATGGGTCTGCCTGTATTCAAATTTATTAGCGGTGGAAATAATTCGGTTTGTTTTTATATAAGTGTCGGTAATGTCTATTTCTGAACCGATGGAAATTCTACCTGTATGGCCAAGCTGTCTCTGCAACATTGCTTTTATAGGTAAGACCAGATCGATTCTCCACCGATCATTAAGCACAGGTTTTGTATACGAAAATACGGGAATTACAGGAAAGGTGTTAGTAGGATCTATACTGGCGATTATACCTAAACCCATACTACTCTTTTTATCTGCTTTTAGGATATAGGAAACAGTAATTAAACCTTTAACCCTACCCAACATTTCCCCACTGGCATCAGTGATTAAACTGGCATTGTAAACAATGGGTTTTTTAAAAAGGGTAGAGAAATAGGTAAAGCTAAACGTTGAACTGAAGTAATATAGATCCGAATCCAAGTTGAAATTATTTGGTTTATTATAATGATAGCCCTGGTAATTATAATACCCAGAATAGGTGAGTTTCCATCGTTGCTTTTGAGCGATCTTGTAATTTAGATTTACCCTAACTTCATCGGTATGGTCAATCTGGTTTTCGTCTACATACCTTTCTTTTAGATATGTTTTAAATTTGGTGCTTCCTAAAGTACCATAGCTAACATCTAGTTTTCTGGTTTGTGAAAATTTTTCAGCAAGTAATTTAAAATACAGTTCTGGGCTCAGTTGAATGGAATCCGATGCAGAGGTTTGCTGTTGAGTAAAACCTTTGAGAGTCAAAAGGCAACAACCTATCAGCAAAAAAACATTTTTCATACTTAAATTTGTATTAATGAAGTATCAAACTTAAGTGAATGATTTTCAGGTTTTTTTAGTATTATATGAAACGCCTTTTCTTTTATACGAAATGTTGAAACTGATTTTGTAGAATGATTTTTGTAGTTCGTATAAATTATGGTATTGAAAACTAAAAGTAAGTTACTTTGCCATAGATTTTATTTGAAAAGCCGAATGAAAACAAAAACGAATCATTTCTTTTTAGACTTTTTGCTAGCAAAAAAGTATAGGATATTAAGGCACCTCTCTGTTTTATTATTCCTTTTCGCCGTTATAATGAACAGTAAAAATTCAAATTCAACTGAATTTACCACTGCTTATGCAGAGGATCTTATCCTGTGCTATACTTTTATGGTGATTGTCAGTATGTTTTATCTGAATATGTATTTTCTGGTGCCAAGAACCATATACAAAAAAAATTATATAGTTTATTTATTTGGCTTACCAGCTATCGTTTTTATAGGGGTCATATTTATAATGCTTTTCGCTCAACTTTTTATAAATTTTACTGAAGTAAATTATATAGACCGTATCCGTTATTTTTCCTCTATTTTTATCGATATAGGATTGACATTGTTGCCCATTATTTTTGCTTCTACCGCTATTAAATTATTTCAACGATGGGTTAGGGATAGCGAACGAATTCGTGAGTTGGAAAACCAAACACTTAGAACTGAATTAAAAGCGCTGAAAAATCAAATAAATCCCCACTTTTTATTTAATATGTTGAACAATTTAAATGTATTGATTAAAAGGGACCCAGAAAAAGCATCTTATGTAACTATTAAATTATCCGATTTTTTGAGACACCACTTATATGAAAATAATGCTCCCTTGGTCTCTTTGGAATCTGAAGTAAAGTTTATAGAAGATTTTTTGAATCTGGAAAAGATAAGAAGGGACGATTTTACATTTAAGTTAAGTATTTCCAATCGGTTAAATACGCGTAAAACCATCCCCTCCAATATATTTTCTGTGTTTGTTGAAAATGCCATCAAACATAGTTTAGATAGCGATAGGGCATCTGATATTGCGGTGAAGCTAAAAATGACTGAAAATAATAATTTACTTTTTGAATGTATCAATACCAAACCGTTCTTGAATGAAAAGGAGGAAAAAAAGTATGGAGGAATAGGCTTGGCTAATATAAAACGTAGGCTGGAATTACTCTATGGAGAAGAGTTTTCTTTGTCGATTATTGATTTGGAAAGTGTATATAGAGTAAAATTAAAATTACCGCTTAATGCAAGCGGATAACAAAATATAAAGTAAATGAACTGTATTGTAGTTGATGATGAACCTTTGGCCCGTCAGGGAATGATAGACCTTATTGAAACCCAGGATGATTTGTTTTTATTGGGTAGTTTTAACAATGCCCTTAAGGCAGAAAAGTGCATGGTAGAAAATACCGTTGACCTTATATTTTTAGATATTGAAATGCCCCGTGTTAACGGGATGGATTTTGCTAAAACCATTTCAGATAAAACGATGATAATTTTCACCACAGCCTATAAAGAATATGCTGCCGATAGTTATAATATAGATGCCATAGATTATCTTTTAAAACCTATTTTGTTGTCACGCTTTACAAAAGCTGTCGCAAAAGCGTTTACGTATTATCAACTATTGAGTTCGGGAAACGGAACCGTAGAAAAAATATCAAAAAATTTTATATTTATTAAAGCCGATAGGAAGTACTATAAAATTCTCTTCGATAAAATCTTTTATATAGAAGCACTAAAAGACTACGTAATCATCCATACCCATAACGATAAAGTGATTACAGCGATGAATTTAAAAACCATTCACGACAAGCTTCCCAAAAATATCTTTATTAGGGTAAGTAAATCTTATGTTGTGAATGAAGCGGCTATCACCTCGTTCGACAATCATACCATATATATTAATGATAATGAAATTCCTATCGGTAAAGTCTATCAGCAAGATTTTATAAATCAATATTTAGGCAATAATAGTATACAATGAAAAGCAAAACATTTAGCCTAGCTATATGCCTAAAACTTCAAATACCTTCTTTTTGTAGGTTTCCCCTATCGAAATTCTGTTGGAACCTACGATTAATTTTCCTTTGCGATAGGCTACAATGGCATTGATGTTTACTAGAAATGATCGATGAACACGAATAAAATTTGAAGGAAGTTTCTGTTGAATTTCTTTAAAATTCGATAGGGTTAATACCGCTTTACCATCATTTTTTAGATGAATTTTTAAATAATCCTTTAATCCTTCAATAAACAGTATATTCGATGTTTCTAGCTTAACATTTTCGTATTCAGCCTTCACAAAAATATAGTCTTTAGACTGAATTCTTTCGTTGACTATAGCAAACTCTCTACCATTTTCCCTACTTTTTCTGAGCTCATATACTTCCCTTGCTCTAGATATAGCTTTTAAAAAGCGTGAAAAAGGGATAGGTTTTACCAGGTAATCTGTAGCGTTTAAATTAAAACCATCTAACGCATATTGCGGATAAGCCGTTGTAAAAATAAATTGCGGAAGATGATCTAAAGTTTTTACCAAATCTATACCATTAAGATTCGGCATTTCGATATCTAAGAATACCAGATCGATCTGGTGCTGTTTTAAAATGCGAATAACTTCTAGTGGATTATTGGTGGTTTCAACGATATTCATATCTCCCACCTGCTCTACGTACGAAACAATAACATCTACCGCCAAAGGCTCATCATCTACAATTAGACAATTCATTAATTCAACTTTAATTTTAAAAATACTGAAAAATAATCTGTATCATTATCAATCTGCAAGGTATACTTATCAGGATATAATAAATTAAGCTGCTCTTTAGTATTTCTTAATCCAATGCCAAAAGTTTCATTGGCTTTTTTCTTACGCCCAACGATATTTCTACATTTAAACTGAAGTTCGTTTTGTAGAATTTTGATCTCAATTATTACCAGTGTATTTCCTTTAAAATCTGTGCCGTATTTAAAGGCGTTTTCAATAAATGAAATTAGCAATAAAGGTCTTATTTTTTGTTGATTCAGTTCGCCTCGAATATTAAGCTTTACATTCTCGTTATTTGCAATGCGTAAGCGCTGTAAGCGTAAATAATTCTGAATATATTCTAACTCCTCTTTAAGGAAAACAAATTCCTGATCGGCTTGAAACAACATATAACGCATTAATTCGGATAGTGTGATCACCGCTTCAGGAGCATCATTAGATTTCTTTGCAGTAAGGCTATATATGCTGTTAAGTGAATTGAACAAAAAATGGGGATTAAGCTGATTTTTGAGATAATGCAATTCCGTTTTAGTCTTTTGAGATTCAATCTCTTTTCTATTTCGTTCGTTCCTAATCCAGGCCTCATAAACTTTAATAGCGGTACCAGCCATTATAAAAGCTAGATGAATAATCACCGGAAGAAAAAAGAAAAAACGCGGACCATTTTCTGGTGGCGGAGGCATCTTCCCTGAACCCGCATCTCCGAATTCCCGATGCATTCCTGGAGGCTCCGGCATACTGAAATGGCTTATCACAAAGATCAAAACTGCTACCCCTATCACCGATAATACATAAAAGAAAGTCTTCTCTTTCAATAATAATTTTGGTACCAGGATCCCATAATTAAAATAGAAGATCAAAATATTGAAGGATAGCATCAGAAGGGAATGAAATTCAAGGGTACCTCGATTTAAAACTCCCTGAAGTATGTTGAATATGATAAATGTAACCCATACAGAGATATGAATAACAATTTTCCGCTTTCGTTCCAGGGTCAAAGATCCTATCATTGATTACATTTAATACTAATTCCTAAATCACTAATTTCTTCAAAAGTAACACTGGGACTAGATCCATAATTAAGTTTTGTATTTACCAATCGGGCAACTTTTTCGGCATCTTCAACATTACAAAATTGTTGCTTTGCCCTTAAGCCAGGTATATATTGTTGCTTTATCACGACTTTTTTATTTCTCAATATATCATATCCATAGCCTCCACCATACTCAAATACTTCATACTTAAAATTATCTGGCTGAGCATCCTGAATTTCAAAACTAAATAAAATAGCCAGTAGTATTCCGCAAAGAAGAAAAATTTTAAATGCTAATTTCATCCTTATTTTTTAATAACTTCATATAGTTAGTAACCGAAGCATTTAAGGCACTAGAATCCGCCACATAAATGATAGTTCTAAAGCTCCCAAAGCTACGGGTTACTATCGCTAAATCAAACAATTAATCTTCATCGTCATACTCCTCTTGTGGATGCAATTCGTAAATATCATCCAGGTATAAACTTCCAGATCGCCCCATAAGTACAAAAGCTTTGGTCCCGGTACTAAAGCTTACTGCATCTTGTCTGACGGTAGCTTCCAGATTAGTAATTTCTTCCCATTGATCAATTAAAGGATCGTATTCCCAGGTACTGGTCAGCGCTCCTGCATTATATCCGGAGGATAAATACCCCATACCATCGATACTAAAACTTACCGCATTAGAACGAGTAAGGTAATAGTCATCTTCCTCATCCAGATCTGTTAATTGTGTCCAGGTTTCGGTTGCGGGATCAAACTGCCAGAAATCTTCCTTATATAAACCATTACTAACCCCGGTTCCCATATAAACATAATTGTCAATGATAAAACTAGTAGCATATTTTCGTTTTTCTCCTCCAAATCCAACAAGTTCGCTCCACTTATCGCTAACCGGGTCATATTTGTAAAAATCCTTTTTATCATTATCACCATCATTACCAGTTCCCATATACCCGTAGGAATTTATACCAAAGGCCACAGCTGCAATACGATTTCCTCCCCCAAAATCTGCTATGGGCGACCATGTGTTGGATCCTGGATTATAGGAGTAAAAATCGCTTAGCTCTTTATCCCCGTCATAACCAGTTCCTACATATCCAATTCCATCTAAAGCAAATGCACTTGCGGCACTACGCGGTGTACCTGGAAAATCTGCCACCTGCTCCCAGTAATCCCCATCGATATGATATGCCCAGAAATCATTCATATAATCATCCCCGTCGTAACCGGTTCCCATATACCCTAAACCGTCAATGGTAAAGGAAACCGCGTTACTTCTAGGAACTCCATCAAATACACTTCGTCTCACCCAGTTTCCTCTTTGATAATCATCATCATCACTAGAGCATCCCTGCAATAGCATACTAATTGCCGATAGGGCGATCAAAAAACTTTTTTCTTTAAAATGTAATTTCATTGTTTATAATTTAAATTGAAATCCAGTGCTGAATACCATCCCCGGATTGCTGTAAGATTGAATAGTTGTTTCTTCTGAATGTAGCTTTATGTCATTTTTATGAAAATATCCTGTGGAAAAATGAATACCCCAATGATCATCCAGTCTTAAGTTGTAATCCAGATTTGTAGAAACCTGTTTCATTTCTACTTTTTCACCTAAAGCATGATCGTTAAAAAGATTACCTGAATAAAGATGCTCCAAACTTAAAGACTGCCATTCGTTGATCTTATAGGCCAACTTTGAAAGTGGGAATCCTGCCTGAAAACTAAAAGCCTCAGATAATTGAAGATTTGCTTTTACTAAAGGCATAAATTGCTGTTCTCCAAAAGTTGTGTTATATGCCAGCCCAAATTCCATAGTTTTGAGGACAGATTTTTTTAGATTTAATGATATACCTGCACCATAATTCAATATAAAATCGTTAGAAACCAGATTTTTTTTAAGGCTGGAACTTATTCCGATATCTGCGAATCCAAAAAATCCGAAATCACTATTCGATTGATATCTGATTTCGGGTTGATAAGCCACTTTATAATAAGTATCGGTATCATATTCCATTCCTGTAAAGAAGTCGTTAGATAAATATTGATGTGCAGCAACGTAAAAGCTATTCTTCAACGAGAAATTTCCAAATTTTAGCGGATAATTAAGCGTTACCTGCTTCTTATTATAGTCTAATTGATCATCTCCTGAAGGAGCCAAAGCATAATCGAGGGAAATTATGCTTTCGTCTTGCTGACTATAAGATCTGGCTCCAATAGATAGTAACAGGATAACTATGATGTTTTTACTCATTTCAGGATCAAAATTTCGCCAAACCTATAGCATGAATTTCAGCTCAAAAAATGAAGTCTACAAACCTGCAATATCAATCTACCAACACGAAAAAGCACTCTATAAAACCAAAAAATAGTTTTCATAGTCACAACTATTAGCCCGGTAGATAAACGGATTGGTTTAGTCTATTCTAATTTTTACACATTAAAAGATTGAATAGGTTCGCTCAAATTTTAGTTTATGAAGTCAGTCTATTTTAGATGTTTTGGAATACTATCTTTTGTTCTCCTCCTTAGCTGCAGCGATAACCAGAAAAGTATTAGTGTGGGTGAAGATTGGATAAACAGTGAGATTAAAGTGTATACTTTCGATACTTTAGCTATTGAGGCTACCACATTTCAATTTGATAGTCTTATTGTTAACAGTACAGATAATCTTTTAGTAGGATCCTACAAGGATGATATATTTGGAAGAATCACAGCTTCTTCCTATTTAAAATTTACGGGACTAAGCTTTAATATTGAAGATAAAGCCAAATTCGATTCTATAAGCCTTATATTAAATTATGACACCTACAGTTTTGCGGATACTGCCAGTGTACAAACCTTAAATATTTATCGCTTGTCGGAAGAAATGGAGACCGACGAGAATTCAAACCTTTATAGGAATTCAAATTTTGAAGTTGAGCCTTCTCCCCTTTCTACTTTTAATTACTCGCCAAGACCTCATCAAAATGATAGTATTCAAATAAGTATTGCTGCAGATATAGGGCAGGAATTATTTGATAAAATTCAAAACGACGAGATTAGCAATAACAATAATTTTAATGATGCTTTATTTGGATTGGTAATCGTTCCAGATTCGCTGAATAATAGCAGCATTGTTAGTTTCAGTAAAGAAAATAGTTATTTAAGGCTGTATTACAGTATTAAGGATGAAATTGAAAATGAAGATAATTTTATCGATTTTTCTGTAAATACTTTAGGCAGTTTTCATCAGATCACTAATAATAATGCTACTTACTTTTCATCAATCGAGGATCAAATGGATCAGATTCCTTCCACCCAGACCAATAACCAAGTCTATGTTCAATCTGGAACCGGTATTGCAACGCGCATAGATTTTCCAAACTTTAAGGAAAGTCTATATAATATTAGGGGATCAGGCTCTATTACCAATGCAATTCTAAACTTTAAAATTAAAGTTGATAGAAATAACTTGAATTACGGAGTTAAGGATTCGTTACCAGTTTACATTATCAATAAACGTTCGGAGGTTCAGGATAATGTGTACAATTATTTAGGTACACAATCTTACGCTCAAATTACACAAGAGAGCGATGAATTCAATACCCTGGAATACAGCTTATCATTAAAATATTTCTTCGATAATCTAATTGCCGATACTCAAAATGATGATCAATACTTAGCGATTTACAGTCCTAATTTTAATAATTCAGTAGATCGCTATGTGATCTATGGGCCGGATGCTGCTGAAGATAACCGAATGAAATTACAAATTACTTATGCGATCTATAATGAAGATGAATAAGCTCTTTACATCAATGTTTATACTTATTGGTTTTTTACAAATTGAAGCGCAAAATTCTAACTCCCTTTCCAGTTCGCCTTACTCCTTATACGGTTTGGGTTTAGAAAACCCATTAAGTACAGGAAAAAATGATGGTTTGGGTTATGCAGGGCTTGCAATGACATCAGCACATTCGTTAAACTTATTAAACCCAGCCAGTCTTGGAGGAATAAATCAGCACAGGCTTTTTTATAATATTGGGTTTAAACTGGAGAATAAATACTTAGAACAAAACAGGGATAATGAAAATATTACTTCCGGGAATTTTAGTAACCTGGCTTTAGGGATGGCAATTAATGAGCGCAGTGGGATTGCACTTTCCCTAATGCCTAAGACAGATGTCGGGTATGAAGTTTCTGGTTTGTATTCTCCCATAGAAGGTTCTTCCGAGCTTTTTGAAACTGAAGCCGAAGGTAATGGCGGACTCAATAATTTTATGCTTTCTTACGGTTACGCACTTAACGACAAACTGAAATTTGGCGTGAATGCCTCCTTATTATTTGGCGAAATTACAGAAACACAATTTAATTATATTCAGTCTAATATTTTATATATAGCGGATGAAAATGATTACTCTGGTTTTCGTTTTGGCGCCGGTTTACAATATGACCTATCTAAAAGCATCAGCTTAGGATTTACAGCTAAAACTCCCGTAAGCTTAAGCGGCTCACAAACCAGAACCATCTCTCAATATTATGACAATGACGAAATTGTTGCCGGAATCGTAGAAGAAAACGAAGTTGATAATTTTGATCTTCCACTAGAATTAGGCTTTGGTTTACAATTAAAACTTTTGGATGGTTTTGATGTTCTGGCCGATTATAAACGCCATTTTTGGTCCACTACAAATCAATCTGATGCACTTGGCCAGTTTACAGATCAGGACTTTTTCAATCTTGGGTTTAGTTTTTCACCTTTACCCAATAGCAATCCATTGGTTTATGCTAATCATTTAGAATATCGTGCCGGGGCTTATTACGATTCTGGAAACATTGAAATTAGCGACCAAAAAATTTCAAAATATGGTTTAAGCCTGGGGATTGGCTTTCCTTTAAATAAACAGGATAACGGTATGATTAACCTTAGTTATTCCTACGGAACACAGGGAACTGTCAATAACGGACTTATCAAAGAAAACTTTCATTTACTCAGCTTAAACTTCAGTTTTGAAGACCTCATTTTCGTAACTCGAAAATTTAACTAAGAATTTGCTTTACTCTTAGAAATTAATACTAACACTAGAGAATATGGACAGAAAGAAATTTTTAAAAGGACTTGGTTTAGTTGGCATGTCTATTCCTACACTTCACTTTTTAGATGCCTGCAATACTGATAATTCCGATGTTGAAACTTCAGAAAATATCGCCGAGACCGATGTCGATATTTCTACAGATTGTGCGCTTACCAATTCTGAAACCCAGGGCCCATTCCCTACAAAATCTCCAGGTTCCTGGCAACGTGTTGATATTACTGGCGACAGAACAGGAATAGGTCTGGAAATCAATTTAATGATTGAAAATGTAAATACTGAATGTTCTCCTCTAGCAAAAGCGGTTGTAGACGTTTGGCATTGTGATAAAGACGGTAATTACTCTGAATATGGTGGCACCGGGATGCAATCTACAGATTACAGCTCTAATCACTTTTTAAGAGGAAGACAAATCTCAGATGAAGATGGGATAGTACGATTTAAAAGTATTTTCCCGGGTTGGTATCGCGGGCGCGCCACGCATATTCACGTACATATTTACAATACTCTGGGAACATCTTTGCTAGTTACCCAAATTGCTTTTCCTGAAGGCAACGATAGTGCCGTGACCACTGTTAACCAGGCCAGCAGCTATGGGTATACCAAAGGAATGTCTGGTTACACCTACAACAGTACAGATAATGTATTTAGTGATGGTATCGAAAATGAACTTTGCACTATTACCGGATCAATAGAAGACGGCTACGAATTAGCGCATACGATAAAAGTTTCGGCCTAAGATCGATAAATTAATAAGTAAATCGGTCTGTGAGCAGCCCTACCTGCTTCCAGGCTATTAAAATAGTTATAGATGAATCCCACAAAACAGGTAAGGATATTAACGGCGAATCGCAGAAACTTAATTAAAAAAGAGAATTTCAATACTTATGAAACTATCAATAGTAAAGATAGCTTCGGAAGTCTTGTTCATTTCAGTTCAAATATTCTAAAAGCGAATCAGCAAACATTTCTCAATTATTCTGAAAATGTGCTAAGCTTAATTATACCTACATTTGGCGGAATAGAAGTTGCTACAGGATCAGATAATTTTGTACATATTAGTCAGTTTTATTCTAAATTTAAACCGAAATCAAGCTTATTAAGAATTAATAATCCTTATGAGGATTACGAAATAAGTTTTCTACGCATCGATTTTTTAGCAGGGATGGGTTATAAAAGATAACCGACTTCAATTTAAAACCTAATAGTTTACATTTGCTTTATCAGAATTACGCCATAAATGCTTCCTTAAAAATGGGAAAATACGAAGGCAGACAAAAGGGAGAATCGCGGGTGCTATTTAATCAGAATACTTTTATTTATGTTATTAGCGGTGCTTTTGAAGTGAATGAGCGACTTTTAGAAACAGGCGAAACCATTTGCTTCTGGGACACTCATTTAATCGAATTTGAAGCACTGTCTAAAAATGCAGTTTTTCTTATGATTGAAGTTTCTGATTGAGATTTTCTTTTTCTATAATAAATATCTTTCTGCATGACCTATTTAGGCGCAAAATCGTATCTCCAAAGCATTGCCGGAATGCTCTATAGAATAAATAATAGAATCAGTAATCCCTCTTCAAGCACTGGAAATAAAGAATTCAAGGATTCAAGTGGTCATTTTTTCAATACTGATATAAATAATGGTTTGATTCACCGCAAAAAAGAAGAATAGTATTCACATCATGAACCATGGAAATAATCACAGAATTTTCCGGTTATTCACATCCAGGGGATATCTTCTCTATGGAGAACGCCTATAAATTTCTATGACAATATAGATTTGTCCAACCTGAGAGTAGCTTATTGTGCGCATTTAAAAAATAGTGATTCGGGCTTTGTAGCATGATTATATTTAGTTAACTTTCATAACAATAAAATTTAATTTTAAGGGGTGTTAATTCTGGTTAGGACACACCCCTTTTTAGTTCAATTGATTAAATTTATAGGCATAAGCTTCAAGCTTAAGAACATCTCATTTTAACAAGGACGCAAAGAGGTTCCGTCCTTGTTTTTCGTTTTACCTCCGACAGCAATCCACTCATCATCACTGATATAATTTTCGATTACCTAGGCATTTTTATCCAGACTACCAAATTATTCCATTCGGGATGCTGAACAGATTTGCATTTTTTGATTTCCCTAATATTCATTCTTAACTATAAAACACGCCATAAATTAACGAGATCAAGATTAGAATTAAAGGATTGTCTACAATATTTAATTGGAAATTGTTTATAAATACTCAGTGAACTAATAATACCGCATACGATTACGTATGGATTAAAGCTTATTTAAAAAATTTATTTATTGTAATAGAAAGAGAAACTGAGTACTATATCAATTTCATTATAAACCTCGTCGCTATCTATGTTCTATAAATAGCTAATTATTTAATAATAAAGGAAAAAATAATTGATCATAGATATCAAAAGACATGTAGGATTTCTATCTATTTCTATTTACTACTGATCGAAAGATATGGGGGCATTTAACGAAATTATTTATTCATCACTTCTACCCTTTTATATTTTTGAATAAAATTTTATATACATCTTATAATTTTAAACCCTACTAATGCAAACATTCTTACCTCAAAACGCTTTAAAAAGTCTTGCTTTTCTAATTATTTCTGTCTGTTCATTTTCCTTATACGCACAAGTTGGTATTGGAACATCAAACCCTGATCCCTCTTCGGTGCTACATATTGAGAGTTCAAATAAAGGAGTATTACTTCCAAAAGTTAATCTTCGGAATTTAATTGATCAACAAACGGTGAAGAGTCCTTCTGAAGGCCTTTTAGTTTATAACATTAAAAATGATGATGCAAATCATCTGCATAAAGGATTTTATATCTGGGACAACGAGAAATGGGACAAACTGGAAAATCAATCAGATATTGATGAACTTATGGATGAAATTGATCAAAAATTTGAAAAATTAGATAATGGATCTGGTTGGGTTTTAACCGGAAACAATTTTGATAATACTTCCGATGCTAACAATAAATTTCTTGGTACAACAACTTGGCATTCGCTTTATCTAAGAGTGAATGATAAGCAAATTGCGGAATTTGATCCTCATGGAGGAATAGCAATAGGCTTTAATACTAAAGCAGACTGGGCGGGTATTGCCATTGGTGATGCCGCAACTATAACCGCTGATGAAGCCGTGGCTATTGGTAAGAATGCAAAATCAGGGAGTAGAGCTATCTCTTTGGGGAACGGTTCGAAAGCAACTAGCGATGAGTCAATAGGATTGGGATTTAATGCTATTAGCACAGGAAGCAAAGCCTCAGCGATTGGCCATTCAGCGTTGGCTTCAGCAAACCAATCTGTAGCAATTGGTCAATCCGCCTTATCGAGTGGAAACAGTTCTTTAGCTATCGGTACCAATTCACAGTCAACTCAAAATAAATCGATTGCTATTGGTGATGGATCTAAAGCCATAGCGAATGAAAGCTTCGCTTTAGGATCCAATGCTCAATCTGCAAGTGATCAAGGACTTGCAATCGGTGTTGGTGCTCAGACTACAAATCAACAAAACGCCTTTGCAATTGGAGTAAATGCTCAAGCCTCAGGAAATAATAGTATGGCTGTAGGGCATTCATCTAACGCATCCGGACAGTATGCGCTTTCATTTGGTTATAATAGTACTGCTACACAGCAAAATACAACAGCACTGGGAGCAAATGCTAAGGCAAATGGTCAAAATTCCACTGCAATTGGATATGGAGCTAATGCCCCTCAAAGAAACACTATAATTATTGGTAATGGCGAGTCTAAAATAGGTATAGGAACAGATAATCCTTCAAAGAAACTTGAAGTGCATGGAGATTTCAGGTTAGCCGATGGCAGTCAGGGTGAGGGCAAAGTTCTAATGTCTGATGCTAATGGGAATACTAGATGGGAAGATTTAAATGATAGCAATGCCAATCATGAAATGGTGTACGCCGATCTTGTGAATAACAACACTCAAAAACTTAGTAACTCAAATAATCCATTTGTAATTCAATTTAATTTTATGTCTCTCTCTAAAAATATTCAGAGAAGCCAAAACGGTATACAAGTGCAGAAAGGTGGGATTTTTCAGGTAAATGTGAACTTATCTCTAAATATAGATGATGATGATGCTGAGGATGTAGTATATGAATTTTACTTGGCAAAATGGAGTAATAAAATTAATGGTGCTTCAGTTTTTGTAACTATTGACAGTGCAGTTGATGAAAATGAAAAATATTCCGTTACTCTAAATAAAATGATTAAACTGGAACAATGGGAACAGGTAGCAGTTTTTGCTAAAAAAGTAAATTCTAAAGGTGATGCTAGCGCACTCAGTCTTATTAATGGTAGTTGTTCTTTTGGTCTCAAAAAAATTGACGAACTATAAAAATAAATAAGTTCTTACTTTTATATAGCTTGTATTACAGATTGTTTTAAAGTAAAACAATAAAAAATATTGTAATTAAAATTTGCTGCTTTCCCTATGAAATTTTACGGATGATAATCATCATAGAAAGTTATTATTTTTATTCAATAGATGTGTCGTAAGCATTATTGTGTGAACAATCTATAGATATCTATTTCATTTCCAATGGTAGTAATGGTAAAATCGAATTTGTTATTTATAAAATATCTCAATTGTCAAACAAGATTAGTATAACCAGTTAATTATATCTAAATTATACTCTGTTTAATGATATTTTATTACTAAACTAAATTTATCTAAAATAGATTGTGAATAATAGATTAAAGTTGGTTAGTTTGTAAAAAGAGAGTCTCCATAAGGCTCTCTTTTTTTAAAATTGAAAATCATACTATCCGTCTGAAACTTTTTGATTTTCACTATTACCAAAATGATAGAATGATATCCTTCTTTCACAATAAGATACTTTAAGACGCCTGAAGTAGCCATCATATTCAATATCTTTGTTTTCATTGAAGTTCAATTTATGTGCTACTGTAAGCTTCCCTTAAAATGCACTTGTTGTTTTAGACTTTCGTATTTCTTTTGCATCCGGAAATCGTAAAATTTTTAACTTACCCCGTTCGAGTTTAACCAATCCTCTTTCTTCAAATACCTCGATCCAGTTCATCATAGGAAAAAAATTCCAACGCTCGTAAAACAAGTTTGCATTAGCAACTATACCTTCAAAATGATTAAGCGGAGGTCTGTAAACCTGGTGATATTGATGATATACCACGGCATTAACTCTGAAAAGCTCCAGGGCGTGAAATTTAAATTTTTGCGCCAGATCAGTATCTTCAGCTCCATATCCTTTATAATTTTCATAAAAACCATTAACATTACAAAAATCCCTTTTTCTTATAGTAAAAATCAAAGACCAAAACTGATTGTAATCCTTCTCGATCGTGGGTGATCTCAGTATTGGTTTTAAAGGATGGTCTATTGATTTTTTTGAAAGCTGCTTGAAATTTTGAATGGGTCTTGTAAGATATCTGGGAGTTCCCATGACCACATCCGTATCTTCCAACTTATTTAAAAGACGCTCAAAACAATAATAACTTGGGATACAATCTACATCCAAAAAGATCAATTTATCAGTACTTGCTTTTTCAGCTCCCAGGTTACGTGCCGCAGCAAGAGGTAACCTATGCCCTTCAGCAATCCTGTATTGTTTGATGTTTGTATTTTCATGATAAATTTCCAACAATTCATCCATATGTACAATGATGATTTCCGAAGGCTTCCTTCTTGATCGCAGACAGGCCTTTAAGGTCCAGAAAAGCTGTTTTCTTCTGGAAGCACTAATAATAATCACTGAAAATCTGGTGTGTCTAATCATAGTGTATTCTTAAACTTCCTGATATTTTCCGTCTATTTTTTGTAGCTGTTTTTTCAAACCTTTAAGGCCTCTAAGAAGTTTTTCGGGCTTTGACGAATTCTCCTGAAGCCAATGGATAAAAAGATTTAATTTCTCTATTGATATTTCAGGCTTAAAGCTTTTTAAACGCTTTGTCAAATCATCATTACTAAGCAAAATAAGATCTGCCAAACTATAGGCCATTTCATGTTCGTATAAAACACTTGCGGTTTGCTCCTGCTCCCTAAAAGGTCGGGTTTCGGGGATACAGCAAAACAACCTATTAGAACATAAAATTTCTGAAGTAAGGTTTAATCCAGCTGAAGCTATGATAAGGTCAGCTTCTTCGATATAGTTTTCTATTTGCGATTGAAAACCGAGAAATTCGATTCCAGAAACCGGACTTTCAAGTTCATGAAAATCACCCAGAGCTTTAATCTGAAGGCCCTCAAAACGTTTTGCGATGTCTGGCAATGCTTCCAGCAGATGCTGCCCGCCTCCACTTCCCCGAATGATAAGGACGCTTCTAATACTGTTTACAGACTTACCAGAGAGGTTATTATGCATGCTAAACCTGCTAAAGTATCCTAAATAAAGTGTTTTATCTTTTACCCATTGCGGTGTTGCAGAATCTTCAAATTCCTGGGGGTAATAGGCCAGATTAAACATTGAAGCTTTAAAAGCCTGTAAATGGGGATTATCATTCCTAAGACCAGGTAATTTAACATAAGCATAGGGTATGGACGATGCTCTGGCTAATGCGGCAACCTCTACACTAACATCAACTATACATAAATTACAATGTGCATTGACTAAAGCCGTTAGTAACTGTAAGCTGCGACGTTGAATAGAATGCTGCCCAACCGGAGAATAATGGAGATAAGTTGGGGGTTCCGTTAACTCCATGGGAATACCGGTACCATCTGGATCTTCTTTCGCTAATTTCAAAATTTTAGTTTCCGGTGTAAAATTGGCAGGAGTACTGGACATTATTTTCAAATCTCCAGAAAATAGTTGGTAAAAGATACTGGCGTATCTTGAGTGTCCAGATCCTTCAGAGTGCGCATAATAAGCAATCATATTTTTAAGCTTAAAATTGATTTATATAAATTTTCGTAGGCGTCAACCATAGTGTTTATGGAACAAAAAGTTTCAGCTCTATGCCTACAATCCCTTCGATCTAGTTTTGGAACTTCAGGTAAAATCCTGGCCATAGCATTCACATCGATCTCATCAATGAGAAATCCGGTTTTTTCAGTAATTATCTCTGGAGCTGCTCCCAGAGACCAGCTTACTACTGGGGTACCACATGCCAAACTTTCAGCTATGGTTAACCCATAGGGTTCTTCCCATACGCTTGTAAATAATAAAGCCTGTGCATATTTTAAATGCTTATTAATTTCATTTTGTGAAAGATGACCAAGAAAAACAATAGTATCCTGATCGATATGCGGAGCGATATTATTTTGAAAATATTCGGTTTCCTTTCCCGGCCCGGCAAGCAGTAGTTTCACACCTGCCAACTTTGCTATTTTAATAGCCATATCAGGTGCTTTTTCCTTACAAAGCCTGCCATACCAGAAATAATAATCTTTGGTACATCCAATATCATAAGACCATCGATCCACCCTTATCCCGTTATAAATAACTTTTGAATTGATACCCTCTTTTTTCAGATACGAATTTTTAAGAGAACGGCTAACACTAGTAAAACAAGTGTTAGGCTCCTTTTCGATACAATCAAGGGCAATTTGAAGTTCGGGAAAAGCGGGAGTATGAAGACTGGTTATAAAAGGCGTATTTAGTTGATCCCCTAAAATTATAGGTAAATAATGCAGGGAATGATTATGGATAATGTCATATTTTTTTTGATCGATATTCAAAAACAGATTAGCATAGGCTATACATTCCAAAATTTCGTCACTTTGCACCTTTGTATAAAATTTCCTGGCTATAATGGAATTAAGCCCTGGTGTGTTTAAGCCCTCACATTCGGAATCTTCTTTTGCATATACATCCACATGATGTCCTTTAGCATTCAATTCCTTAATTAACCCATGGGTAATCATTTCCAATCCACCATAATAGGGCTCCTTCAACGGAAATTTATGGTGGGCAATAATGGCTATTTTCATTAAATATGTGTTTGAAGGTTTAGCTTTTCTAATTCAGGACTAGTTCTAAACATATTCAGCGTAAAATATGTACTTGCTCCATATATCATCCCCAGTGAAGTATATACAAGACTTAAAGTTAACATCTGAAAGTATAAAGCGATGGAGGCCATGGCAAAAAAGAGGATGAAAATAAAGCTGGTGCAGGTAAGCATTCTTTTGCGCTGAGTATGCTCCTGTTTAGGAGTTTTACAAAAAGGTTTCTTGATTCCCAATAAGGAAGGTATCCATACAAAGGATGATTGAAAATTAAGATATAAATGAACACCCAGTGTTTTAATTAAATCGCTAATTGTAAAAGGTTTACCGTATAAAAGAATGAATTTCCCCAGTATATATAATAAAAATGGTACACATCCCACCCAAAGAGCGATTTGCAATTCGGAAAGATTGAAATTATGAATACCGAAAACAAGGATCAGGAAAAGCCCCAAATAAGCCGGAAACAGAAAATTAATCCATGCGGTTAATTGGGCAATTATCGTAAGATCCTTGCCAGAGAACAACTTCCATCTGTTTTTTATCAGGGTTTGCATATTCCCGAACATCCATCGTGTTCGTTGTTTACAAACATCCCTTGCATGAAGTGGCATTAATCCATAGCCCAAGATCATGGGACAATAGGATGTTTTAAAATTTGCTTTTAAAAATTGTAATCCAATCTCAGCATCTTCGGTAATGGAATTACAGGCATCCCATCCGGGTAGCTCTCTTAGGCTCTCCAATCGAAAAAGACTCAAAGTTCCCGTAGAAAGCATCACCTTTTCAGTATTTGCAGCAGTTGCATAGATGTCAAAATAGTGTTGATAGTCCATCGCCAAAGCCTCATTCCCTGAATTTATATTTCTGTAGGCTTGAGGAAATTGCAGTAAATCCAGGTTTTCTCTTTGGGCCCTTCTTACTGCCTGGCTTAGAGCATCAGTTTTTAAGCAGTAATCGGCATCAATAACCAGTGTATATATTGTTTTACGCCCTGTAAGTAGCATGCATTTATGAAGTGCCCCTGCCTTAAAACCTTCAAGGCTAGGATAGCGAACAAATTTTAGGCAATCATGGTCTTCACAAAATTCCTCTACCGGTTTCCATAAATGAATATCAGTCGTATTATTATCCAAAATAATGACTTCGAAGTTTTGATAATCTTGGGAAAGACAACATTTCAGGCTCCTGATTACCAGTTCCGGAGGTTCATTACTAATCGGCATATGAATGGAGACCATAGGCTGTTCACCAATATAGGTGTGATGAACAATCTCCAAATCTATTTTAGGTCTCTTCTGTTTAGCGCGAACCTGTAATGACCAATGGATCAACACCAAAAGTGTGGCTATTATTGAAAGAAAATAAATCCATTCCGGTGCTATATAGCTCAGATAATAAATTGCGGGCAATATCCCGGCGTAAACAAAATACACTGTAATTTTTCTATTCATTTTTGAGGCTAATCATTTCTGCGAAGTTGGGTATTCATGAAAGTAGAAATGTGCTCTAAACATCAGCGCGTGCACTTTATAACAATATTTAAGAAATCATTAACCTAATTCCTCGCTGTTGCCCCAAAATAGATTTTAAACAGGTTAAAATAAATGTTAAGTTCGTAATCCCTTTAACACATCTACCATGAATATCTTTGATCTGGACCTACAGGAAGTAGACGATTATATTCCAATTTTGGCTGACCATTTAAAAATTGGTTATAAACAGGAATTAGGGGAGTATAAAATTTTTATCCCGAAAGATTTTGGGAAAGGAATTATTAATTGCGTAAACTTCCCTAATGGGATTGGATTATATATTTTTAATGTAAAGTTTAGAGAGCCTTTGAAGTTGCGGATTCGTCATAAAAATCATAGCCTGATTCGATTTTTATACATGCTTAAGGGTACTCTTGGCACGCAGCTCGACTCTGGACCTAAAAAGCATATCAAAGCTTTACAACATTTTACGATTGCCCCTATCCCTGGCAGCACTCAGGAAATATTTTTGAGAGAAAAAGAGGAAGTTGTATTTTGCTATATAGAGGTGGATCGCAGAAAATATAAAGACTACTGCGATTTTGATTTTGATTTAATAGAACCGCGACTTCAACAGTTATTTGACGATGTAGAGGCTAGGCGTGAAGTATTTTTATCTGGAACTTATGGAATAAATGTTTACACTATCCTGGAAGAAATTTTAGATAATCCACTCACTGGTTTTCCAAGAATTAATTACCTGGGAGGAAAATCACTTACGGCACTATCACAAATGATATTGAATTACCAGATAATGGAAACTCCAGAAAATTTTCGCCATGGTAAGAAAGAGTATCTGGCTGTGCAACGTGCAAGCACGTATATCCGCAATAACTTACATCAATTAAAGAATATCAAGGGTATTGCCCAAGAGAGCGGAGTAAACCCCAATAAACTTCAACAAGGATTTCAAAAGTTTAAGGGTAAAAGTATCAATAGCTATATACATGATATCAGGATGAAAAAAGCGATGCAGTTGCTATTAAAAGGTGAAGATACGGTGATCATCATATCAGAAAAAATTGGACTAAAAAGTCGTAGCTATTTTGCCAAATCATTTAAAGAACAGTATGGGTTATCTCCAAAAGAAGTCTTACAGGGATTTAAAAATAAAGAAGAGGAGACGTGATAATTTATATTTACAGTTCAGGATTTCTTAAACAAACCTTTTCATGTAGGATAATAATGAATGAGCAATCAATACATTAACCTAGGGACAAAAAATTAGCTATATTAGCAACCATGCGTATTACCAAACGCATTCATTTAGCTATATCCATTTTGTTGTTAGATATTATATTGGATTTCTAGGAAATATTTCGACTTGCGTATTTTCTTCTTTTAGTATCTCCAATCTGCTTGGTCGTTTTGAACGGGCCATAGTTAATGAATTTTTATAAGCCGAATCATACTCCTTCCATTCTTCTAATTGCTCCTCTCCTTCCGAGGATAGTACCCACTTTTTTTGCTTATCATTAAACCGGAGTTGGAATAGATGTTGCCTTATTAATTTGTGACTATCCTTGATCAAATGATAAATAATTTTACCATCACTATAATTTCCATCAGGATAACTCATAGGAAATAAAGCAAAAAAAATATAATATAACGAAAAGTATAAAAATTGATAGGTAAAAATACTAGAAGTAAGCATTTCATTTTTTATAGCATACATCAACGAGAGAGCTATCATTATATTACCAATAGCTCCTCCAGAATAAATAAATAGGTTTCGCCATTTACTTTTATCATCTATATTTTCAAAATAACAATATCCATAATAAAAATAGTATTTTCTCAATTCGATATATTTAGAATTGAAAATTATCTTTCCAGATCCTATAATAATCTTGATATTCTTGGCACCAAGAATTTTAGCTGCAATCACATGTCCGAATTCATGAAACACTGAAATTGCCGGCATAATAACAAAGAAAGCCAGACAGAGTTTCAATAAATCCCAAAATTCAATCATCACCTTTCATTTTTTCTTTTCTCTATTTTTTCTTAGGTAAATCTATGATTCTAAAAATTTGATCTAATCACAATTACACTATTGAAATTGCAAACTTATTGGCTAGAACATTCCGACTTTGATACAAAAAACAGAGAATGAACGAAATTGCACATTTTGATTTTTTTTCACAATGATTTAAGTCGCTATGAGTGGGCTTCGTTGTATAAAAAAGTATTTTTATTAAAAATCAAAGACCTATGATATTACTATTTTTAGGAATAATCATTTATATTATTGCGGTTCAGGATATTTTAAAAACGACCTTATCAATGCAGGGAGGCGGCTGGCTTACCAACAATTTTTCTAAGATGTTATGGAAAATTTGTTTTTATCTAAGTGGGAAAAATGGCGCATCCAAATTTTTGGGGAAATCAGGATATATAATTCTTACGGGAATAATAATATTTTGGGTTTTTCTCCTTTGGACAAGTTTATCATTACTTATCTATTCCGATCCGTTAAGCGTTGTTAGTAGCTCTGATAAAACACCGGTTTTAGGTTTTGAAAAATTATATTTTGCCGGATACATTTTATCAACATTAGGTAATGGTGAATACATTCCAGGATCGGATTTTTGGAGATTGATAACAAATATTTTCTCTTTTACAGGCTTAGTACTTTTGACGATGTCTGTTACCTATTTTGTTCCTTTATTACAAGCCGTAATTGAACAACAAAAACTAGCAGTTCAAATCAGTGGTTATGGAGAAACCCCTCAGCAAATGTTGCTTAATACTTATGATGGCCAATATTACCAGGGACTTACGGCTAACGCGTCCGAATTGACTTTAGCGCTAATAAAACATACCCAAAATCATAAAGCCTATCCTGTCATTCATTATTTCCATAACGATGATAAGGAATACAATATTATATTAGAACTTTCTAAACTATATAAATGCCTGGTGATACTGGAAAACTTATTATCAGAGGAACATTCTCCCAAAGAAAGTGAGTTACGATCCCTTAATGTTGCTTTTGATAATTATTTTAAAGTGATAACACAGATAACAAATACTAAGAAGAGTAATAACTTGAACATTACAGGAATTAATACCGATCAACTAATCAAAAATGGATTAGCCGAGACGGGTAAAGAATTACCTAAAAATATTCAGGGACTTCAAATATTTTATAAGCTCGTAAAGAATGACGGTTGGAATTGGGAGAATGTAATATAAAAGTCAAACGAAGTGATTAACATATAATTACTTTTAAATAGAAAAAAACGTTTCTTATTCTCCCTTTTTTATAATCTATATGATACTCCTTTTCCCTAATTCACAGTACCATCGATAATAAGTCCAGTGACCACTTTGACAAAATAATTTTCATGTAGAGCCAACTAAAATATCTTCACTAAATTTTTGGGTTATTCATCCTTTCTCCAAAAAAGCGGATGTATTTCCTGCATTTAGTTTCCCTTCCTGAATGTTACCGATTCTTCATTTTAGGTTATTGATTCCCTACCACACCGTACAGTTATTCTTTTTTTGGTCGCAAAACACCAACATTTTGGAGTTGAACCGCACTGCATAAGCCGCTGCCTTACTCGTTTTTATAAGTCCTTATCAATCCAAAATATTGAAATCGTGTAAGCATCTAAAATAGATAACAGCTATACGGCTCTATGGGAAGTAAATCAAAACAGTTTACTATGAAATCATCAATAACATATCAATCCGGAAGGGAAATTAAAAAATCAAAAAAAGCTTGCCTGCCGTGGCAGGGAAAAACGCTACCGGATATAATAAGTAAATAAAATTATAGATAAAATAATTTGGAAATATAGGCTCTTCAAATAATGGTTATAACTTTAAGATTTTGTATGTTATCAATATTTTAGGAATGTTATTTCGTAATTTATCGTAGTATTAGTACTAATTAGCGTTATAAATAATAGCCCTATTTAAATTAAAAATTATGAAAACTCCACCTGTTCCCTACAACGATGTCGAGCGATCTGAAGAAGCTTCTAAGTATAGTAAATATACTATAGAAGATGAAGATCTGAATTTTTTATGTGCAATGGTAGCTGAAATTTGTAATACGGATAGCGCCCTTATCTCCATTATAGATAAAGAAAAACAGTACATTCAATCTGCCTTTGGAATGGAACTGGAGGTTCGCGAATTCCCCAGGGAATTTACGTTTTGTGCCCATACAATTAATAACATAGACAGTCCCACCATTATACCCGACGCGAGAAAAGACGAACGATTTAAAGATAATCCGTTTGTCACAGGAGAAAATCCAGTGATATTTTATTCCGGGTATCCATTAATTGATAAGAAGGGTTATGCTTTAGGAACTATTTGTGCCATAGACCAGGAGCCGAAAGAATTGAGTGAAGATCAAAAAGACAAATTGGTTTTACTCTCCAAACAGGTAATGAATCTACTGGAACTTCGAAAAAAATCGGAAGTTCTTACCCAAACCAACAAAGAACTTTCTAAACTAAACAAAAGGTTTCAATACATCACTAAAAGCTCAAATATAGGTACATTTGAATATGATATGGCCGACTATTCGCTCGCATTTAATGAGGCCTGGTGGAAAATCACGGGCTATTGCGGTGAAAAAGGACTATCCCTAACAGAATGGCAAGGACTTGTTCACCCGAACGACCTATCTGGTTTGAAAAATAAAATTAAGCAAAGTTATCATTCCAGAGAACGTTTTAATCACCATTTCCGTCTATTACATAAAAATGAAAAATATATCTGGATAAGTATTAAAGCGCAATTTAATTTTGGCCTCGATAATGAAGAACCACCACATATCCATGGCATACTTAGAGATATTACAGAACAAAAAAATAAAGAATCTGAAATACTTTACAGACAAAAACTTTTACAATCCTTATATGAGCTCTCCCCTATTGGGATTGCCCTCACCGATGTGGAAACAGGTGCTTTTTTAGAGATCAATGAAAAACTACTGGAACCTACTGGATATTCCAGAGAAGAATTACTTCAAATGAATTATTGGGATATTACTCCACAGGAATACGAACCACAGGAAAAATTACAGATCGCATCCGTAAACGAAAAAGGATTTTACGGTCCCTATCAAAAAGAGTTTATAAAAAAGAATGGGGAAAAATTTCCTGTCCTATTAAGAGGGGTTTTGGTAGAAGATATTGACGGCAAAAAAAAGATATGGAGCTTTATTGAAGATATCTCGGAACGAAAAAAAGAAGAATCTTTAAAAGCTCAGCACTTAAAAAGGATTAAAAGTTTATTACATATAAAAAACGAGCAAAACGAACGCTTAAAAAACTTCGCTCATATTGCTTCTCATAACTTGCGCTCCCATTCCGGCGGGATTAGTATGCTCCTCGAGTTAATGCAGGAAGAGAATAATGCTTTAAACAAACTGGAAGAATTTCAGTATCTCAGACAAGCGTCTTCAAACCTTGAAAATACTATTCGGGATTTAAATGAAATTGTGGAAGTAAATTTATCGGATACTAAAGATTTTAAAAAAATTAATATCTATCCATTGATTCAAAAAAATGTGGAAAGTGTATTTGCGTTTGCCAAAGAAAACAAGGTAACGATCATTACAGATGTTCAACCAGAAACCTATATGATTGGTGTGCCCTCTTATTTAGAAAGCATTTTCCTTAATTTTATGACCAACAGCATAAAATATAGTGCTCTAGACCGGGATAGTTATCTTAAAATTTCATCTAAATCTGAAAGAAACTTTACCACTGTAGTTTTTGAAGATAACGGTCTGGGAATAGATCTGGACACCTATGGCAAAAAACTCTTTAAAATGTATCAAACTTTTCACAGCCATAAGGATGCACGCGGTATAGGCTTGTTTATTACCAAAAATCAGATAGACACAATGAACGGAACTATCGAAGTAAGCAGTGAAGTGAATGTAGGCTCCACATTTAAAATTACCATTCCCAATACAAAATAATATATGTAAACTTGAAAAGAAGCCTCTTTAACTGACCATGCGATTATGTAACGAGCAAAGGTACATTTGAGCTAAAAATAAGCTAAGATGTATAAATTATGGATTAACACTTTAACATCATTCTATACTATTTAACTTCTAGTCCCTCAGTTGTGAAAGCGAAAGATTTATTCCCGATACCACCAATCATTACTGCCTGAAATATTGGACTCAAATTTTTATTCCCATACCATTCCAAAATAAAATTGGCACCAGCTCCTCCAGAGGTGTCATTTTCTTCAATAATGTAATCGATTGTTTCTAATGGAGTTAAATAAATGCTTTCCTCCAGATAACTTTTTACTAAATCACCATTTGTATTAAAATAGTCAACTCTTTTTATATATAATGAATCTTTCTCACTTGTATTCCTAATACTTAAAGTTGCTGTTAACTGGGTTCTTTCGTTTCTTGATTTTTGATAAACATCTGAATATATAGGGACATAGATTTTATGTATAGTCTTTTCGTTTTCGTTACTTATCTCATTTGAACCTATATTTCTTCTACTAATGGTATCATTGGTCAATTGATTTGGATTTCTATCTACACACGAACCGAGAATACACAATACCATCATTGTTTTGAAAAAGCTTTTAATTCTATACATATTTGAAAAATTAGATTATTAAATTTACAATTACTTTTACCAGCATAACAATGGATTTTAAAAATTATAAATTTTAGTGTATAAAATAAGTGGAAATATCCTAATAGTAGATGACGAGCCAGAGCTGCGCAACCTATTGGCTCGGATACTCGAACTTGAAGGCTATGAAGTTTTTACTTCCGATGGCGGAAAAAATGCCCTTAAAAAATTGGCCACGACAACGATCAATGTAGTTATTACCGATATACAGATGCCGGGTATGAACGGTATCGATTTAATTGAAAAAATTAAAAAAATTTCCCCCATCACTGAAGTAATCTGTCTTACAGCATATGGAAAAATAACCGATGGGGTACAGGCCATTAAAAATGGTGCTTATGATTATTTGGAAAAAGATAATTACCGTACTAAAATCATCCCATTAGTAGCTAAAGCTGCGGAAAAATCAAAATTGCAATTTGAAGTACTATCCCTTCGAAAAAAAATTCAGGGAAAAGAGAATTTTAATACCATTATAGGCCATTCAAAAGCTATCCAAAATGCTATCGTCATTGCTCAAAAAGTTGCCCCCACAGATGCTACGGTATTATTATCCGGACCAACCGGAACCGGGAAAGAAATTTTTGCCAACGCTATTCACAATGAAAGTAAAAGAGCTACAGAAAATTTAGTCACTATAAATTGCGCAGCACTAAGCAAAGAAATATTAGAAAGTGAACTTTTTGGCCATAAGCAGGGAGCCTTTACCGGTGCCATAAAGGATAAACAGGGATTGTTTGAAGCGGCACATAACGGCACTATTTTTCTAGATGAAGTTGGTGAACTGGAACTGGATTTACAAGCCAAAATACTGCGTGTATTGGAAAATGGAACTTTTATAAAGCTTGGCGATACCAAACAGCAAAAAGTAGATGTGCGTATACTTTCAGCCACAAATAGAAACCTCCAGGAAGCCGTGAAAAATGGAACTTTTAGGGAAGATCTATATTTTAGACTCTCGATGTTTGAAATTCGTCTTCCTTCTCTAAATGAACGCCAAGAAGATATCCTGCCCTTAGCAAATCATTTTTTACTCTCCATAAAAATAAGATTAAATAAAAACATCAATGGAATAACAGCTGCCTATGAGAAAGCATTGGAAAAACATTACTGGAGTGGCAATATCCGAGAGCTCAAAAACCTCATTGAACGTTCCGTTATTTTGGAAGATTCAGAACTCCTAACTGTTGATACCCTTCCCTTTAATTTTCAAGATCAACTCCTATTAAACGAAAAAAAACCTGTTACTTTAAAGGAAATAGAGAAACAACACATTCTGAGAATCCTTCAACATACCGGCGAAAATAAAACACAAACCGCTAAAATTCTGGATATAGGACTCACTACATTATACGCCAAACTTAAGGAATACCACATTTAATAAATCAAAACCCTTCCATTTTGGAAATATACCCTTCGGAATCCGAAGGGTTTTTTAGTTTTTAAATATTCCTAGCCATTCAAAATAAATTTTTAAAAAACTGTGTTTCAATAATTTAAAATATTATTTACTTCCTAAATGTTCTCTTGGCATTTCGTTTGGCATAAGCCCTTCAGAAATTTAAAATATACGATGATGTCAATTTTATTATCCCTTGGGATGCTGCTATTGGGCTTGGCAGTTTTTGGTTTGCTCTACCGATCCATTAGATGGTTCGACAAACTTTAAGCCTTATGATCTTTTTATTAATAATTGCCGTGGTGGTATTTGCCTATTTGGTGTACGCCATTGCCAAACCCGAAAATTTTTAAGCAATGAATACGGAACTAATGGGAATTATCCTTATTTTCTTATTAAGCGCGCTGCTTGCGTGGCCATTAGGAAAATATATGGTAAATGTCTTTAAGGGCGAAAAAGTCTGGACTGATTTTTTAAGCCCTTTCGAAAGATTCATTTTCAAAATGGCAGGAGTAAATCCAGATAAGGAAATGGATTGGAAACAGAATTTAAAAGCCCTTTTAGGGATCAATATGCTGTTTTTTGTAGTCGCAATCATTTTATTAATGATACAAGGATCTCATCCTTTTTGGAACCCAAACGGGTTTGGAAATTGGGATCCTACCCTTGCCTTTAATACGGCAGTGAGTTTTACGACCAACACCAACCTGCAACATTATAGTGGTGAAAGCGGGGCTAGCTACTTCACACAACTTATCGTGTTTTGTTGGTTGCAATTTGTAAGTGCCGCTACCGGTATTGCTGCCTGTGCCCTATTATTTAAAGGACTATTGAACAAGCAATCCAGTAACCTGGGGAATTTTTATAACCTGTTTCTAAAAACCTGTACACGCGTATTGCTTCCACTAGCAATTGTACTGTCGTTGGCCTTAAGCTTTAACGGCACCGTAAGCAATTTTGAAGGCTTACAGCAAGTGACCACCTTAGAGGGGGATACGCAACTGGTAGCCGGTGGTCCCGCAGCTCCGATGGTTTCCATTAAACAATTAGGAACCAACGGCGGTGGTTTCTTTGGGCCAAACTCCACACATCCGTTTGAAAATCCCAACTATTTTACCAATATTCTAGAAAATATAGCCATTTTATTAATCCCGATGGCGTTGGTTTTCGCCTTTGGTTTTTACCTTAAACGTAAAAAAATCGCTGGACTGTTTTTTGGCGTTATGAGTTTATTGTTTGTCAGTTTTGTGGCTATTTCTGTGTATCAGGAAATGAACGGCAATCCCGCTATTCATCAAATGGGCATTGCCAATGCGCAAGCTAATTTAGAAGGTAAAGAAGTTCGTTTTGGACCGGCTGCCTCCTCCCTATGGGGCGTTTCGACCACGGCAACCTCCAATGGTTCTGTCAATTCAATGCACGATAGTCATACCGCGATATCCGGTGGAATTTTCTTGCTCGATATGTTTATCAATGCCGTTTATGGCGGTGTTGGCGTTGGCTTTATCAATTTCTTTGTGTTTGTGATTATTGCAGTGTTTATAGCTGGGCAAATGATTGGCCGTACGCCCGATTTCCTCGGAAAGAAAATTGAAGCTAAAGAGATTAAAATTGCAGCGATTGTAGCCATTCTTCATCCGTTATTGATTTTAGCGGGAACAGGGTTAACTAGTTATCTAATCGTACAAAATGCCGATTTGGCCTGGCTCAATAATCCCTCGTTTCATGGATTTTCAGAAATGTTATACGAAAATACTTCGGCAGCGGCGAACAACGGCTCCGGCTTCGAAGGTTTGGGCGATAATACTTCCCTCTGGAATATTTTAACTGGGATTATTATGCTCTTGGGAAGATTTTTACCTATTATCGGACCACTGGCCATCGTAGGGGCCTTAGCGGTTAAAAAACCGGTTCCCATTACGGCAGGCTCCCTTAAAGCCGAAAGCCCGGCTTTTGGAGCGGTATTGATTTCAGTTATTTTAATCATTGCCGCGCTGGCTTTCTTTCCCGCCCTTGCCCTTGGGCCCTTAGCCGAATATTTCACCTTATAATTTTAAAACAATGAGTACAGATAATCAAAAATTATTTTCGGGGGCTTTGGTCGGCGATGCCTTAAGAGAGTCGTTTACCAAACTCAACCCGAAAGCAATGATCAAAAACCCGGTGATGTTTTCGGTAGAAATTGGCACCGTTATTATGCTGGGCGTAACCATTCTTTCTGCCTTTATGCAAAACGATTCGCTGGGTACAACTGGATATAACCTAATTATCACTTTTATTTTATTACTTACCGTTATCTTTGCCAATTTTGCAGAGGCCATCGCCGAAGCACGGGGTAAAGCACAGGCCGATACCTTGCGTAAAACAAGAAAAGACACCAAAGCCAAGAAGTTGCAAGAGGTAAAAAATGCAACGCGCGATGCAAAATACACCGAAGTTTCTTCTTCAGAATTAAAAAAAGGGGATTTGTACCTTTGTGAACCGGGCGATATTATCCCTGCAGATGGCGAGATTGTAGAAGGTTTGGCATCTATAGATGAAGCAGCCATTACCGGGGAAAGTGCGCCGGTTATTCGTGAAGCCGGCACCGATCGTGATAGCGTTATCGGTGGTACCAAAGTCCTATCAGATAGAATTATTGTAAAAGTTACGGCCGATCCCGGAAGTAGTTTTCTTGATAAAATGATTAGTTTGGTAGAAGGGGCTAATCGACAAAAAACACCCAATGAAATCGCTCTGACCATTTTACTGTCAAGCTTTACTTTAATCTTTTTAATCGTCACCGTTACGTTGCAACCTTTTGCCGATTATGCGAACACACCGATTAGTATCGCGGCATTGATTTCACTCTTTGTATGTTTAATTCCCACCACCATAGGCGGGTTGTTATCGGCCATTGGGATTGCGGGGATGGATCGAGCCCTACGTGCCAACATCATCGCAAAATCTGGTAAAGCGGTAGAAACAGCCGGGGATATAGATACTTTACTATTAGATAAAACCGGAACCATAACAATCGGAAACCGCGAGGCGACCGAATTGATTCCGCTAAACAAAGAGGAAGAAAAGGAATTCATGCAACTTTGTTTGATCAGTTCCCTCTCTGACAATACGCCGGAAGGAAAAAGTATTGTGGTACTGGCGCAAAAGAAAATGGGAGCCAACGTAAAAACCGGAAAAGAACACCCTATGCTGAAAGGAGCTGAATTCATTGCATTTTCTGCAGAAAGCAGAATGAGCGGAGTCAATCTTTCTAATGGAAGTGAAATAAGAAAAGGAGCTTGGGATGCCATTAAAAAGTGGGGAAAAAAATCTTCCGATAGTGATAAAAAATTTCTGGAGGAAAAAGTAAATAAAATTGCCAATAACGGGGGAACACCATTGGCCTTAGCGGTAGATCATAAAATTTTGGGAGTGATTCAATTAGAAGATATCATTAAACCAGGCATTAGCGAGCGTTTTTCACGCTTGCGAAAAATGGGCGTAAAAACAGTAATGGTTACCGGGGATAATCCGCTTACCGCAAAATTTATTGCTAAACAGGCCGGTGTTGACGATTTCATTGCTGAAGCCAAACCGGAAGATAAAATGCAATACATTAAAAACGAACAGGCACAGGGAAAACTGGTAGCGATGATGGGAGATGGAACGAATGATGCACCCGGATTGGCTCAGGCCGATGTAGGTGTAGCGATGAATAGCGGGACACAAGCGGCCAAAGAAGCAGCCAATATGGTTGACCTGGATAATGACCCTACCAAGCTGATTGAAGTGGTGGAAATCGGGAAACAATTATTGATTACCCGTGGAAACGTGACCACTTTTTCCATCGCTAATGATGTTGCCAAATACTTTGCGATTGTTCCCGCGTTATTTGTAATCGCTATCCCGGGAATGGAAGCATTAAACATTATGAAACTTGGGTCACCGCAAAGCGCGATTTTAAGTGCGGTTATTTTTAATGCTATAATTATCCCGTTCCTGATTCCGTTAGCTTTGCGCGGCGTAAAATATCGTCCTGTTGGTGCTTCTACTTTATTAACCCGAAACTTGTTGATGTACGGGATGGGCGGAATAATTGTTCCTTTTTTGGGAATTAAGATTATTGATCTTATCGTCAATTTATTTATGTAGTAGGTTATCTCTGGGGAATTGAAGTGAATCCTTAATCAATTATTGGTCATATCGCAAAATGGCTCCAGATAATTTTTGGGATTATCTCCATATTAATAATAGTGAGGTTTCTGGTATGGAAAGTAAAATACCTAATTAACCATTTCAATTAAGGACTTACATTTTTCCCTTTCGAAAACCAAAATATTTTAAAACAAAAAATATGAAAAATTTTAAATCAAGTATCGTACTTGCGCTTAGTACTATAATCATTTTTGGCGCATTATATCCGTTGGCAATGACGGGCTTGGGAGGAATCATTGCTCCCAACGCTGCCCAAGGAAAACCTATTTATAAAAATGAAACTCTTATTGGTTATGAAAATGTAGGACAGTCATTTTACAGCGACAAATACTTTTGGAGCCGTCCCTCGGCGGTAGATTATGACGCTTCCTCTACCGGAGGGAGTAATTACGGTAACCAAAATCCAGAGTTATTAAAACAAATCGAAGAACGCAGTCAAAAATTACTGGTACACAATCCAGGAGTGTCCAAAGCGGATATTCCGGTAGAACTCATAACTGCATCCGGTTCAGGGCTTGATCCACACATCAGCAAACAAGCCGCCCTGATACAGGTAAACCGCATCGCTGAAATTCGTGGAATCGTGAAAGAAGATTTGGTCAACCTGATCAATAAATATAATGAAGATGCGTTTCTCGGACTTTTCGGCCCTAAAGACATTGTAAATGTTTTAAAATTAAATATCGCTTTAGATCAAATAAATGCTGAGGTAGCATTTACAAATCGAATAAAAAATTCAAAATAAATGAAAAAATTAATGACATTGGCAGTAGCTGCATTAGGTATTGCTGTTGCAAACGCTCAGGAAACTGAAGAGGAAAATAAACATTCTCTAAGACTAACAGGTTATGTAGACGGCTATTTTACCGGTTATGATAACGATTTGGGTCAGCAAGAATTTCAACCCTTTATCACAGTGGGCGCACGCGATAATAGTTTTGGGATCGATGTAGCCCAGTTTGGTCTGCATTACCAGCACGAGAAAGTCCGTGGAAACGTGACCCTGCATTACGGGGATATTCCACAGGCCACCTGGAGTGGCGATTTCAATATGCTCCAAGAAGCTAATGTGGGGGTATTATTAACCAATGGTCTGTGGCTGGATGCTGGCTTTTTTAGAACCCATATCGGTACCGAAAGCTTTTTGCCTAAAAACAATATGCTCAGCAGTACCGCCTTTAAAACCTATAATGAGCCTTTTTACCAGGCAGGGGCAAAATTAAGCTATGATAATGTAGAAAATTGGTATTTTGAATTATGGGCCTTAAGCGGTTACAATAATTTTGTAGATAACAACGATGCCAAATCGGTTGGGGTTCTGATTAGCCATAATTTTTCTGAAAATACATCGATTACCTACACCAACATCTACGGAAGGGAAAGTGAAGACGGGATTTCCCCGGAACAGAACCGGTTTTACCAAAATATTTATCTGAACCAAAACTGGAACAATAAAGTGTTTTTGACGATAGGTTTTGACTATGGTATCCAGACCAATAGCGAGTTGAAAAATTCCAGTGAAACAGCAAATATGTATGCGGGTTTAGTCACTGCACGATATCAATTTATGCCTAAATGGAGTATAACCGGCCGCGCGGAACTCTTTAAAGACGAAAACGGATTCATCAGCGGTACCACCATAAACGCAAATGGTAGCATAAAAGGGCTGGAACTCACAGGGTATACCTTGGGTACCGAGTACCGTCCCATCCCAAATGCCTATCTAAGGGCAGAAGCACGTTATACCCACGCCGCAGATGATCTGGAAATTTTTATAAATGATGGTCAACCTAGTAATCACCGGCTTGAAGTGCTCCTAACTATGGGATTGGAAATCGATAAAATATTCAAATTTTAAAAATAATGAAACTGCCCAATTCAGCATCGAAAACTCAAATGAATTTTAATGTGATCATAAATCGACTACTAATTTGAATACCATATCCAATATTTTGAAATATATGGATAAACAAGAAAATGATCTTTTTTGGGTAGCATTCCTAAAAATGGAATTATGGAAAATATAGAACAAACCGCCAATAAGTTAATTGATGCCCTGATCGATGGAGACACTAAAGCATTAAACTCGTTATTTAGTGAAGACTGCAAAGTTCACTTGCCTTTTAAACTAAATTACAGTATCGATCTGGAAGGAAAAAAAGAAGTACTTTCATATTTTCAGGAAAACTTTAATTGCCCCACAACAGAAAAAATCAAAAAACGTAAATCTGTAGTTAGCGATAAAAGCCACGTACTCATAAATTTTGAAGGACAATGTTACCGTAGTCATCGCAAAAATACATTTGAATATAGTGTGTTCTGCGAAGTGTTCAACGGAAAAATAAAAGAAGTTTATGCAATCATATAAATCCTGAAAAATGACACTAGATAAAATTGGGAATTTGTTACTTGATGCGATCTTAAAAGGAAATCCTCAGGATATGAACAATTTATTTACCGAAGATTGTAAGCTATTTATTCCCTTTCCCGAAGACAGGAAAATTAGTGGGGTTCACAAAACCATAACTTATTTTTATAAAAATCATAAATCCCAAAAGGACGAATTAACGAATGAACGTAAATGTATCGTCAGCAAAAATACCCGAATCTTGATCTACACCAAAGTTTTGGATAAAGACCAACAAATTGAAAGCGTAGTGGATTACTGTGCTTATTGTAAATTGGAAAACAAAAAAATAAAGGAACTCTCGCTGTTGATAAAATGTTATGAATGATTCCCCAGGATAATTTTTACGACCAGATAAGCCGTCGTCAACAAGGACGACTAAAGATATATATTGGAATGATCGCCGGTGTAGGGAAAACCTACCGAATGCTACAGGAAGCCCACGAGTTGGTTAAAAAAGGGGTAGATATACGTATTGGCGAGATTGTACCCCACAATCGTAAAGAAACATTGGCCTTGGTCAAGGGAATTCCCGAGATCAAAAAAAAGGAAGTTTTTTATAAGTCAAAAAAATTGAACGAACTTAATTTGGAGGCCATTCTTGAACTCCATCCTACTGTGGTTTTGGTAGATGAACTGGCGCACACAAACATTCCAGGGAGCCATAACGAAAAACGCTGGCAGGACGTGCTGGAAATCATTGAAGCCGGAATTAATGTGATTACGGCTTTTAATGTGCAACATCTGGAAAGTTTAAGGGATCAGGTACATCGTATCACCGGAATAGAAATTACAGAAACGATACCCGACTATTTTCTTGAATACGCTGATGAAGTGGTAAATATCGACCTACCGGCACAAGATTTAATTCAGCGATTAAAGGATGGGAAAATCTATGCCCCAGAACGCGCTGAATATGCATTAAGAAATTTTTTTCAAGCTGAAAAAATCCTACACCTAAGGGATTTAGCGCTTCGAAAAGTAGCTGAAAAAGTAGAACATAAAATTATAAACACCTCTACCCGCCTTCCGTTTGAAAAGTTTTTAGCGTGTATTAGTACAAATGATGCCGGTGCAAAAAAAATTTTGCGAAAGGCAGCTAGGATAAGTACACATTACCAGGCACAATGGTTGGTTTTATATGTGCAGACCTCCAGGGAAAGTACAGATAAAGTAAATTTGGCCAGCCAACGAAAATTATTAATGAACCTAAAATGGGCCACAGAACAAGGTGCCAGAACTTTAAAACGCGAAAGCGATGATGTAGCGCAAGCGATCTATGAGGTGATCTTAGAAGAGGATATTACTACCGTTATTATTGGGAAACCCCACAGCACCATAATAAAGAGCTTAATGGGAAAAAATTATTTTAAAAATTTGCTCAATAAATTAGAAAACCAAGAAATAGATGTAGTAATTGTTGCCTAATTTGGAACTTAAGATGCTAATAGAATGACCTTAAAAAAGAAATTAATACTGCTTTTGTCTGTGCTCTTTATGGTGATAATTACCAGTATTGGGCTAAGCGGGTATTATGTAAATCGGCTGGCAGAAAATAGTCGCGAAATCGTGAACGATAATTACCGTAGTCTTGTGTATGTTCAGGAAATGCAACAAATACTCGATCAGGTATTAATGAAAATTAATAGTTCCGCTTCCTTCAATCAGGAAATAAACCATTTTAAAACAGTTTTAGACCAACAATCTGATAATATTACCGAAACCGGAGAAGCCACCCTTACCGATAAATTAAATTTATACTATCAGGATATTCAGCAACATTTAAACCCATCGGACCTTACAGCACCTCCCGCCAATAATACGGCTATTCGTCAATCCATTTTTGAGGCTAAAAATAGTTTGAATACTATTTTTAAGCTGAATGAAAAAGCAGTGGAAATGCGCAACCAAAAGGCGGCAAAAGCGGCTGATGATGCTATTTTATTCTCATCGTTATTTGCGCTTACCGCCATATTGGTGACCATTTTTTATATTTTCCAAATTCCTAACTATCTGGTAAAACCTATCCAAGAAATTACGCGGCAAATGCAAGCTATCTCAAATCGAAATTATAAGGTTTCCGTAAACGAAAACCGTAAAGATGAATTTCAAGAAATGGCTGTGGTGTTTAATAAAATGGCTCATCGCCTAGAAACCTTTGAGGCCGGTAATATGAACAAATTAATGACAGAGCGTAACCGGTTAAATGCCGTGGTTGAGCAATTTGATATTCCTATTTTAGGTATTTCCGAATCCAATAAGGTTTTATTTGCCAACGATCGAATGTTGCGTATTATTGAGCAAAAAAAAGAATCTATTCAAGGTAACAATTTAATGCAACTATGTGCGAATAATGATTTATTGAAATTATTAACAGAAAACAACTCCCCTGAAAATGAGCGGCAACTCATTAGAATTATTTTGGAAGGCAACGAACGGCTCTTTTCCAAACGGATGATTACTACCGATACTGTAATTCCCAATAAAAATTATTTAACGCACGATCGTTTGATTATATTAAATGATGTCACTGATTTTATTCAAAAGGATGTGATGAAAACACAATTTATGGCTACCCTTAGCCACGAATTGAAAACCCCGGTAGCTGCTATCGAAATGAGTACCGATTTGCTATTTAGCAAAAAAGTAGGGAATTTAAATGAAGAACAACAGGAATACGTAACCAAGATCAATGACCAGGCTTCGAGGATCAGGAGAATGGTCAATGAAGTTCTGGAACTCTCTAAAATAGAATCGGGAACTATAGATTTTGATTTGGAAAATGTAGAAGTATCCTTTTTAGTACAAGAAGCTATTGAAACCATTAAACCGTTTTTGAATCATAAGAATATAACCATTGAAACCCAGATAAGCGATAATCTGCCTCCTATAAATGTTGACAGCCATAAAGTGCTTTGGACCCTGAATAATTTCCTGACCAATGCCATCAGGTACACCCCGAACGATGGTACGATAAAAGTAGTGGCCTTTTTTAAAAACAAATCGATAGGGATAGAGGTTACTGATAATGGCCCCGGGATAAATATTAGGGATCAAAAGCGGATTTTTGAAAAATATGTTCGTATTAACAAAAATGAAAAGGGTGGTACAGGGCTTGGTTTGGCTATTTCCAAAGAATTTATTGAAGCGATGGGAGGCTCCATTGGCGTACGTTCCGAAGAAAATAAAGGAGCTACCTTTTGGGTAAAATTAAATACAACTTAAAAATGAAGCATTTTATTTTTATTATTTATATGGTTTTTGCTGGCGCAATGCTGAGCAATTGCACCCACCGATCACATTTTATAGAAAACAGCGGATCGGTTTATGGCACCTATTATTCTGTAGTTTATGAATCTCAAGAAGATTATAATAATGCCTTCGATTCCATTTTTAACCAAATTAACAATGCCGTAAGTAACTATCAGGCAAGTTCTGAAATTAGCCGCTTTAACACTCAGGGATTCTTAAACAACCCCTCTCCTGTTTTATTGGAACAACTAAAATCTGCTGTCTATTACCATCAAATTACTGATGGTGCTTTTGAACCCACGTTACTTCCAATTATAGAAGTTTGGGGATTTGGATTACAAAAAAGAACAGAAGTAGATCATTCCATCATCGACTCCTTATTGCCCCTGGTTTCTTTCACAAAAAATATTTCCTTTAACAAAAAGTTCATAAAGGCCAATAAGCCCGGAGTGCAATTAAGTCTTACTTCGATGGGCGAAGGTTACACCCTTAATAAAATTGCGTCCTTTTTGGATCACAAAGGCATTGAAAATTACAAAGTAGAATTAGGCGGAGAGGTAAAATGTAAAGGAAAGAATGAAGATAATAAAGTTTGGCGAATAGGCATTTCTAACCCCTTCTACGATTTAGGAAAGTCCCCTGACCAGCTTACAGAAATTGTAATACTCAACAATAATTCATTGAGCACATCGGGAAGCTATCGAAAATATTATATTGATGAGAATGGTCGAAAAAAAACACATATCATAGATCCGAAGACAGGTTATCCTGTCACCCACAATCTTTTATCGGTAAGTATAAAGTGCCCAGATGCCGAAAAAGCCGATGCGCTATCTACTGCCTGTATGGTTATGGGGCTTACCAAATCAAAACAATTTATAAGAAGAGAAAAGGATATTGAAGGGTTCTTAATTTTTGAAAATGACAACAAAGAATTGGAAACCTGGGCTTCAAAAAATTTTTAGTTATTTATACATTCAATTAGCTAATTTTAAGCCGACTACCCCAAAGCTTATTTAGGTCATTATTTAATACTAAAACTAATAAAACTCAAATGGCTATAGAAATTTTTTAATAAGATGAAATCAATTTTCAGCAGGGATATTAGTAAAACAAAACAGTACGCCATAAGCATCTCAATTATTTTAATCGCTTCCGTTAGTTCCTACTTTTTTCACGATCTTATGGGTTATCGGGCTGTGGCTTTGCTATTGTTACTGGCCGTATCCCTTTCTGCGGTTCTATTTGATATCCTTCCTGTATTGGTCTGTTCCTTGTTAAGTGCATTAATTTTAAAGTTTTTCTTTATCCTTCCTACATTTACCTTTAAAATTGAGTTGGCAGAGGACGTCCTGATGTTTTTAATGTATTTACTCGTCGCGATGATTCATGGGTATATTTTAAAAATAAAAAATGCTATTTATTTGGCTACACACTACATTTACAACTAGTATTAAAGTTCCTGCATCACTAAATACGTGGTATAGATCAAATAAAAACTTAAAAGGATCAATGCTTCCCACCGATCAAGTTTCTTTCGTTTTCCGGTAAACATTGCCAGGATCAGAAATAGGGTTCCTCCAAGTAAAATGAATAATTCCTGGTTAAAATTGGGGTTATAGGCTATCGGTTTTACAAAAGAACTTATGGAAAGGATGAGCAGTAAATTAAATATATTTGAACCGATGACATTGCCAATGGCAATGTCACTGTTCTTTTTTAAAGCTGCCACAATAGAAGTGACTAATTCTGGTAGGGAAGTTCCTGCTGCAATAATGGTTAAGCCTATGATTTTTTGGCTAATCCCTAAATCTGTAGCAATGGCGATACTATTATCAACCACTAATTTTCCGCCAATGATAAGTCCGGCCATCCCTAGAATAATCAATCCCCAAATTTTATAATTCGGTAGCGCTTTATAGGCTATCTCCTCCTCTTTTTCATTCTTTAATTGGGTAAATACATAATAAATGAATAAAATAAAGCCGATGAATAATACAATGCCATCAAATCGTGAAATTTTAAACTCCTGCTGACTAAAAAAATTATTGGCTAGCAGCAATACCAGTACGGCAGCTATCAGGGAAATGGGTATTTCTTTCCACGCGGTAGAACTTTGTACGGTTATGGGATAAATTAAAGCTGCAATGCCGAGAATGACGAACAAATTGAAATTATTACTTCCGATAATATTCCCGAATACAATGTCGGGCAACCCATCAAAAGAGGCGACAGAATTAATTACTAATTCCGGAGCTGAAGTTCCAAAAGCTACAATCGTCAAGCCAATAACGAGATCTGAAACCTTATTCTTTTTCGCTAAAGAAGAAGCGCCATCCACCAGCCAATTTGCGCCGAAAATAAGGCCCGCAAAACCTGCAATAATGAGTAAGGAAGCTATAAGCATTTATATTATATATTGGTTTTAAATCGCCTCATAACGTAGCTATATTAAGATTTGTTGTGCACGCTGATGATAAAACTAATTAAAATTGATCATTCTCCATTACGGATTATCTTAAAAATGAATGTGGAATATTTTATTTTAAAGTTTGTACTCCATTTCCTTTTTGATTAATTCCAAATAAAGGCTCAGCTTAATCCTTAAAAATTTTTATAAAAAATTAATTTCTTCCTCATCTCACCACTGTCGCCTACAGAACTATACTGGGATAACAAATAAAAATTCTTGGTCACATAGCCCTCTTCTTATTCAACGCTTCAAAACCTTTACAAAACAGTTTAATGGGACGAATTCTAACTGCTTATGCAATATTCAAAATTATTCTTTCACTCACGTATCACATATTTCCAAGCTTAGCGATATTAGATATAAAATATTGCTCTCTAGATCGTAGCCCGTTTTGTCCTTAATGCTAAACAAATGCTATTTAACACATAAAAGGATCATTTTGGAAATCAACGGAATTCGGCATCACAAGCATTCGCTTCTCATTAAAGTACTTATTAACTTTTAACTGCTCCAAAGTATTTTCTCTTTAGCCAAAAAGAAACACGTACCAATAGAATCAAGGCAGGAACTTCAACTAAAGGGCCGATAACCCCGGCAAAAGCTTGTCCTGAATTCAGCCCAAAAACTGCAATAGCTACTGCAATAGCCAACTCGAAATTATTTCCTGCCGCCGTAAATGCAACGGATGCCGTTTTATCATATTCAGCGCCCATCGCTTTGGTAAAGAAAAAACCAATAATGAACATTAATGTGAAATAAACTAACAGCGGAACCGCAATAATGATCACATCCATAGGTATTTCTACAATCAATTCCCCTTTTAATGAAAACATCATCACGATAGTAAACAGCAAGGCAATCAAGGTCATTGGCGAAATACTAGGAATAAATTTTTTAATATACCACTCTTCACCTTTTAATTTTACCAAAATAAACCGGCTTAAAATACCCATTAAAAATGGAATCCCTAAATAAATAGCCACGCTTTCGGCTATTGTCCCGATGGAAATATCGACGATGGCTCCTTCAAACCCAAAATAAGGAGGTAGAACGGTGATAAAAATCCAGGCATAAAAGCTATAGGCAAAAACTTGAAAAATACTGTTTAATGCAACTAAACCCGCACCATATTCGCTACTTCCTTCCGCCAGATCATTCCATACCAAAACCATTGCAATACAACGGGCTAAACCAATTAATATCAAGCCCACCATATATTCTGGATAGTCCCTCAAAAATGTAACTGCCAAAACAAACATTAATACAGGACCAATTATCCAGTTAAGAATAAGTGATATGGAAAGGATTTTTGTATTTTTAAAAACTTTTGGCAGTAAGGAATAATTCACCTTGGCCAAAGGAGGATACATCATTAAAATCAATCCAATGGCAATGGGAATATTCGTAGTCCCATTATTAAATGAATTTATAAGAGTGGGAAAAGTTGGAATAAAATACCCAAGACCAACTCCAAAAGCCATTGCCACAAAGATCCATAATGTTAAATTTCTATCGAGAAAGCTTAATTTTTTTGAAGCCATTTTTAGGAATTGATTTTGGAAAAAACGTAAAACATTTCTGTTGCTATTTGTAAACTTCTTTCCTGATATTTAGCTACCTGTTGTGGTGAGTTGTCAAATACTTTTGGGTCTTCAAAAGTGATGGGAATACGCTTTTCTGCACCAGCAATAAAAGGACAACCACCATCGGCCTGAGAGCAGGTCATAATGGCTGCAAATTCAGATTTTGGATTGAAATCATCATCTAACTTTTTTGAAAATCCGATGATGGGAGGTTCGTTATGAGCATATTTGATGCTGTAAACAGGATTGTCAGTTTCTGAAATCGTATTTATTTGAAATCCTGAATTTTGCAAAGTTTCTGCTACCATTGGAAAAAGTGCGGTGCTTTCAGTCCCTCCTGAATAACAATATACATTGTTAATATTAAAGTAGTATGCCATAGTTTGCGCCCAAACCTGTGATAGATGGCTTCTTCTTGAATTATGAGTACAAATGAAATTGATTCGGATTGCCTGATTTGCTGAAAGCTTTGCATTTATAAAATCAGTCAATGGTTGTAACACTGCTTTGCGTTCCCCTGTAATAGTTCGAGAATTGAGTTGTTTTATCATCTGTTCTATTTCAGGAAATAGTGAATTTTGAATGAAGGTCATTTCTATTTAATTATATGGGTTAGCAACAATTTCCATCTGGTGAGCAACAAGGCTCCTCATCTATGGGCAATTCTTCTATCTTAGCGTTTCCTGTAGGAATACCACATCGATCTTTTGCCAAACAATCGGTTCGCTTTGAGGAAAGCAGAAAGTTTTTCCCCTCAAAGTCCAGACCGTATTTTTCAATACTTTGTCCCTGATATTCCACTTCAACTTCCAAATTTTCATCTATTCCCAACTTGTTTTCTGAAAGCTCAATAATTTCCAACAATTTTTCAGGATGTAATCTATGGTCATAGTCATTGGCATTCCAAAGTTGAAAGTTTACCATTTCTTCATTGCGAACAGTACCACCACAATCAATAAAATGTTTTGTGATTTTACCAACTTCGGTAACGTGAAAGTGTTTTGGCACTAGATCTCCATTGGGCAATTGAAAACCTATAGTTTTCAACTCTTTTAATATTAATTTTACTTGTAATAAATTCATTTTATTTATTTATTGCGATTATACGATCAATAAAATCAAATTTTTTTAACAACAGTTATCGTTATCGGTTACATCCTGGTTCAGGAATTCATTCATTACTAGTTTCATAGCCATCCAATTTTCCTTGTGGATGCAGTAACAAACACTGGTTCCTTCTACATTACCTTTAATTAAACCTAAGTGCTTTAATTCTTTTAAATGTTGGGAGATGGTGGGTTGGGCCAATCCAATTTCATTTACCAAATCTCCACATACACAGGCATTTATTTTAAATAAGTGTTGTAAAATGGCCACTCTGGCAGGATGACCAAAAACTTTGGCAAAAAGAGCTATTTTATTTTGCTCCTCCGTAAATATTTCAGTTTTCGTTAGACCCATCTTTAATATTATTTAATTGCAATATTACAATTAATATTCTAATCTTCAAATTTTTCAGCGTCTTAAGGCGGGGCACAGGTTTATTTAGTATCAAACATCAGATAGAATGAATGGAACTATCGAAGTAAGCAGTGAAGTGAATGTAGGTACCACTTTTAAAATTAAAATCCCTAATAAAAAATAGCACTCTTAAAGGACACGATGCTTATTATGATAAAAATAAAATACCTTGATCCAAGTAGTACACTTTATAAACACTTTTAGATAGGTGTTTTTAATTTATAATAACACATCAAATATTAGGATTGTCCTCATTTTTTTGAGAATTGCCAATGCTCATATTAATTGGAGTAATTATAGTTGCGACAGTAGGAACTTTTGAAGGGCTTAGTTCAAGAATTAATAATTGATATTCAAAATCAGATATTTTTGTTGGCATAATATAGATAAAATGATTTTTGATTCATACGATATGATTTTTTAGCTTGATGAAAGGGAGTTAATTTCTCTACAAGAGATATTGTATATACCAACGGTTTAGGTTAATAAAATCACTTAAACCGCTGATATTTAATAAAAAAAGATGACAAATACTATCTATTTTCTACCCCGTTATTTTTAAAGACTCAATAAGTTCGTCTTTAAATTCAAAATGATACATCAATACGACGGGACTTCCGGGAAAAGTACCTGAGACTTCGGCTTTTAACGTCTGTTCCTTTTCTACATAGTCAAGCGGCTTCATTGTTACTTTGTATTCATTATTTGCTTTTTCTATCCAACTTTCAATTTCTTTTTTTCCGTTATAGGTTTTTCCTTCGTCGGAAACCACGGCATTTTCAATAAAACAATTAGCATAATCAGTGCTATTAAAATGGTACTGAGCTTCTATTATTGCTGTAACTACTTTTGGTAAATTCATTATTGTATATTTTTAATGATGATTAAATTATATGGTAGGAATCGTTCCCCCGTCGATTACAAATTCTGTCCCTGTTAAATATTTTGCCCTTGATGAAACTAAAAAGCCTACCAGCTCCCCCACTTCTTCAGGTTGGGCTGGTCTGCCAAAAGGGATTCCGCCCAAGGCATTCATTACATTTTGTTTGGCTTCTTGTGTGGTTATGGCGGCACTTTCTGCAATACGTTCCATCATTCGTTCGGATGAAGCGGTCATTATCCAGCCTGGTGAAACCGTTAAAATTCTTATTCCTTTTGGTGAAACCTCATTGGATAAACTTTTGCTGTAATTGATTAAGCCTGCTTTTGCAGCTGCATAAGGCAATGTGGACTCGTAGAGTGGCAATTTGCCCTGTATAGAGGCGATATGAATAATCACTCCGCTTTTTTGCTGAATCATTTTGGGTAAAAACCCTCTATCTAAACGAACCGATGCCAGCAGGTTTGTTTGAAAGGAATGCTCCCAATCTTCATCAGTCAAGACGGCAAATCCACCTGCTGCTGTTTCAGATCCGCCCAGGTTATTGATCAAAATATCCAGCCTATCATATTTTGCTAATACCGCTTCTACTACCTTTTGCGTTCCTGTTGCTTTTGATAGGTCCGCGGAAATAAAATGAAGTTTTTCGCTAAAAGATTCAGGTTGATTTCTTGCGGTAATTATTACTGTAGCACCTGCAGCTAACAGCCTATCGGCAATTGCTTTTCCAGTGCCTTTCGTTCCGCCGGTTACCAGAGCGATTTTGCCGGATAATTCATTATTGACATTAAAATTTTCCATTTATAAAAATTTTTTATTGTCAAAATTGCGGTATATCAACGGTTTAGACAAGTACGGAAAATCGAATTGCATAGGGATAATTTTTTCCCATATTGTAATTTTTGGTACATTCGATTAGATTTGCTTTATGAAAGTTAGAAAAATACCGTTGAACTTAAATTGTGGTCTTGATCTTATTGGTGAAGTCCTATATGGCAAATGGAAAATCCGGTTGCTTTGGTTTATTGATGAAGGCTTTAAAAGGCCCAGTGAGCTGCAACGTAAAATTCCCGATGCTTCGCGACGGGTATTAACGATGCAATTAAAAGAACTGGAAGAGCACGAATTCATTAGCAAGAAAATATATCCAGTAGTCCCTCCTAAAGTGGAATATTCTCTTACTGAGTTTGGAAAAACTATTATTCCCGTAATTTCAGCTCTAGGACATTGGGGTGATGCACACGAAGCACATTTGCGAAAAGTGATTTCAAAAACTTTAAAAGGAATTTGATTCTATAATTTAGTGTGATTTTGCATAATAGCATAGAGCTTTAAAATCAAATTTTCATATCGGTGAAACTCCGCTACCCATTAATTGATTCATGTTTCCGTTTTTATCGATGATGAAGAATATTCCGGTCACTTGTGGATCGCCAAGCGTGATAAAAAACCATTGTTCACGTTCGAATTCTATTGGGCAGGTGCGTAACCTTTCCAATCCTGCACTTAACGGAAGTCGCTTTTTTCCGTCAACAGTTGTTCTCCTTAAACTTATATGTACATATTGAAAATCAGCTTTATCTTCAATCCACCAATATTTTCCTTTTTTGTGGAATACAATTCTATCTGGTGGCTCTGGTGGTCGCCCTTTGGAATGGTCAATTGTACACCTTGTCAAACAATTCATCGTATATTTAGCAGGTAATCCATTTCCTCCAATGGAGCCCACAGTAATTCTTTCAATGTTAATCCCGTTTATAAAATCTCTGTTTTTGGAGATATAGTTTTCGGTTATTTCTATTTTTGGGGATTGAAGGGAAGTTAAAAACTGGTATAATAGAAATCCTGAGCCAACTACCAAAATTAGTAGGACAGCACTTATGATGAATACAATTTTTTCCAGGGTTTCATTCTTTCATTGAAAGATCAATAGACACATATAGCGCCGTCATTTGATGGCGGAGCCATCTACTTGATTCGTCGCTTTATTAAATTTTAGCTACCAAGTCAATTCCTAATCCAAGCATCACTGCCATAAAATAGAACGTTATCATCCCCAACAAATAAGATAATAAGCTTTTTAAGTAATTTACCTTTTTCTTTTTATCAAAAAATTGTCCTATTGCCCAAGATATATATACCAATCCGAAAATTGCTCCAAAGTGAAGTATCTTGATTTTAGTAAGGCTCTCCAAAATTCCGAATGTGGTATAGAGCAACATTCCTACTCCCATTACAAAACACAAAAGAATTAGAATTTCGAAAAAATTGTATTTATATTTTCTAAAGAAAAGTTTAATCCATCCTGCAATAAAAATAGCCATTAAGATATTCGCATATCCATAGTTTTGTTGTATCCATCCAAAAATATTATTAACTACCGAATCTCCAAATCCACCAGCACTTACGTAACCATCTTCAAACCTCAAAATTTGTTGAACAATGGTATAAATCAAAGAACAAACAATAACAAAAATTACTGGTTTTACGAGCCGCCCCCTATCATTATGAATGAAATTTTGAACATTAGTTCCTGGTCTAACGATTAACTCCTTAATCGTATAAAAAAATCCCTTATCAAAATTTAAAACGCTTACTATTTCTGATAGAATATAGCTTCCATCAATTCTTTTCAGCGTTTTTGGACGACCACATTCAGAGCAAAAATAGCCAGTTAAATCTGCTTCGCAATTTTTGCATTTCCCTAAACCAATATGTTGAATCATTCGTATGACACTTAATTGTGATAGTTACTTTAGCTAAAGTACTAATCTAAACGGTTTTTTGATAGTTTCAAAAGTTTTTATGGTTACGCATTTAGCCATGCTTCCTTCATCTCTTACTATTAATCTAACTAAAAGTCTACAAACCAACTGCGGTTTACTTAAAAATGATTTTATAAAGCATTGCCTTAGGGCGCTACTCTAGAACTTTAACGGGGAAAACGCTCTCATGAGTAGTGATTTCTATATTGCAACTTTTATAACGCTTAGCATTGTAAGCTATTAAAGGTATTATAAAGTCGGTACATTTTCTACTAAAATTTCATTACCTAACTTATCATAATATGTACAAGTCATTTTCTCAAGATCCACCATCCATTTTTCGATTCCTGTTTCCGCACAATGATTGCAAAATGTAAAATAATCAGTTTCTCCTTTCTGATGATTTTTTAAATATTCCACAAAAACGTGTTTCTGACAATTGTTTGCGATTCTTAAATTGTCGTACTTTGCTTTAGATGTTGTTTGAAATCCATTCCCAAAATATTCGGTATGGCTATCATAAACCCATGTTTTGAAGGATATAACTCCCATTTCCTTGATTTCTTGGATGTATTTTGGAAAATCAGTACCTGATTTTACTTTTTCGTGTGCAGATTCGATTTGTTCTACCGTAAACATTCTTTAAAATTTTATTACTTCTACGTATGATTGGCTCATTTCTTTAATCCCTAGTCCTGATTTATAGCTACAGGATAAACTTGGTATAATGAATTTGCTTTTACATATCATATTTAGGGTTATGTATAGTAAATATAAGGGTAATCTTACTTCATTGTACATTTTGATGGTTTTTTGCTAAAAAAATCTATATAATGCGCTTATAGAAGCACTAAAAATCTAAGAAGAGTATTTAAAACTAAAATCATAAGGAATCTTTATATAGGAACATCTCTGTATTTAACCAATAGAATCCCATAGATCACCACGAACTATTGAAACTGTCAAATTCGCTTAAGAACTTCATTAGCTATTCATTTTACATATTTTTCGCTATTTGGTTTTCAACTACCTGATAAAAAATAACTGTTCAAAACGATAAAATTTAATTTAAGGATGACCTATTCTTCAAAGGTTCATTTCAGTTTTCTTTCTGAAGAATCTTCGAAAATATTGCGCATGTTCAAAACCTAATTCAATGGCAATTTCATACATAAGAATACCCCTGTATTATCCAAAAATTGTAGATCGTAAAAGAAGGTAGACTATGCAGGCTCTAATGGCTATACTTAACCTGAGAAAAAGATTAAAGGAAAAATGAATTCTAAAATATTACAATCAACATATAAATATACTGTTTTAGAAATTAGTATTTTGATAGGAATTTCTAATCATAAATTTGAAAATATTACTTTTTTGAATTCAGTATCATTTTAATATTATATTCCTTTTCGGTAAAGACAGCCCCGTTTTTTTGTAAGGTAAAAATTGTATGTCCACTATTATATAGGAATCCCCCAATATAACAGCTGCCTGTATGACTACATTCCAAAATATAGCTAAGCGTAGGGTCGTAGTTTATTTTTAAAATGATAAATTCTTTTTTATTCCTTAGTAAGTTCCCAGTAATTGATAGGGTATAATCACTATTAATCTTAAGTTTATACCTATTTCGATCAATATCACCGGTCGAACAATATTCTGTTTTAGAAATGATAAACTCTTGAGGTTTTAGCAACATACGAAAGTTATAACTTTTTAGACTTAATCTCCAGATAATAGACTTCTTGAAGCATTTTGGGATGGTTTTTATGAATTTATGCTTGATTGATTCTGTAATCAATGGTATAGGCTTTAATTTTTCCTTCATCTAAAGAACTATCTTTTATATATTCAATATGCGATTGTGACAATTTATCGATACAGTACCTTCTTTGATTTTTCTTTAATCGTTACAATTTCCCTCGATTTTCGGGAAATATTTTTTACTTTCCTTAGTAATTATTCAACAGGGCGGTTTAGTATAATAAAACTTACCATATTATTCAGCTTTATTGTAGACAATTCATCAATTTACAGCATTTTATCACTTACTGAAGTAAGAACATCTGTTGGAGTTTTTAAATCTTTCGTTTCCTGTGATCACTCTATTGCACAAAAATCGATATTAGAAACGCTCAGCACAGGGTTCCCTTTAAGACCTGTGTGGAAGGTGCGTTCGCAGGGCTCATAAAAATTATTACAATCAATTAGGCCTATGCTAAAGCGCTAAAATATGGAATATTTCCCATATAAATATAGGAAATATTCCTAATTAACATTTATTAAAGGTTACTCTATCAAATATTTTAATTGATAAAGATTTATGAATTCTTAAAAATTTTAGGGTTCAGATAGTGATGAAAAAATAAGTTTTTTCAATATATACCTTTGCAAATAAGATCATGGCTTTTTTCACAAAGAAATTTCCATTTTACGCTACATAATTAAATCCATATCAGGTTCGCAGCTAACTGAAGAAGTGGTAGCGTATTCCTCTCCATTAATACTAAAATTTTTCTATTAAAAATTCTGTTTACTTTAAAAAGAGAGACATCAATTTTTAATAGGAAAAAGGAAAAGGATAGATAAACAATAAAATATAATAATTTTAAAAAGTAGCATGATATACAAACACATTACGATTCATAACATCTCTTTTTTCACCAAAAACACAAACAACTGAATCGTGGTTTTTACTTTATATTGTTTACGCAATTTTGCTAATAGCTTCTCGATGGTACTTAAAGATGTGGCGGAATAGCCCATTTTCTTGAGTTCCTGGCTTACTTCATTTTGGGTATATTCTTTAGCTAATAGTTTTACAACCTTGTATTCCTTTTTATCCATCGTAATTGGATTATTTATCTTTGCTTCCCTTCTATATCCTCTTTTCAGTATTGCCTCTCTAGCCTAAACGGCTACTATTAACTGGATTATTGGTTTTTCTGTCCGGTTGCTGCTAAAAGTAGCTATAAAAAAAGTATTTTTTAAAATATCATATTTATAGCATGCTAGAAGAAATTTTTTTGAATATTTTATTTTGGAGATATTTGCCCGTAAAAAACTTAACCTGTGTCGATCTCAAGTCTCCCGCGGCCTAACCCCTCTTATTCAAATGCTCGCCAAAAGATAAACGAAACCTCATATCGGCTAACCAGCAATCCCAATTATTAGCGGAACAGGATCGGTGAACAAATCGCACCAGCTACGCATTCTTTGCTATTAAGCTAATTATTTTTTTAAAACTCCAAATTCATTACGGTTGGCCTTATTAGTTAAAGACGTTGATGACCACTATATTCAATTCTCCTCTCGCAATTTAGAAATAATCGTTTCCGCATTTTTGTTAGTTGGGTCTAGCGCCAAAGATTTTTCATATGCTTTTTTTGCTTGCTCCTTATAGTTCATTTTTAAAAAACATTCTCCCAGGCTATCATAAGCATTTGAGCTTTTTGGATTTGCATCTCTATTATATAAAAAAACTTTTAGAGCGTCTTCATTATTTCCTTGATTCAGTAATTCGTAGCCAAAGCTATTCACGCTATCTTCATAAAAATCATCGATTAAATATTTAGAAACAGGATTTTTTAGCCAGGCAATGATTTCATCAACTGTTTTTCCTTCCCTATGCAAAATTTCCATTGTTTTTGGTATTGGCATTCCATAAAGGATATTTCGGACGGCCTGTTTAGGCATTACTCCATTATAATGATTTTGCAAAATTATGATGGTTTTATCCGTATCTAAATCTCTTTCAATGTAGGTTAAGTAACCTGGCCACCCTCCACTATGTCTTGCAATTTTCCCAAAAGGCTCTGTTTCCAATACTCGCCAGCCATAACCGTGATGGGCTAAAGTTCCATCTTTTAATATGCCATTGCTATTAATTAATTTTAAGCTTTCTTCTGAAACTAATTCATTATTGTTTAACGCCCTGTTCCATTTGAAAAGGTCCTTTATTGTAGAATTTACAGTACCATCTCCTTCTACACCGTCCAGCCAAAATACAAACTTTGACCTATCATAATCATCTGGTAAAATATAATCACCATTTAGGTAGAGATAGCCCAATGCATAATTTTTGATTTTTTTAGATGAAAGTCTTCTGTGATATACAAAAGTTCTAGTCATTTTGAGGGGTTTAAAAATAGCAGATTGCAAAAATTCGGCATACGTTTTTCCAGATGTTTTTTCTATTATTGATGCTAGTAAAGCATAGCCTGTATTGCTATATTCTTCTTTTGTATTTGGCTCAAAAAGTTTATTAGGTTGCTGCTTTTCCAATATCTGTATTATATCCTTATTTGTGGCTATCGTACTTTTATCCCAAATTGTATCCATTAGAGCCATATAATCAGGTAGACCACCAGTATGGTTCATTAAGTTGCGGATAGTTATGTTTTTATATTTGTACAATTCTGGAATGTACTTTGAGATTTCATCATCCAAGTTCAATTTTCCTGTATCTTTGAGTAGCAATATTGCCATTGCTGTAAAAGGTTTCGTACAAGATGCTAACTCAAATACAGTATTCTCATTTAGTTTTGTTTTTGTACTTTCATTAGCATAACCAAAACTTTTCGTAAAGATTACTGAATCCTTTTCGGCTATCAATATATTTCCATTGAATTTATCTGAATTATATAAACTGGTAAATAAACTGTCTAATTTTTGTGCTTTGCTTTGACCAAAAACAGTTTGGCTAAAGATGAATATAATTACGTATAATACTGGTTTCATTTTATGTTTTTTTAATTTTCATTTCGATACTCTAATATATCTCCAGGCTGGCATTCAAGAACGGCACAAATGCTTTCTAAAGTTTCGAATCGTATTCCTTTGGCTTTACCGGTTTTCAGTACAGATAAATTAACTGGTGTAATCCCTATTTTTTCTGCTAACTCTTTACTTTGCATCTTTCTTGTGGCGAGCATTACATCAATGTTTATTATAATGGGCATAGGCTATATATAAAGATCTTGTTCATTTTGTAAATTGACCCCTTGCTTGAATATTTGGGCTAAAAAATAGGAAAATATCCCAATTATAAAATGTAATATAATTAGTAGAATCACGTCCCTATCAATAGTACCAAAAGTATACGCGATTAGCGTTGCGATCGAAGGAACAAAAAGGTTTGATATGTAGAAATACTTTAATTGGTCGATATTTTTTTGTGTAAATAATTTTGGTCGCGTAAATACTTTTAAAACATTTCCTAAAAGCCAAAAGAAAATACCGTATAGAACAAATACCAATAAATAGTCAAGAAGGATATAAGTCAAATTATATTCTCCTATAAGGATGGTTTGTTTAGTAAACGGAAACATGATATTAAAATAATCTCCCTCAAATTTTAAAGACCACCCAGTCAATAAACTTATAGCTGAATAAATTGTCAAAAAGGCATAGACAAAAACGCAAAATCTACTGAGGTAGAATAAATTCATAGCTATATTCTTAACTTCATTCATTACTTTAATTATTAATAATTTAATGCAAATATATAATAAAATATCGCAAAACGATATTTTATTATATATTTTTAGATAGTAATAATTCTAATGATTGAAGAATGATATTTGCTTATTTCGAAAATTTCCAGAAGTTCGATTTTCTCCGGTTAGACCTGGCGTCCATATAACACAATTAGTTGCGCTATATCCATTATAGTTAAATTACTCACCTACCGCATTTTTTATCGTTTCAAAAACATTTTTAGGGACATACGTATAAATTTCCAGTAGATTTTAGGATTAGTAATGCCTGTAAATACCAAACCTGTCTTACTCTCAACTCTCCACTAGCATAAAGGCTACTATTAAAATGCTTGCCAAAGAATAAACTGTCCCGACGAATTATTTACTAGGTAAAATGTTGAGTTAAAACCCGCTTATTCAAGCGTATATTCATATAAATTTTTATGGAAAGAATTATAATCAAAAACCAAATTAAAGATGAAAATCCAATATACGATGCTAATTTTCCATAAATAAATGGCATCAGTGTAATACCTATATAGGCAAAAGCCATTTGCAGCCCCATTATTGATTCTGAATTGGTTTTTCCAAAATTGTGAGGTGTGTTGTGCAATAGGCTAGGAAATATAGGAGCACAACCAAAACCTACTAAAAAAAAGCCCGGTAAAATGCTGGCCTGAAATGGCAAAATGAGGGTTACTATCCCTAATACAATCAATCCCTGACCTAATTTTACCAATGCTTGATTATTTAATTTTAATGAAACAAAACCAGAAATAAATCTACCAATTGTTATTCCTGCATAATATATGGCTACAAATTTCGCAGCTTCTTCCGCTTTAAAATCCCTTACTAAAACAAGGTAACTCGCCCCCCATAGACCAAAGGTTGCTTCAATTGTACAATAGCAAAAGAAAACCGACAAGGCTGATTTTATTCCTGGAAGCGAAATTAATTTCATTAAAGAAAGTTTAGATTGAGAACCCCGGGATGCTTCTTGATTTTTCGCTTTTTTACCCCATAGGGGAATAGACAATAGTAATATGAAGACCAGCCCCATTTGAACCCAGCTTACCGCGTTGTAGCCCTCTTTCCATGATTGCCCCATTGCCAAATATCTTGCCATTAGCATAGGGCCAATAGCTGCTCCAACGCCCCAGAAACAGTGTAGCCAGTTCATGTGGATCGCCCTATAGTGTAGTGCAACATAATTATTCAATGCAACGTCCACACACCCAGCGCCCAAACCTAAAGGAATAGCTAAAATACAGATGAAAATAAAATTTTCTGAATGTGCAAATCCCAGAAGAGCTAGAGCGGTCATAAGAACACTAATAGTAGTTATTTTGGCCACACCGAAACGTTGTATTAACTTTGCACTAAATAGACTGGATATAACGGTTCCCGAAGCGACTATCATCGCAATTATACCCCCATAGTGTATTGGCACATCAAAGCTGATGAACATAGAAGGCCATCCCGAACCAAGCAGGGAATCTGGTAATCCCAGACTAATGAACGCTAGATAAATTACTAGGAGTAAAAGTCGTTTCTTCATATTAGTAATCTTTATGTACAACGGCTACCATTTTGTATATAGCCTCTTGTAGTTTTAAAAGTATTTGCAGCTGCGTTTATATAAGTTCCAGTAGTTTTAAGATTAGTGCAGCCGTAAAAACTTAATCTAAATCTATCTTAAATCTCAACTATCCTAACGGCTACCATTAAAAGACTCGCTAAAAAAATACTAATCATCGTAACGGCTAATAAAGTTAATTAATAGAGCTCCTTTTTTATCACTTATTTGTTTCCATCTTTTAAAGATCGTACTGCCAATCTACACCTAATATAGGTTTACCAGAAAAGATATTTTAGCAATTTTTTTAATTATTATCTATTAATGCGGCCCCACATCTTAGGTTTTCTATTACTAATGATTGCGATCGGGCCGACCTTATTTTTGAATTAGTTTCTTTAGATATTCAAACCGGGGATCATTGACCCAATGGGATATTTCCTGATCTACGACCTCTCGGTGCTTTTTTCGAATATCCCGTAAGGAATTTCCAATAGAATTTCTTAAATATTTATTTTCATTCTCCCGGTATTCGCTTATCAGGGTGATCGCAACTTGTGGATTTTCTTTAAAATAAGGTCTTCCTGTCCATATTCTTAGCCCTTCGATAACTGCCCTTTTGGTATTGGGGTTGGGTTGTGATAACCACTCTTTAATGGTGGATAGGCTTTTTTCATAACCAATGCTAAAACAATAATGATCAAAGGCTTTGGCCAGCATTTCCTGAACCCTCCAATTCGGGTCTTGCGCCACTGTTGTTCTCAGGATTTTTAAGGCTTGTGGATGATCAGTTGAAAGTTCTCCTAACATATAAGTTCCCAACATTCTTACCTGATAACTTTCATCAGCTAAAAATTCTTGTGCTAGCTCCAAATGAGGTTGGCTCTTATCGTTTAGGATACTGGTTCCAGCTTCTATAATATGTTTGAAACCGCGTTCAATTGTCTTAATATGTTCAAGGAGTTCTTTCATTGGTTTAAGTGGCCCCTAACCTACCGATAAAGGACTTGCAAGAGGCCTTAAGTTCATACTTCTAAAATTAATTAAAACCATTTATTTTGATGGCGGTTTCCTATAAAATATTTTTATCTGAAAGCTTTACAGATTGAAAAACGCTCTGTTAATAGCGTATTATTTATTGAAATTATTAGCTTCTGGCGAGGATTATAATTTCAAGTAGCCCGATTTTAAAGGCAGCTTACAGGATTTTTTGCCAATGCTTGGTTTTGGAGGTGCTTGGTCTTAAAAAAATCTTTGGTTTTCAAATCAGCAAACTACTAAACAATACTTTTTTCCAAGCTGTCCTTTATTTGCGATTAACCGATTGTTGGCAATTAGCCGGCTTATTATACTACTAAATTTTGAATTTCATTTTTTAATTCTAGCAAATGTCTTTTTACAATTACCCAGACAATAGCTTCGTCAATACTATCATATGCGTGGACTAATCGATTTCTAAACCCTATTATTTTCTTATCATGTTGAATAGAAAGATCTGATTCAACTTGTCTGAGTTTGTTTAATCCTTCTCCAATTATTGCTAATTGTCTTTCTATTGCACTTTGTGTTTTTAAATCTTTTTGATAAGAATTAAAATCTGGAGTATTCGGCTATAAAGTTTTCAATTAGATCAATTGCCATTAGTATGTCAGAGAGATACTTCTTGCCTTTTTCCGTCATAAATTAAAACTTTTGTAGCATCAATATTTTTCTTCAAAATTGGATTTCTAAGTGAAGATTGGGTTAATAAATCCACTTTTCTTTGAAAGAATTCTTCTAATTTATCCCAGATAGCTAAAAGTTTTTCTCCTCTTTCTAATGGATCATCTTCTTCTAGTTCAATCAATAAATCAATATCGCTTGAGCTTTCATCAAAATCATCCGTGGTAGCAGAACCAAAAGCATATAGATTTTTCACATTGTACAGTCTACACAACGAAGTAAAATCAATCATTTTTGCTTGTATGCTATCTTTAATTTTCATCAGGCTAATATAATCAATTTATAATTTGAAATAAATTGTTCTTTCGAAGTTTGGGTTATGTTCCGGCTTGTTACACAACGATAGCTATAAAAATAGTTTTTTTTAGAACATTATTTTTATAGCCTGTTAGGGGACTTTTTTTGCCAATTATTGGTTTTCGAGGTGTTTGGCCGTAAGCACTACATCTGTATTACTCTCAAAACTCCGCTAGCCTAACGGATGCTAATAAAACGTTCTCCAAAAACACCAGTCAGCAGGATCTTCATGTTAGAACGAAGACTTAGTTATTATTAGGCTTTGTTTTTATATTCATTTACTATTTCACTATCCCAAACTTGAACTTCTATATATTATCTATCGTACTTTGAACTTTCTTGAATTTGTGATTTTTCCTCGGTCGGCAGTCCATAGTTATTAAACAGATTGTTTATTTCACTCAATAAAAAAACTTGCCCGTTACAATCCTTTCTATAAGTTTCAAGTTTTGGCTCATCGTATAACTGAAATGATAACGATCAGGATAAGTAAAACTTATATGCTCAGGCTTAAAAACAGTTATAGGAATTTTTATAATACCTGGATTTATGTACCAAGATTTCGCCCACTCACATTCTCCAAATGTAAAATAGAAAGGGTCATTTCTATTTAGTTTACCTCCCTTTTAGATAAATTTTCCCTTAATTTAATATAATTCTCTGGTCCTTTACTATTCCATCCTTTCGAGATTTGATTTTGGATTTCTTCAGCTTTTTCATAACCAAATTCAGTAATTTTTCGGAATGGTCCATTTTCAAGTCCATAATAATGAAATAAGAATTTCAGTATAGTCATATTTTTTTTAATAAAGCCTAACATATGTATAAACGTATCGGTACGTTTATTTCTCTTTTAGCGATGACTAATCTAAAGGATTCTAAGAAAAGCTAGGCATAATAGCTTAAGTCACTTGTTTCTTAGTCACAGTTTCCCTCGCTGGAACAAGAATCCCCTTCGGAGATTTTAAGCTCAGATTTATTTTCTTCCCAGACTTTTTCTAAGGTCTGAAGGAAAGCTTCAACTGGCTGGGCTCCGGAAATTGCATATTTATCATCAAATACAAAAAATGGAACTCCTCTTACACCAATATTACGGGCTTCCATCTCGTCCTGTTTCACTTCATAAGTAAAGTCATCTGATTTTAAAACCTGCTTAACCTCTTCAGCATCCAGGCCTATAGATACAGCAACCTCTGTGAGTATAGAAATATCATCAATATTCTTCCCTTCTTCAAAATGAATTTTAAAGAGAGCTTCTTTAACCTCATTCCCTAAGCCCCTCGTTTTAGCAAATTGGATAAGGCGGTGTGCATTGAAAGAATTCGCCAGGACTCCTTTCTGAATATTCATGGCAATACCTGTTTCCTCTGCCATTTTTGTAGCTCCACTGAACATTTGCATGGCCTGCTCTTCACTTACACCTTTAGTCTTCACAAAATAATCCAGCATAGAAGTGTGCGTATCTGTCTTTAAAGAGGGGTCAAGCTGAAAGCTTTTCCAAACGATTTCTACTTCATCTTTATTTGAAAACTTTTCAAGAGCGTCTTCAAATTTCTTCTTTCCGATATAACAGAAAGGACATCTAACATCTGACCAAATACTTACTTTCATAAATCGTTTCAATTTTCCACTAGTTATTTTACCGGGGGAAATTTACAACAACTTTGCCACAATGCATATAAGTGGCTGAATTTGTGATAAAGCAGATTTCGATTAGTTAGCGTTTTATTCAGGAAACTGAAAATCTCTAAATCAGGCAGTTATAATTAAGGAAAGCTTACAGGTAGAAAGAATTACCTCTTTGCAGGTTCTCATTCAGCAACACAAAGAGCCGCAGTAATCTATTCCTTCTTTGCCATCTGCAAAAAACACGAAGTGAATCTATATCAGTGGCTCAAATATACCCTGAAGAATATCATGTCCATCTACCATAAGGACATCCGGAATCTCTACCCACAGCACTACAAGAAATTACAGCAAGGTTAGATCAAGCTTACCAGAAAGTAACCAGGTAAATAAAATTATGCGAACTTAAAAGATGTGGTTGGTGGGCAGGATACGAATCAGTAAGGTAGGGTACCAGAGACTTCGTAACCTCTTATTCCTATGCGCATTTTCAGCCTGCAAGTACAATAAGGCCTGGAGGGAAATCTATGAGTGGATTGTGGGAAAAGAAAAAAACGAAAAACTAGCATTGATTGCAGTGGCCAACAAGCTTTTGAAACAGGCCTTTGCAATTGCAAAAAGCGGAATGCCCTATGATGAAGGTTTTATTTCAAAATTGAGCTAAATGATTTGATTTTAACTCAGCATCTTTGTTGAACTAAACCTAAAGGTAGCTTCAAGAGATCTAGATCACTATTCACTACCTTTAGGTATGTTTAATTCCAATACTTAAAGTTATGAAAAAAAAGTAGTACCCTTATTGAAAGG